>ENA-UOJO01001164-UOJO01001164.1-human-gut-metagenome-genome-assembly--contig:-P57-NODE-1164-length-35030-cov-21.785475_pt1 | contig 35030 bp, 31 predicted proteins | sample MGYA00242351_ERZ723898 | MGnify/ENA metagenome assembly ERZ723898 | reverse complement strand
TGTACACCATTGCATACAGCCCCCACGCTTCGAGTTGGGCAGCGGCTTCGGCCACCAGGGCCGAAAGCTTTGCGGGGGCCAGGGAGCGTAGGCGGGGGTCCTCCACATCGATGGCAAGGGGCAGCTGGAACGTTTTGCCCCGGAGAGCTGTTTTGAGGGCGGCCAGCTCCTCCTCCGTCTTCCGCTGCGTGACCGCACAGGTGTAGTAATAGCCGCCCACGGGCAGGCCCAGCCGGGCACACTCGGCGTAGTTGCGGGCGAAATAGGGGTCGAGGTAGGGCTTGCCGCCCTTGCTGCCCAGCACCCGCAGCATCACGCCGTCGATTTTGCCGCTTGCCTTGACCTTGTCCCAGTCAATGCTGCCCTGCCATTTGCTCACGTCGAGAATTGTTCTGGGCATTCTGCGCCTCCTTTGCAGTATTCAAAGTGACTCCCGCATAAACTCGCCAACTCGTACCGGCATCATCATTGGGCCAAATCGTGACATGCTTTCCACTGCAGATTGGCCATGCATGGAATTGTCGAATCCCATACATTTCATCGCCGAATGTATGCGTTCCCGGTTTTGTTGTGCAGGGATGATGCGGTAGCTCGTCTATGGTCATGGTATGCACATGGTAATGCTGCGGGTCTTTCTGATATTCAGCTCTCTGTAGGGCAACAGCTTCCTGCACGATCTTGTTAAGCCCTGCATGGTCATACTCCATTTTGAAAGTTCCGCTCTCGAGCAGCTCGTCCAATGTTCCCTCCAGGGTCGTGTCACCCAGTGTGATGCGCACCTTCAGGTCATCCATTGCTCTGCGCCTCCTTACTGTGTAATTTCCTCAAAGCCGCTCTTGATAAGAATCGCCTTGACCTTCTCCTTCAGCAAGCGGGGGCAGCGCTCATACAGAGCTTTTGCCTCCTCCACGGTCTCAGCGGACATAATTTCCTGTGCCCATAACATAGCCATCATAAATACCATCCTTTCGATTTTTTGTGTGATTTTACGCATAGACAGTCTCGCTCATTTCCAGCAAGCACTGCTTCAGCATTTCGTTTTCGTTTTTCAGCGCTTCCAGCGTCTCCGGCAACTTGTCCAGTACCTCCTGCCGCTGCTGGGCTTCCCTATGGGCCTTTTCCTGCGCATCCAGCTCTTCGGCGGTCGGCGGCTGGGGCACTTCCCCGTATTCGTACACCTCATACTCCGTCCCGCATAGCCGGATGCCCCAGTAAGCTTCCCCGGGCTGTGCATTTTGGTTGTGTGCGTTCACCGCAGCCTCGATCGCGCTGTAATCTGCCGGGGTGCCGTCGGTCTCGGTCGGTACCGTGTACCCGGGGCGGATCGCTGTTTCTTCCATTTTGAACTCTCCTTTCCGGGTGCTCAGTTAATATAGTTCCATTCGAGCCATAAGAACCCAGTAACCGTTGTCACCAGCGTATTCAGCGGCAGCACGATGCAGGGGCGCAGACCGTACGAGTCCTCTCTGTGGCGGCCTGCACTGGAGAAACTTCCATCCGCATAAAACGTGTACATATAGTTGCCGTTGTAGCTTCGCTTGGAGCGTGTCCAGTATTCAGTGTCTGCTTTTCGTTTGTCGGTGGCAGCAGTCGTGTAGTCGAAGTAGTCCAGCTTTGCACCCTCCTGCGCCATCAGACCATCTATGCCCTGCCAGGTGTAAACACCCATCTCGACCGCGGAAAGCAGAAAGCACTTTCTCGAAAGGCCGTTTGAGCCGGAGGAAACCTTGGCCGAGCTGTAATCCGCCCGCTTCACGTAGGGCAGATGCACGGTCATCAGGCGGTTTGCTACACTGGGTGTGATATTTCCGCCCGGGTAGTTGACACACCAGTTGTCCAGTGCCCACCCTTCGTAACCGTAGATGTAGTTACTGCTATCGATCGCTGTTGAGCCTGCAACGTTCGTCCTCCAGAGCCATGCACCGTTGGCCGTGCTGTCGTATAACCCACCGCCCGGAACGCCCTTGTGCACCAGCTTATACCAGCGGGTAGTGCCGCTCGGGTCTGCAATGCCAAATTCCGTCCCCAATGCAAAAGAGCTGATGGGATTGCCGCCGTCATAGAACTTCTTGGCCACGCCGTCCACGCCGATATAGCCCTTGTGTACTGGCCTTGCGGTACCGCCCACGCCGGTGTAGATTTTGGAGACCGACTTGGCACTTCCGCCGATTCCGGTATAAATTGCCATGTTCTCCCCTCCTTATGCGTACACCAGCAGGATAGTGCCGGTTGCAAGGCTGCTTCCCGCACCGGGGTCACTGGTTTGGGATGTAATGGTGGTCACACCCAGCCAACTCTGCATAACCGACTTGTTGACATTCTTGATTTTCGTACCGTTGTCCGTATAGCCTGCAATGTGCGTCAGATTCGACGTGTTAAGGCCGTCGCCCGCATAGCCGACTTGGATTGTTCTGGATGCGTCCTTATAGTCGGTTACGCCGGTTGCTTTTGTGGCGGTGGTTGCATTACCATCCAGCGAACCAATGAATTTGTTGGCCCTGACATTTGCAAAAGAGCCGCTTCCTCGACCGTCATTAAACCGATACTCATCAATGGTGTTGTCTCGATATCCCAAGTAGACTGTGTTGTTTTCTGGGATGCCAACAAAATTCACTTCATTCTTGTTCTCGAACTCCAATTTCGAGTGGTTATGCGCACTCGGTGGAAACGTACTCGGCTTATCCGTCACGGAATTCCAGTCCGTCTTGATGCTCTTGAACTTGTCGCCCACAGTCTTTGCATCCGCCGGTGCATCGGGCACGGACAGGGTCTTGTCCGTGCCGGCCCGTGTTCCGGCAAGCGCTGCGGCATCCTCTGCGGCTTTCTGAGCCTTTTCTGCTGCCTGACGGCTTGTAGCTGCCGCTCCCGCACTGGTGGATGCCTCCCCGGCCTTGGTGGCGGCGGTGGAAGCGCTCCCCGCAGCGTCGGTGGCCTGCTGGGTGGCAGTGTTTGCCGCAGCGGTGGCCGTCTTGGTGGAGGCCGCCACGTCGTTCAGGGCCGCGGTGCGGGCCTGTGCGATGTTCTGCAAGGCGGTGGTGTGCTCCGTCTCCGTGTCCTGCAGGGCCCGCTTGGCGGCGGTCTCACTGGTCTTGGCGTTCTTCTCGCTGGCAGCGGCGTGGGTCTCACTCAGGGCTGCTGCGTCCTCGCTGGCTTTGGCGTTTGTCTCACTCGTCTTTGCCGCATTCTCACTGGCCTTGGCATTGGTCTCCGATGTTTTTGCGTTGGTCTCGCTGGTCTTGGCTCCTGCCGCACTTGCTTCGGCCTCCCCGGCCTTTGTGGTGCAGGTGGCCACACTCGCATCCATGCTGTCAGCACTTGCCTTCGCCTTGTCCGCGCTGGCTTTGGCGTTGGTTTCGGATGTTTTTGCGTTGGTCTCACTGGTCCTGGCCGCGTTCATGCTCTCCAGCGCCTGCTTGGCGTATTTCGTCACCTCGGCCACGAACTGCTCATAGATGCTCGGCGTAATGTTCTCGGTGGTCGTGTCGGTGTCAATGGTGTCATAGCAGGTGTACTTGCCGGGCTTGGTCATGGCAATGTAGCCGCTGTCGTTGATAGCCAGCAGCATCCAGGTGCCCTCTTTTTCCAGTGTCCAGCGGCGGTCCACCAGCACGCTGTTGTTCTCGTCCAGGATCTGCGGGTCCGGCAGGGTGCCGCTCAGCCGCTGCACATGCAGCGAGATGGTGCACGCCTTCCACTCCTCCGGCACTTCAAAGTGCAGCCGGTCCACCTTGGCGCTCCGCACACCGCCCAGATACAGCGTCTCAATGTTTGCCCGAAACGTCGAACCATTGTCCTGCAGCTTTCTGATCTTAATATCCAGTTGGCTCACAGTTTCACTCCCTTCCTGCCCCTATCCTATCACGCCCCGCCGGGTGCAACTACCCCGGACATACAAAAGGGAGGCCGTTCACCCCGAACGGCCTCCCTTTCTTCTAAGCAGGTCTCCCCCTCGGGGGGGCTGTAAGCAACTCTGCCTTTGGCGGATTGCGCACTGAGAGGGTTTCACCTCACCCCTGCCCACTCATCCTTGCTGTTTTTTGCCTGTTCCTCCTTTTTTGCCGCGTCCTTCACCCACTGGGCAAAGTTCTTCTCTTCGTACATTTGGCTGCCATCGGCCTTTTCCAGCTTCAGCAGCATCTGTTCCAGCTGTTCCCGGTCGCGGTCGTTGCCCGCCAGATACTCCTCCTTCACCGCATCGGTGATCTTGCTCTTGATCTGGCTGTCCGCTTTGCCCGCCGTCCGCAGCCGCCGGATCTCATCCTGCACGTCGCTGGTCCTGCCGGTGTCCACCGCTTCAGTCAGGTCATCGTACACGCTGCCCTCGGTGCCGCCCGCCAGCAGTTCGTCTGCCAATTCGTTGATCACACCGTAGCTGTTACCGCCACGCTTGTCACCGGTCACGAGGTCGATAATTGCATCTCGTCTTGCCTGATCCGATTTTGCGGTTTCACTGACTCCCAGCCCATCATACAGTTCACGAACAATTTTTCTGGTTAGTTCCTGCCGCTTCCGGTCATCACCCTCGTTCCGGGCCTGTGCAGCCTGCTCTACTTCCGGGCTGTATTTCTTCAGCCGGTTCTTCAGCTGGCTGGCAATGGTCTTTTCGTCTTTGCCCATGGCTTCCAGCTTCGCCATAGCACCGCTGGCGTTGTCCGTGTCCCCCTCGACAATGGCGTTGTACAGCCGATCGTACTGCCCGGTGGCGCTGGCGGGCAGGGAATTCAGGCTCAGCTTCTCGCCGTACTTTGCGCCCGTCACCGCATAGGCTGCATTTCCGCCCCACTTCCATGCCGCTTCCAGCAGCTTTGCCGCATTCCCGGCCGGCAGCCCCTTCAGTTCCAGTCCGTCCTCCATAAAGGTCAGGGCCGCTTTCCGCAGCTTCTCGTGGTATGCTTCCAGCTCTTCCTCGTCCATCTCGCCGGTGTCGGTGGCCAGCAGCTTGTACAGCCGCATCGCCTCAGTTCCCAGGTCATTGACAGCACTCAGGTTCGGGGCACTGACCACATCATAGTCCTTGCCCCCGGCCACGTTGCCCACAAAGCTGTACAGCTCGCTGCCGTACAGGAACGTGCCTGCTGCGCTCCCCACATACAGGTCGGCGTACCGCTTCAATAAGCTCTCTGCGGTAATGTCGCCGTTCTCGTCCTGTTCCCGGTCCCACCGGTGCAGCAGGAAGTCCGCGCCGATCTTCATGGCCGCAAACACTGCCGTCTGCACGATCTGGCTGGTCACCGCTCGGTTCAGGTTTTTCCCGGCCCGCTTCACTTCTTCTGCCGTCTCGCTGCTGGGTGCAGCCTTTTCCCGTGCCTTCTGGGCGTTGTAGTCCAGCACCGCATCTGCCAGAATGCCGTAGTTCTGGAACCGCTGGGTCGTGAACATGGTCAGGGTCCTCACCAGTTCGTTGTCGCTGCGCTGGATGCCTGCCCGCTGCATGGTGGTGTAGTTGGGCTGGGTCTCCTCGATCACTCGCTGATAGGTCTTGTTCACAGCTTCCCAGTAGGCTTCGCTGCCTTTCGTGGCTGCACCCTCTGCAAACTCATTGGTATGGTGCTCCACATACCGCTTGGAGCCTTCCCACAGGGCCGCCACCGTGATCTCGTCCACGCCGTTGATCCAGCCCGTCAGCTGCTTGGGGACCTTCTCCATTCCCTTCTCCGCCGCACTCAGGTTCTTCCCGATGCTTTCCAGCTCGCCCAGCTGGCTGCCCCGCAGGCGGTATTGCAGCAGCGCATCCCCGTGTTCAGTGATCTCTGCTTCCAGCGCTGCCCGCTGCTTGGGTGAGAAGTTCTTTACAAAGGGAACCACCGCCGCCATGGTGTCCGCACCCAGCACAGCACCGGCGGTCGGCAGGGATGCCGCCTGCGCAATGGCCACGCCCGGGTTCAGCGTCAGGATAGCCCCGGCGTAGTTGCCCCGCAGCTTGCCCAGCGCCGTCATGCTGCTTTTCCGGGTTTTCCGTCCCGGGGTCTGCAGGTCGGTCAGCAGCTCATCCACATAGTTCACCGCATCGCTGCCCCACTTTTCCTCCAGAATGCCGTTCTTCAGCACCTTCAGTCCATCCTCGGTCTCGATCCGGCTGTTCAGCACCTTCTGCACATCCCGGATGGCCGGGGCCAGGCCCGCGTAGGCTGCCGTGTCCCGTAAGCTCCGCTGCACCACGTTATTGCATTCCTCCAGCAGGATGGGCTGTGGACTTTTCACACGGTTCTTCAAAAAGCCCCGTCCCTCAATGGTCGCATCCAGATGCAGCCCCTCGATCTGGGTCGCCAGTGCTTTTTTGTTCACCGCAATGGGGTAATAGTTTTTCACGGTGGCCCGCTGGTAGCCCAGCAGCTTCATACTCGTCTCGTTGATCAGGTCGGTGGTGTAGCTCCCAAAGAAGTTCTCCATGCTCCCGATCCACGCCCGGTCGTAGTCGGTCAGGTTCTTTTCAATGGCACTCACAATGGTGTCCGCCATGGGCTTGCCCTCGCTGTCGGTCAGCATCCCGATCCGCACGGTCTGCCCCTTCTGGTAGGCTTCCACGATGTTGCCTTTGTTGTACTCCACTGCATCCGGCACAGTAAAGCCGCCGTTCATCAGGTGCTCCTTGCTGTCGGCGTTCCGCAGGTGCATGTACAGGCTGCACATCTGGGCATGGGTGAGGGGTGCGGCCTTGCCCCGGTTGTCCTTCAGGCCAAGGTCTACCAGCTTTGCCCCCTTGCCTGCAAACTGTTCCATCTGTTTCAGGTTCTTTTTGCCTGTCACGTTGTCGAACAGGTGGGTTCCCTCCACAAGGATCTCCGTCTGCCGCCGCTGGCCGTCATTCAGCATGGTGCCCAGCTTCTCCATCTGGCTGTTCTTTGCGTAGCCGCCCAGCATCCGGAACACCCGGGTACCGCCCAGCATATCCAGATTGTACCTCGTCAGCATCCGCCGGAATTTTCCGTCATTGCCCTTGCTCCGGTTCACTTCCACCGCCGCTTCTCCGGCGATCTTGTCCACCTCCTCGGCCTGCTGCAGGCTCAGGGTCTTGTTTGCCGTCCGGATCACATGCAGGGTGCTGGTCGTAATGGCTTTCAGCATCCGCATCTGGTCCACCGTCATGGGCAGATAGGTGCGGTTCTCGGTCTCCCGGATCCGCTTTCTCAGCCGGTCACGCAGCATCTCGGCCTTTTCGCTGTCCGGCAGTGCCTCGGCCTCTGTCAGCTGCTGGTTCAGCCGGTCAAGCTGGGCCTGCTTGCTGGCATTCAGGTCAGCCTTCAGGGCATCGATCAGGTTGGCAATGCCGCTCTGTTCCCAGTCATTGCTCATCTCCGTCACCACCGGGTGGTCTGCATCCCCGTATTCGGCCCGGATGCTGTTTGCCAGCGCATCCAGCCGGTTCACGGCATTCTGGTTCAGCAATGTCATGTCCGCCAGCTTTGCCACTTCCAGCGCCCGCAGGATCAGCCGGGGCTGCACATATTTGTCCTTTGCAGGCCGCAGCACCATCTGGTTCAGCTGGGCGGCATTGTTCCGGATGGCCCGTTTCAGCTCGTCCTTCTGCCGACCGTCCCGGGCTTTCTGTACCCGCTTCTCAGCCAGCTTCTTGGCAATGGCAATGTCCTCGTCCCGCTGCCGCTGGGCTGCAGTGATGGCGATTGCGTTTCGTTCCGCCTGCTTTTCCTGCCACTCCTGAGCTTTGCGCTGGTTTTCCTGCTCCCATTCCAGCAGTTCGTTTTCCTGATGGATCAGCTGCCACTCGGCCCGATCAGCCCGGCGCTGTTCTCCTGCCACCTGGTGCGAAAGGTTCCAGTTCTCCCGCTTCAACTGTTTGTTTTCCAGCCGGATCTCGTCCAGCATCTGCTGGCGTTCTTCCTTCAGCCGCTTCTTTTCGGCCTTCCACTCCCGTTCGTAGGCTTCCTTCAGCACATCCAGCTTTTCGGCCATGTCGCCGTAGTTGGTAATGTCCAGCCCCAGCGTATCCAGATTCTGATCCAGCAGCTTTTCTGCTTTTTCATTCCGCTTCTGCTGTTCTGTCCACTGCCGCAGTGCTTCATCCCGGCTGCCGTTCCGGCTGTTCTCATACATCCTCCGGTTGAACTCCCGGTTCTGCTCCTTCTGCACCTTCCGCAGGTCCTTCAGTGCCTGCTCCGCGTTCTCCTCGCCCACGGCAGCAGCCACAGCCTGGCGCTGCCAGCGCTGGAACCCGTCAAAGATGGCCTGTGCATCGGTCATCTCCGGCACGTTCAGGATATCACCCAGCATCCGGTCGGCCAGCTCCACTTTGGCATCCTCGTACTCGGCAGCATCTGCAAAGCGGCTCATCATCCTGGGCTTGATGGCATCGTGCACGTTCATCAGCACATCCAGCCACTCGGTGCTCTCCATGCTGGCCGCGCCGTCCACGCCTGCCGCCTGGGCCGCGCCCCGGAACAAGGCCGCTGCCCCTTCCTTAGTGCCGCCCATGGCCCGGGTGTCGTTGACGATGGCTTCATACACTTCCGCCGGGTTGCCGTCCCGCACACCCTCTGCCTGCCGCAGCTTCACGCCGTGCTTCCGGGCCTCCGCCACCGCTTCACTCCACGTCCCGTACCGCTTCACCAGCTCCGCCTTGGCCGGGCCGTCCTTGTTCACCGTGTAGCTCAGGTCGTGGTATTCCGGGTACTCGTCCCACAGCTCGGTGTTCCGGTAGGTCGCCCCGCTCAGAATCTCATCTGCAATGGTCTCAGACAGCGCGCTGGCCTTGCTCATGCTGGCCCCGTCCGCCGTCATGTACTCCACCAGCGCCCGGGTCTCTCCGGCAATCTTTGTCCGGTCGGCCCTGCTGCCGTTGGCCTTTGTCCACCGCACCGCCAGCCCGTCAATGGAATCCTGGCTGATCCTCACACCGTGGGTCACACCCATCATCTGGGCCAGCGTTTCCATCGCTGCGCTATTGTCAGCAATGGCCCGGCTTGCCTGCCGCTGGGTGTTCTTCCGCGCGTCACGTTCCGCCTGTTCGGCTTTGGCCGCCAGCTGGTACCGGAATCGTGCCAGGCTGCTCTCTGCGGGCAGCTCACCGGTCTTGTAATAGTCCCTGATCTCCCGCACAACACGGTCAGCATCAATGCGGCCGCTGTACTCCTTGCTGGCTGCAACCCTGCCATCGGTTGTGGAAATATCCAGCGTGAACTTTCTCTGTTCACTGCCCAGGCTTCCCACCATCTCACGGATCTGTTCCAGCTGTGCAGCAGTCGGGGCTTTGTCTGCGGCCAGGTCAACACCCGGAGCTTCCGCCATCACCCGCACATTCCCGTCTGCCAGGAACTTGTTCAGTGCGTCCGTCCCTTCCGATACTTCCGCCGGGCCGAACACACTCATAATTTCCCGGTGGTCGGTGTCACGGGTCTTATCATTCCGGGCAAAATCCAGCATCTGCCCATCCGGCAGGATGTATCCGGCCCGTTCAAATTCACTCGTCGTGCCAAACTGCTCCACGGCCAGCTGACGGCGATACTTCGCCGCACCGCCTGCTTCCTTTGCTTTGGCATCATAGACAGCCTGCTGTTTCTGCTTCTGTTCATTTCTCTGGGTTTCCAGCTTGGCATGAGCTTCCCGCAGTGCATTATTCACTTCACCGATTCGGTTTTCAAGCTCTGCACCACGCTGGTTAAAGTCCTTCCGCTTTGCAAGGTACGCCTGGTATTCTTCACTGGCCTTAAACTCCTTTGCCTCGGCAGAGAACAACCCCAGAGATTTTCTCTTCGCTTCAATCTCCTGTACCTCGGCGCTGTTCAGCCAGTTTGTTCGCTCTGTTTTCAGGGCGTTTTGCTGGTGTTCCAGTTCCCTGCTTTCTTTTTGAAGTGCCGCCAATTCATCCACGTTTCCAGCAGAGCCGTCACTCAGCTGGAACCGCACCGATTTCTTCACAGGTTCGCTGTTTCCCTTGCTTTCGGCATTTTCTTGTGCTATACTGTTTTTAGCAGGAAAGCTCGGGCGTTCACCGCCCTCCTCGGTTTTGAGTACCGTGTCAGCGCTTTCCTGATAAATAGAACCCTCCGACCCTCTGCTCCCCGAATCTTCGGATTCCATGTGGGCTTTGCCGGAGGGTTCTATTTTTGTAGGCTGAACGTCTACAATATCATAGAAAATCTCCCGGTCATCTGCCTTGATGGCGGTCAGAACATCGGCTTCATAGGCATTCGGCCCAACCATAACTTTGATTTTGCCACGGTTGAATGCTTCCGCATTCTTGTGGAAAGCAGGTTCTCTGTAAACCTCATCTGCAGTCCGGATGATCTCATCCAGATTTGCAGCCATCCGCAGCTTGTCTGCGTATGCCGTACCATTTTCCCACTGCAAACCCTTGGTATACCTCGACCAGACAAATTCCTTACGGCCTTCCTTACTGTTCAGAATCGTCCATCCGTTCCGCTCAAAGCCGTTCGGATACCGCTCCTTGATTGCCTGTTTCACCACAGTTTTCCATTCTTCACGGGGTACACCGTTCAGGATATCTTCATCAATTTTGATGTAGCTCTCTCCGTCGGCATCCTTCTGGATCGAAAAACGAATATTGCGTCCTTCCGCCGCACTCTCTGTCTTGAGGGCAGCGGCGTTTTCTTTTGCACTGCGCAGGTTGTCCATCGCTTTTTCAGCGTGGGCAAAGTATTCGTCCTGCAAAATTCTGCGCTCGTTCTCGGCCAGGCGCTGGGCCTTCAGGGCCGCCCGGTTGTCTGGGTCAAGGGTCAGCACTTCCTTTGCCCGGCTCACAATGCCGTCCAGCATCTCCTTCACCCGGTTCATCACGGTGCGGATGGTTCCGGCCCTGCCGCTGTTCTTCTCGGCCTGCCCGCGCTGGAACTCTACCCAGCGCTTGAAATCGGATTCATTGGAGAAGATGCCCCGCCAGGCATCGCCCACCAGCTCCTCGGCAGCTTCCTCATAGGTCAGATTCTGCTGGGCATAGTCGGTCATCTTCTCCCGGATCATCTCGTCCACGGTCTCAAAGCCGCTGCTCCTGGCCAGATACAGCAGGGCATGGTCCTGCAAGGTCTTGGCTCCCTCGCTGTCCAGTGCGTTGTACCAGTGGTAGTCCTCGTGCAGCACCGTGCCGAACGTGTCCTGTGCGCTGTCCCCAAAGAAGATCCGGCCCGTCTCAGTGTCTACATAAGCCCGCACCCGGCTGTCTGCCTGTCCCGCACCGTTTTGCAGCACGTTCTTCATCACCGCCGTGGTGCCGGTTGCCGCCGCGTTCAGCTCGATCACCTGGCTTCCAGCGTCGTTCGCGTTGCGCAGGGTTCCCTTGTAGATGGTCTCACCCCTGCCCTTCAGGCTCTGTTCCGTCAGGGTGCCGCCCAGCTGGCTCTTGGCCCACCGGGTCTCTGCCGCATCCCTGCCGTAGGTGTAGGCGATCTCCAGCGCGTTCCGGCCCTTGAGGTTGCCCAGCACATAGTTCACGTTGGCCGCCATGCCACTGCCGGTGCCCGCCAGCTCCAGCGCCTGGTCAAAGGTCTTCACGTCCTCCATCTGGCCCAGCCGGTACAGGGTAGATGCAGCAGCCGCATAGCGGTCACTGTCCACGCCCTCCGGCTGTTTCAGGCTGATCTCCTGCGCCGCCTTTTCGCTCACTTTCCAGCTCCGCAGCACCTGCTCCGTCCGGGTCTGCTTCTGGCCTTCCGTCCTCGGTGCTTCCATGCCGTAGGTCTCCCGCATCGGACTGCTGCCTGCTTCACCCAGAGCACTTTCTTCCGTGGTCGCCGCCTGCATGACCGCCTGCTGAGGAACATTTACAATACCGTCGTCCTCCGCCGCCTTCTGTCCAGTACGGCCTTCAGCGTCCAGCTCAGAGCTGCCCGACATGCCAAGGGCTCGCCCTTCGGGAGAGCTGGCGGCGCTCTGCGCCGACTGAGAGGGTGAGCCCGCTTCTCTCGAACTTTCCACCGTTTCCCCGACATTCTCAACAGTATTCCGCTGCACCGCCACATTGTCCGATACCGGTGCACCACTCGCACCGCTATCCTCAGCCGCAGCCATTTCATCCGCGCTGGCTGTATCCACTTCCCCCGGTTCCCGCGCCAGCTCCTCCCGGCGCTGGTAATCCTTCAGCGCCTGCTCGTATTCGTCCTGCGCGGCATACCGCTCCACGTTGCCCCGCAGGCTGGAATCTCCCGCGTTCATCTTGGAAAGCCCCGTACCCACAGCGCCGCCCAGCGCACCGGACGCGCCGCCGGTCAGCCCCGCTTCCAGCGCCTGAACCAGCGTGTCCGTGGTAAACATGGTCTGGGCAGCTTCGCTGTCTCCCAGAGCCGCATCAATGGCCTTGTCGGCGTAGGTCTCCACAAAGGCCTGCATGGCGTTGTCGATGCCGCCGGAAATGGCGTTGGCAACTGCCGGATGTGCCGCCGCAAAGGCCGAATCCCCGGCCAGTGCCCGGATCTTGTCTGCCACAGCACCCGCCACGGAATTTCTGGCGTAGTCCGCGCCCATGGTTCTTGCCAGATCAGCCGCACCCACGCTGTTGATGGCCCATCCTGCGCCAAACTTGGCCACGCCGCCCGCCAGTGCCTTGCCTGCGCTTTCGCCCTTGGCCGCGCTCTGGCCCATGGCATCCGCAGCGCCCTGGGCACTCAGCACCGGCAGCACCGCCGCCGGGTTGATAGCAGCCACAGCAAGGTTCTCTGCCGCGCTTGTCGCCACGCCCTGCACGGTCCGCTGCACATCGGTCAGGCCGCTCTGGGCCGCGCCCGTCAGCTGCTGGCCCCGGTTGTACAGCTGGTAGCCCACGCTCTTCTCCGTGTCGATGCCACCCTTTGCTTCCGTTCCGGCAATGCGGCTGCGCATGTCCTCGATCTCCTGCCGGGTAAATCCCTGCTGCAACAGGTCGCCGGTGCTGTACTTGGGCTGGTAGTCCATGTCAGTTTCCATCAGCTGGTCATACAGGTTCTTCTCGCGGGGGTTCCGGGCAAGCTCTGCTTCCAGTGCTTTCCGGTTCTCGCTGCTCTGCCGGATGTTCTTTCCGGCCTGCACCAGGTACTCCGCACCCATCAGCGGGGCAGCGGCCACGGTGTCCGCAACGCCGCCCACGGTGTTTGCCGTCCGCCGGGCCAGTTGCTTCCACTCCGGGATTTCTTCCATGGTGTCCAGATACTCCCTGGCCTGCCGGATCTCCGTGTCCGTGTACCCCAGCTTTTTCAGGTCCACCGTGCTGTAGGTGTTGCCCACCTTTCCCTTGATTCCCGTGGTGCGGAAGGGGTCGATGCTACCATCCCCGGCGCTGGCCCCGTTTCTGCTGGTGCCGGTCTCGGCATAGCTGGTATAATTGCTCTTCTTTTCCAGCAGCTTGTTCACAAGCTCCTGATTCCGAGGCTGGTCAAACCACTGGTTGGCCTGGTCAAAGGCCTCCGGCTGGCTGTACTCCGCATAGCTGTTCTTCAGCTTCTGGGCCTGCTGTCCGTACCACGTTCCCAGAGTATTCCCCGCCGGGCTCACTGTCACCTTCTGCCGGTTCAGCTCGTCGCTCTGGCTGTCCATGGCATCCGCAAAGCCCAGGTTGTTCCTTGTCCGGTAATCCTCCAGCGCCGTGGAATACAGGTCGGTGCCCGTCTGTCGGCTCGTTGCTTCCTGCTGTTTTTGTGCACGCAGGGCAGCAGCGCTGCCCTTTTCCCAGCTTGTTCCCGTACTGCCATGGGCTAACGGGTTGCGACTGTCAGCACTCTTGCGCTGACTGAGGGGTTCTGCCCCGCCCGCTGCTGTTGCCATCACAGTCTTTTCCTGCCGCTCTTTTTCATTGCGGTTCCGCAGCGCAGCAGCACTTCCCGATTTCCATGCCATCCTGTTTCCTCCTTAAAATCCAGCGTTCTGCATTGCCCTGTCGATCACATCGTCCGATGCACCCAGATTCATCAGCCGACTGGCGATGGTATTTGCATCCATTCCCTGTTCCTTCCACCCCTTTGCATAGCTCAGGGCGTTGCTGTACGGCATTCCGGTACTCTTACCCGTGCTCCCTCCCGTGGTTCCCCCGGGCAGGGCCCACTTGTTCGGATTCGCCAGCGGGGTGATCAGCCCGCTGCCAGTTCCGGTCGCTGCTGTTGTGCCCGTGTCACCGTCCGGCAGCATTCCGGCGCTGGCCAGAATGTTCGCATAGACGCTCTTGGTCGGGTCATCATCCTTCAGGCTCTGATACTTACCCAGCGCCGTCAGCAGTTGGCTGTTTGTCCACCCGCTTCCGCTCTTGCTGGAGCCGCCGGATCTTCTCGAACTTCCGCTGCTCTTCGTAGCTGCCGCCTTTGCCAGCTGGGTCGCCAGCTGACGTTTTGCAATGGTGCCATAGGAACCGGCTGCATTGCTGTCCAGCCCGTACATCTTCAGCAGGTTGGCCGCCGCTTCCTGATTTCCGCTTGCCACCAGAGAAGCCGCGGTGCTCAGAACACCGGCCTGATCGTCCCGGGTCACCGGTGCGCCGGTGTAGTTGGCAAAAGCGTTTGCGTTCAGGCCGTACCGGTTCAGCACGTCGCTGGCCGCATCCCCAGCGCCCTGGGTGTACAGGTTGAACGCCTGCTGGTAGGCGTTCAGGGCATCGCTCTGGTCGGTGCGGTTCTTGTTGTACTCCCACTGTTCCCGGGCAAAGTCATTTTCCCACTGCTGCTGGGTGTACCCCTTGTACCCATCGTAGGCTGTCAGGGCCGCCGAGCCGATGTTCTTTACCGTGTTCCAGAGGTTGTTCCAGTAATTGTCGTTCTCGTTCCGGGCCTGTTCGCTCTGGTTGGCAAGGAAATTCTGCCACGCCGTGTGGTTGGCAAAGTTGCTGCCGTAGGCACTGCGGTCCAGCGCCTCGGTGTTGGCCATGCCGGAAAGGGCACTCAGCAGGTCGTTCTGCTGGTTCTGGTATTCGCTCAGTGCCTGGCCTCTCAGGCCTGGTACCGCATTGTCAATGCCGCTCAGCGCCTGCTGCTGGCCCTGCTTTGCCACGCTGTCGGCGTAGCTGCTGCCATACCCGCCCGCCAGCATCGCCGCGTTGGCCTGGGCGTTCTCCGCGCTGGCGGCAGCATTGGCCTGGGCCTGGGCGCGGTACTGCTGGTAGGCTTTGCTGCCGGTGTCCCAGTCGAACCCTGTGCCGATCTGCCCGGTCAGGCTGTCCATTGCGTCCTTGTTCCGGCTCACATAGTCCGCCGGGCGGTTGGCATTCCATTCCCGCTCTTCCTGTTCCGCCTGGTTCTTTCTCCGTAAGGTATCAAATAACATGTCGTTCTCCTTTTCTTCTGCCACACACCGGTCTTCAGATCACGGCAAGCGCTTTCAGCACCCACGGCAGCATGCTTGCGCCGACCTGCAAAACGTTCCCCCAGAAGTTGGTGTTGTTCGCATCCTTCTTCTGGTTGGCTCCCACCGCGTTGGCATATTCGGTCTGGGCACTGTTCAGCTGGCCATAGTAATTGTTCAGGCGAGTGTTGTAATCGTTGATCGCCAGCTGCTTCTGCTGCTGCAAAGAGCTCAGCCGGTTGCCCAGGTCACTCTTCTTGGTGGCATATTCGTTGTAAGCCTGGCTGTATAAGCTGTCTGCCACGTCCGAAAGCCCGTTCATGGTGCTCTGGTAGGCCGTCTGCCCGCTGGAAGTGCCCCAGCTGTTGCCGTAGCCGCCGCTGCGGGCCGAAGCGTTGGCGGCAGCGTTTTCACTGGCCAGCTCCGCCCCCCGGGTGTACTGGTTCTTGTACTGCTGGTAAGCCGCGTCCTTGGTGTAGTCGTAGGAAAAGCCGTCCCGGTTCATCTTGTCCAGCTGGCTCTGCGTGTCGCTGATCTGACTGTCATACTGGCCCGTCTTGTCCTCCGGCTGCTGTCCCTTCCAGTAATCCAGATTGTTCTTTGCCGTGGTCACCCGGTCATTGCTCTGGGCGTACTGGTAGCTGTTGGAATCGTTCTTTCTGGTTCCAAACACGCCGGTGCCCGCATTCTTTTCGCTGTTGCCGGTAATGCCGTCATACACATCCCCTATCATCAGCCCCACATTGTGGCCCGGGATCAGGTACTCCCACCATTCTCCTCTTGCCATCTTCTCACTGTCTCCTTTCGTTTACTCCACCTTCAGCCCCATGGCCACCAGCTTGTCCCGCATGGTGTCGCTGAAGTTCGTCTCGTCCAGGTTCTGCATCATGTACATCATCTGGTCCCGCAGCTGCATCAGGTAGTTGTTGATGCTCCGCCTGTCCTCCGGGGCCATGTTGTCACTCAGTTTCGGCATGGCGATCTCGCCAAGCCTCGTAATATCTGCCATATAAAATCTCCTTCCTCTAAGCAGGGCTCCCCCTTCGGGGGAGCTGCAAGCAACTGCACCGCAGGTGCATTGCGCGCTGAGAGGGTCATCGTTTCGGCTCCCCTCCGGCCACCCGGTTGCCCCGGCTCTCTGCCATGCTGAACGCAATGCTCCGCACCGCGATCTGCCCGGTGCCCTTGATCCGCAGCCGCATGGTGTCGTGCCGCTCCGGCACAAAGGGCAGGTTGACCCGGGTGTATTTGTTCAGAACGGCTGCCTGGCCCAGTGTCTCCCAGGCCCCGCCCTCATAGCTGGCCTGCAGCTCCACAACGCTGTACGTCAGGGCATCCACCCGCAGAAACACCCGGTTGATGTACTTGTCCGCCGGGATGTTCAACCCAATGTCGCCGCTCACAGCCTCAAAGCCCACCTTCTGTTCCAGATTCGCCTTTGCCGTGTCGGTGTCCCGGTCGGCCTCCCGTTCCGGTTCGGTGGCCCACAGGTTCACGCCGTCCCACTGGTAGAGCTGCCGCCCTGTGGAGCACATCGCCCAGCCGGAAGCATTCTCTTCTGCCGCCGTGTCCTCCTCGTGCCAGAGCCGCCGTTCGGTGTCGTAGACCAGCAGCCGGGTCTCGTTCCGGCCCGGCACCCGCAGATGCAGGTAATACCGGGTGTCCAGCACACCGCCCACCGCCCCGCGCACGTTCATCAGCCAGGTGTTGTCCAGTCCGCCGCTGATCTTCACCGGCAGGCTGCCGTCCCAGGCCATCACGCCGTCAGGGGAAAGGTAGTACAACACTTCCGCCAGCACACACATGCTCTTGCTGGCCTGCTTGGCCACGCCCCGGCACTGTACGCTCACCAGCTGATAGTCCGCCGGGCGGCTGCCGTAGAGCTTGTGCAGGCAGTTCTCCTTGAAGAACAGCACATAGCCCATGCATGTGGCCGCACCGGTAAAGGGGCCGTCACTGCCCACGTTCACGGCGTAGCTGTCCGAAGCAATGCCCCGGTAGCTGTACCAGTTGGTGGGGTCGCCCAGCTTGCAGCTGTAGATCACATTCTCCTCGCTGTTGCAGCCCCATACCCGGTTGGCGTTCTCGGTCACATATTCCAGCCGGGGCACCCGCCGCCGTGCGGTAATGGTGGTGCCGCCCGCTGTGGCGCTCTCGCTGCCGTTCATGCTCTTCCAGGTGGTACCGCCTGCCGTCACGGTAAAGCTGCCGTAATAGCGTGCGCTCTCGGTCTTTGGGCTGCCGGTCAGCACAATGCTGTCCCCGTCCATCTGCTCAATGGTCACCTCGCCGTTCACACCCTCGGCCAGATACTCTTCCACCAGCCCGGGCACCTGCTCCACCGTAATGGTATCCCCCTTCTTGAAGCCCGCAGCGGCCAGCCCGGGCAGGGTCATCTTCACACTGTTCAAAAGGATCTCTGCCCACTTGCCGCTCTTGGCATCGTACTGTTCCAGCACGTTCACATAGGCCCACTTGCTGGAAGAGGAGTTCTGTTTCAGAAACAGCGTCCCGTCCGCCGGGCCAGAAGGTTCCGTGGTGCCCACGTTGCTCACGGTGTAGGTCTTGCCGCCCGCGTCGCAGGGGGCAATGGTCACCGTGCCGGTCTGGTTCCATGTAGCGCTCAGGGCTTCCAGCTTTCCGGTTGCCGTGTCAAAGCTCTTGGCATCCGGCCAGATCAGGATCTTCGTGCCCATGCCGATCATAATTTTCTCGCTGTCCGTCACGGCGTTTTCCAGCACGATCTCCCCGCCCGCAGCCGCGGTGGCCACGTCGTCCTCGCTGTCCTCGGTGTAGCGCAGGGTGGTACCCTCGCACAGCAGCAGGCCGTTCAGGTGGTACATCCCGTTGCAGCGGCCCATAGCCCGCATGGTGCGCCGGGGTGTCCGGGTCTGCAGTGCGGGGTATCCCCGGCTGGAAAAGTTCTTCATCTCGGTAAACTCCGCCTCGGCGCATGCATAGCTTTCATTCAGGCCGCCAAAGGCCGTCTGGATGCTCTTCCCCGTCGAGATGCTGTATAAACTCGGCAGTGCCATCTCAGTACCTCCACTTCGTGGCCATCCTTGGCAGGTAGGTGTGCCTGCACCAGGCTGCAAACTCCTGCTGGTTCTCGTTGGCCAGCTGCATCTCGTTGGCATAGCGGTCGGTCTCGCCCAGGGCCGCGTCCATCTGGGCCGCCAGATAGTGGGCATAGTAGCTGTCGTAGGGCTCCGGCAGCAGCAGCTCCGCGTCCTGCCGCAAAAGTTCCTGCTCCCGGTCGTATAAGATGTCCGCACCCACGGCATCAAAATCGGTGGTGTCGCTCTTGTCCACCACGCTCTTTCTCAGCCCCGCATCCGCCTGCCGCAGCCATAAGATCTTCAGCTCGCGGTCAAACCCGTTGTTGGGCCGCAGCTTGTCAGCCGTTTCGATTGCCTTTCCTACTGTCATAAAAGACCTCCAAACAAATAACCCCCGGCACAGCGTGTGCCGCCGGGCCGGGGGGATACATCTAAGCAGCTCCGGCCATGCCGGACTGCGCACTGAGAGGGTTAAAATTACGCCTTATTCGCCAGTTCTTCCATGCGGGCAGCGGTCTGGTCGTCCTGTTCCTGGCTGTGGCGGATGACCTCCGCCACCTCCGGGGGCACCTCAATGTTCTTGCCGCGCTGCAGCTGGTAGTGCACACCGTTCACGCTCACGAACAGGTCGCCCTTGTATTTCCCGCCGTCCGAAAACAGCCGGATCGTCTCAGTCTTTTTCTTTGCTTCTGCCATTTTATCGGCTCCTTTCTATTTTCTCTAAGCAGGGCTCCCCCTTCGGGGGAGCTCCACGACATGCCGCCATAGGCGGATGGAGTGGTGAGAGGGTTAGTTCGCCTCAGCCGTCCCGCTGTACCGTGCGCTGCAGCTCTCAATGCGCACCATGTACTGCTCCACCAGGCGCTCAGCGGTCTTGTGTGCCTTCCAGCCCACAGACGCACGCTGGTTCAGGGGGTCGTCACCATAGCCCAGCTGCTTCACGATGTGCTCCAGGCCGCCGCCCTCGATCTCGGTGGAACCGTAGGCGTGGGCACCCAGGATCAGGGTGCTGAACACTGCCAGACCCGTCGGGCAGCCGGTGCCCTTCCAGATCTTTGCCTCGCTGGTCTCCACAAAGCGCACACCGTGCAGCGTGCCGATCTCGCCGTTGTAGATCTCGTCCGGCTGGGCGTACTTGTGCACATCGATCCAGTCCGGGTCGCGGCGCAGGTCATAGGCCACATACGGGTGGATGATGCCCACAAAGCTGGTGCCGATGGGGTCAGCGTTCATGGCCTTCAGCTGGGTGGCCGCACGGGCGATCAGGTCGCTGGTCAGCTGGCAGGTCGCGTCCAGGGTGGCGCGGCTGGTCACAGCGGTCTCCGCACCGCCTTCGCCGATCTTGGGCGCATAGATCACATTGGTGCCGCCCGCCAGCACATCACGCACGATGGTGTCCAGGGTGCGGCCCGCCTGGCTGGCAATGATCTTGGTTGCCTGCAGGATGTTGTTGTCAATGGAGGTCAGCTGCAGCGTGTCGGTAATGGGCACCCAGCCGCCGTACTGCCTGACTTCAGCGGTAACGGTGGAAACGTTCATGGTCTGGCCGTCCGGGGTCACACCCTCGGTCAGCGGAGTGGTGGCCTTGGGCAGGCTGTCATACTTGCGGAACTCAATGTTCTTGCCGCCGTTGGCCGGAATGGGATACGGGTCACCGAACTGGTCATGCACCAGGGCAGGCTCTGCCTGGTCGATCAGGCGCTTCTCGTAAAAGGTTTTCATCTCGGCACTCATGCCGGATGCGCCGGTGGTATTCTGGTTCTGGGTGCTGTCCGTTGCAAACATCTGCAGATCCAGCTTCATGGTCTTGTCTTTCATAGCTTCCTCCTGTTAAAGTGTAATCACTTCACCCCGCATGACCCGCTTCTCCATCTCTTCCATTTCCTTGCGGCTCATGTGGGATACGTCGATCTTGGTCTGCACCGCGCCGCCGGGGCGGGTGCCATTCTCGCCAGGCCGGGCATTGCGCTGCTGCATCCGGTTCACCACGCCCTGCTCCACCTGCCGGGCCGTGGCGGCCTGCTGCTGTTTCAGGATATGATCAAAGTAGGCGCTGCGGTAGGCGTTTGTCATAGAAACGCCCGACCGCATCATCTTCTCCACCTCCGGGTTCGCCAGCACCTCAGCCATGTTGAAGTCGGGATACTGGGCTTTCAGCTGCTCCGCTTCCCGGTCCCATCCGGCCTGCAGCTCGGCAATGCGGGCCTGCTGGACACGCTGACGCTCCAGCTGCTGGATCATCTGCTGCTGTTCGGTCAGGTGCTTGTTCTGGCTTTCCAGCTTGTCCAGCTCCCGGGCCGTCCTGGTGGAAACGCCCTTCTCCATAGCCAGCTTCTCGTAGTAGGCATCGTCCTTCACCGCGCCGTTCCGCACAGCCTCGGTCAGGGCCACCAAGTCGTTGGCATCCGTGCCGTACTTTTCCTGCAGCGCCTGCATCAGGCCCTTCATGGCCGGGCTTGCTTCCAGCCGCCGGGTCGCTTCGGTCACGGCGTTCTGCATCAGCTCCTCGGTCAGGTCGGCATACTCTCCGCGCAGCAGCTCACCAAAGGCTTTCCGCCGCTCCTCCGGGCTCTTGGTCTTGCCCTTTTCCTCGCCGTCCTTGCCCTCGAGTTCGTTCTGGTTCTCTGCCGCTTCCTCGTCCAGCTCAGGCTTTTCCTCACTGCCAAGGGCTCCCCCCTCGGGGGAGCTGGCGGCGCTCTGCGCCGACTGAGAGGGTGAGCCCTCTTCCCGGCTGCTCCGCTTCAGCACCCCGCTCCGCCGGGCCAGCCGCTCTTCTGCCGGCCGCAGGGCAGGCAGCTCAATGGCATTGCCTTCCCCGTTCGCTGCCCCTGCCCCTGCAGATGCGTTGGCTCTTCCGTTGGGAGAGCTGTCCGCGCCAGCGGACTGAGAGGTTCCGTCCCCGCCCGCAGCACCACCGTCTGCAAACATCTGCAGATCAATGGCATCTGCCTTGTCTGCGTGCAGGTTGATGTACCGCACATGCTCCGGGTAGGCATCCGCCAGCAGGATCAGACCGTCCGTCACCAGTTCAAATTTTGCCAGGCTGTCAGTGCCCTGCTTTGCCTGTACCACCATCAGGTTCCTGTCATCGGCACAGGTCACGGTCCCGCTGTCCAGACTGTATGCCAGCGTCTGCATCAGCGCGCTCACGGCAGCACATACAATGTCCTGCCCCTTGGGTGCAAACTCCGCGTGCCCCTCGGCCCGCAGGAATATCATGTCTCCCATCTCGTTGTAAGTGATCTGGATCATTCTATCGCTCCTTCCAAAATTTCCTCTAAGCAGAGCTCCCCTTTCGGGGGAGCTGCAAGCAACTGCATCGTCAGACGCATTGCGCGCTGAGAGGGTCATTTATTCGGATTATTCACGTTCATGGCCCGCTTTGCCGCCTGGGTGGCCAGGCTGTTGCCTCCGCCGCCCACCACAGCCCCCAGGCCGTTGGTCGCCGTCTTTGCGGTGGTCTGTCCGCCGCTGCCGCCGCCCGTGGTTCCGGCCGCCTGTGCAGCGGCCCCGGCCATGGCGCTCATGTTGGTGCCGTTCTGCTGGTCAATGATGGCGCTCAGCTTCTGCAGCTGCTCCATGGCCTGCTGCAGCTGGGTGTACAGGGTACCGTTCTGCTGCACCCGTTCCCGCACCTTTTCGATGCCCTCAAAGTCCATCATGTCCAGCACCGCCAGCGCCGCGTCAGCGTTGGCCGGGGCAAACAGCCCCATCTGGTAGCACTCCTTTGCCGTCTCGTTCTGGGAAAGGCGGCTGAAGGTGCTCTTCTTGGCAGCCGATACCGTGATGTCGAACACCGGCTCGTGGCTGCCCAGCTCCACCCCGCCGATCATGCCACCCGGCTGGGGCTGCAGCATTGCCCCGGAGAACTGCACATACTCCGTCTGGCCGCTGTCGCCGGTAATGCGGTAGACCCGGCTCTCGTCGTAGAACTGCCGCATCAGGTCGATGATGAAATAGCACTCCTTTGCAAAGGCCCGGTAAGCGCTTTTCAGCATATCACGGGAGAGCTTCGAGCCAGCCTCCTGCAGCGCCGCAATGGCAGAAGCCGCAGTAAGGCCGCTGGTGGTGCCGCCCTGGGAAACATCCCGGTTGCCGCTGATCTCCTTCAGCTCCGCCACTCTCGCGTCCCGGTAGGTGATCAGGTTGCCCGCCAGCCCCGCTGTCTGTAAGGGCCGCAGGGTCTCGTCCGTCACCCGCCCTGCCGCGTGGACGATGTCCTTGCCAAAATCGGCCAGCTCCTTCTCGTTGATGCCCGCACCGTCCTGGATAATGTATCGCGCCTTGGCCGAAAGCTTCACGTTCTCGTCCATGGCTGCGTTCATCTCGTCAATGGCGGTCTGGGTGTCCTTCATCACGTCGATGTACCCAAAGCCCGCCGGGCTGTCCTCTTCCACGAACAGGGTGTCGAACACAAAGGGGTACTTGCCGTGGTCGTAGAATCCCCGGTCAGCAAGGGCCGGGTCGTTCTCGCTGGCGTAGAGCACCACGCCGTTGCAGAACTTGCAGTAGTGCAGCAGAGGCGGGCCATTCTCCCGGGCCTTTTTGTAGTACCAGTCCACCACCACGCTCTTGTCCGAGGTGTCAATGCTCTGGTCGTGGATGTACTTTGCCACTTCCAGCGTGCTGCCGGTGTGGCCTTCCAGCTGGGGATACTGGGCCTTCAGCTGTTCGTTGTCAGCCACCGCCAGGCTGAACAGGTGGGGGCTGTCCTGGATGTCCATCACGCCGGGCTCCCAGTACATCATCAGCAGATCCATGCTCTTGATGGAGATGTCTCCCACGCCGTTCCGTAACCCCGGGTCCCAGAAGATGCCCTTCACGCCGGTGCCCTGCTTGAGCTTGCGCCACCAGGTGTCGCTGTACACCTGCTCGTATTCTGCCTGTTCCAGCAGCACCGGGAGGATCTTGGAAAGCACCTTGGCGGTCTGCTCGTCGTCCGCTGCCCGGGGCAGCACGTTGGGTTCCGGGTAGTTGTCCATGGCATCCGCGTGCTTGTTGGCAATGCTGTTGAACAGCCACCCGCTGGAAGGCTTGGGCTTGCCCTCCATCATCTCGTTTTTGTAGTTGGCCCAGTGCTGCATCCGGAACCACAGCTCGTTGTCCACGATCCGTTTGTCCAGCGCCGCCTTGCCGGTCTTGTATCTCTGTAACAGCGCCGTGGCCTTCGCCACCTGCTCTGTGCCGATCACGTCGGTCATACTCTAAAAAACCTCGCTTTCTTCCCCAGCTCCAGCGGGTCATCCGGCATGGGCTGCACCGGCTCTGTCCGGGGCGGGCTGAGGGGATTCTCCATCAGCACATACCGGCACTCGTCGTAGATGTGATCCTCTTGGTCGGTGTCAATGTCCTCCACGTTGCTCTCGCTGTATACCAGGTTCGGGATGGTGCGGATAAAGTGCTTGCAGGTGTTGAACACCTGCAGCATGGGCCGCCCGTCCGCCTGGAACGCCAGCCGGTAGTGGAACTGCATCTTGCCCGCCAGCCGGGTGTGGTCGCCGGGAGCCCAGTGCAGAAAGTTCGGGCTCTTTTCCTGCATGGCAGCAATGCTCTCGCCCTGGCTCTCGTTGAAGATGGCCGGGTCGGCCACGCCCAGAATGGTGCGGCCCCGGAGCATGGGATCGTTCTCTTCTGCTTCCCGGATCATCCTCGCCTGCTTCACAGGGTCAGCCTTGATGCCCTCGTTGGGGGTCCCGGTGCAGCCGTACAGCTCCCGGATGCGGTAAAGCCTGCCCTCTTCGTCCGCCGCATACCACCCCACGGAAAAGGGCTTCGAGTAGCCGAAATCGTACCCCCGCCAGATCTTCCAGTGTCCCGGGATGCGGAACGGGCGGATCACATGTGTCCACCGCTGGTCGTCGTAGTGGGCCGGGTCGTTCTTCCACTCGGTGAACACCTGCCCGGTAAAGCTGTCCCAGTCGCCGTAGAGCAGGGCTTTCTTCTCCGCTTCCGGCAATGCAGCCAGCGTGCCCAGGTAGCCCGGGTCATTTTCCAGCAGGGCCGCGTTGTCAAACACGGTGCTGGGGATAAAGATGCGGGTCCGCCGCTGCACGATCTCCCGTCCGTCCGGAGCCCTGGCCTTTACCATCTGCACCATCCGGGTGCCGGGCGGGGCCGGGCTGACGAACCTTGCCTTCACCCATCCGTGGCCGATGCCGCCGGGGTTGGCCGTGGCCCGGGTGTAGACCCGGGTATCGGGGCCGTTGGGTCGGTTTCGGCTCAACAGGTAGCTGTACTCTTCCCAGGTGAAATGGGTCAGCTCATCAAAGCCGATAAAGTCGTAGGCCTGGCCCTGGTAGTTGTACTTGTCCTGGGCGTGGTTCAGGCTGCCAAAATAGATCTTTGCCCCGCTGGGGAAGGTCCAGCAGTGGGTGCTGCTGTTGTACCGGGCTTTTGGGAAAACCGGCTTGTAATACCGCATGGTCTTGTCAATGAGCTCCCGCAGCTGGGGAAACGTCTTTCGGATGATGAGCCCCCTGTAGTGTGGGATTTCCACCTGCCGCAGGGCCTCGATCACCAGCGCGTCGCTCTTTCCGCCGCCTGCGGCCCCGCCATACAGCACTTCGTTCTCGGTGCGCTGCATGAACCGCGCCTGGGCGGGCTGTGGTGACCAGATCACCGGTCTGCCGTCACGCATCCTCTGTGCCGCCATCCACTTCCACCTCCTGCTGGCCGTCCGTCTCACTGGCTGCCGCGATCTCCACCATCGGCGGACCGCTCTCGCTGTCGGTGTTCTCCGCCGGGGCCATGGCAGCAGCCTTTTCGGCCACTTCCATCAGCACCTTGGCCACACCGGCCGCGTTCTTGTCGCTCATCACCCGGCCCTCGTACCGTTCCAGCTCGGCATTTAACATGTTCCGCTCGTCCTCGTAGAGCCGCAAGTTCCGGGTTCCGGCCCCTCCATACACCACAAGCCCGGTCTCGGTGGCATCCGCCAGCTCCTCCGGGTCATCCTTCAGCAGGGTGCCCACGGCAAAGGCCCGGGCCCGGGTGTCCTCGTCCAAACGCCGGTGCAGCCTCTCCGTGATCTGCGCCGCCCGTTGGCTCTCAGCGGCCCGGCCCTGCAAAAAGGTCACCTGTGCCCGCACGCCCAGGCTTGCCCGGATGGCGATCTCCCGCGCGGCTTCCTGTCGGGCCTTTGCAAAGGCATCACTGCGGCCTGCCTCCTCGCTCATCCAGCTGCGAATTGTCGATTCCGGCACGCCGTACTTCTTCGCCACAGCGCAGATGGAGTTGGAGCCCAGCATGGCCATTACCACCTCTGCCCGGAACGCCGCCGGGTATTTCTTTCCCCGCTGCTTCCCGGCCACCGTGTTCTTGCAGTACGCCCGCTTTTTCGCCAACTCTCTCACCTGCCTTTGCAAATAGCCTATCACGCCCCGCCGGGTGCAACTACCCCGGACATTTGCCCGCCGGGCAGCAGCCCTGCATCCGCTGCACACACTGCCACGGTGCTCAGGGCTTCCAGCTCTTTGGTGTAGTAGGTCGTTCGCCCCACATACAGCCGGGCGATCACCTTTTCCTCTGGCAGACCTTGCAGGTAGCGCAGCCGCAGCAGCTGGGCGCATACCGGGTCATTGCGGTCGTACCAGGCCAGCACCGCCCCGATCACCTGCGCCCAGGCAGCACAAACAGACCCCTCGCCATATCGGCGCAGAGCCTGCCGGGTCGCTTTCTTCTGCTCTTTTGTCACCGCTCCACCCTCTTTTCGCATGGGTATAACGCGCAAAATACCGGTGTTTTATCTGTCAGGTGCGAGGTTTCGCAAGGCTCTGTCCCCTGCCTCCGCGCAGTGCGTTTCCATCGTACAGCTTCCACGTCCGTCTGCACTCACTCAGCCGGATAGTTTCCCCTGCGGGGAACGCCCGCTGCGCGGGCACAAGCATCCGGCTTCACTCGCTCCGACTGCGTATGGACCCCGCAAGCGGGGCCCGAACTTTCGCAGCCTCCCGCCGACGCAGGATCACATAGCATTGCGGTTCCAGCCGTTCCCAGCCGGTTCCTTCCCGCTTCGGGCTCTCATGCAGCCCGCCTGGCTCCAGCACGATGCACTTTTCCATCTTCCAGCCGGGAAACCGCTGCTCCCACCACTGGGCATCGTTCTGCTTTTCCCCGCAGGCGGCCCGCAGCTGTTTCCGGCTCCATCTGCCATCGTTGGGGGCCTGCTCAATGGCCGGGCGCAGGTTGGCCGTTTCCACCCACAGCCGCTCCTTGTGGCCGTAGAGGTAGCCCACTGTGCCGTATTCGCCCTGCCCACTCTTGCCCAGCAGCTTTTTCATGTCGATCCGATCCACGTTCATGGTGCCCAGCGGCTCAAACTCGTTGGAGCCGGGGATACGCCGCCGCCACAGATCCTCCAGCATCTCCCGCCACTCCCGGCGCTGGGCCGCGGTCAGGCCCGGGCATTCCGCAAAACCGTGCATGTGCAGCCGTCCTGTTTCTCCCTTGCGCACCGCCACCAGCATCAGGCGGATGTCCTCCCGCCTTGCCCCGAACCGCTTGCAGGTGGCCGCCATCACCCGCCGCTTGTAGTTCTCCACGTCTCTCCGGCAGACCAGAATGTCCTCCGGCAGAAATGGATCCTCGTATGTACCGGTCAGGAACATTCCCGCCGGACTGAAATTTGTCAGCGCCTTTCTCTGGCGCTTGCGCAGGGAATCCATTTTGTTCTTCGCCTTCTGCCCCTCGCTGGATTCCTTCCGCTTCTTGCCCCGGCCCCGGTGTTCCTGGGGGATGATGGAGAACACTCCGACTGCCATGTAGTCATCCCCGCACTGGTATTTTTTCTCTCGGATGTAGTTACATCGCATCCCGGTGCCCTCCTGCTGGCTTTCACTTTCTGCTGATAGTCTCTTTCCCGTGACCCCACCGTCACAGAAATAACGGGTATACTAGCTCCCCAAAGAGGGCCCTTCCCCCTCTTTCTTTATAAAGGTATTATGAAACGTAACGGATACGGTGGACGTGTCAGGTCCATCGTATCCGTTGCTCTTCATAATAGATCAAGGTGTTTAAGGCGTGGCGGGCTTTCCTTTTTCCGCCCAGTATCCGTAGGTCAACTCCGGCTTTCCAATTTTCCGGGCCTTCTCGTTGTAGATCATCAGATCATGCACGTCGTAGGCCAGGGGGCTGGGGTCGATCACGCCGCCAATGGGCTTGCGTTTCACCTTTGTCGGCTGATCCGGCAGCTTCATGGGGTGCCGGATCCGTTTCTGGCACAGCTCCATCTCCATCCGCGTAACGCCGCCGGGCTTGTACACGCCGCCCCGCTTGCGGTAGCACTCGTGCACTGTGCCCTCGCTGCCAAACAATCCCCTGTCCTTCAGCTCTGCCGCCGTGCCCTTGCCCAGCAGGGTGCCGTCCGCACCGTAGCAGCTGTACACCCGCACCATCCGGGTCTCGGCCCGCTCGTCCGCACTCAGACCCTCTGCCCGGGCCCTCTCCACCCGGTCGTCCTTTGTGCTCTTCCGCTCCATTTTCCACCTGTAGTTCTTCGGGCTGGGCTTCTTGCACTTTTCCAGATTATTCCAAACGCTGCTCAGCTTGTTCACATCGGGAAAATATCCCTGCTCTACCAGCTCCACGCTGGTGCCCTTGGCCACCACCTCGCCGGTTTCCCAGTCCATCAGGGTGTACACCCATCTGCATCCGCTCTGCATCTTATCGTCCTCCTTGATCCTTGGCTCCCATATCAGGGGAGCTCTGCAAGGCGCTGGCATAGCCAGACCGCAGCGGTGAGAGGTTGCTCCCGGTAGCCGCTGCCATGGCATCCGCACATTTCTGCCGGACACTCTCTTCGTTCAGCACATTCAGGCTCTGGCGGCAGGCATTGCGGCCCGCTGCCATCATCACAGCCCGCTTCAGAAACTCCGTTTCCTGCTCCTTATAGCTTCGGCTCAGGGTCTGCACTGTCTTTTCATCGTCCACGTTCTCCACCACGATGTCCTCAGTCTGCAAGGCATCGCAGGCGCAGCGCCGCAGCTTTTCCATGGCCACATCCAGCCCGTCCGTCTTGCCCCACTCATTCAGCTGCTCGTAGTTGTGGCGCATCTCTGCATACAGCCGGTTCAGTCGGTCTGCTCCAAACCCCAGCTCCTGCACACAGGCCAGCGCCATCAGCTGCCAGGCCATGGTCGCTGCCCGGTCGCCCACCATTTTCAGCTGCTGCTCTCGCCGGGTGCGGGGTGTCCGCAACGCAGGCACCCGAAATTCCGTCGGCACGCCCTTGGGGATTGCCTCCGCCCGCAGCCGCCGGGCCTTCTCCGTCTGGGGCATCCCGTTCTTGTCTGGCTGCATCACCACAGCCAGGCTCTGGCTGCCCAGCAGCTCCTTCCGTCTGGTGATCCGGTCAAGCCGGGTGCGGCCCAGCCCCCACAGCTCATGTAAGGCGATCTGCCCGCACCAGCAGGTCAGTTGCACCACGCTGTCCTGGGTCAGGTCCATCTCCGCCGAAAGACTCATCTTTGTTTTCATGGTAACTTCTCCGTTCTTCATATTCCCCGCACGCCCGGTTCCGGCCCCCACAGCTCAGGCACCGGCTCCGGGTGATCTCAAACACATGCACACGCCGGACGCTCCACCCGGACAGTCAGTTCGTTAGTCATACAGTGTCTCCTTATCGTTGGCGATGGTCATTTTGACCAGCTCTTCGTGGATGTGGTCACACAGCTGGAGCAGGTTGCCCGCGGCGCGGTTGAAGTCCTCGCCGGTACCGACGAGCCGCTGGAACGAGGGCAGGGCCATGCCCCAAATGCCGCCAATGTTCAGGTAACAGCTGTCGGCGGTCTTCTTATCGGCGATCAGATCAGCCGGAACCACAGCCTGCGCCTCAGCAAGCTGTTGCTTCAGCTCGTCCATGTTCTTCTGTAGCCTGGCCTTGTCGGCCTTCAGCTCTTCCGTCATGTCAGCCGCAATGCTGTATGCCTGCTGGTGTGCCCGGCGATCCACTTCTTCATCTGCCATATCGGCAAAAAGCTTTCTGGCCTGTCGGGTCACTTCCTCTTTGTCCACCACCGCCGTGATGGGTTGTTTTTTCAAAGCGTCTTCGGCATTTTTTGCTCTCTCTTCGGCTCTGTCGCGCTCTCCTTCGGCCTTCTGGCGCTGGAGGTTGGCCGCAATGCGGCTCTCGTATTCATCGCGGTAGATCTGCTTGAGCTTGGTGTTCTCTTTTTTCAGGCCGTCAATATCGGCAATGTAGGCACCCTGCTGATCCAGCAGCGTTGCCCGCATGGCAGCGGTTTCCTCGTACTTTTCGTGATACTCGTGTGCAGCTTTCCGGGCTTCTTCCTCGCGGGCCTCGGCGGTGTCGGCGCGGTCTTTCTCGGCTTTGATCTGGGCCAGCAGGGCCTGCACACGCTGGCTGTCACCACCAGCGGCCACGACCCGCTCGGCGCAGCCACTGCGGGCGATCAGGTTCAGGTCTTTTCTGGTCAGCTCGGGGAGCTGTTTTAATTCGTCAACTGTTGACGAATTAAAAGCCTCACCATTCTGAACCATCTTGGTCACACTGCCATGGCTCAAGCCCTTGCTCTCGTACCACTTTGTCCATGTGCCGCCGCCATATCGCCCGGCTTTGGCCGTCAGAGCATGGATGCGGGCCAGATAGATGCAGGAGATGAGGAATTCGTCCTGAGCTGCTCCATAGTGAAGGTCAAACTGCTGGTCGGCCTCAGCGGCCTGCCCGGACAGCTCCCCCAAGAGAGAGAAGTCAAAGCTGGGGGCGGCGGGGATATTGCCGACCAGTTCGGCAACATCCGCAGAGTGAGTGGGAGGTAAATGTTTTTCGCCTTCGGTCTGGTAGCTGTTGCACTCCTGCACGGGATGGCCGCAGCTGTGGCAGTTTCCGAAGCATTCTTCTTTGCACCCGTCACAGGTGCAGGTAGAGCAGATGCAGGGGGCAGGGGTGTCCGTAGTCGCAGCAGCATCCACACTCGGGGCCGATACACATGAGAAAATCTCCTTTGCTTTTTTAATGTCGGCAAGAATCTTTTCCATTTCCTGCTGCGGTGTCATGTCCTTGCGACTGCCATTCGGAGTGAAAAACTGACCAAACAGCTCTCTTTTTGCGGCAACACCTTTCAGATTCTGAGTGCAGGTGATAGTCAGGCAGTAACGGCCGTCAGATCCATAGTCCGATGCACGAATATCTTTGGAAAATGAGCCGAAAATCTCTCTGTCTGGATAAGTGTCTTTGATCCATGCGGAGACCTGAGACAGAAAGTCGAAGTCCAGACTATGCACTCGACAGGTGCATTTATCCTTGATAGAGCCAGCGAACTCTGACGCATAAGTGAGGGTCTTGCTCATCCGGCACTCGTAGCCCCGAGTCTCCCGGCTGACAGTTCTAGCACTTTCATCCCATTGAAAGTCTCCGTATGGCATGGCATAGGGGCATCCCCAGCACTCATGGCCGGGTGCGTAACCAGATAGGCGGTTTCCAGTGGTACTGGCATCGGTGGATTTCTTCACTCGCCGTCCGCATTTGCAGATATAGGTAGTCACACCCTCACCTCCGTGCCCTTCAGGCTGCCCAGCAGCTCCTTCCGTCTGGTGATCCGGTCAAGCCGGGTGCGGCCCAGCCCCCACAGCTCATGCAAGGCGATCTGCCCACACCAGCAGGTCAGCTGCACCACGCTGTCCTGGGTCAGGTCCATCTCCGCCGAAAGGCTCATCTTTGTTTTCATGGTAATTTCTCCGTTCTTCATATTCCCCGCACGCCCGGTTCCGGCCTGCACATGCTAGGCATCGGCTCCGGGTGATCTCAAATACATGTACACATTGGGTCTTATCCATCAGGGTTCCCCGGTCTCTGCCATCATGGCGGTCAGGTCGCCCAGCATCCCGCTCACCGTGCGGGAAAGAACGTTGATTGCATCCTCCTGCAGGTCACCGGGCAGGGCCCTCACCGCAAAGCCCGCGTTCACCATCTCGTCCTTCAACCGGGTGTTGATCCGGCTCACCTCGGCCCAGAGCTTTGCCTCGTCCGGTGTCATCTTCCGCCGCCCTGGCCGCACAACGCCCTTGATCATGGCCGTCAGCTCGTGGAACTCCTCGTCGGTCAGGCTCCTGTCGTTCCCCGCCTCGGCAATGGCCCGCGCCCGGTCGCTGGGCGTTCCCGTCCGCAGGATGTTCTTGTAATCTTCCAGCGTCATTTCTGCTTGGCCTCCATCGCCCGTTTTATCAGCTCTTCCATAAAAGCAGCTTCTTTATCCTCAAAACGGCCCGTCACCGGTTTATGGCTCAGTGCCAACCGCATTTCCAGTTCAGCGGCCTTTGCAAAGTTCCGAACAATCTCCTCTTTCTGGGTGTTGTTCAGGTCACTGGGCACGCTGCTGACAACAAAACTTACTGCCGACTGCATGATCACCCGTGTAACATCCGCTGCACTCTCACCATCCTCAATGCTCAGACCGCCATCGTTTCCATTTCTGTAAATCGTGATTTTCATCCTTACCCCACCTTTCTGCCGCAGACGGCTTTCTTCACCGTGTTCTCCGGTACCTTGTGGATCTTCTGCGGCTCCTTCCGCTGCTCTGCCACCAGGCCCAGCCCGGCCAGCGCCAGGGCTGCACAGCCCAGCACGATGGCCAGCAGCGTGTAGCCCAGCATTTCCCAGCCGTTGGCCGCGTTCTCAATGGCCCCGCCGCACCCTGCGGCAGCTAGTCCCAGCACAATGGCACCGGCGCTCAGCACGCTGCCCGTGATCTTCTTTTTCATTTGCAAATCCTCCCACTCTGTGTTAAACTTCTGGTGATGGGCAGTCAAAAACCATCACCCTGGTTGGCTCGTCGGTGTTCCCGCACCGGCGGGCCTTTTTGCTTTTCTCGCATCTCTGGCCGCCTTCCACTCTTGAAACGCAGTCTCATTCTCCGGTTTTGAGTAAAAGTCCTGTGCGATGTGCAGCAATTCAATAATTTGCCAGTGCTCAAAGGGCAGTTTCTGCTTTCGGCCCATGGCAGCACCTCACAGCCACTCGGCGCAAATGGTGTCCACCACAGGCTTTGCAAAGCCGATCAGCTCATCGCCGCGCTTTGCGGCCACGACTGCCGGGCCCACCAGCTCTGCCGCCGTCATCTCACTGGCGCGCTGGTTCGTCAGGGGGCGCTCCTTCATCAGCCCTTCCTCGTTCACCAGCAGCAGAATGCCGTCCACGTTCTTCTCCCGCGCCCACTCGGCGCTCAGAACGCTGTTTACCGGCTCGATCGGCCCGCCCACCAGCTTCTGCAGGGTCTCCAGCTTCATGCTGTCACCATCATCACACTTCATGTTGAATGCCCGGTTCTTCGCCGGGATCACGATCATATAACGGTCCATGGTCTTCTCCTTTCTCAGCCAGCCTGTGCCGCTTCTTCCACGCTCACCAGATCAAAACAGGATTTCAGTTCCCGCAGAACCTTCCGCTGGGTACACTCGTCTACTCCGGCGTTCTGCATTGCCATCCGGCAGTAGCCTAGGCAGGCGGCATTGCTCCACGGGCCGTTGATATCCTGAATGCACGCCATTATTTCTTCGTACTTCATAATTTCTCCTTCTGCCCCGGCTCCCCGCCGGGGCTTTTTCATGCGCTTTTCTTCGGGTCGGTGGGGTCAAGCTGCTGGCCCGTTAGAATCTTTTTGAGATACCAACGAAGCAAAAAATATCTCGTTCACTTCTTCGGCAGTCAAACCGTAATGCTCCTGAATGGCTGCAATCTCATTCTGTCGAAACTGTGCTCCACGGTATTCATTGATTTTAGCATTCAGCCGTGAGAGGCTCATTTCGAGGAAATCCGCCAGATTTTGTTGCGATTCCCCATGCAACTGCATAACAGCATTGAGTTTTCTCTTATTCACCCTTTTTCACCTCCGTTCATCCATCCCCTTAAATATTATTCTATATTTAAGTATCTTTTCAGGATACTTAAATATTAGCATGTTGTACGAATCTTGTCAAGATATTTTTTCTTGCTTTTTAGATTATCTGTGTTATTATTAAGATACAACGTATGAAAGGGTGATGTCCTATGACCACCGGCGAACGGATACGCCAGCTTCGCATTGAGCATCAGATGACGCAGGAAGAACTCGGTGCCAAAGTTGGTGTGCAAAAAGCGGCCATCTATAAATATGAAAATGGCCTTGTTGTCAACCTGAAACGTTCTATTCTTGAAAAACTTGCATTGGTACTAGATACCACTCCCACTTATTTAATGGGAATGGAAGATGCCGAACCGGCACATGCCTCCCTCACCCCCGCCCAGACTGCCCTGCTGGACAACTTCGACCAGCTGAACGAAGAGGGCCAGACCAAGGCACTGGAGTATGTTGAGGATTTGGTTCTCACCGGACGTTATAAAAAAGCTGCTGCGCATGGCGTGGCTGCAAAGGAAGCATAAAAAATAACCGCCTTGGCTACCCAAAGCGGTTAAGTTGTATATGATGGAGGAACTTTCATGCCTGTTTCTGATGCAGAGAACCGGCTTTCGCTCATGTATGCTGCCGGTATTCTACCACATGCAAAAGCGCTTTTTGATGCTACTTCTATTGAATCAAATTCACCTTCTCGCCCTGTTCTGGCTAAAATATATGCCTTTTTTCTTACTTATTGTGTAGAAATACTCGGCTGCGACCATAATGTTGCATTTTTATGTTCAGACACCCTCTCTGCCGGAACCGATGATAATTTTTCCATTGAGATTACAAGAAACCTTGCTACTTACATCGCACGTTGGGACAAATATCGTCTTCATTTTGCAGATAGAACAGATGATTCTCCCAAAAATGAAGATTTGCCTGTTCTTTTCTCTGTCGTTGTTCAGGATTTGCAAAGCGTTCACGCCTTCGTTTCTCCGTCTATCCTTCTAACGGAACTTACCGGTTTTATGCAAGACCTTTCTGAAATCTTTGGAGCGTCCGAAACACCCAATGTTTCAGCACCTGCAACAACACCAGCACAAAATTCACCAAGCTCAATTGCAAAGAGATCCCCTAGTCACAAACATTCCTTCGCAGATATCCTAATTGCCGGATTCTTGCTGTTCGGCCTTGTCGTTTGCTTTCTCTTATTCTCCGGAAATATCGATAGCATCTTTCCCAGCTCTTCATCGTCTTTGTCCTCTAGTAGCACTGATTTCTCTTCCAGTCGAATGACTGCGCCTATTGCTATGCCTAGCCCTGTTTCAAAGCCTTCTACCGGCATTCTTTGGTATAAAGGGAAAGACGTAGAACTTGCTCCCTTCGATGTTACCGCCAGCGGAAACAGGGATTATGTTCTTCTTTTGGCTCAAAACAACAAAGCAGTTCGTAGTTACTATATTCGCCACGGTGAGACATTATCCGTTTTGGTTCCACTCGGCACCTATCAAGTCTACTATGCTTGTGCAACGATACACTCTTCTTGGTATGGCCGTACTGATTTGTGGAAATCTCAAACAGAGTATTATAAATCTCAAGAGTCCCTAGACTTTGAACTTAGCAACGGCTACTATTACGGTTATACATTAGAACTTTCCGTTAGTTCTAGTGGTGGTTCTAATTATGCTTACGAAAGTTCAGAATCCGCTTGGGATAGTTTGTTCTAATTTATTTTCATTTTGGAAATAGTTCCATAGATAAAAATAACCCCGCCAGTGCGTCAACACCAGCGGGGTTCCTCATAAGAAAACATTCCACCGTCTTGCTTTGTGAGGAGGTGCAGCCGTGGACTTCACGACCCGGTCTGCATTTTTATTATAGCATGATCCCCCTCAGAACACAATCCGACAAAAAAGAATCCCCGGCAGCTCTG
>ENA-UOJO01001163-UOJO01001163.1-human-gut-metagenome-genome-assembly--contig:-P57-NODE-1163-length-35056-cov-26.982401_pt1 | contig 35056 bp, 48 predicted proteins | sample MGYA00242351_ERZ723898 | MGnify/ENA metagenome assembly ERZ723898 | reverse complement strand
GGACCGGGGGGACATCGAGACGCTGCAAAAATACTTCGGGTATACGGTGAATTCCATGAAGGTAAAATATGCCTAACGCGGTGTTACAAAAAACGCGCCATCGTTGTCTGCATCAATCCGCCTGATGAAGCGCGTCCAAAATTCCTTTTTTTCGTTCCGCGAGTATGTATCATATTCGCCCAGCCCATCTTTTAATGCGTCAAGGTCTGTCTCTGGCTTTTCCTCCACGGTTTCCAGTGCCCTTTTCAAACTCGCGTATTCCGCTTTATAATCGCCAAGCTCAATCAGATCGTTTAGGTATAGCGTTTTTAGCTTGCTCATTTTCTTTCGTATCGAGTCCGCGCTGTGCGTGGGCTTTTTTTCTGCCTTTTTATAGTACCGATTGTTCCGTTCTGCGATTCCCTCCATCTCGTGTAGTAGGTAGTCTTCCAGCGCATCTTCTCGGATCCTTTTTGTATGCGGGCAAGCGGAGTTGTCAAACATCCGCGTCCGGCATCGGTAGTATGTATATGTTTTTTTTACGGTTTCCGATTGCATCGTTTTCCCGCACTCTTTGCAGCGCAATATCCCGGAAAACAGATACACGCGATCCGTGCCAACTCCCGCACAGCGTTGTGACCGCTGGCGAATAATATCATTTACAAGGTCAAAGTCCTGTTTGCTCACCAGCGCGGGACAGGCATTTTCGATGCCGTACACCTCCCCGATGTAAAGACGGTTCCGGAAATAGTTTACATACTTGTTATAAGCCCGGTCAATTCCCCATGTGTCAAGCATATATCGCTTGACGGCAAGGACGCTTTTTAGCCGGATAAACGCGGCAAACATATCTCGCGCCGCATCTACCGTGCCGTTATCAATCTGGTATTGCCTGTCCTTGATGGCATAACCTAACGGTGCTTTTGAGCCTGCCGGTTGCCCTTTTGCCCGTTTCCCATCATTGATAAATTTGATTCGTTCGCTTGTGCGGTCGGCCTCATCTTGCGCAACGGAAAGCATGATATTGACCTTTAATCGCCCGGACGCGGTGCGCGTCTCGTAGTCCTCTTCCGTCGCTTGCCATGTTACGCCGTATCGGTCGAGCTGCGTTTGCACGTCATAATACCCCGCGACATTGCGGAACCAGCGGTCGAGCTTGATAAATAAGATTGTGTCTACCTTTCCCGCTTTGCAATCGTCCAGCAGCCGCAGGAGCGCCGGACGTTTTTTATACGGCTTCCGCGCGGATATTCCCGCATCCTCATATATGCCTACTACAGTCAGCTTGTGTTCTTGGGCATATCTTGTCAGCGCGTCTCTTTGCTCTTGCAATGACAGGCCATGCCGCGCCTGTTCGTCGCTCGACACGCGGATATACAGTGCTGCTCTCATCACCGCCCCCTCCAAAATCCGTAATCTGCGCAATGCAAATCGACATACACGCACCACGCGGTCAGTAACACCACCACCACAAATAAAATAAAAATCACGGCGTTGCGGATATGGACACCACGCCGCATAATCTCGATCATGTCTTCCTTTGCGTCAACATGGCGCTCCAGCTCGTCATTTCGCGCCTGCAAGGTCTCTTCGTTCCTTGTCAGCCGTTCGGAAATTCCGAACACCTCGTCAAGTGAGATCCCAAGCGCCTTGCAGATAGGCGCGACGGTGTAAATAGACGGGGCTTTGGAAAACTTTGAAAAGAAGTTCTGCACGGTGGACAGCGGCACGCCGGAAGTGTCTGAAATTTCCTGATAGGTCAGTTTCAATTCTGCCTTGCGGATTTTGCACACCTCTTGGATGTTCATTTATACCACCTTAATTTCTTCGATTTTCACGCCGCGAAGTCACAAGATGAGGGCTTGCCGAACCTCGTCGAGCGCTGTCTTATTGCAAGGTTTTGGCGTTGAAATAGTTAAGCAAAGCGGAGTATGGTCAAATCATGCAGCGGCAACCGCTCCGTGCTGTCTGCACAGAGCCCCCGCCGTTGTTGCGGAGACGGCGGGGGCTTTTCTCTTACTTCATACCAAGGAGTTTGCCAAGTTTTCTTTGCCGCCCCGCTTTGGTCGTGGGAATCCCAGTTGCTTTTGAAATTTTTCTTTTCATCTTTGTGATTCCGAGCGCACGTTTCCAGCTAAAGGACAGGCCGGGGATTTTGCTCTTCGCCATTTGGCGCACCACCTTTTGGTTTTATATTTTCGACTGCACAAAGTGCAATAATCGACATATAGCCCCGTTACTATAATTATTTGGAGGGACACAAAATGTTGTGCGAAGAAGAAAACCATGCTATTCTTATTAGAGAGCGCCTAAAATCTGAGGTGCTATCACTTACTGACAGCCAGGCGGAATATGTTTTATGGAGGCTGGAATGTTTATTGCAAGAAGAGAATTAAATAATCTGCGGGAAGAAAACCGCAAACTTAAATTGCAGCTTGCAGAGGCGCAGGAAGCGGAGCGAGAATACAACCGCCGATCTGCCATCATTGACAAAGCGGCGCTTCCGAAATGCAAAAGCATCGCGTGCTCTGGGTGCAAGCATGTTGTGGTCCGCTATACTACTTGGGGTGGTTGGTACGTTCTTGGCTGCGGGAAAGACAATCCCTGCAAAGACTACGAGCCGACAGACATTACCCCCGAAAAAGCTGAAGCTATCCGAGAAGCGCTGAACATTCAGTGGCAATATAATTAACCAGAGAACAAGCAATTCAGCAGAAACCCGAAAACAGCACCTATTGCAGCAACGAGGCAATCCCTCGCCGTTATAGACCACGCTTGGGAGTTTTCTTTCTGCGCATATGCAAGATAATTAGCCCCTCTTTGGCGAGCAATAAGCCCTCGCTTTTCGCCATTTACAAGGCAATATGCAAAGCTATGACCGCAGAGTACATCAGCATCATTTTCATTATGCGCGGTTATCAATACGGCATCGGTTCGCGCTTGCTTTAAAAGCTTTAGCTGCGCCTTTGTCAAAGCGATATACGGGAAGTCATCTTTCTTGTTATCAAGATCGCTTTCCCACTTTTGCCGCTCTGCATCGGTCAATATCTTATCATGCGGATTAGTCGGAATAAAAACATTACTCATAGTACTTGTTTTGCGCTCAATACAATCGGAAGGAGTTTTTCACACTGAGCGTCGGACAAATCATCAATAGCTACCAATAGCGCTTTCTTTGCTGCGCTTAAGCCCTCGCCCTCTGTGGCGGGGGCTTTTTCGTTCTCGCTCGGCGTTATTCCCGCCAGCTCAAGAATAGACGCCCCCAAGTAATTTGCAATTACTTCAATGGTTTCAAACGGCGGGCTTTTTTTGGAATCTTCCCACTTACCAATCATTCCATTCCCAAGGCCAAGGTCTTTCTCTATTTGCTTGATCGAGGTCCCGCGTATTTGCGCAAAGCTTCTTATGTTTTGGACGATGATTTTATTACGTGTATTCATAGGAAAAAATATTTCTTTTGTAGCGAGTTAGCTATTGACAAGTAGCGGATTTTCTACTATAATAGCTTTCAGAGGGTGACAAAAACCAAGCCCCCACCGAATGCGGGCCTTAGAAAATGTTGAATTATGTCTGCAAAACTATAATAGCGCATTTTCTATCTTCTTGTCAAGAGCGTGGGGGCAATTCCCTCAAAATTTTCTATGCTACGCTATAGAAAATTCGCATTGTCAAGGACAATGCGAATAAGTGTGAAAGGAGGATCGAGAGTGATTTATGAGAACGTCAAGCGCCTTTGCGATGAGCGAAATATCAGCATTTGGGCGCTTGAGAGAGCGTGCGGCATCGCAAATGGCGCGATTGGGAAGTGGAATGGCAGTATCAATGCTCCGCGCATTGACACCGTGAAAGCCATCGCCGACTACTTCGGCGTTACCGTGGACGCGCTGCTGAAATCCAGCGATGGGCAGTAAAAAATGCCCCGCCCAATGTTGCAGCATCGAGCGGGGCGGGTGGGACAAATCTTAGGCTTAGATATGTGTCCTGTGGCTATTTTAGCACAGGGGAAAGGAAAAGGCAATGAGTAAAAAGCCAGAGTACAAAATCATTTGGGTCACGCCCCCTGACCCCGTAAAGCTGGGGACGATCATGGGCGAGATTTACGCCAGGAACAGAGGACTTGAGTTTGTCGGCCTTGTGCCGAACGGCAAGGATAGCGGAGGTGCGAAATGAGCGCGTTTGCATGGGCGCTGACGTATATCGGGGCCGCTACGGTGAGTTATCTGTTTATGTGGCTGCTGGACAAACTGGACAGGCCGGGGAAGTAAAATTAATAGGGAGGGAAGACGATGCGGGACGTGCTGAAAGCGGCGGGGCGACCGGTATATGGAGGAGGACGAGGAATGAGCATCATTGTCCTTCCGGAGACCCTTGAAGCATGGAAAGAAGAGCGGAAGTACGGCATCGGCGCATCCGACGCCGGGGCCATGCTGGGGATGAGCAACTGGAAAAGCAATGAAGAGCTTTGGCTGGAAAAAACCGGGCTCCGGGAGCCGGAGGATATTTCCGGGAAGCCATTCGTCCAGTATGGGCATGACGCGGAGCCGCACCTGCGGGCGCTGTTCTCCTTGGACCATCCTGAGATGGAGGTTACATACGACAGCCCATACAAGATCATCCGCAACAGTGAGTACCCGTTCATCTTCTGCACCCCGGACGGAGAGCTGACGGAGCGGGAGACGGGCCGCCATGGCGGGATGGAGATCAAGACAACGGAGATCAAGAACCCCGGGCAGTGGGACCATTGGAATGGCCGCATCCCGGACCAGTATTACTGCCAAGTCATCTGGCAGATGATCGCCGCCGGATGGGAATTTGTATGGCTGCTGGCGCAGATCAAGTGGACCGACCGGGAGGGGAATCACCGGAAGGACACCAGGGAGTATCTGATCGAGCGGGAAGAGGTTTTGGACGATATCCAAAGCACCAAGGCGGAGGGAATCAGATTTTGGCGTTCTGTGGAAGCAAAAAAGCGCCCAAACCTGAAGCTCCCGGAGATTTAACGAGAAAAGGAGAAAAGACCATGGAATTTATCATGAGCACGGATTTGACCACCGCACTGCCGAAGGAAATCGGCTTCAACTTTGAGGAGCTGAAGGCGGAGCTGGCTGAGAAGCTGGACTATTACAACAACCTGGTGGTCACGGAGGACACCATCAAGGAGGGCAAGGCCGAAAAGGCCAAACTGAACAAACTGCGGGAGGCCGTGGAGTCCAAGCGCAAGGAGATCAAGAAGGAGTGCATGGCGCCCTACACCGATTTTGAGGCCAAGGTCAAGGAGCTGGTGGCCATGATCGACGCCCCGGTGGCCGCCATCGACGGGCAGCTAAAGGTTTTCGAGGAACAGCGCCGGGAGGAGAAGCGGAAGGCCATTGAAACTGTTTACGACGAGATTGTGCCGGACGAGATCAAAGCCATCATGCCTTTGGATCGTATTTTTGACCAGCGATGGCTGAATACCACATTCAAGATTGAGGCCGTGGGCGAGGCCATCGGAAACCTGGCGGATAAGATCGACGAAGATCTGACCGTGCTGGACACCATCGAACCGGAGTTTTCCACCGCCGTCCGGGCAAAGTACATGGAGACGCTGGACATCGGCGCAGCGTTGCGCCACAAGAAGGCCCTTCAGGATGCCGCAGAGGCCGCCAAAAAGCGGGAGCCATCCATGGCAGTGGATAACGAAAAAATTGTGGAGCAGCCCCGGGTTCAGGAAAAGCTGTACCTGCTGCGGCTGGAATTCCATCTGACACAACCACAGGCAACGGCGCTGAAGCAGTTCCTTTCCAGCAACGGCATCCAATACACGAAGATTTGAGGAGGAGAATACCATGGCATTGAATAACAGCATTGCAGCGACGAAAAAGACAGCCAACGACAAGGTTGTGGATTTTAAGTGCGGTGAGGAGGTCGTCAGGCTCTCCCCGAATATCATCCGGAAGTATCTGGTGAACGGAAACGGCGCCGTGACGGACCAGGAGATCGTGATGTTCCTGAACCTCTGCCGGTTCCAGCATTTGAACCCGTTCCTGCGGGAGGCTTACCTGATTAAGTACGGGAACAGCCCGGCCACCATTGTGGTGGGCAAGGATGCCATCACGAAGCGGGCCATGCGGAACACCGCATTTTGCGGGCAGCAGGCGGGAGTGGTGGTTCTGAACACAGAAACCGGAGTCATGGAGAACCGGATCGGCGCCATCGTCTTGAAAGGCGAGGAGCTGGTGGGCGGCTGGGCCAAGGTTTTCGTCCGCGGATACCAGGAGCCCATCGAGATTTCTGTGGCATTTGAAGAATACGTCGGTCTGAAGAAAACCGGAGAGGTCAACGAACAGTGGACCAAGAAACCGGCCACCATGATCCGCAAGGTGGCGTTGGTCCAGGCCTTGCGTGAGGCCTTCCCCGAGGACTTGGAGGGCATGTATGACCCCACGGAGATGAATATTGACGTGAGCGATCTGGCGTCCGCTCCGGTGGACATGGATGCTCCGCAGCAGGCAATCGAACCCAGAGCGGAAGATTTCGCATCCTCAGCGCCGGAGGCTCCGCAGCCGACGGAAGAGCCGGAGGGCTTTTAAGCCATGAAGGCCGTTTTTGAGCGGGCCAAGGTGATCGTGGATGGAGAGGACACCTATCTCTGCCTCTCCATCCCCCGCCGGGACGCCGCCAAGTTCGTCGGAGAAATGAAACCGCGGAAGTACGCCGTGGAGATCAAGGAATACCGTAAAAAGCGGAGTCTGGACGCCAATGCATACGCTTGGACGCTGATTGGAAAGCTGGCGGCGGTGCTGAGCACTAAGGAAGCACCAGTCACGCCGGACAACGTTTACCGGGACTGCATCCGGGACGTGGGCGACAACTACGACGTGATCCCGGTGAAAGAGGACCGGATTGAGTACTGGAACCGTATTTGGTGTGCCGGGCACATCGGGCGCTTTACGGAGGACCTGGGGCCATGCCGCTCTATCCCCGGATATCACAATATTCGGACATATATGGGGTCCAGCGACTACGATACCGCCCAGATGAGCCGACTGATCGAGATCATCATCCAGGAATGCAAGGCGCAGGGCGTTGAGACCCTGCCGCCGCGAGAACTGGATGCCCTCGTTAGCCGGTGGGGAGAGGTTAGCGTATGAACGACAAAAGATGCTTTTTGTGCGGCCGGAATGACTCCGGTGACCCGCTGGAGCGTCACCACATTTTTGGCGGCGCGAATCGGAAGAAAAGCGAGAAGTACGGCCTTGTGGTGTATCTGTGCGGCAATCGCTGCCACCGGAACGGGCGCGGCGCGGTACACAAGAACGGAGACCAGATGCGCCGTTTGAGACGGTACGGGCAGCTCAAGGCGATGGAGGAGCAGAGATGGACGGAGGCGGACTTTCGCCGCGAATTCGGGAAAAGCTATTTATGAGAGGAGATAAGAGGTGCTGAACAAGATTTTCATCATGGGCCGGTTGACACGCGATCCGGAGCTGCGCAGGACACAGAACGGTACAGCCGTCACCAGCTTTACACTGGCGGTAGACCGGGACTTTAAGAACGCGGACGGCACTAAGGACACGGATTTTATTGGCGTGGTTGCATGGCGCACCACCGCCGAGTTTGTGCACAAGTATTTCTCCAAGGGGCGCATGGCCGTTGTGGAGGGTCGCTTGCAAATGCGGGACTGGACGGACAAGGACGGAAACAAGCGCCGGAACGCCGAGGTGCTGGCGGACAACATCTACTTTGGCGATGCCAAGAAGGACGTGGACAGCGGCGCCAATAGATACGCGGGCTGACAGTTCGTGGAGGTGGACGAGGACTTCGACGCGGACGGCGATATGCCATTCTGATAGGAGGTAAGGCGGCATGGATTACTGGCACAAGCGGTACACCTGCCCATACTTTACCAGCAGCGAGAAACGGCGGGTCTGCTGCGAGGGCGGTAGCCGCGTCATTTTTGAGACGGGCGGCGCGGCATCCCGCTTCATGAATCAATTTTGTGCCGGGGCGTGGGAGCACTGCACCATTGCACGGCACCTGACGGACGAGTACGAGAGGACGGAAGAAAAGAATGGGAAATAGGCGTATCGCCGAAGGAGTGAGAGGCGGTGCATAGTGGCTCTTGAGTACATTCCCTTTTATTTCAGCTATCGCAAGAAATTAGAGAAACTCTCAGATCAAGAGGTAGGTCGGCTTGTACGGGCTTTGCTGGAATATGGCGAGACCGGAGAGACGGAGGAACTTACGGGACGGGAGTCAATCGCATTTGATTTTATTGCGGACGATATAAATAGGGCGAAAGCGGCGTATGACGAGAGATGCGCGAAGAACCAGCGCAACATCGAAAAGCGATATGCACGTCGCGAGGGTACGACCGTATACGATGGTATACGTTCGAATACGACCGTATACGAAACGGACCAAACCAAAGACAAAACCAAAGACAAAACCAAAGATAATTCACTCCCACCTAACGGTGTGAGTGATACGCGCGCGAAGCGCTTCAAACCACCATCCGCTGATGATGTATCCGCCTATGTTCAGGCGCAGGGCTATCACGTCAACGCAGATCGCTTTGTCGCCTTCTACCAGCAGAAGGGCTGGATGGTCGGCAAAAACCACATGAAGGACTGGAAAGCTGCCGTCCGCACATGGCATTACCGGGACAACCCAAAGCCGCCAGCGGAGCAGAAGTCCCCAAAATGGACGTACAACTCCGACACCGGCGGCTGGACGCAGGAGGAATGACGTATGCTGGACTCTCTCTACCTGGAGCAAAACGTCATTGGGGCGCTGCTCATCCAGCCAGAATGCTACGAAGCCGCCGCAGAGCTGTCTCCGGATGACTTCCTGGTGCCGGAATACGCAGAGCTGTTCCGGGCCATCCAGCGGCGGAATGAAGCCGGGGCCCCAGCGGATGCTCCGTCCGTGCTGATGGACGCATCCAGCCGCAATGACAACGTGACCAGCAAGATCATGACGGACTGCATGGAGGTTGTCGTGACTACCGCCAACATCGACGTGTGGGTGTCTGGGATGCGGGATGCATCTATGGGCCGGAAACTCAGGGATTTGGGCGAGGAACTCCGAACAGCAGATCTATCTCCACAGGATGCGCTCAGAACAGCGCAGGAAGCCGTCGCGGCGATTCAGGACGGAGCGGGGGTATCCGGGGGGCTGGAAGTCTCCGAGGCCGTGAAGTGCCTTAAAAATCGCGTTGACAAGGGGTTTGCTGGCGGTCCTCCACCATACGTCAAGACCGGCTTGCAGGAATTTGACCGATTGCTGGGCGGTGGGCTTATCAACGGCGGGTTTCACATCGTCGCCGCACGGCCCGGAAAGGGTAAATCTGCCCTGGCTATGCAAATCGCCCTCAATGCGGCAAAACGCGGCGTGAAGGTGCTGTATATCTCCCTGGAGATGTCACCGGACGACTGCACCAGCAGATTGACGGCCAACATAGCGGGGATATCCTCCCGGCTGCTGATGTTTGGCGGCACCCTGACAGAGGCAGAATACGCCAAGTACGCGGAAGCGTCCGCCAAACTGTCCGAGTTGCCAATCGTGTTTAACCGGCGGACTGGCATGGACATGCGGGGAGTGACGGCGCTGGCATACAAAGAGCGACCGGGGTTGATTGTGCTGGACCACATCGGCCTGCTGGAGCAGGAAAACAAGAAAGCCACGCTCTACGAGAGCACCACGAAAAACAGCCGGTCGGCAAAACTGCTGGCCATGCGGATGGATATCCCACTACTGTGCCTGTGCCAGCTGAACAGAGCCGGTGCATCAGACCGTGGCGGCGAGTTCCGGGCCACTATGGCCAACCTGCGGGAGTCCGGCGCGATCGAGCAGGACGCGGACACTGTGACACTGCTGCACCGCCCGTGTGAGAAGGAGGAACGGGGCGAATGGGACCCGGACATGCTGGAGCTATACCTGGACAAAAACAGACGCGGCCCCACCGGGATGGTGAGGATGGCTTATTTTCCCAACACGGGCCGCATAGTGAAGTGAGGGTGAGATGAAAAAGATCGTTATTCCCCTGCCCCCTGTGACAAAGAAGAACCACCAGCGCATTGTGCGAGGGCGGTATGGTGCGCCGATGGTGTTGCCGTCCGCACAGTACGAGACGTACCAGCAGGCCGCCGCATGGCATTGCAAGGGCGGGGAGACCATCGCAGAACCGGTGGAGGTTAAGTGCCTGTTTTATATGCCCACCCGGCGCAAGGTGGACTTAACCAACCTGCTGGAGTCCATCGACGATATCCTGGTGTATGCCGGGACCCTGGCGGATGACAACAGCAGCATCATCGTATCCCACGATGGAAGCCGGGTGTTGTACGACAAGGACAACCCCCGGACGGAGGTGTATATCAGCCGGTATGAATGACTTTGACTACGATTGCATGCAGAAAAAGCGCACTGCGCGAGGCGCGTTTGCGCATATCAGCCGAAAGCGCGGCGGGCGTACGCTGCCCAGCGACAACCTGACCGCGAAGCAAAGAAGGGAGAAAAATGGAGAAGTGAAAAGCTACAACATCACCCGGCCCATGCCGTGGCCGGAGTTCAAGACACTGCCGGAGGACCTGAAACGCGAGTACTTTCGCAACATGCGGAGCTTCGGCGGTACTGCAAGCTGGCTGGCGGATGAAATGGGCGCGTCAGACATGACCATAAGAGCCGCCGCAAAAGCCGCCGGGGCACCGTTTGCGCGCGGAAATGGGAATTTGCCACTGTGGAACCGGAAGGTTGCAGAGTGGGCGAACGCCGAACAGCAGACTGCCGCAGAGACGCCCACCGAAGAACCTACGGCTCAGGAATCCGGGAAGAGATTGATTCTGGAACATGTCCGCATGGCGAAGGAACTGGACGCAGAGGACAAACTGCCCGCCACGTTCATGGTGGTAGCCCCCGGAAGCTGGACAGACCAAGTATGGGACGATATCAACCGGATGCGAACCTTAAACACCACGCAGAGCCAGCGCCGCCAGCAAATGCACGTTTGCCCGCTCCAGTTGGATATTGTAGACAGGCTCATCAATCGCTACAGCAATCCCGGGGAATTGGTGCTGGACCCCTTCGGCGGACTTGGCACTGTCGCCCTGGAAGCGATGAAGGCCGGGCGGCGCGGGTATACCATCGAGCTGAACAGCGGGTATTTCCGCGATGCTGTGGGTTATCTCGAGGAGTACGAGCGGGAGGACGTGAACATTTCCCTTTTCGACCTAATGGGAGTATGAAATGGCAGATAATAAGCATACAAAAGGCGATCTTCAGCAGATGCAGGCTGTGCCGCTGGCCGGAAAAATCCTGATGACCAAGCGCAGAATCCGCGAATGGTATGACTACTTTGATGGACAAGTCTATGTTTCTTTCAGCGGTGGCAAGGACAGCACGGTTCTAAAGCACATTGTTGATTCCATGTACTCTGACATTCCGGCGGTGTTTGTCAATACTGGGCTGGAATATCCCGAAATACAGCGGTTCGCCCGGGAGGTCAAAGCTGGGAAATATGACTGCTTCAATCCAGACGTGGAAATCCTCCGCCCCGAAATGCGGTTCGATGAAGTCATCAAGAGGTACGGGTATCCAGTCGCATCCAAGCTTGTTGCGAGGTACGTCGAGACTGCAAGGCGAAACCCAGACAGCAAAAGGGCAAAATGGCTCCGTGGCGAGGAATGGACGAAATTTGTAACTGGCGGCAAATGGGCATTTTTGATAGACGCACCATTTCCCGTGTCCGATAAATGCTGCGCCGTTATGAAGCATAAGCCTGTAAATCAGTACGAGAAACGGACTGGAAGAAAGGCAATAATAGGCACAATGGCGACAGAAAGTGCAAACCGGGAACAAGCATGGATTGTTAATGGATGCAATGCTTTTGAAGCAAAAAGGCCAACATCACAACCGCTTTCCTTCTGGACAGAACAGGACATTCTTCACTACATTAAGAAATTCAACGTCCCATATTGCCCGGTATACGGCGAAATCAAGATTGATGACAATCCAGAATTTGAAGGGCAAATGAATTGGATTGATTTTCTTGGATGCTATGAGCCGCAAGACCGACTTACCACAACAGGATGTAACCGCACAGGCTGTATGTTCTGTATGTTTGGCTGCCACTTGGAAAAAGAACCTAACCGCTTCCAGCGGATGAAGGTCACACCTCCGAAGCAGTACGCCTATTGCATGGACAAGCTTGGGCTGCGGGAGGTGCTGGAGTATATCGGTGTGCCGTATGAATAAGGAGGGAAAAGAAGAATGGAGGGAACAAAATGATCTACGCCCAAGAATCCCTCGTTGACGAGATCATCGTGGACAACTTCGCGGGTGGTGGCGGCGCGTCAACCGGAATCAAGCTTGCCACGGGCAGGCGGGTGGCAATCGCCATCAATCACGACCCGGACGCCATCCGGATGCACCGTACCAACCACCCATACACCGAACACTTGCGCGCGGCATCTGACGATGATGTCGTCAGAGCGTGGAACAGGAGGGCTGACAATGGCTGACCAAATGCAGTTATATGACACATCGGAGAAACAATCAAGCAACAACACAGGTAAAGTTAAACGGAAGTGGGAAAATGGTTTCCAGAGATGGAGCAACCGGCAATTTGCAGATAATGGTAGCTCTGGTAGCCCTTTTGGGTGCTGTGGATTTGGCAGTATGTGTGACTACTGTGAAGATAATACGTATGGACGTCCGTGTGTCAGGTCGCTGAACGCCATGATCCGCGAAAAACGTCTGAAAATCGACTACGAAAAGACTGGTTATGAAGAAGTATGGGAGGGGATTTTTGACAATGGCTGAATACATCGAGCGCACGGAAGAACTCATGCTTGCCATGAGCGCAGGAGCGAGGGCAATTGAGAACACGAAGCGTTATCATGGCGCTGTTTACACCAAAGATGTGTTCTCGGAGAACTCACAGGAAATCCCGTACTTGCTGGCTGCTAAGGTGTTGCGGGAAGTAAGCGATGCACCCGCCGCCGACGTTGCCCCGGTGGTATACTGCCGAGAGTGCAAGAGAAGTGGCTTGACGGAATTCGGAAAGAGATATTGCTCCGAACCGATGGGCGCGTTCGTGGGATGTATCCCGGTAGAAGACGACTCCTTTTGCAGTGGTGGCAAGAGGAGGGAGGATGCCCATGCCCAAGACTAACCCCCGCAGAATACCCCGAACACAGGCCGACGTAGACAAAGCCTACAGCAACGGCATTGTGGAGGGCCTGAACCGTGGAATAGATCTGATGCTGTATGTCCTGATCGATAAGCACGACGCGCCGATGGACGATGTGCAGCAGCTTGCCGGTGAATTGAACCACGCCGCTGAGTGCGTGGCAGAGGGGTACATCACATGGGCCGATATCCGCCAGATGCTCAAAGAGTACGGCGTTGAGACGGCGCTGGAATAGGAGGTACGATGAACGTTTACAGAGATGTTCCAATAATCTTGTGCGAAGGGCCCAGGCTTGCTATTGCGGATGTGGAAGAGCACTTTGTAGAGAGCTTGGCTGGCTCCTTTTGCGTGGTGTTAATAATTCACGCACATGGCGACGTGAAACCATTCCGCCATACGTTTGCCAAAGTGCATGTGTTTGGGCGGGACGTAACAGTGTATCAGGGAGACAGGCCAAACACGTTGATTACAAAGGGCGCGGAACCAGAGGGGTTCTATGACACTCCTGGAGGTGTTACATGAGCAACAAATACTCGCTCCCCTACGATATCCGCATGGAATGTATCGCCTACGTCAGGGGCTATCCCCGCCGGGTCCGCGCGTACAATGCGGCCCGGGAAGAAGTGCTGGAGTCGTCGGCCTATGCCATGTCTGGTATGCCGCATAGCCCCGGTAACAGTAGGATAGCGGAACGCAAGGCGGAAAGGCTGGCAACCATAGAGAGCTGGCCGGAGACGAAGAAAATGCGGGCCGTGGAATACGCCATCGACAACGTGGGCCGGGATATTGCCAATGAGAACGTGCGGCGTAAGCTGGTATGGGTGATCATGCGGAATTGCGAGAACCGGGATAGATACCCGCTTAGAATCATGGACGGATGCGGATTCAGCGAGAGAACCATGAAGCGCCGCAAAGCTGCATTTTTGTGGCACGTAGCGGATTATTTGGGCCTGGTTTCCTAAAAGTTGGCCCATTAGGCACATAAAAACGTGCTAAAATAGTATCATCGGAGAGTGGAACCAGTCAGCCCACGACCCGAAATTTCATTTTTCTCCTCTTTCTTTCCTCCATAGGTTAAGGCACAGGCGGTAATGGGTGCCTCCGCGCAAGCGGCCTCGCAAGAGCGTTACCGGCATGCAGACACTCACGGGATATCTCGCGGGTGTCTGTTTTTATGCGGGTGTAGCCAAAAGGTAAGGCACGGGACTTTGACTCCCGTATGTGCTGGTTCGATTCCAGCCGCCTGCGCCAAACTCTAAACGGAGTCACCAACGGAGTATAAACAAGTGGGGTAACCGTGGAAACCGGACATATATGCGGCATAGGTACCCCGTAGTGTGAGGAGACCACAGCGAGTGACAGGGGCTTTCCCTGAAGCGCTAAAGCAGGGCAGGACTGCAATGCCGTACCATCCCGGCCAGCGGGCGAGGAAGCGTAAAAAGCTAAGTATTAGGCGGCTGGTATAATTGCCAAGTTCTTGATGGCTGGTAGGAAGACGCAGCGCAGCCGGGAGCCTGTGAAAAGACAAACGCCCAATGTGGGCGGCGTTGTATGCCCCTCAAAATCGAAGGCTTGCGCTTATGCGTGGGGTAATGGTAGAGACTGCGGGGCGGGTAAAGTCTGCTATGTAAGGCCAAGGGGTGGGGGCTGGTAGCAAAATTGATTTGAGGTGGTGACAATGGCTGCGCGTCTGACAGACCGACAGAAAAAGAAAATACTGGCGGACTATGTGCAGACGAATAACTATTGCGCCACAGCGAAAATCAACGGCGTATCCGCAACGACGGTCAAGAACCTTGTGCGGGCGAATGCCGACATTGTGGAAAAGTGTGAGCAAAAAAAGGAAGAGAACACCGCCGATGTGATGGAGTACATGAACGACCACAAAGACCTTGTGTGCTCTTTCATCGGCAAGGGGCTTGAAATGCTCAACGACCCGGAGAAGCTGGCGGCGGCAAATCTCAGCCAGATCACAACAGCAATGGGGACGCTAATTGACAAATGGGCGATGATCGGCGGCAGCCCTGTCGACACGATGAGGGAAGACGCGCTCAGTCAGAGCCTAAAGGAAATGGCAAAGGAGCTTGAGAGTGACACATGAATACAGAATTAATGTTTTCTAGTAAAACAGACTTATGGGAAACGCCACAAGATTTGTTTGATAAACTGAATAATGAATTTCAATTTACACTTGATGTGTGTGCAACTCCAGAAAATGCAAAATGCGACAAGTTCTATACGGAGGAACAAGACGGACTGGAACATCCGTGGAAAGGAACCGTGTGGTGCAATCCTCCATATGGGCGCGGCATCGGGCAATGGGTGAGGCGAGCGTTATTTGCATCCGTTAGCGGGGCTACCGTCGTAATGCTACTTCCTGCCAGAACAGATACAAAATGGTTCCACGATTACATATACAAAAGAAACAATGTGGAAATTCGGTTTATTAGAGGACGATTAAAATTCGGCGGAAGTAAAAATTCTGCTCCATTTCCGTCTATGGTAGTTGTATTTATGCCACATGATTAGCCCAAAGCAAGCAAAAATCCTCGCTTTCCCCTATTCCAAGTATGACGCGCTGATCTGTGACGGCGCTGTGCGTTCCGGCAAAACCTCCATCATGATGTGGGCGTTCGTCCACTGGGCGATGGAGAATTTCAGCGGTCAGCGCTTCGGTGTGTGTGGCCGCACGGTGGATAGCTGCACCAAGAATATCATCGTGCCGTTCACAGCGATGAGCCTTGCAAAGGAACGTTATATCATCCGCTGGCGGCGCGGCGACAAGGTGATGGAAGTGCGGCGCGGAGCCGTGACGAATTACTTTGAGGTGTTCGGCGGCAAGGATGAGGCCAGCTATACGCTGATCCAAGGCCGGACGCTGGCGGGTGTGCTGCTGGACGAAGTGGTGCTGATGCCGCGCTCGTTTGTGGAACAGGCGCTTGCACGTTGTTCCGTTGACGGTGCGCGGTTGTGGTTCTCCTGTAACCCCGGCAGTCCACATCACTGGTTCTATCAGGAGTGGATCAAGCGAAGCCGTGAGCGCAACGCACTGTATCTACATTTTGAAATGACGGACAACCCCGGCCTGAGCAAGCGCACCCTCGAACGGTACGAGAATATGTATGCCGGTATATTTTATGACCGGTATGTGCGCGGCCTGTGGGTAGCGGCAGAGGGCATCGTTTATAAGGACTTTGCCAACGATACAGAAAAGTATTTGATCGGAGACCCTTTGGAGTGGGCCAAGCAAAACGGCGCCAGCTTTTCAATCATTTCAATTGGCGTTGACTTCGGTGGTACAAAGTCCGCAACGAAATTTCAAGCCACCGGGATCACAAAAGATTTCCGTGTTGTGGCGTTGGAAGAAGAATACATCAAAAACGAAGAGATTGACCCGAATGCATTAAACCGGCGTTTTGCTACGTTCTGCCAGCTGATAACGTCAAAGTATGGGTACAGCCAGACAAGAGCGGATAGCGCGGAAACGGTGCTAATTCGTGGGTTAGATCATACCGCGCAAAAAATGCGCCTCGGAACGCAGGTCAAGAATGCAATGAAACTGCAAATCACAGATAGAATCAGGCTTGTGGTGCTGCTGATGAAACAGGGTCGTTTTAAGGTTTCGCGCAACTGCCCGCATCTGATCGATGCACTGCAAACCGCGATTTATGATCCTGATAAATTTGAGGACGAGCGCTTGGATGACGGCACGTCCGACATCGACAGTTTGGATGCTTTTGAGTACAGCATTGAGCCTTATTACAAAGACCTGGAACGTGCCGGGCACATGATGGGACGGTGAAATAGTGAATATTCGGAGAGCATTAAAGGATCTTGGGTTTGACACGGTCGACAATAAATTCTATTCTCTGATCGACCTGTGGGCCGCATGGTATAAGGGAAACGTTGAAGATTTCCACAGCTATACGGTGTGGAATGGAATTGAAGAGCTGGAGTGCCACCGGTATTCGGTGGGAATGGGAAAGAAAGTCTGCGAGGACTGGGCCAACCTCTTAATGAACGAGCGAGTCAACATCACGCTTGAAGGCAAACAGGAACAGGAATTTATCGATACTGTTTTTGCCGATAACAACTGGGAGGTCAAGGCTAACGAATCGCAGGAGCGCAAAGCGGCAGTAGGAACCGTCGCGTATGTGCCGGTGATGGAAGGCATGGGAATTAACCCAGATACAGCAGAAATCATTGACTCTGGCCGCATTCGCATCAACTACGTCAGCGCCTGGAACATCTACCCGCTGACGTGGGATAACGGCGTTATCCGCGAGTGTGCGTTCGCATCCACTCGGAAGGTCGATGAAACAGAATATACTTACATCCAGGTGCACCGGCTGCGCAACGGCGAGTATGACATTGAGAACCATCTGTATGATGCGGAGGAAGTACCGCTGGCCAGCGTGAAAGGGTTTGAGACAATTCCTCCGGTGATTCATACCGGCAGCGACAAGCCGCAGTTTGTGATTGACCGGCTGAACATTGCAAACTCTGACGAAAACAACCCGCTTGGCGTGGCTGCGTTTGCCCACGCCATCGACCAGCTTAAGAGCGTTGACATCACCTATGATAGCTATGTGAACGAATTTGTGTTGGGCAAGAAGCGCATTGTGGTGCAGCCGGAGGCAACCCAGAGCATTGATGGTCGGCCAGTGTTTGATAAGCGTGAGACCGTTTATTATGTACTTCCGGAGGACAGAGGCGGCAACGGCAACATCTTGCAGCAGGTCGATATGTCGCTACGGACGGCGGAGTTTAACACCGGCATGCAAGATATGTTGAACATCCTGTCCAGCAAGTGCGGTTTTGGTGAGAACCATTACAAATTCAACCAGGGCAGCATCGCAACTGCCACGCAGGTCATCAGCGAGAACAGCACCCTGTTCCGCACGGTCAAAAAACATGAAATTGTGCTTGAACGGGCAATCACAGAGTTGTGCCGGAGCTTGCTCCGCATGGGAAATCGGTACATGGGCGCATCCCTCAATGAGGACGTCCAGATCTCCATTGACTTTGACGATTCCATCATTGAGGACAAGGGCCAGGACTTTAACCGTGACGTGCAGCTTCTTAACGCTGGCATCATGAACGATTGGGAGTTCCGTATGCGCTGGATGAACGAGGACGAGGCGACCGCAAAGGCGGCGCTGCCGAAGGCACATGACATGGTAACCGAGGAAGAAACGGAGGTCGAGTAATGGGATTTGGAGAAAACACTGGGCCTTTTTGGGTTGTGAAAAATGAGCCGGTATCCATTTACCCCGGAACTACTTGATGCGCTCCCAGAGGAGCTGGCAGAACTGTTCCGGGCGCTTGAGCTTGTGTTGCTGGATGAAATCTGCTCCCGGTTGAAAGTTGCGGATGAACTGAACGAGGTAACGGTGCAGGACATCAAGGCGCTGCGGGCGCACGGCATTGACCTTAAAAAGATTAAAAAGGCCATACAAAAAGCAACCGGCATAAGTGAGCAGAAATTAAACAAACTGCTTGATGATGTTGTGGAACGCAATCAGCAGTATTACACCAATGTCATTGACCTTGCGCATATCACTCAGCCGGAAACGCTGGTAAGCATCGAGGACACCTGGGCCATATACCAGCAGACAAAGCGGGACTTGCGCAATATAACACAATCAATGGGCTTTTTGGTGGACGCTGGGCGCACAATGCTCCCACCTGCCAAAGCGTACCAATGGGCACTTGACAGCGCAGCGTTGCAGGTGCAGAGCGGTGCAATTAACTACAATCAGGCAATTAAAACGGCGGTAAAGGAACTTGCGGACAGCGGTCTGAAAGTGGTTGACTACGAAAGCGGCCATCGGGATCATGTCGATGTTGCCGTGCGAAGAGCCGTAATGACCGGCGTATCTCAAATCTGCGCCAAGTATACGGAGCAATCCTCAGAATATCTGGATACGCCCTATTTTGAAGTATCGGCCCATGTTGGCGCGCGAGATAAGCCGGGACCGTCACCGTGGTCATCGCATAAGGATTGGCAAGGACGTGTTTACAGCGTCCGTGTAGGGGACATTTACCCGAGCATTTATGATGTTTGCGGCCTGGGCGCTGTTGACGGCCTGGAAGGGGTCAACTGCCGCCACAGGCGGTTCCCGTGGGTTGAGGGCGTGTCCGAGCGCACTTACACGAATGAACAGTTGGAGCACATCGATGATGACCACGGATGCACGTTTGATGGCAAGGATTACACGGCATACGAGGCAACCCAGATGCAGCGCCGTATTGAGCGAACGGTTAGAAAGCTAAAGCGTGAAAAAGCCGCCTACAAGGCCGCAGGATTGCATGAAGATGAGACTGCGGTAAACATACGGCTACGGCGGTTAAACGCTAAATACAAGGCGTTCAGCGTGAAAGCTGGCCTGCCGGAGCAACCGGAGCGGATGCGCATCTATTTTACGGATGACGCAATGTTAAAAACGGCAAATGCCATGAAAACGCATCGGGCAAAAGTGGAAGTGTCTAACGCTAAAGACGATAGAGACACTCTTGAGTTTTTCGGCGCAGACGCAAGAGATAACTTGAATTCTATTGTGAAAAGACGTACAATGAAGCTGGAAAATGGCTTTGCTTGCTTCCCGGACGGTGACCCGCTGAATGAAAATGTTAAAAGGGTAAAACCTCTTAAAACATATTTTGACGTCGCTATGCACGGAAGCCAGACGGCAGTCGGATTTGGCACAAAAGAACTCAATATGTCACCGCGCTTACTTGCCGCAGTCATTCGGCATAGTAAAGGGTGGAATGGCCAGAAAGTTCGTTTGCTATCTTGCAGCACAGGCGCACGCATGGAAAACGATTATTGCTTTGCAGAAGAGCTGGCAAATGCACTTGGCGTTGAAGTGAAAGCCCCAGACGATGTGCTTTTTATTTCCGGTGCTGGCGTACTGAAAGTAGGAACACATGGGGAAGGAAATATTTTGCCGTTTACCCCAAATCAAAGAGGAAGGAGAAAGTGACATGGATTTCGGTTTTTTTAAAGGATTGCCATACAAGAATTCTATTGAGAATTTTGAAGACTATAAGAAATACAAAAATAGTATCCCAAAAGAAGCGATTTTAAGCCACATTTCCTCCCTCGATGCCGGGTTGACATCGCTGCCCAGTTTTGATATGTTTACTGGAGAAGAACTTCACGCAGGTATGTTTTGGGACGGTAAATTCACCTTCCCGTATGAGTTCCTGCATTACTACAAGAATTATGACATTGGCGTCCCCTATGAGTATGAAGCATATTTGAAAGAAATCGGGGTAGGCTAATGGATGATAAACTGATGCAGGCCATCGAGGCTATTATCCGGCGCGGAAATGACGCGGAGATCCGGCGCAAGGGTGACGGATACATTGTGTTAGATGTCAAGAAAACAATCAAATATTCAACTCCCGCGTAATTGGGCGCGGGAAAGGGCAATAGGAGCCAACTGCTGAGGAATTCTCGGTGGTTAGCTCTTTTGTTTTAAGTAAAACCCGCAAAGCACAGCGGTTTTTATAAAAACTATCGTCTGCGAAGAAACGCGGCCAAAGAAAAGGAGATAGTGTCATGGCACTTACACGAAAACTTTTGAAGGGTATGGGTCTCACCGATGAGCAGGTAGATACAATCATCGAAGCGCATACCGACACTGTGGACGGCCTAAAGGCGGATGTGACCCGCTACAAGGCCGATGCGGAGAAGCTGCCCGGCGTTCAGAAGCAGTTGGACGACCTCAAGGCGGCAGGTGACGGCGGTTATAAGGAGAAGTACGAGAAGGAACACTCGGCCTTTGAAGCCTTTAAGACCGACATCACGGCAAAGGAGAGCAAGGCGGCAAAGGAAAGGGCCGTCCGGGCTTACTTTGAGAGCAAAAACATCACCGGCGCAAATCTCGACCTTGCCATGCGCGGATGCGGCGAGGAAATGTCTGCCTTGGAGCTGGACGGCGAGAAGATCAAGGACACCAAGAGCCTTGACGCTCTCGTAGACGGCACTTATAAGAGCCTTGTTTCTAAGCCTGCTGTCCGGCTGGACATGGGCGCACGGCTCAACGAGGGCGGCAAGCCTATGACCAAGGACGAGATTATGAAAATCACCGACAGAACGGAGCGGCGCGCTGCAATCGCCGCAAATATGGATTTGTTTAGAAAGGAAGAATAAAAATGGCTGTTGATCCTAAGCTGATTAAGAAGGAAGATCTTGCCCGTGTTCGCGAGATCGAGTTTACCGAAATGTTCGGCTATTCCATCAAGAAGTTGATGGAGGCTCTGGGCGTTACCCGCAAGATCGCCAAGCAGGCCGGTACTGTGCTCAAGAGCTACAAGGCTACCGGAACTCTGGAAGACGGCGCTGTGGCCGAGGGCGAGACCATCCCTCTGAGCAAGTACAAGACCGAGGCTGTGAACTACAAGGAGATCACCTTGAAGAAGTGGCGTAAGGCCACTTCTGCCGAGGCAATCACTGATCGCGGCTACGATCAGGCCGTCGAAATGACCACCGATGAAATGCTGAAGGACGTGCAGAAAGGTATCCGCAAGGATTTCTTTGGCTTCCTCGCAACCGGTACTGGCACGGCCAGCGGTGCTACCTTCCAGGCGACCTTGGCTCAGGCATGGGGCCAGCTGCAGGTGCTGTTCGAGGATGACGAGATCGGCGCAGTGTATTTCATGAACCCGCTGGATGTTGCGGACTATCTCGCAACTGCCAACATCACCCTGCAGACCGCTTTCGGCATGACCTATGTCGAGAACTTTCTCGGCCTGGGCACCGTGATTCTGAACTCCAGCGTCCCCAAGGGAAAGATTTACGCCACCGCCAAGGACAACATCGTCCTGTACTACATCCCTGTGAACGGCGCAGATCTGGGCGAGGTGTTCAACTTCACCACCGACGCCACCGGTTATATCGGTATCCATGAGGAACCCGATTACACCAACATGACCGCATCCGATACCGTTATCAACGGCATGGTGTTGTTCGCCGAGCGCATTGACGGCGTGGTTGTCGGCTCCATCACTCCGGCAGTGGGGGGCTAAGCGAACTGCTGAGTGAGCCTGACCCTGAAACTTCTTCTTTCTCCAACATGACAAAAGCCCAACTGCTTGATTATGCCAGGGGAAACGGGGTGGACGGGGTCAGCAGTTCAATGCGCAAGGCTGACATAATCGCAGTATTGGAAGGGAGCTGACCCGTATGACATACGCTGATTATACATACTACGCCGGAATCTATATGGGTTCTGTGAGCGAGGAAGATTTTCCGCGTCTGGCTGTTCGGGCCAGCTCCTTCCTCGATTACTACACCCAAAACCGGGCGAAAGACAACGCTGATATGGACGCTGTAAAGATGTGTTGCTGCGCATTGGTGGACAAGTATCAGTTGATCGAGACCGCGCAGCAACTTGCCGCAACCGGGCTGACGGATGCGCTTACCGGCGGTGACGTGAAAAGTGAAACGGTAGGCGGGTATTCTCGCACACTGGCCAGCGGCGGGGAAAGCGCCGCTGCTGCATTGAGTGCCACGGACGGCGCAAGAAAATTGCTGGCGGAAACGTGCATGGAATACCTTGCCCATACAGGGTTGCTGTATCGCGGAGGTGGTTGCAGATGTACACTCCCCACACTGTAACGGTTTACAACGTCGTGCGTGAACCGGACCCTGCCACGCTAAAAGATGTCACAAACCTATATGTAACCGTGCTTGATGGCGTGTTCTGCGAGGCGGCAAAGGGAGTTAACGTGCGCAAAAGCGGGCTTGAAGGCGCCGACGCAGTAAACCTGTATATCCCATTTACGGTAAAAGCTGTGGATGGATTTAGCGGAAAGCCCAAGACATATACAGAGCCGCAAGCATTTTTTGCCTCGAGCGACAGGGCGGGCCTATGGACGTTATCCACCACCGGCAATGGTGGCGATACATTTTTCGTCAAAGGCGAATTTGTAACGGACAACGAGGGCGTGGCATTGGCGCACGATAATTGCTGGAATGTGACTAAGGTTGACGCAAAAGACTTTGGCAGCGCAGATATGCAGCATTGGGAAGTGGGTGGGAAATAAGTGGCCGTTACCTTTGCGATGCATTTTGGCGGCATGGAGGCCATCAAGGACAAACTGGCTGAGAGCTGCACCCGCGCTGAAAGCATTGTGGGGCAGCAGGTCATAAAAGACACCGCGCCGTTTGTCCCTGCACTTACAGGATCTTTAACAATACGCACGAGGTTAGACGGCAACAAAATTATTTACCCCGGGCCTTATGCGCGGTTTTTGTACTACGGCAAAGTCATGGTTGATCCGCAAACCGGCAGCACCTTTGCGCCAAAGGGCGGGACGAAGGTTTTGACAAACCGAGACCTTGTATTTTCCAAGGCGATGCACCCGCAAGCACAGAGCCATTGGTTTGAGGCTTCCAAAGCGCAGAACATGGAGAAGTGGGTGCGGGTGGCAGATAAGGCGGTGAAGAAATTTGGAAAAGATTAAAAAGGCCGTGTCGGCGGCGGAAGAAGATCAGGTATCGCGCAAGCTACTTGTGTGGCTGAACACATACGCGGAGTTGCCAGTCGACATTATACGCTTTGAGTTTCTTTCTGCAGATACTTCCGCTATGGCGATGTCCACCATTCAGGCGGCGTACATCGTGCGGAGGTATATCACCGGCGGTTATGTGGCGGAGTATCAGTTCAAGATAATCTACCGAGTGAAGCCGGGGAACAGCAACGACAAACGGCTCAAGGCTGAAGAACTGTTAAACGCTATCGGAGATTGGGCGACCGGCAAGCGCCCCGACATTGGTACCGGAAAACGCGTTGTAAGCCTGGAGCCTACTACGCGATCTTCTTTGTTCGCTGTGTATGAAAACGGCGACGAAGATCATCAAATCTTAATGAAAATGAATTACGAGGTGAATACATAATGCCAGATTTGACTTTTACAACACCGGAAGGTCAGACCATTGACCGCGAACTTTTGATCGCATACCTGAATACGGGCTCCTCCGAGTCCCCTGTGTGGAGTGCTATCGGCAAGCGGGTGGAGGACAGCAGCGAGGAAATGGACTGGGGCCAGGAGAGCAAGCAGGATGTGCTGGGGAACACATTCACAACCATGAAAAAGCCCGTTATTACACAGACCTTTGACCCCATCCCCTTGGATGCTGGTGATGCAGCAGCCGTGAAGATGTGGAATTTGGCCGTAAAAGACCACGATGCGCAGGCGCTGGCCAACCAGGACATGATGATCGGCCACTTCTACGCCACCAGCGGCGATGCAAAGTTTGCCGAGCGTTATGATTCCTGCGCCATTGCCGTTACTTCCATCGGCGGCGAGGGCGGCGGTACACTAAACATCGCCAGTGAGATTACCTATGGCGGGACCCGCACTTTGGGGACCGTGGCGAAGGGCGCTGCCGGCAAGATCGAGTTTGCTGCCGCACAGTAAAAAATAGGGGCGGGGTTTCCCGCCCCATTATCACGCAATATACAAATAAATCGGAGGACACCATGAGCGAAAATATCATCAAAATTGATACCGGCGTAGTCACTAAAACTTTTGTGACTACCGACGGGAAAGAATGTGAATTTGCGTTTAATCCGCTGGATATGGGGCTTTCTCGTCGGCTTTTTTCCGCGTTTGAAAAACTCGACAAAATGAACGATGGTTATAAGGACGAAGTGCAAAAAAACGCCGATAAAAAGGAAATTTTTGACATTGGCCAAAAGATGGACCGGGAAATGCGGGAGATCATCAACGGAGAAGTATTCGGGTTTGATATCTGCACCCCGCTTTTTGGTGAGCTGAATCTTTACGCGCTGGCCAACGGATTCCCCATTTGGGCAAATTTGCTTTTTGCGCTGGTGGACGAAATGGATACTGCGTATGCCCGGGAGCAGAAGCTTACCAACCCGCGCATTAGCAAGTACACCAAGAAGTACCACAAATGAGATACAGCCTGCCAAAATCCGTGGAGCTGGGCGGGAAGGAATACGCCATTCGGTCTGATTACCGGGACATTTTGGACATTTTGGAAATGCTTTCTGATTCGGAGCTGGACAGCGCCGATAAGGCAGAGGCAGTGATGGAAATGTTTTACCCGGATTACGAGGATATCCCATACACGGAATACGAGAACGCGGTGCGGCAATGCATATCCTTTATAAATTGCGGCGAGGAAGAATGCCGGGATGAAAAGCGACCTAAGCTCATGGATTGGCAGCAGGATTTCCCGATGATTGCAAGCCCCATAAATCGCGTGCTTGGCACGGAAATCCGCTCCCTTGAATATCTGCACTGGTGGACATTTATAGCCGCATACCAAGAAATAGGTGATTGCACATTTGCCCAAGTGGTAAGCATCCGCAAAAAGAAATCCAAAAATCAAAAGCTGGATAAATCCGATCAGGAATTTTACAAGCAGAATAAGCATCTTGTGGATTTCAAACGGCAATACACGGATAGCGATGAAAAAGTTATCAATCAATGGATATAAAAAACCGCCCTCCTGTGAGAGCGGTTTTTGCGCGTTGGTTATAGGTCGATTTTTACGGTGTCTTTGTTCTTCAGATAGGAGAACTGCTTCACAAGCCTTTTTGCCTGCGGCGTTTTTTTCGTCACATCAAAAAGGATATATTTCGTTTGGACATCGGCCAGGTATGTGAAGATTAGATACTTTGTGTTCGTTTTTATGCTGCGTTTACTGGCACTTCCCCCAAGAATTGCACCGATGGGCCCGAGCAGCATTGCCCCCGCCACGGCGCCGCCGGCACTGGATACATACTGCTTCTGTATTTCTGTGTTGGTCATGATCGACACATCAATCAGTTTATCAGTTTGCAGATTAAACTCCTGACCGTTTGCCTGCATGATAATGCGAGAGCGCAAACAGGTTAGCTTGCACATGACATTCTGCGGCAGGTCCAGACCTCCTATAAACTGGAACTTGTCGACAAGAAGCAACTCGCCGTCACCGTACCGCTTTTTTAATTTGGCATTATTCGCTGAAACAAAAGCCAGTCTGCAAATAGCAACAATAATAATTACCAAGAACAGGTACTTGGTATCCATAAAACTCCCTCCCTTAAATTTTGGTATCAATAATATACCATATCAAAAATTCAAAAGCAAGTAGGTGATTTAATGTCGGATGGGTCTGTCGTGGTGGAAGTAAATGTTGACGACAAGCAGGCGCAAAAAGAACTCAATTCCATTACTCAGAAAATAGAAAGAATATCTGAAAAGTTAAAAGAGCAAAACACGGGGAAAACGGAGATTGTAAACCAATCTGCGCAACTCGGCGCACAGTTAGATGTAGCAAAAGCAAAATTGGAATACATGAAAAGCGGACAAGAGTTTTTTACATCCGATTCTATTCTCGGACAAGAAAAAAATGTATCTGCTTTACAAAAAGAATTTGACGCTGCTGCAGATAAATTAGATAAAGCAAACGAAAAAATCAGAGAAACCGAACGCAGATTAAATGCGGCAAAAGAAAAAGCCGCAGATTTACAAAAACAAGTTGCAGGGGCGCAAAAATCCGCCCAGGCACTTGCCCCGACAACAAAGGCGTTATCTCCTGCAGCTGAAAAAGCAGAAAAAAGTTTCAACAAACTTGTCGGGCGCATTAAGGGCCTTGCTAATCGGGTATTTATATTCACAATTATTACCGCCGCGCTGCGGGAAATTAAGCAATATATGTGGTCTGCCATACAGACGAATGATGATGCTATGAATGCAGTTGCTCGACTAAAAGGCGAGCTACGCACCCTAGCGCAACCGATTGTCAATATAGCGATCCCCGCCTTTACGGCCCTGGCAAAAATCATCACATATACACTGACCGGCGCGTCTCGTCTGTTGTCCTTGCTTTTTGGCTCAACTTATAGCGCCTCGAAAAAAGCGGCAAAAAGCCTAAACGATCAACAAAACGCCATCGAGGGTGTAGGGAGCGCAGCGAAAAAAGCAAGCAAGTATTTGGCACCGTTTGACGAGCTTAACACAATAAGCGGCAACGACGCAGGAGGCGGGAGCGAAAGCGGAGGGAATGCAGTTAATTTTGATAGTGATATTGGGAGCGGCGTAAATGCCGTAATGGCCCTAATGACAGGCATTGCGCTGCTTGCAATTGGAGCAATCCTTACTTTTTCCGGCCATGTTGGGGTAGGCATTGCGATGATGGTTGCAGGCGCGTTGACAGTATACGGTGTTTATGCATCCGACGGCGGAGAAGCAGCAAAGACGCTTGTGGAAACTGGTCTTTCAAAGATTCTGATTGCTATCGGCCCGATGATTGCAATTCTCGGCGTGGTTCTTATGTTGACCGGCAATATACCGTGGGGCCTTGGACTACTGATTGCGGGAATTGCGTTGTTTGCTGTCGGCGAAGTGGCGGAAAACTGGGATCTGCTCGGCACCAACCTTGTGGGAGCCCTTGCAAATATGCTAATCGATATTTCCCCTTACATTGCCCTGTTTGGCGCTGTGCTACTGTTTGTCCCCGGGCAGCAGGCCCTTGGTATTGGCTTGATTATCGCAGGTATTGCGTTGTTTGCTGTCGGCGAAGTCGGCGCGAACTGGGAGCTGCTCGGCACAAATTTGACATCGGCACTTACCAAAATATTCAGCGAAATTTCTCCCTATATTGCCGTATTTGGCCTTTTGCTGGCAATGGTGCCCGGTATGATGGCTGTGGGCATTGGCATGATCGTTGCCGGAAGCGCCATGTTTGCGTTTTCCGTAATTGCGCCCAATTGGGATAGCATTACACAGGCGCTTCGTGGCCCTCTTGGCAAAACTCTTGCTATGATCGGCGGTTTTCTTGTTGTCCTCGGGCTTATGCTTATTTTTTCGGGCGTAGGAATACCCTTGGGCATTGGGATGTTGCTTGCCGGTGGCGTTAGTTTGGCGGCGGCCATTGCACCAAATTGGGATTTCATCCGGGACAAAATCAAGAACGTTTGGCAAAAAATCAAAGAATTCTGGAACTCCTATATCGCTCCCGTATTCACTGCGGCTTGGTGGCTGAACCTCGGGAAAACCATTATGAACGGCTTGATCTCGGGTATTGAACGGGGCATCAACTGGGTGCTGGGCGGCGTAAGCGATATGGTGAATGGCATCACGGGCATCTTAAACAAGATTCCTGGCGTGAACATTGGGCGGGTCAATTGGGGAAATGTCCACATTCCTCGCCTGGCCCAGGGCGCGGTGATCCCAGCAAACCGGGAATTTTTGGCCGTACTGGGCGACCAGAAGCACGGCACCAACATTGAGGCCCCCCTGGACACCATCAAACAGGCCGTTGCGGAGGTGCTAGGGCAAGGCAGCGACCGGCCCATTACCATCATTGTCCAAATGGACGGCAAGGAGATGTTCCGGCAGATGGTGCGGGAAAACAACTCCCAGGTGCGCATGAACGGCAAAAGCCCGCTGCTGACGTGAGGTGACGCATGGAAGTACTTAAGGTAACAAAGAAATCCGGGGCTGTGGTATCTCTCCCGGCCCCGGATGAACTGAAATGGAACATTTCCGACCTAGACGCAGATGGGACCGGCAGAAACCAGAACGGCGATATGTTCCGCGACCGCGTGGCCGTGAAGCGCAAGCTGGAATGCTCCTGGCGGCCACTCGTCTCTGCTGAAATGGCCAAGATTTTGCAAGCCGTGGACGATGTTTTTTTCAGCCTTACATACCCCGATGCGATGACCGGCACCGACCGCACTATGACGTGCTACGTAGGCGACCGGTCATCGCCAATCATGCGGCCCGAAACCGATGGGAAATGGCTGTGGGGCGGGCTGTCCATGAATTTTGTGGAGAGGTGAGGCGATGTACAGGGTATCAACCGCGTTTCACACCGCATTTGCAGATTATGGCCGGGAAATCAAAGGCAAAGTCATATTTAACGGCCAGACGGAGCTGGACGGGGACTATGTGCAGGAGATCACCGCAACACCGGCGTATGACTCCTCGGACGGAATCTCCGTCGGCTCTGCCTGTTCCGGGCGGTGCAAAATCCGCATTTTTAAGCCAGACGAGCCGTTGCAATTGTCCGGCGGGTACTTTGTGCCGTATATCGGCATCTACGTTCCTGGTGGTGATACAGGCACGACAGCCATTGCCGGTCAAGCTGTGGCCGGTAAGGCAATCGCCGGTGTAAGCACCGCAGCGTCTGGGGTGGAATATGTCCCCCTGGGCCGATACTATATCCCCGCAGACGGCGTGGAAAATTTGGTGTATGGCTGGGAAATCACCGGCTATGACCAGATGGCATCCTTGACGGAGCAGTACACCCCGCAAATTGAGTTCCCCGCCACGCCAGACGCTATGCTGACGGACTTGTGTGCGCAAAGCGGCCTGACTCCCCCAACGGTGACTTTCCCGGACATGACAATCGAGTCTGTGTTTGAGGGGACCATCCGACAGCAGCTGGGGTGGCTGGCTGGACTGTGCGGGCAGTCCGCGCACTTCGACCGGGACGGCAATCTGGTGTTCAAGTGGTATGCAAAAACCACTTTCCAGGTCAGCCGGGAGCAGCAGTACATGTCCGGCCTGACCCGCACGGCAGACGGCCTGTACACGGTATCCAGTCTCACCACCGGAACGGAAGATGAACCCATTACGTCCGGCACCGGCTTGGGCATCACGGCCACAAATCCGTACATGAACCAGGCCGTTGCAGACCTGATTCAGCCGGAGTTAGAGATATCTTTTCAGCCCTGCGACGTGAAATGGCGCTGCGACCCGTCTGTTGAGGTGGGAGACGTTATCCGGGTGGAGGGCGATACCGGCGAGTGGCTGGACGTGTGTGTTATGGAGCAGGAAATTCACCTGTACGGTGGCCTGTCCTGCACCATGCACAGTTACGCCCCACAGGACGCGGATTACGCCATGGAAAGCCCTACGGAACAGCGCATTAAGCGGGCTTATGAGGGCCTTACCAAGGCCATGCAGAACGCCACACAGAAGATCATCGGGGCAAAGGGCGGGTATTATGAACTGACTCTGGACGAACAGGGCTTTCCAATCGGCTGGACCCTGCGAGATACGCCCGCCATTACGCCCAATACGCGGATGTGGATTATGTCCACAGGCGGGCTGGGATTCTCCAAGGACGGCGGAAATACCATTTCCGGCGTTGCCTTGACCATGGACGGTGAGATCAACGCAAATGTCATCACCGCCGGACAAATGTCCGCAGAAAGAGTCACCGTCAACGGCCAGACGCTTTCGGACTTCATCGACGCCAGTATCGACGATGACGGCCATCCGGTGCTGCGTATTGGCTCCTCTGCATCGGAAATCGTGCTGAAGGAGTACAACGACAAAATCGGATTCTACGACACTTCCGGGACCCTTCTGGCGTACTGGAACAACAACAGCTTTGAGCTGGTGGAACTGAGCAAGTTCCGTCTGGGTCCTATGGGCATTGTCGTACAGCCTAACGGGTCCGTGTCCTTCGTGGGGGTGAATTGATGGCAAGCATTTATGGGCCGGTATCGGCCACCGGCTGGCAATTGCGGCTGGATTACAGCGTATCCCAGAGCATCGCGGACAACAAGTCCACGCTGGCCCTTACGCTGTACATTTATGACGGCACCGGCGAGAGCTACAACCTGGACGCCAATAGTTGCTATTACACTCTGCAAGGCACCAAGGTGTATAACCCGTACCGGTACAATTCCATGGGCTGGTACAAGCTGGGCAGCAAGTCCATCACCGTGGCCCATAACAATATGGGCAAGGGGTCTGTGGTGCTCTCTGCGGACTGGCACAGTGGGTTTACATCATCCTACACACCGTCCAGCCTGACGGTTTCAGGCACGGTCAATCTCCCGGATATCCCCCGGGCATCATCCGTGTCGGCATCCGGGCTTGTGCTGGGTTCTGCCGGTTCACTTACAGTGACCCGGGCCGTGAGCACTTTTACGCACACCATCAAACTCAAGTGCGGCTCTGCGGCACAGGTAACTGTGGCGACAAAATCCAGCGCCACATCCATATCGTATACGCCGCCCTTGGATTGGGCCGCGCAGAATACGTCTGGAATCTCCGTAAACATTACGGCGGAAATTACCACCTACAACGGGGACGCCGTGGTGGGCACCAATACGACCACACTGACGGCCTCCATCCCTGCATCGGTAAAACCCACCCTGTCCGCGAGTTTGTCCGACACCACCGGGTATCAGCCCACATACGGATGGGTGCAGGGCAAGAGCACCCTGAAAGCCACGTTTTCCGCTGCTGGGTCTTATGGCAGCACCATCAAGGCCAAGTCTCTGACCATCGGCGGAAAATCTGCCAGCCCGGACGGGGCGAATGCCCTTACAGACAGCGGCACAATGGCCGTTGTAGCCACCGTCACGGACAGCAGAGGGCGCACGGCATCTGTTGCCCAGAACATTACTGTGAACGCGTACAGCGGACCAGTGGTCCAGGATTTGACCTTTGTGCGCGGCTCTTACACAGGAAGCGTGTGGACGGAAAATTCCATGGGCACGGACATCAAACTGACGTTCACCCTGTCCCTCCAGCTGACCGGGAACAAGGCCTCTGTGGAGATTACCGGCGCATCCACGCTTACCGACCAGACCAGCGGCGCGAAGACTGTGTATTTGGTTGCCTTTGGCACGGATATGACAAGCGTTGTACAGGTTAAAGCTACGGATTCCCTGGGCACCACGGTAACGCGGGAGATCACCATCCCCACCGTTTCGGTCCCGCTGAATATGAATTTTACCCTGCCCGGGGTTTGTTTCGGCGGCGTGGCTGAGCACGAAAAGGTGGTGGAGTTCAAGTGGCCTATCCTGTATTTGGGGAAATCTCTATTGGACTACCTCCACCCCGTCGGCAGCATCTACCAGTCCACGGACCCCACATCCCCAGCGGACCTGTTCGGCGGCACCTGGGAGCAGATCAAGGACAGGTTTCTCTTGGCGGCTGGCGATTCTCATGCGGCGGGCTCCACCGGCGGCGAGGAGGAGCACATCCTGACGGCGGCGGAGATGGCAAACCACACTCACGGCTACAATTACACGGGCCAGAGCGACGCCATCGGCACCGGGGCCATCAAGATCGTGTCTCCCGGTAGCACCGCCAACGCTTACACGGGCGAGGCTACGTCCAACTGCGGGGGCCAGGCCCACAACAACATGCCGCCGTACCTGGCCGTGTACACATGGCGCAGGACGGCATAAGGAGGGAGTATATGCCCGAAATTAAAATCAAAGTCCGCGACAAGTGCGCCGAGGGCGAGGGCGTGGTAATCTGCAACAACAGCGATTACACGTTGCTCTGGGACCTGGACAAGGAATGGACGCCTTACGATACCAAGACCATGCGGGTGAACCTGGCAGACGGCACCTATCAGGACGTGGTATTCACCGGCAATACGGCGGCTCTGCCGGTGCTCAGCACGCCGGGGTGGGCGTCCGTGGGCCTGTACGCCGGGGACCTGCACACCAGCCGGGCGGCGGACCTGCGGGTGCTGCCGTCTGTTACCACAGCAGGCGGCGCGCCTGCTGACCCGCCCGAGAGCGTGTACAACCAGCTGATGGAGCTGATCCGTGGCATGGGCGGCGCGTCCGAGGAGGACATTGCCAAGGCCGTGGCTTCGTACCTGACCGAGCATCCGGTAACAGAGACGGACCCGACCGTGCCGGAGTGGGCCAAAGCCGCAAAGAAGCCGACCTACACGGCGGCAGAGGTGGGGGCGCTGTCGGCGGACACGCTGCAGGTGGCCACGGAGGCGGCGCTGGCACAGGCCAAGGCCAGCGGAGAGTTTGACGGAAAAGACGGTAATACCGGCCCGCAAGGCCCCAAAGGCGACACCGGCGATACCGGTCCGCAAGGTCCCAAAGGCGACACCGGCGGCACCGGCCCGCAGGGCCCCAAAGGCGACACCGGCGACACCGGCCCCAGGGGCCCCGCTGGCCACACCCCGGTGAAGGGGACGGACTACTGGACGGCAGCGGACAAGGCGGAGATAGTCGCTGACGTGATAGCGGCCCTGCCGGATGGAACGGAGGTGAGCTACTGATGGCAAAGAAGCTCTATGAGGAGGCCAGCGTCCTGGCCATCGCAAACGCCATCCGGGCCAAAAACGGCAGTACGGCCACCTACAAGGTCGCCCAAATGGCCGATGCCGTTTTGGCGATCGCCCCGCTACAGCCTGACGTGGAGGAGTACCCGCAAATGAGCACCACGGTTGCGGCCTATCTGACTGCGGCGGAGGCCGCTTATACGGACGCCAACGGCGGCAGCGTAAGCGTGCTGGACAGCTACACGGGGGCCAGCGGAATCAAGGATGCTCCGCTGGGCAAAGCGCTCACGATGCAGGGGGGAACGCGTTACCAGCAGGATGAGACCACCGGCATCGGGGGAAAGCTCAACAATATCCTGGGAGGAGAATCCGTGATCTACAACGCAGTCCCCGGGCACGTCCTCCGCTACATCGTGAAAGGCAGCGGAGGGGATGTAATCGACAGCGGGCGCGTGAAGCCGACCGGAACAGTTCGCATGATGAAGTTTATCGGCTATGTGAAAAACTGCCGGGACCTCGGTGGATGGGCATGTGACGGAGGAACCGTCAGGTATGGGCGGATGTATCGTTGCGCCGCACCGGGTGCAGCGGAATCCGCAGATGCCAATATCGCCCAAAATGCAAATATCCGCTACCACTTTGATCTGCGGGATAACGCGTCTCTGGAAAGCTCCCCGTTTGGGAGCGAGGTGTATTACAAGCGGTATCCCCTGTCGGCCTATTACAGCGACCTCGTTGACCTGACGAAATCCCATTACGCAGAGATGGCCGCACTTCTGCGGGCGGTGTTCGATGTGGTCATCCACGGGAACGGGGTGATCTATCACTGCTCACTGGGGCGGGACAGAACGGGGACCCTGTCGTTCATCCTGCTTGCGCTGCTTGGCGTTTCCAGAAAGCACGTGGACATGGACTATGAGCTTTCGGGCTTTTCCTCTCTCTCGGATGCCGGAACGCCGCAGAAGCGGACCTCGGCCAACTACACCGGCCTGGCCAATTATTTCGCGTCATTCGGAAAGTCCTCCCTCCGGGATAATGTCGTGAAGTGGGCATTGAAAGCAGGATTGACAATCGACGAGCTGAACGCATACCGTTCAGCAGCCATAAACGGAACGCCCGCCGCGCTGAATGCCTCCGACTACGTTACGCAGTATACTCTGACGCAGCATCTGACGGACTGCACAAGCAATGCTGCGGGGACGGAAATCAGCGAAGGCGCGGCGCTCAGCGTCACGATTACCCCCAATGCCGGGAAGAAACTCGGCAGCATCTCGGTCACCATGGGCGGCACAGATATCACGGCCACAGCGGTGTCCGGCAGCACCGTCCATATTGCAAGCGTGACCGGGAACGTCGTTATCACGGCTGTGGCGACTGCGGCGTATACAAATCAGATCCCCATTTCGACGGACGCCGGCGGGGCGGTATTCAACGGCGTCGGATACCAGCAGGGATACCGGCTGAGCAGCTCTGGTAGCCCGTCCCCGCAAGCATCGACATACATTACCGGATTCATCCCGGTCCATTCCGGGGACACGGTACGATTTGAGGGGATGAACCTGAAGGAAGGGTCGGCCGCTATCAACGAACAACGTATCGCGTTTTATGATGCGAACAAGGCGGTAATCGCAGCCCCGTATTGGAAGGATACGGGAACGAATACCATGTCGGGCGGGTATCTTGCCAGCCTCACGGTTCCGGCCTATTCCGGCAAGACAGTGGCCTTTGCGCGATTCGGATGCTACTGGATCGATTCGCATTCGATCATCACGGTAAATGAGGAGATCGGGTAAGTCTGACGATGAATCAGCCGCCCAAGGCGGCAGGAAAGGAGATTTTACATGAAAGAAAACACGATCAAGGCCGCGCTGGCG
>ENA-UOJO01001162-UOJO01001162.1-human-gut-metagenome-genome-assembly--contig:-P57-NODE-1162-length-35145-cov-34.920291_pt1 | contig 35145 bp, 20 predicted proteins | sample MGYA00242351_ERZ723898 | MGnify/ENA metagenome assembly ERZ723898 | reverse complement strand
TCAGCTTTCCAAGCTGGCGCTGCCTGTCCGCAATCCTGCGGTCATAGCCTGCATGGAACTCCTTGTATTCCTCGCGGCTGATCACACCGTCCGCCATGTCCGAATACAGGTTGATTTTCAGATCCTGATACCGCTTGATTTCATTTTCCAGCGCCGTCATCTGGGCGTCATAGTTGATGATGCGCCGCTCCTGCTCCGGCAGCGATGCAATGTAATCCAGCACCTGTTCCACCTGGGCAATCAGTTCAATATGGTCGTTCACCACCCGCAGCACAATGGATTTCAGCTTGTCCTCACTGAATGTATGCGGAGAACAGCCCTTACCGGCTTTATTGGTGGAACAGACCAGGTAATGATACTTTTTCCCGCCGCTGGGGACTGTCTTCCGCACCATGGTGTGTTTACAGTCGCCGCAGAACACAAAGCCGGAGAACAGATGAACCTTTTCCTGCTTCGGCGCTGTACGGACGTCCCGCAGCATCAGATTCTGAACGGTATCAAAATCCGAGCGGCAGATAATGGGCTCATGGTTGTTCTCGATGACGATCCACTCATCCCGGTCATACTCCACGCGCTTTTTGACTTTGTGGTTCGGGGTGCCGGATTTGTGCTGGATCAGCGTTCCGATATAGATTTCATTGGTCAGGATTCGCTTCACCAGCATGGGACTCCACTGTGCCTGTTCGTTGCTGCGGAATCCGCAGGAGTAGTTGAAGCCCTGCGCCTGCTTGTATTCCATGGGACTCAGAACGCCCATGCTGTTGAGCCGGTCGGCAATGGCGGAATTGCACAGCCCCTGTATGCGGAGCCGGAAGATCAGCTCCACCGTCCGGGCAGCTTCCTCATCCACCACCAGCCTGTTCCTGTTCGCTTCGTCCTTGCGGTAGCCATAGGGTGCAAAGGCTCCGATGAAATCGCCCATTTTGCGCTTGATGTCCAGCTGAGAGCGAATCTTGACGGATATGTCGCGGCAGTAGGCATCGTTGATCAGATTCTTGAACGGCACAATCAGCGCATCGGACTGCGCCTTTTCGCCGCAGGAATCATAGTTGTCATTGATGGCAATGAACCGCACGCCCATGAACGGGAATATTTTTTCCAGATACCGTCCTGCATCGATGTAGTTTCTGGCAAACCGGCTGAGGTCTTTGCAGATCACACAGTCGATTTTCTTGGCCTTGATATCCTCCATCATCTGCTTGAAGCCCGGACGTTCAAAGTTGACGCCGGAATAGCCGTCATCCGCATACTCCTTGACGATCACGAATTCCGGATGCCTGCGCACATAATCCCGGATGATCTCCTTCTGGCTCGTTATGGAATTGCTCTCCGCCTTGTCGCCGTCATCACGGGAAAGACGGGTATATTCTGCTGCGTTCCAGATTCTGTCTGGCATTTTTATCACCTCCGCTATCATTGTATTGAAATCATCCGGGACAGTCGATGATGTCGATATTTGTTTCAGCCCTTGCTGACCTGACTGCGGGCATAGCCTTCCAGCCGGTCATCAATGGTTTCGCGGGTGTTCATAAACCCGATCTTTACGACTACGCCGTCGTCAACGTAGCAGTAGGGATTGCCGATCTGCTTCAGATAGGACGCAATGCGTTTTTCTCTCGGCTGACGGCTGTCGATGCGCACATCCCGACGGTCATGAAGCGTTGCCGGGTCAACCGTCCGGATATCCACTTTTCTCATTTCATCCAGTGTCATGGTCTGCTCCTTTCCGCACTCACACTGAGTGCCTGCATATTACAAGAAAGCGCCAGGCTCACCGCAAGGCACTTACAGAATTCCGGGCTGTACAGAATATTGCTGTCCACCCGTCCCATGTATCTGATGATCCGGCGCTTATCCAGCGTTTTCAGCTGTTCCAGAATCACCATGGAAGGCCGGCTCAGACCGCGCACCTGTTCCAGCAGGAAATGGGTTGGCTGATTCGGCTTTTTATCAATGTTGGAGGTGAGCGGCGCAGCAATCAGCGTGGGGCTGAAGAAGTTGCCCGTGTTGTTCTGAAGAATCAGCACCGGGCGGATACCGCCGATTTCTGCGCCCACGACCGGATCGAGGTTCGCCAGATAGACGTCTCCGCGCCAGTACTCCCAATTTTTCCGCAATGGCTTCACCTCCCAAATCTAATTTCTATATACTGCCTCCCATTTGTCCACGACCCCCGGAGGCGGGGAACTCATCAGGCGGCAGTCTGCGAAGCTACCTCATAGGATTCTAACCTCCCCGCCTTCATTGTGGCCGGGCCGCGAATTACGGAAGTATCATTATCCCTTGTGCGTTTCATTGCCTTATCCGTTGCAGCCGGATATTTCTGATTGGTTCGGAATCGCTCACCGCCTTGCTTTCCGTAATCACCCGGATTGGGCAGGCGTGTCATGGCGCACCATCATGCAGCTGGAGAATCTCTCCCGCACAGGAACGTACCTGATGAATGTGTATGAAATTTTCAAGGTTCAACAAGCAGAGCACGAATCGTTTTTATCAGACAGACTCATTTGCTCCTCTCACCCTTTAGCCGGTGGGAAGGCTTGTTTTCGGACAGGCTCAAAGAGATTTTTTGATTTTTTCTTTCAGGCGTGTCCAGCGCCGGTGCGCGGTGTTTTCAGATAACCCAACTTCCAGAGAAATCTCGGAAAATGATTTTCCCTGAGATCTTCTCAGTGCGATCAGAACGGTGATCGGGTCGGCTTCTGAAAGAAGGCTGAACAGCGCGGGGCTGTCGATACCCTCCAGAAAATCTGAAACAGTTTTTGCATCCGGTTTCTCCTCATCTGCCGCAAGCTGTTCGAGATAATCGCCGCCATCCGCATGATGTTCGTAATACCGCCGGTCGGAATTGAAAACTTCCCAATCGTAAGCACGGAGCTGCGCAATCCTGTCCTCGCTGACGCCAAGTTCCCGCAGCTGTTTTTCCTCGGCTTCTTTCCAGAGCCGCCATTTTCTTTCTTCACTGGCTTTGTTGTATGCCATTGTCTTATCCTCCGAATTTCTGAATTTTGTTTGGAATTCAGAAACCGGAGGAGGAGACCGGCAGCGCGTTCTGCGCTTTTGGGCATAAAAAATAGAGAGGTCTTTGTCTGCCGGAACAAAAGCCTCTCTATGATGAAATTGTGCCGGAGACATAAGAAAACCCCCGTAAGTTGTCGTTTAGCTTTTGCGCTAAAAGGCTAACTTACGGGGGTTCCTCAGCTGTGCAGCTGAAGTGTCACGGCTGTTCGTTCTATTCTATTTTATCTCCGATTTGTGCGTCCTCTGTGTTTTGGGAAAAATCGGGTGTTTTCTCTGTGCGCCGGATGTGTTACACGCCGAACAGCTCCTCATATCGAATCAGGCTGTTCTTTTTCAGATGCTCCGTCACCACATCGATTTCCTCCTGTGTCATATCGTCTTTGAGACGGTTATATTCCTTCTTTGCCATATCGGCACCAGACAGGCTGTACGTCGCCATGACGAGCCAGTAACAGATCAGGCCGTTACCGGGGAACAGCTCATGCGCTCTGGCGGCGTACTGCATGACACCCGCATAGTCTTTCTGTTTTGCCAGCTCGCGCATCAGGGCATCTGCGGCCTTGATGTAGCGAACCTCATACTGACTGACAATATCATTCAGCCACAGCTGGTCTCTGCCGCACATGAAAACCGGGCCTTTGTAAAGCTCTACCGCTTTGCGGAGCTCATCGATTTTTTCAGCGCTTCCGGATGCCGCATCGGCTGCTTTCAGGTGAAGGTCAAACTGCTCGATGTCTGTCGTAATCTTCAGATCCGGATTCCTCCTGTATCCGCCGCCTTCACGGACGATCAGTCTTGCGGACTGTCCGGTTCGCTTTGCGTACATATTGGAAAACCGGTATATGCTGCCGCGGATCGCATTTGTATTGCCGTCAAAATCTTCTCCGGGGTTCAGGTGCTCAAAGATTTCTCTCGGTGAGTGGGCGCGTTCCGGCTTCAGCAGCAGATAGGCAACAAGCTGAATGGTTTTCGGTGCATTGATAATCTGCTCGGTCAGCATACCGCCTGCCGTGTGGATTTCCAGATCGCCGAAGAAACTGATATAGACATCATAGCTCGGTTCTATCGGGATCATGGCCTCGATGATCTTCTCACGTTCCATGACATTCTGCTGGGCAAGCGCGCGGTGAAGGACGTAGGCGAATATGAACAGTGCTTCCGGCCGTTCCAGATATCTTGAAGGATTACGGATGACAAGAAAGCCGGTCGGTGCAGGAGAGAAAGGAGACGCCAGGATGGCTCTTGCCTCCAGACGCTCATACAGTGCAAATTCAACCGGATTGGATTCCCTGATTTCAGTTGTATCAGTGAGAACAATAGGCATAGCGCTGTGCATGGCTTCCAGCCAGCGCGGCATAACCTCGGCATCTTCCAGACCGCTGATCAACTCGCGTGTTCTGTCAGTTGCACCGCCCGCACGGAACCAGCAGAGCGGTCTCCACAGGCAGGTATCCATATCAATATCCATGACGCCGGCCCAGTCTCCGCCATAGAACTCACATACCGTTTTCAATGTGACATCAATGATCTCCTTCGGATCATCGGTCTCATGCAGTGTGCTCTCAAGAACGGTTTCAACACGATCCTTTTCCACACAATACAGCAGGTATTCATCGTCATACTGCGCCAGTTTCTCCGGAATCCGGCGCGTCCTGCCGATTTTCTTAAACAAGCCTGCCATGATATCCCTCTCCTTTCTCCGATCAACAGCAGATACATTCCCAACAAGAAAAAACAGCACAGTCCGCCAGTGTTTGATACTGGCAGTCTGTGCTGCAATGATTCTATATCAGCTATCCCAAGGATGTGGTCAGGTGTTCTGTTTCAAAAGGTTATCGAATTGTGTCGGTGCGCTCAGCAATGTTGCAGGCTCTATTTCCAACGCATCGGCGATGTTATAAAACACCTCAAGCGAAAAGGATTTGGCTATACCCGCAGCCTCGATTGAACTGATAAGAGAACGACTGACTGACGCACGTTCTGCCAGCTGCTCCTGGGACAGGCCGCGAAACTTTCTGAACGTAGAAATGGTTATGCCCAGCTGAATGAGTCTGTCCCGATTCTTGAGGCTCATTTCCTTGTCCATGTTCACGCACCTGCCTTTCGTCTTATCTTGTATATATATTTTACCGCGAATAGGCGTATTTTTCTGCACCTGTACATGAGCGTATGCTCACAATTAGGAACATACACCCTTAAAAGAATACGAATAATCTTTAATTCACACATTTTTTCACTCTCCAAGTCAATTTGCATACAATATCCATTGTTTCTGCAATGACCGGAGGCGACCGGCAGGAAGCGCGTTTATGTTGCATGAAGTATGCGATAGGCATCAGGCCGCAGGTATGCGGACAAAAAAATAGCACAGCCACCGTAGCAGTGACTGTGCAGGGGAAGTCCTTTGAATGTATCAGGTGTGTGGAATTGTGATTTTTTCGATCTCTGTTTTGCTGCCATCAACGGTCATCATGGCGAAAGTGATCTCCTGATCGAACCGGCGCTTGCCGCAGCTTCCCGGATTCAGCCAGAGGACGCCATCTACCATTTGCTCGGCATATTTATGAGAATGGCCGTAGATCACCACATCCGTGTCGCGCAGGTCTTTGGGCACAAATTTCTTGTTATGAACCACAAAGAACCTGCATTTCTCAATCTGAAAGGTCAGGCTTTCCGGTATGTTCTCTGCCCATTCTTTATCGTTATTGCCGCGAACAACGTAGACCGGCGCGATTTCCTTCAGTCGGTCAATGATTTCTGGTTTGTTGATGTCGCCGCCGTGAATGATAACATCGCAGCCGGCGATTCTGTCCAGCACTTCCGGGCGAAGCAGGCCGTGCGTATCCGAAAGAACTGCTATTTTTGTTGCCATCTGCTCAACCTCCCGGCAGTGATTATTATTCTGCTATCAGGTAAATCTGCTTATCATCAAAACAGATTTCAGCAGTGTGATTGTAAATCAGAATCAGATCCCGCATTTTCTCTGTAAACACACCGGTTCCCGGATTGCTGATTTCCGCAAATGCTTTTACAACATTCCGCTCCATTCCGACAGCATTGTTTTTCAGTCGCTCACCACTGTCCTGCAGGAATTCATCAACCTGTCCGTCCTTGATTTTAGGAATACTACCAATCAATTTTCCCACGGCATTGCTGGCATTTCCGATTCCTTTCAAAAGATTTGCCTCAAGTGCAGAATTCCCCAGTCTTTCCAGGTACTCAGAACACTTGCCATACAGATCACGGTATGTCATGGAGAGCGATTCGATTTCTTCCTTGATCCCGGTGATATACTCTTCTTTGAAGTTACCGCTCAGCATGATTTCCAGAAGAGAAGCCATTGAGAAGGTGTATAGGGATAACCGATAATACTTGAATTTCTTCAACAGGTCTTTCAATGTAGATTTCACTTTCATCTGAGCGACGACCAGTTGTTTGGAATTCAGTACTTCCGTGACCTGTTTCTGATAGGACAGCATGTTTTTCCGGGCAGTTCTCTGCAAATCCAGAACCATCTTGTGATTGCTCTGAAGATAGTGCTCGTTGTCCCAGTTGTATTTGAATTTACTAATCATGCTGACCAGCGTCTCGACATCTGCTTCAATCTCTGATTCTTTCTCAACCTCAAGGAAGGTGAGAATCTGCTTCTGCATTTCTTCAATGCTGTCAAGTTTCTGTTCAATGGAGAACAGCGCAACCGCCATCAGCATTGTGCCAGGGTCAATCGGCACCGTGGCTGTGCTTGTTGCAGTCAGCGGCCCGGCAGACTGAAACTGCGCCATTTTGGATGTACCATCGGCGCATTTGAGCGCACCCCAGGAGTTTCCGTTCCGTGCAACTTTCAGCGCATCTCCGACCCCGGCATTTGCCAGATAATATAGCCCCTGTGTGTTCACCGTTGTTGTCTGTGTCACGGTATGTAACGCCGGAATCAGCGAAGATACACCTGCTCCCAAAGTTGCAAGCTGTGCGATGGGCATACTGAATGAAGCCTTCACTGGAAGCTCCGAGCGTGTATCCATCAGGATTCCATTTGTGACCTCAATCAGATCTGCCTGATGCGGTATGACTTCGTGCCCTTCCGAAGGGCTTTCCGTGCCATCTATTCGCGTAATTTCTCCCATAGTATAAATCCTCCCATTGTGCTTTTACTGAGCCGATGATATTCGCCTCATAAGAGCGTATGTTTTTTTCGCGAACCAGCTTTGAAGATGCCTACCGTTTTTGGGTACGCTTCAGTTCATTTTTCCGGGAGCTCGTCAGCTGATAGCTGAATTCAATCAGTTCTTTGATCTCATCATCAGCCGCCGGGCCGCACAGCAGTATCGAAACCCATTTTTCCTTGTTCATATGGTACGCAGGATAGAATCCCGGCTGCATCCGGAGCATACCAATGATGGTCGGGTCACATTTCACATTCAGGACATCAACCACACCGGTTCCGTCCATACCCAGCTTAGACCGGTCAACTTCAATAATGACACCATACCACTTGTTGTTATCTGTGTGGCGCAGGACAGCATTCCAGTCGTTCCACGGATAATCCGGCTCCGTACCGTAACGCTGCCTGCACCAGTCGAATACTTCTTGCCTGTTCATACAATTACCATATCATGGAGATCATCTCAGCACTTTATTAAGCAGTTCCTGATAGCTATCAACATGATCGTATGTAACAGCTCCATTTGACAGCTTGGAAAAGAGTTTTTTAGCACAGTCGATCTTTGCTTTTTCTATCGGGCGCAGATTCAGGCTCTCCATTGTACCCTTTGTTTCTGCCACAAAGTAGATATGCTTGACCATGCCTTCGTGGAACACAATGGCCCAGTCCGGTGAATAGTGGCCAACGGGAGTCGGGATATAGAACCCTTTGGGAAGCTTTGCATAGATGAAAACTTCCTCAGCTCCATCCAGATTCTCCGCAAATTTACGCTCAACACTCTTTTCTGCCAGACCATCCGTGAATACATAGTCCTGAATGGCTTTCTGCGCGCGGTATGCCTTGTCCATCGTCAAAGAGGATTTTTCGGCAGTGAAGATGCTGCTGTCATAGCTCCCTTCAATCGTATCATAGGTAATGTGCTCTACAATCATGGTGGCTTTCTGCTCTCTAATCAGCCGGATCACCTTGGTGATGAATTCCTCCGGATTGTTTCGATACATTGCAAACGTATCCGGACGAATACCCTGCAAAATTTTAGCCACTGTGCGCCGTGTTAAGACGGTTCCTTCAGCAATTTTTCCGATCAGGTCATAGGTCACCTGGCTAGTATGCGCGTGTTTCAACGTGGTAGTTTTACTTTTGGCATCGTTGAAACTTGAACCTTCCCGCACCATATCTGCGCTGAGTACATCCTTCTGACCGGCATAAGTAACCGTATATTGCAACTGACTTACATACAGCTCGTTGTCAATATGGGCAATAGCCTTGGAAATAAGCTCATCGGAATCAAAATCCACGGTGTAAGCATACTTGTGGTTGATTGTTTTCCAGAGCTTCTGAAATTCTTCTTTTTCAAAGCGCTCATTCAGCGGATTATCCAGAACCTTTGGCTTATTGCCGTCCTCAAACATCTTCTTCAGTAGGCTATCATCATAGATCGCCTGCACCAGAGCATGAACACCTTCTTCAATCGGCTTCAGCACTTCAGGAACAGGAGCAAGGGTGTTGTTTTGGACATCATCCCGATAATCCTGCGTCACGCGATCTTCCTCATCCACATAATTGTTGCGAACGAGGTACTGATAAATTGCACGCGCCTGCCGATCATCCACCTTAATCGGCTTACCGTCGATCTTAATGGATTTCCCGGAGAAATACTCAATCGTTGCCTTGGTGGGACGATCATACAGGACATCCTTAATCTGCTTCTGGAGGTCAGAAACAAACGGTGCGTAGCTCTCGCTGGCGATGACGGTGAGGACATTGATCTCATGGACTTTATCGCCCAGTGTTTCCGCGTCCATACGATTGCCTGCCTGATTGACGCACAGGCGCAGGCCGCGGCCAACCTCTTGCCGCTTCTGTGTGGTGCTGTCACTGTGCTTCAGAGTACAAATCTGGAACACATTCGGGTTGTCCCAACCTTCCCGCAGAGCGGAGTGAGAGAAAATAAACCGAGTCGGTTCTTCAAAGGACAGCAGCCGTTCCTTGTTTTTCAGAATCAGATCGTAGGCCGAAATATCATCAGACATATCCGTGCCACGTTTCACCGAGCTGTCCACGCTGCGACCAGTCTTTTTATCAATGCTGAAGTAGCCGCGATGCACCTCATGGACATCGACAGCATCCAAATACTTCATGTAGTCAGCATCCAGGAAGTTGCGATACTCGTTCAGAACAGAGATGTACTCCTGCTCGAAGATTCTACCATATTCACCGAGCTGTTCATTCCCATCTTCATCATACTTGCGGTATTTCGCCACTTCATCAATGAAGAACAGGGACAGCGTTTTGATTCCCAGCTTGAACAGCTCCTGCTCCTTCTGGAAATGGGAAATGATCGTCTCACGGATTTGCACCCGGCGCATATCCATTTCCGATACATCACCAGTTACATCACCCTTGCGCAGCTCGTCGCCGTTTGTAAAGGTGACAACTCCGGTAAAGGGGTCAATTTCCGAGATCACAAAACCTTTATATTGCTCCATTTCACCGGAGATATAATACAGATTATCTCCTACCCCCAGCGTGCGGAATTCACGTTTGCTTCCGGTCTTGTGCGCGATCTCCATCTCCATCCGTGCCATTGGGGGATTCTTCGCGCTCAGAACAATATTTTCAAGATAGAGATACTTATCTGTTCCGCGCAGATTCCTGACTTCAAAGCCTTTGACCTCGATTTTCTTGACCAGGCGTTTGTTGTAAGCATCCAGCGCATCCAGTACATAGACCAGATTGTGCTGTTTGGCATGGGTGGCTGAGTAGTTCAGCGTGAAAAGTGGATTAAACCGTTTCAACGCTTTCTGTGTGGCAGAATCTTCTTTGCCCATTTTCTGCGGTTCATCCAGAATCAGGATCGGTCTGTTGGCGGCAATGACGTCAATGGGGCGTCTGGATCCAAATTCGTCACGCTTGGTATAAATGATACGCGCAGCAGCATCGCCCTTGCGGCCTTCCACATTTTTCTCCTCGTTCATGGAGGCAGCAAATGCCTGGGTATTGATAATCATCACATTGATGCCGGAATTGCTGGAGAAAGCGTCCAGCTGATTCAGGTTGCTGCTGTTGTAAACGAAGAACCGCGCTTTCTTGCCATAGTACTCCATAAAGTGGTCAGCCGTAATCTCAAAGGACTTCTTGACGCCCTCGCGGATGGCAATGCTGGGCACAACCACAATAAACTTGCTCCAGCCGTACCGTCTGTTCAGCTCGAACATGGTTTTGATATATACATAGGTTTTTCCGGTACCGGTCTCCATTTCCACATCCAGAGATACCCGGCCAAGGGGAGCCACCAGTGCGTCGGACTGATGAATATTGCTTTCCTGCTGCAAACCGCGGATATTCTGAAGCAGCTGGTCGTCGGTCAGCTGAAGTGCTTCATTCTTGTATCCGATTTCGGACATCAGGTCTTCAATCTCAAGCTGCGTATCATCTTCCAATCCCGGCAAAAACCTCATTTGTCCGCTCACATTGGAGAGCGTTCCTATGTCTCGCATATAGGAAGTGCTGGCGGTATAAGGTTGTCCCTGAAATACCCGCACGACAGCATCAACAGCATCAGTCTGATACTGCTGTATCTTAAATGTAAATTTCATTACAACACCTTCCTTACGGTGTCTGGACTATAGGTCTCAAAAATCTGGTCGAAGTTGGTGGCCACGCTGTCACTTGCCATGGAGCTGTCACGGAACACGGCATAGTAGGGCTTCATCTGGGCGATAGCCTTGACAGTTTCGTCCGTCACATCGTGGTCAAAGCAGGCCAGCAGGAAGCCGTCTGCCACATTGAACACTTTCTTGCCTGCGATTTCCTTTACCTCAATGGGGCTGGATAGCAGAACGCCCAGATCCAGCATCACCTGGAACAGCAGGTCTTCCGGCGTGCGGTCGGGTTTGACGTTGTCCACCATGGAGAACAGATCCTGCTGCGTTACCGCATCGGGCGTATAGTATACCTGCTGCATATTGCTTTCATCCAGACGTAGGCAGCGGAAGCCAATGTCCAGATCGGCAGGGGCGGTCAGACCAGCTTCTTCTTTGATTTTTCGCCCGGCACGGCGAATGCGCTCTTTGCCAATTTCGCAGATGTTGGGATAACCAGCTTTATAAGCTTCGCTCTTTTCATCGCAGAGTTCCGGCAGCTGCACCATGATGAACTTCCGGTGTCCGCCGTCTTCGGCGTTGAGCTGCATGACGGCGTGGGCGGTGGTGGCAGAGCCGGAGAAGAAGTCGAGGATAATTGAATCAGCCGATGTGTTGGCAATCCTTAGCAACACTGATAAAAGACGAACTGGCTTTGGTCCATCAAATACTCCATATCCATCGAACAGTGCTTTTGTTTCTTGCTTCGCTTCTTGATTGTTTCCCACTTCATCTTGAAAAAGAATCGTGTTAGGGCGCAAGCCTTGCTGCACTTCTGACAGAAAAGTCTTTTTTCTTGGCGTACCATCTCCGTTCGCTCCGAACCAAATTCTATTGTCTGCTTTCCATTTTTCGAAGGTCTCCCGACTACAACTCCAAAATCTTCCACTTGGTGGAAGCACTTTACGTCCGCTAGGTGTTTCGATTTCATAAAGCAGGCTGTCAGAGCCTGATTTGGCTGACAAAATAACAGATGTCCATACCCCACGCGGATCGTTGTCAGGATTTGCGTATCCACTAGGTATTTCATCTCCACGAGGTAGCAAGCCTATTCTCCACCCGTTATCATTTAACGTAACGTTTGATTTGCAATAACACAATATATGGTCATGCATTGTAGAAAAATATGTTGCATCATTAGCTCTAGAAAACTTTTTCTGCCAGATTAGATCTGCAATAAAATTGGCTTCACCCATTACATCATTGCAGAGCTTTATTAAATTGGCCGATTCTCCATCATCAATGCTGATAAAAATCACCCCGTCCTCTGCCAACAAATCTTTTGCCAGTCGCAGACGCGGATAAATCATATTCAACCAATCCGTATGGAACCGTCCATTACTTTCGGCATTTGTCACCATGCGGTTGCCTGCTTCGTCGTACTGCCCGCTGTTCCCCATATAATCCGCAGCGGACTGTGCAAAATCATCCTCGTAGACAAAGTCATTGCCGGTGTTGTAGGGCGGGTCGATATAGATCATCTTGACCTTGCCCAGATAGGTCTCCTGCAGCAGCTTCAGGACTTCCAGATTATCGCCCTCGATATACAGGTTTTCGCTGTCGAACCCGCCGGGCGTGCCGTCTTTGCCCACGCTGTCCGCCACGACCGGGCGCAGCGTGGCCGTAATGGGCGCGTTGGCTGCCAGCATCGCCTTCTTCTTGTCCGGCCAGGTAAACTGATACCGTTCCTCCCGGCCTTCCACGATGCAGTCGGAAAGTTCCTGCCGTAGCACATCAAAATCAATGGCCCGCTCCACCTTGCCATCCCGCATGACCTCAGTGACAGCATTGGGGAACAGATTACCGATCAGTTCTATATTCCTCGCCACGCCATCAAGGCTGTGCATTTTCAGCTTATCCATTATAATATTATCCTCCCCATCTTTATGTAGTCCAGTCATCGTCATCCTCTGCATCTAAGCAGTCCTGCCATTTGCCCGCAATATCCTTCCAATCTACCGATCTGTCGCTCTCCGTCCAGGTTTTCCAATACTCCGGATCGTCTGATTTAGGACGGTATTTTTCATCAAGATAATTCATCCTCACCATAACTGGTAGTTCAGATGCCCAACCTAGTAGTATTGCATTCCTTGATGGTAAGGAAGGCAACTCTCTAAGAAGCCCTCTCAAATTGTCCGGAACAAGCTTTCCAACCAACTCCTGATCTCGATCATTTGAAAGACGATGCAGAAGAAAGCTATTACACTGTGAAATTACGGTAGGCGATAACTCGCTTGGACGTTGAGAAGAAAGGACAAGCCCAAGTCCATATTTACGACCTTCTCGCGCGATCTTTTCAAACACTTTAGTACACATTGCCGTTGCATTTTCATTCTCTACATCGGCATTGTACCGTTTAATGAAGGTATGTGCTTCCTCCATTACCAAAACTGTTGGCAGTGTAGCACCATTATTCTGACGGCGATAGCGCTGTAAAACCTCCAATGTAACTCTCGCCATAACAGCCGTAATGATATGTGTCACTTCTGCTGGCAAGAGAGACAGGTCAATAATTGTAATCGCCCCCTCTGTCCCGTTTGATGGACAGATATATTTATCCAGCCAGTCATCTAAGGTAATCTCAATATCCGGACAGATAACCGGCTTGAGCTTCGCATCTGACATTAACGTTTTCACTCGCATCAGCATTGTCTCAACGTAGTCTGATGTCCCCATCATTTCCGCATTTGCTTCGATACTTCTAAGAAAATCATCGCCAGAAAAAGGCCGAGGGATATCCGCATCAATTGGAAGAACATCATTCTCTGTTCCCCCGAACGCTTGGTGCGCATTTCTGAGCAACGTAATAAGCTGTCCTATTTCAGCTTTTTTAAAATCATATTGTGGGTACTGCACACTTCTCGCATTAAGAAGATTATCAATGTAACAAGTCAGTTCGTTAAGTGCTTTGCCTTCCGTTTCAGAAAATGAATCGGAAGATTCTAAACCACTTCTCCATGACTGTAATTTTAGAAAGAAATTTTTGTTTTGCGGAAAGCGTCCCCACGGAGAACCCGCATTTTGTTCCAATGTAGTGATCGAAATCAATGTGCGCAAATAACGCCGCATCATCACACTATCTGACTGCTTAAAATCAAGCTGCCCATCCCTGACACACCTGAGAGCTTGAACGAGAGTGGGTTTTTGTGCTTTCCCGCTTGCTTGCGTAAAAGCAACCCATTCCGCCGTGTTCCACAACCACATTGGGACAATAAGCTGCTCAATTCCTAACGCTTCATTCTTTTCAGCACCATATACACGCACATTAGCAAGTCCATCGAAAGATTTTGTGTATTCGCCATTCGGGTCAAGTACAATGAATCGAGTATTGGGTGTGCTTTGTTCTTTTTTTGCCGATTCAATCGACCATCGAATCAAACCGGCTACCGAGCATGACTTACCGCTGCCGGTATTTCCAAGAACAGCAAGATGCCTTCCGAATAGCCTATCAGGGTCAACTGATACAACTGCATTCCCAGCCAAAGGACTGATTCCAATATTTACTCTGCGATTACTACCGGATTCAACGATAGCCTTCAGTTGCGTTTGCGTAGGAATCAACACCGGGTCACCTACAGTTGGAAAAACTTCAATTCCACGCACAAATTCATATTCTATTTTGCCAGCAGTATCACCAACGCTCTCTTTCAAAATACCCAGCGGAATTACACTCATTTTCCGCAACGGATATGGAAGATCCAAGATTCCGAAGTCCTGCATCCCGCGTCTTTTTGGAAATTGGGAACGCTCGATCGTAATCCATTCAATCTGAGAAACGAGATATCCTCCTTCACTAGCAATTAAAACATAGCTGTTGATCCGAGGGAATGGACGTGGAACACCTGAATTCAAAGCTACATCGTTAGGAGCATCCAGGTCGAGAATAACTTTGATTTCATCAGGAGATACAAAGTCAACACTGCCAATTTGCAAAGATTCTGCATTTGCAATAGGGGTATTCATGTGCTTTCTTCTCCTTCCTGATCTCTCCGCGTAGGCTGGTCAAATCTTTGCTTTAATATTTCAGACATTCTTATAGATGCACGATCAATGGATGGCTTGGGAAGATAATAATCAACAAGGTCATCAACATTTCCGATATCCTTGCCAACAATCAACGACATTTGACTTTGATGTCCCCATTGTTCGTATTTTTTCATAATACGGCCATCTGCATCGTCATAGCTAATTATGACAAGATGCGTAGATGGGATCGTTAGCATATCACGGATAACGCGATTAATATGATCATCGCCAAAACTATATCCATATGTCACTAATGTACTGTTTGGCCGGCAGAGGGCAGAGGCAAAATCCCTAAATAGCTCTACATATGGATATTCTGCCGTTTCACGGTCTTTCGCAGAATTAGGATAAATCATCAGGCTCGAATATTTTGCGTCAAAGCCAGCTGTATCAAGGAACGGCTGAATTGACTTAGCCCCAAATGGCAATCCAATTCGTCTGATATCCCCTCCAACATCAACCCAATCTAATGAACCGTGCAGTTTGGTGAATCGTGCAACTCCCTCCAAATATCTCGGTTCCCCACGAATACCCGGGGGATTGTAGTGCATATCAACATCCATGCGTGACGAACGAAAGATAGGCGATAAGGCACCAACGAACCTGTCAATCAGCCTGAGCCCAGCAACATCTGCGCCTGCTTCAATTAAGCGATCATAATTAGTCGTAAATATATTCAATCTGTCTCTAGTCCCTGTTCTGCTGGCAAAACTCATGAGAAATAGGACTAACTTATTGAATGCAGCTTCTCGTTTTTCTTTTTCAGCAGAAGCAATGGCATTTTCAGATGCTGAAATGCTCTCGGCAAAACTCTCCAAAGCCTGTTCTAATTCAGTAGTAAGTGTTTCCAGCTTATCGTCTATACCAGGGAATATCTCATCTTTTCCTTTTAGAATACTGAGGCCCCGAATAAGCTCATTTGTCACTCGAATTTGATCTTCAATATTGGCATTTCCATTAGGGGGAATACGCCCTGCCCTCACTGCACTTTCCTTGGCAGCAGCATTGATTTCATCGCTAAATACAGAAAAACTGATATTCCCACCCATTCCGTTGTCAGAAGAACCACAAGCTGCAAATTTAATTGCACTTGATAAACCGCTTCCGACTAATAACGATAAATGTTCAGACTGAAACAAGGATGTAAGCCACGGTTCAACACGCGCTCTCAGTTCGGCCTTAGTGAATTGTGAGTCAGAACACCAATCCAATTCTATTTTATCTCTGAGCTCAAAGCCAGTTTTGTCATCTTTCATTCGGAAATAGATTGGCTCCCTGTCGTCCCTAACCTTAATTATGTTGATGGTTTTCTCTTTTTCAGTCTCGTTCATATTTGCCTCCTAAGCAAGCTCAATGAAATTAAGTTTACCTTGCTATGACCGTTATTTCTTCTTTATCTACGCTAAACAGTACGTTTTGAATAATTGGCAAATTAACCCACCTCCGCTTTTGCCAGCTCATCCAGTTGCATCTTCAACGTCTTAACTTGCTGGGCAAGCTGGAACTTCTTGTTCGGCTGCTTTTCTTTCCGAGCCTGTTTTTCCAATTTTTCAATCTCTTTTGTGAGCTTCGCCTTGCGCTCATCCAAAGCAATCTGCTCTTCCAGAGAATTACCTTGTGCAAGTTCCAAACCGCCGACCTGAATAATGAAGTTTTCCCAAACGGCGTCCATGTTCAGGCCCTCAATTTCAAGAGTCAGCTCGTCTTCCAACATCCATTCGGTGTGGTAATACTTGTTGACCTTAAACGCATTATTACCGGATTCTGCCGCTTCTTTGTATCCTGTCCACGCCTGCACTTTGTTCCCATAGGTGAGAACAAAGAGAATGTGGTAGGGGATTTCCTTATCAATCTGTCGGAGTACGGCTTCGTCGAGCTGCGGCTGTGTCAGCTTGATTTCAATTACCTCAATCTCCGTTACCGCCTGCCCAGGTGCAATATTCAATGTGGATTCAGCAAGCTTATTTCGCCAATGGATCAGCTTGATCTGTTCAACAAACACCTTTTTGAGCGCAGGAGAAACATCTATCTTCTCATAGAACTTCTGCTTCGGTATTCGTTTATTGAATTCCGTGGGCTTTGGAAAATCAAGCATTTTTGCACCTCCTTCAGATTTCATCCAGCTTGTACTTATGATGCATACTACCGCAGCACTGGATATATAAGCCATACGGCCCTAACTTCGCTTCCAGTGAGCAGTTACAACGAGCACAATGTTGTCCTGTACCGCCATTACGATAGAAATACCGTTCCACCAAATCCACATCTACAAGAGATGTTTCCTGACAGGCAGGATAACCAGTGCATCCAAGGAAGAACTTTCCTTTCTTGCTTTTTTGAAGTTTCATTGGTTTGCCACAAGATGGACATTTCTTATTCGCAAGGACATAACTTGCGAAATTTTCTGTAACAGCCTTCCCCTCATCGTCAAAAGTAATGGAATTACTCTGATCCACGGTCTTACTCATCTCCATGAAGCCATACAGCGACGAGGCGGTATATTTACCAACAAATCGAATGATCGGTCGGTAATTCGTCTGGAGGACACTACCCTCCGACTTAAACTTGGCATCGGACGCAGGCATACCAAACCATACGATTTTTTTATCAATCAGAACCACCGGGTTCGCAAGAAACGGATTTTCAATCGCAAGAGGTTTTAATACAACCGGTAGGGACTGCTTGTTTTCTGCTCTTACGAATACCGTGACGCCCTTTCCTTTGGCAGTCTGCAAGGCAGTAGCAAGTTGCCTCGCATATTCATCGTCCACAGGTTTATCAGGAATATCAATCCTTATTTCGCGCTGCGCCGCAGCAATATCGCTCAGAAACTGCCGGGTTCCATCATTATTATCAAAGAAACTCATCGGGCTACCACTTATAGACTTACGCTGATGCGTCAGCTCAGTTCCTTTCAAGCAGCTTGGCTTTCTGCGCTGGGTTTCAATCATACGCTCAAACATGAGATTATTGGACAGATTTTTGTTATCCATGTACGCGATATTTGCAACGCCAATAAACTTACCCTTCGCTCGTGTCAAAGCGACATTAAATAATCTATTTGCGTAATTGTTTCCGGTTGAAGTCAGTAACATTCCCGGATACGGCATGCGATAGCAATCCACTGCATCATATACAATGACATCCTTTTCAGAACCCTGGAACTGATGAACCGTTGCACAGGAAATAGGCTTCAATTCCGGGTTTGCTTCCGCTATATCCCGTGCCATTGCATGAAGAAGACGCGACTGTGCATGGTATGGTGTAATAATCCCGACCTCTTGAGTCTTAGCAGCTTCTAAAGCCAGAGAGAAAGACATCAAGGCACTAAGTACATTTACTCGCGAATTATCACCGGTCTTGGTACAAACTGACATCATGCCAGACAAATCCGCAAAAGCTATTGCATATCCCGCAGCAGGATTCTGAGCGGCCACGCCTTGACGGTTTTTCTCCATATCTTCAGCAGAACGGAGCAATCCACCATACATTGTCTGACTTGCAAAATCAGAGATGCGGGGGTGCATACGATATTGGGTATCCAACATACACAGCCATTTATGGTTTCTTCCACTGTCTACAGCAGATGTGATCCCACAATACTGAAAAATATCTGCGTTCAACGGAGAAGTTCCGCTGCTCTGCACGATAGGAGGAAGTTGGCGAAAGTCACCCATGCAGATAAAATGCTTCTTTGCAAGGCTTGCAGAGAAAACAATCTGCGGAATATACGCCATACTGGCCTCATCGAAAATTACTACGTCAAATCGACTATCGCGAACAGCGCTATCTACAACAGCCTTTGAAACAGTAGTTGCAACAAACTTTGCTTTTCTCACCGTTTCCTTTTCCTCAAACGACAATTCGTTTTTGATCTGCGTAAGCCTGCGCCCGATTTCCACATATCTCTGTGAAGTCCTCGATAACCTTTTACGTTCTGCAATCAGATCACGGCGCTCACGAAGAAGTTCCGGATGATTATGAATTGCCAAATTGTAGGAAGTCAAATACTCATGTTCAAGTAAATCCTTTCTTCTTGCGTAACCATATCGCACAAGGAGCCCCGGTTCTGTATGAGATGACATTTTATAGACACGCATAATTGCGCCGTCAACGGAAACATTGCTGTATGATAACATCAACACGCGGCTGCCTTGCTCAATATGAGCCAAAGCAATCTTAGCCAATGTCTGTGTCTTACCAGTTCCTGGAGGCCCCCAGACAAAAGTTATTGGCTGGTTTTTTGACATTTTTACTGCTTCCTGCTGACCACGAGTAATTCTTGAATTGCCATAGTCAATAGATTTTTGACCATCGCAAATCAAAGCTTTAACTATCTCGGACGGATTGTTTCGCATATCATCCAGCCGTTCAATCAGGGCATTTAACAGTCGCCATGGCTCTGCCGAAAACTCCAGTGCAGGAACATCCGCTCCCAAATCAGCACTGGAAGCAAGGATAATTGTGAAATCTTCACACCCTACTATATGACCCGGAATACTGGCTTGTCCCTGCCAAATGCTAATCTGGGTTCCTTCCGGATACTTAAGCTCATCATCTGCTTCAAAGGTGTAAACATATCGTCCATTCTTAAACTCAATACGTTTACCGTCGAAAATACGCTGCCGTTTACCACCAGTACTTTTGAGATAAACGACCTCTGAAGTAATCGCTCTTTTATACTCATCGCAAAATCCATCAACAGAGTTAAACTGGCGAAGTTCTACCGTCTTATTGGACTTGCCACTGTTTACCTGCATCTTTTTCGCGAAGCGGCGTGCTTCTGCTTCTTCCATCTCCTGTTGCTTCTTTTGGCGTTCCTCTTCCTCATACCGTTTCACAGCTTCATCTGTCTTAACGGCTGCATCTGCATCTAATAGCTTCAAGAAAGTCTTAAAGCAGGAAGGATACAGGAATCTCTTTGCTTCAGGCTGAGACATGAACTTGACCGAAACATAGGTTGCGTCCTGTTCTGTGATGAGTCCCTCACCAAACTTATTATGCTGTACTTTCTTTCCAATCAAGTCCATTGTATTTCCCCTCACTTTACTACTAAGAAGCAGATCAGCTCAAAATCCTCCAGTCCGGAAACTGCTGACATCAGGGCAGATGTGCCGCCCGGTGAAAACAGGCTGTCGATATCGCTTTCTTCCTTCACGTCAATGATGGAATTGATGGCCTCGGACAGCAGTTCCGAAATATCTCCCATGCTGCGCCCATCGTTGGTTTCTTCGTTGAATCTGTGATATAGCACTTCAATCGGCTTATCCTTGCCTTTGCAGACAAGCCGCATGGTATCCAGCAGCTTCTTGGGCTGGAGATAATCGCAGATCACTTCGCCATCCTCACTGATGTAGACCATATAGAACGGATGAAGCCGGTTCCGGTTATCCACATTGACGCTCTGCGTACGGTTCTTCAGGACAAAGATCACACCCGGAGGGCAGTCCGCACTGGCAGGCGCTACGGCATGGAGTCCCATCGGCGTATGTTCGACTTCCGGATGCTGCTTGATATACTCCAGCAGATCCATCCGGAACTCATTGAGGCCCAGATCCATGATTGAAATACCGGAAGACATTTCTTCAATATCGACAACTTCTTCCTGGAGGCGCTTCAGCTGTGCCTTGCGGTATTCCAGGTCATGCTTTTCTTCATCGGAGAGAATGTTGTCATCGCCTGTCGCAGTCATATCCACGATTTTCATCCTGGTTTCCACTCTGGATTTCAGATTGATGTATTCGTCCAGAGTAATGTCCGGCCAGAAGTTCACCAGCTGAATCACGCTGTTTTTGCTGCCGATACGGTCAATGCGTCCGAATCGCTGAATGATTCTGACGGGATTCCAGTGAATGTCGTAGTTGATCAGATAGTCGCAGTCCTGCAGGTTCTGTCCTTCCGAGATACAGTCCGTTGCAATCAGAATATCAATGTCCGGCAGATTCCCCATGTTCAAAAGTGCTTTGTCTTTTGAAATGGGCGAGAAGCAGGTCAGTATAGTGTTCATATCCGCTTTTTTCAGACGGGCCGTTGTGCGGCCGTCTACCGATCCTGTTACGACTGCTGTGTGCAGTCCAAATTCGTCCAGCATGATGTTGCTGACATGCTCGTAAAGATACATGGCAGTATCGGCAAATGCCGTGAAGATAATGACCTTCCTGTTTCCGGGATTGATCGGATGGGTCACTTTCTCCCGCAGAACGGACAGAAGCTCCTGCAGTTTACTGTCGTGCGCCGGCGTGATATCGGCAACCATAAGGGTCAGAAGCTCCAGAATTTCCTGATCTTTTACCAGTTCAGCTCTCCACGAAATCCGGTCCATATCGGCAAGGTCAATCTGCACCTTTTTGCCGAAGGCAGCAAAATCATCACTGTTCTGATCATCCAGATCGTATTCATCGGCATCCGTAATATCGGTGAGGTTAATTTTCGCTCCTACCGATGCTTCAAAATCATCGATAGAGGCAATCGTGGTATCAATCAGTTCTTTAATCCGGCACAAGGTCAGATTGAAGGAATAGACAGAACTCTCCATTCGCTTCATCAGATTGATTGCCATCAGGCGGCGAATACCCATTTCACGGCCAACCTGATTAAAGCCAATCTTGCCCTGCTTATCGCCATAGAGTGCCGCATATTTCTCCATACGGCTCGGCAGTATGTAATGAGATGGCCGGTAGATATCCAGATTCAGCTTTGTCAGCTGTTCAAAGATTTCGTTGTAGCTGATGGCATCTTTCAAATCCGTCAGGTGCGGACGGTGCGAAATCGGCGCAAGCCGCTCCGGAAACTTTCCGATAGAAGATGTATCATAGTATTTTTCGATGTGCTTTCTGGATCGGGCAATGGTTACGCTGTCCAGCACTTCAAAGAAATCGAAGTCCAGCATTTTCAGCAGGTTATCAGTCGTGCGGTCGCACGGCTCCCACTTGCTCCATGTGTTGAACGCCTTCTGGGCATTTCTGAAAATCTCGTCAATCGAGCGTGTAGTCTTCAGCTTACTGTCAATCTGAGAACTGTCACCCTCATAGGCGAGCTGAAGCTGATTTTTCAGATCGTTAAACCTGGTATTGACCGGCGTTGCGGAGAGCATCAGGACTTTTGTTTTGACACCTTTCCTAATGACCTGCTTCATCAGCGTGGTATAGCGGTTATCTTTTTCGTCGCTCTCGGAATCCAGCTTGCCGCCGTTGCGGAAGTTGTGAGATTCATCAATCACCACAAGGTCATAGTTATCCCAGCGCAATCTGGACAGGTCAATCCCATTGGAGTTTCCGTGCGTTCTTCCAAGATCGGTGTGGAACAGCACATCATAGTTGAATCGGTCTTCTACCAAAGGGTTATTGGTGTAATTATCCCGGTAGGTATTCCAGTTGTTTGCCAGCTTCTTCGGGCAGAGAACGAGAACGCTTTTATTGCGGGATTCATAGTATTTTATAACTGCCAGCGCCGTAAAGGTCTTACCAAGACCAACGGAGTCTGCCAGAATACATCCGTTAAACTTTTCCAGTTTGCTGATAATGGCAAGCGCCGCATCACGCTGGAAATTGAACAGTATACTCCAAATTTTGCTGTTCTTAAAACCGGTTGCCTCGTTGGGCAGTGTGTCCTCCGATATATCATCAAGGAATTCGTTAAAGATATTGTACAGTGTAACAAAGTAGATGAATTCCGGAGAATTCTCATTGTATACCGCTGTGATATTTTCAATCACCTGATTGGTTACGTCCTGGAAGTGCTGCTTGTCATTCCAGAGCTGTTCAAACAAATCAATATAGCTTTTGCTCATTGGATAGCTGAGCCGCTGGGTAAAGTTATAAGCATAGTTTCCCCGTTCGCAGCCAAGCCCTACCGTAGTAAATTCGTTGAACGGCATATAGGTATACTGATCCTGGTCTGTTACGACATTCATAAATCCGGGAACAACCTGATCGGTGGTGTTGGACTTGAATGTAGCTTTCTGGCGAATCCACTCGGCGCACTCTCTGGCGATGGCTCTCTGCGTCAGTTCGTTGCGCAGCCGCACTTCAAACTCAGTACCGTAAAGGCTCTGCTCGCGATTCAGGCGGGGAATATAGAATTCACGCTTCGATTTCTCAGCCTTATCGGTCGTAAAGGTTGGAGAGGTAAAAATAAATTTCAGCTCATCGATGCCGGAAAGGCTTTTTTTCAGTTCTTCGTAGGCATAGATTGAGAAGCAGGTCGCTGCAATTCTCAGCTTGCTTTTCCGGGTAATGGTTTCCTCCAGATCGTCCTTGACCCGGAGTGTCACATTATCAATCGTTTTAGGCATCCCCGGCATCTGAGGGAAAACGGGGGCTGCGGCCGGCGTGTCAGCTGCTTTCGGTGCAGACGCTTGGGCATTTTGATGTTCTTCATCCGCAAAATGGATCAGTGCATCGTCTACTTCAAAGAAATTGAGCTTTCCTTTTACAGGGAAGGCTTTGATTTTTCTGACATTGCTCAAGTGCCACTCATAAACATCATTTGCAGGATCATACTGTGTATCAACTAACTCAACAACGCAAAGAGCGCAGCCTGACATCATCCCGGGAACTTGAGGATTTGCACTGCTGCAAATCAACAGATCTCCGCGATGTTTTGTATCCCATGTGCGATATTCAATATTTTTCGTCCCTCGCATTATTTGGGTTGCAAAGGGATTTTTAATAGATATTGCTTTCATTTATATATCTCTCCCGTCAGGTATGCGCGCTCCGCACTCTTAGTTTATTTTTCTTCGTCTGGATCTGGATCAGGAACAAACTCCACTATGTCATCAAGAGAGCAATCCAGCGTTTTACAAATCCGCTCCAAGATATCGATAGTAACATTTTCGCCGCGATACATCTTGCTGACGGTGTAGTGACTTACTTTCGCCTGTTGCTCCAGTTCCTTCTTTTTCATGTCTTTGTCAATAAGGAGTTTCCATAATTTTTTGTAGCTTACAGCCATAATTTATCCCTCTCTTATTTTCGGCAAGTGGTTAGTATAACTCATATTTTATTATAGCATGAAAGTGTGAACAATTCAATCTCAAGGTGTGTCATAAAACACATCCATCCGAAAGTTTTATGGAACGAACTCTTCTTTGGCAAGCAATGCCTTCCTGATCAGAAAGGCTCAAAACAAAAAGATTCCGCCCGGAGGCGGAACCTTCTGTTTCTGCTTGTTGGGGCCAATCCCCAAACCCCGATGATCGAAGATTTCATCTTCGGCGGCGCACCTGACGGCGCTTATTTTTCTTCCTGCTGATGCTCTCGCTGAGGCGTGCTTCTGACATTTTCAATGCCGAACAAACCGGCCAGATTTGCCTGATAAGTCAGCAGCTCCCGGTACTCATCTTTCGCCCGGTAGTATTCCGGGTATGCCGCCTTTTTCATCGCCAGCAACTCGGCGTACTCTGCCCGAAGGGCTTTCAGGGAGGGAAGCTGCTTCTTGTGGGAACCGGCAGTTTTACCGGAAGTGTCAGATGGAAGCAATTCGTCAAATGCCCGCTTGGACGCTTTGCAGAGCTTGATCGCATCCTCGTGCTCCTCGTAGTACGCTTTGGAATAACCGGATGCCCGATAACCGGCATAGATATCTTTGGTTTTGAGATAGTTGGTGATGTGCTTCTGGAGCACCGCAATCTCATTCAGCCGCTTTTCGGCAGAGGTAATCTGCGCGGACAACGCATCTCTGCGCTGCTTTACGGCTTCCACCGATTCTGCAAATGCCTCGAAATCATCTGCGCTGGTGAACCCGTGCTGCTGATAATATAAAAGCGCCCTGGCCTGCTGTTTGGTAATCTGATTCTGGATAGACAGATCGTAGTAACAGCCTAGACCCTGATTCTGCATTGCTTCCAGAGCGCTGACAAGCTGGGCTTTCTGTACTGCCAGCGGACTTCGGCGTTTTCTCGGATTATGGATACGCCTGCCCGCCAGCACTTCCCGAATAGCATCCTCACGATATTCTTCCGGAAGGGAGCGCATACGGATATTGCGCTTCTGGCGCGGATGGCTGAAAGTGATGTTTTTCCCGCGGGTAACAGTGTAACCGGCCTGTTCCATGAGCGAATAAAAGCCCTCAAGATCATGCGGCTTTTTTGCCAGCACCGCATCCATATCCAGACAGAGGCGGTCGCGGTTTGAGAGCTTTTCAATATCGCCCTGCCAGCGGCTGTAGCTTATGCCGTGGGGCTTCGGATTTTCAATGACGGACAACCTGTGCTGAACGCAGATCAGATCGCTCAGCTTCCGGACTGCCATGGTGCTGCCCCAGAAGTTCCGGAATTTCCGGGTGCAGTCAAGACTGGTGGAGTTCCAGTAAATATGATTGTGGATGTGCTGTTTGTCTGTGTGGGTGCAGACAACAAAGGCATGGTTGCCTTTCAGGAATCGCTCGGCAAATTCGTAGCCGATGCGGTTCGCCTCCTCCGGCGTAATCTCACCGGGACGAAAGGACTGGCGCACCTGATAGGCGATCACATCGCTGTCCTGTCTGCGGCCGGTCAGCTGAAAATACTCCCGTTTGGAAAGCGCAAATTCTGCGTCTGCGGTCTCCGGGTCGCAGGCATAGGCACTGATCAGCTGGCCTTCCTGGGTCTTATCCGGATTTTTGCCGTAATCCAATCTGTCAGACAGGCACTGCCGAATGGTTTTTCCTTTGTTCTGATGCATGGGGATAATACGCGTTGTTGCCATATCGGTTTACCACCTTTTTCAAAAAGAAAGGCTCCCGCCGGCAAAAGCAGAAGCCCTCATCAATGTAATTCACTTTGCGCCAACCTGGCGCAAAGTTCTGTTATCCGTACACGCTGTCCTGAATCCAGTAGCGGAATTTCTGCACCTGTCCCAGAAGCATGATGGAGATCATCGGCAGTCCGAATGGGGTAAACAGAAATGCTGCAATCAGTCCGCAGATGCCCTGGGCAGTCTTTCCGTCAAAAAGGATGCAGAGTGCGCCAAGCCCCACGGCAATGGCGATGAAATTCATAACAACAGCGGATATCTGAACCAGTTTCGACGCCAGCCAGACGAAAACGGACAAAACAGCAATCATCGGTGCGCAGAGAATTTTGAGCAGTATTTTCATGGTCAGAGCCTCCTTTTCTTCTTTTCTGATTCTATTGTAATTCCGAAATTCAAAACGTTCAAGGATGCGGAGCCGGATAACAAAAAATGCGGGCAGCAAAGCGCGCGGCTCTGCTGCCCAGGGGGTGTATTGTCCTTATTTCAAGGCGGACAGTTTGGTGAGAATATCGTTCAAGCGGGTAGCGGTTTCTTTCTGAAACCCCAGTATTTCCTCCAGATCTGTATCGTAGATGCGCCCGGTATCATGCAGATGTCTGGCAATCTGATTGATGTTGGCGTTTGCACGCCTGAGCAGATGCAGCATCTCCCGAATCTCCGGCATATCCAGCCTGATGACCATGCCGTCAATAGCCATCTTCCGCAGGAAGGCGCTGAGGTTTGTACTGCCCGACAGCGCCATGTTCTTTTGAATCAGATCATACTCATCCTGCGTTACCCAGAAGTGTATACTGATGTCCCTGGTGTCTGCCATGATCAGAGTTCCTGCGCTTTCTCCCTGACGGGTTTCGGCGCGGTATCCGGCAGGGGCTTCTGGAGCTTTTCCAGAACAGACGGCTTTTTCTCTCTGGGCGCTTTCTCCAGTTCCTTTCGGAAATGGGTAATGAACAGATCCGTCAGGCCGGTGTGCGGCCTATCCACCACAAAATAGCAGTTGCGGTCTCTGCCCCAGGAATCGGGATTCGGCACGACCGGCACGGTCTGTGCCCACTCCCGGTTGGCGCGGCTGATGCGTCCGTCCCAATCCTTATACTGCACGGTATTGGCAAGCACATATTGGATTCTCTCCATGCTGAATTCCGCGCTGACTGCATCAAATACCGCCTGAGAATTCAGACGGTTGTTGCCGTAATTCTCGGAAATGGCTTCCTCAATCGCCTCCTTGCAGGCGATGTTGGCCTGATAGGACTCTCTGTACAGCGGCAGTTCTCCATGCTCGCGGGCATAGGCTGCGTCATGCCGGTATAACGGCGTATCCGTTGCTATTTTCTTTTCCATGTTCAGCGAACCTCCTTTTCGGTTTCATTCTGTTTGGGATGACTGTACCGCTGCGGCAGCGGGGCATGGAGTTTGGCCAGCACAGACGGCCTTTCGGATTTTGCACTGACAGCAGGGCGTACCTCCAGCTCGCTGTCCGCAATCTCGGCCATTGCCTCCATCGGCGTTCGGTCATCGATATTCAGCTCAATGTTCAGCTGTGCCAGACGGGCTGATTTCTCCTTTAACTCCTGTTCCTGCGGAAAGGGCTTGCCCAATTCTGCTTTGGCAGTTTCCATCTGCGTATAAAGGGAATCCAGCTTTTCCTGCACACGGGCAAAGTGCGTTTCCATGCCGGCGAGGGCATTGTCGATGCGGATAAGATTGCCTCTGGGGTCTTTACCCAGCTCCACACGATGGGACATTTTACCCTTGAGGGTCAGCACATACTGCTTGCCGAAATCCTCCAGCGTCAGAGACATCTGAAAGCCGCGGTAGCTGCCGATGGGCACCGGCTCCAGCCCCTTGACTTCCTTCATGGCATCCACTAAAGCTGCACCGGCGTTTTCCTTATCGGTCAGAACATCGCCCCGCACCGTCATACCGGCAAAGCCGTCCTGCGGATGGGGGTGTTCCGCCAGTGTCTGCATATCTGCCTGAAATCCTGCGATGAATCCCTTGTTCTGTTCAATCTGTTCCGGGAAGTGGCGGAGAATATTGTCCTCCAACCGGTACTGCTGACTCTGATGATTGGCCTTCATCAGCTTCAGCCGTGCCACATCCACATCCAGATCCATCTTCTCCTTGATGCGCTCGTCACCGGCGCAGAGCGCCTTGATCTCCGCATAGGACAGCGCGGTTTCATCAATGTCCTCACAGCTTCTCACAGGGCTTTTACTCGTCATAATCTGCGAAATGAACTTCTGCTTATTCTCAAGCGTCTGCCAGAGGTAGGCGTCAAAGGTGGCCTCCGTCACATAGCGGAAGATATGGACTTGCTTGTTCCTGTTTCCCTGACGGATGATTCGACCGGAGCGCTGTTCCAGGTCGCCCGGCCGCCACGGCGCATCCAGATCATGAAGCGCCACAAGCCGGTCCTGCACGTTCATACCGGCCCCCATTTTGAAAGTGCTGCCCATCAGCACACGCACCTGACCGGAGCGGACTTTGGCAAACAGCTCTTTCTTCCGTGCTTCGGTATTGGCCTCATGGATAAAAGCAATCTGCTCCCTGGGAATACCTCTTGCCACCAGTTTCTCCCGGATGTCATCGTAGACGGTGAACTCCGGTTCCGGCGGATCGTCCTTAACAGCACCTGCGACAGCATGAAGTTCCGGATTATCCAGATTACCGCCGACCGCCTTGGCTGCTTTTGCCGCTGGCGCACCGGTTTTTGGTGTGCTCAAATCGCAAAACACCAACTGGGTCAGTTTGTCTGCCTGCCCCTCGTCCCAGATGCGGTAGATGTTATCCACGCACATGTTGACCTTGCTGGACGGGTCATCCGGCAGATCGGGATTGATGATGCGCTGGTCGAGTCCCAGCTTTCTTCCGTCCGTGGTGATGCGGAGCATATTGTCCACGCTGGCATCCACCGCACCGGCATGGACTTTGGCAGCGCGCTCGGACAGCTCTTGCACCATCGCCTGCTGAATCTCTGTCGGCTGTGCCACCACATTGTGATAGACAGCCTCCGGCACAGGAAGGTGAAGTTGGTCGGATGTCTTGATGTCTGCAACTTCTTTGAACAGGGTCATCAGCTCCGGCAGATTGAAGAACTTGGCAAACCTTGTCCGCGCACGGTAGCCGGTACCCTCCGGAGCCAGCTCAATCGCCGTTGTGGTTTCACCGAAGGTGGAAGCCCAGCAGTCAAAATGAGCCAGCCCCTTTTTCTGAAGCGTGTCATGCTGGAGATAGCGCATCATGGTGTAAAGCTCGGTCATGGAATTGCTGACGGGCGTACCCGTTGCGAACACCACGCCCTTGCCGCCGGTCAGCTCATCGATGTAGCGGCATTTCAGCAGCATATCCGAAGATTTCTGCGCATCCGTTGTCGAGAGTCCGGCCACATTTCGCATCTTTGTATAGAGAAACAGGTTCTTGAAGGCGTGTGCCTCGTCCACATAGAGCCGGTCAACGCCCAGTTCCTCAAAGGTAACGACATCATCCTTTCTTCCGGATTCCAGCAGTTTTTTCAGCTTGGTTTCCAGCCCTTTCTTCGTACGCTCCATGGATTTGATGGTAAAGCGCTCCGCACGGCTGTTCTTCAGTTCCTCAATACCCTCGGTGACTTCCTCAATCTGTTCCCGCAGCAGCCGCTCCTGCCGTTCCATGGAAACGGGAATCCGCTCAAACTGACTGTGCCCGATGATAATGGCATCGTAATCGCCGGTAGCGATGCGGGCGCAGAACTTTTTACGGTTTTTCGGCTCAAAATCCTTTTTCGTCGCCGCCAGAATATTGGCAGACGGGTACAGCCTCAGAAACTCCGAAGCCCACTGCTCGGTCAGATGATTCGGAACCACAAACATCGGCTTGTGGCAAAGCCCCAGACGCTTGCTCTCCATGGAGGCAGCGACCATCTCAAAGGTTTTGCCTGCGCCCACCTCGTGCGCCAGCAGCGTATTTCCACCGTAGAGAATGTGTGCGACGGCGTTCAACTGATGCTCCCGCAGATGAATCTCCGGGTTCATGCCGCTGAAAGTGATATGGGAGCCATCGTATTCGCGCGGCCGGTTGGAATTGAACAGCTCATTGTAGCGCGTCACAAGCTCCTGCCGTCTGTCCGGGTCTTTCCATATCCACTCGGAAAAGGCATCCTTTATAGCCTGCTGTTTCTGCTGGGCAAGGGTCGTTTCTTTGGAATTGAGAACCCGGCGTTCCTTGCCGTCCGGGTCGGTAACAGTATCATAGATGCGCACATCGCGCAGGTTCAGCGTATCTTCCAGAATCCGGTAGGCGTTGGCGCGCTCCGTGCCGTAGGTCATATAGGCGTTTACGTCGTTGTGGGACGGCTGGGACTTTCCGCTGATGCTCCACTCCGCAGTGAACGGAGAAAAATGCACCTGAATACTCCGGCGCAGGTAATACGGCGGCTCAAAGGTTTCCTCCATGAACTGCTGAATGTATTTCTGGTCGATCCAGGTTGCGCCCAGGCGCACCTCAATTTCAGAAGCGTCCAGATCCTTCGGCTGGGAAGAACGGAGCGCCTCCACATTGGGCAGATAGGCCGGATCGGCAGATGCTGCCTGTTCCGCTTCCCGCAGTTTCTGGCGCACATTGCCGGAAAGATACTCATCGGCAGTCTGCCACTCGTTTTTCACCGGGTCCCGGAAGATAACGCCCTGCAGGCCGTCAATCAGCGCAGACTCGTCCATACCGGTCAGCTGCTGCATATACGGCAGATCCACGCAGGCTTTTTCTGAAATGGATAGTGCTAACGCTTCGGACGGCGTGTCCACGGAGGTCACGACCTCATGGGGCTTGATGGTGCGCTTGGTGAAGATGTCTGCTTTGCGTTTCAGCTGTTTTTCCTCGTCCAGCTCCTCCAGCGTACACAGCAGGTAGTAGGAGCTGTCGTCCTGAAATGCCAACGCATTGGCGCGGCTGTTGATGAGACCGTATTTCGCAGAAAAGCTGTCATAGAGCGTGTTCAGCTCTGCCTGAGCCTGCCGGATTGCGCTGTCCGGAGTCATGGCGTCCATCTGGAGATCGATCAGGTGGTGCAGGCAGTCACGCAGTTCCACCAGCCCCCTGACGCGCTCCGAAGCGGTCGCGTTCAGCGCCGGCCGGCTCATCAGGCTGTTCTGACGGTAGTAGACCTCTCCGTCCACAACGGTATAGCTGTAGTTTTTGACATTCGGATCTGCGGGAATGCTGTCCGAAAGCGCTTCGTCGTCGCCAAGCTCCGGCAGCTCCGCCGCCTGATAGGTGCCGCGGATGTACTTCACCGCATCGTGAAGCTGATCTGCAAGTTCCAGCCCTTCGATGGGCTCTACGGTAAAATCCTGTCTGCCGTACTGGGTGCTCTCGGAGGACTGCCGTCCCAGAATCATCTCCGGATGCTCCACAAAGTAGCTGTTGATGGCAAAGCCGTCCTCATTCCGACCCAGATGTACCCAGTCCGGTTCAATCTCGATGGGACAGTCCCGCTTCTGCAGGAAGATGATATCGGAGACGACGTCCGTGCCCGCATTGGCTTTGAAGGCGTTATTGGGCAAACGGATTGCGCCCAGCAGCTCCGCCCGCTGTGCGATGTACCTGCGGACTTCCGGGGACTGCTTGTCCATGGTGTAGCGGCTGGTGACAAAGGCAATCACACCGCCAGGACGCACCTGATCGAGAGTCTTGGCAAAGAAATAGTCATGAATGGAAAAACCGAGCCTGTTATAAGCCCGGTCATTGACCTGATACTGTCCGAACGGCACGTTGCCGATGGCGACGTCATAGAAATCACGTCTGTCGGTGGTTTCAAATCCTGCCACGGTAATGTCCGCTTTGGGATAAAGCTGCTTTGCAATCCGCCCTGTGATGCTGTCCAGCTCCACACCGTAGAGCCTGCTGTTCTGCATGGATTCGGGCAGACAGCCGAAGAAGTTCCCGACGCCCATGCTGGGCTCCAGAATGTTGCCCGATTCAAAGCCCATATTCTCCAGCGCCTCATACATGGCATGAATGACGGTAGGGCTGGTGTAATGGGCGTTCAGCGTGGAGGCTCTTGCCGCCTCGTATTCCTCCGGTGTGAGCAGCTCCTTCAGTTCCGCATATTCCGCGCGCCAGTTTTCCTTATCTGGGTCAAAGGCGTCTGCCAGACCGCCCCAGCCCACATACCGGGAGAGCACTTCCTGCTGCTCCGGGGTAGCCTGAAGTCCCTCGGCTTCCAGCTGTTTCAGCAACCGGATGGCGCTGATGTTTGCCTGATACTTGGTCTTGGCACCGCCTGTCCCCAGGTCAGAATCCGTGATGCGGAAGTTCTGCGCATCGGATACCGGCGGCGTATGCTCCGGCTCTGTGCGCAGGCGTTCTGTAACGATGTCATAGGGAAGCCCAGTCCGCTCGCCTAGGTAAATTGCCTCGGTCTCGGAAGACATCTGCGGCTGTTCAAATGTTTCCTTACCATTCAGCCTGTCGGCGTATTTCTGCGCCTCCTGCTCTGAACGAAACGTCTGATAGATGCCGCCCACATCATAATACTGGCCGTCCCGTCCCTCCGGCACGGAATTGTCCCGGATGATGAACGGCTCTTCAAAAGCATCGGAAGTCTGCTCCACGGTAAAGCGGGGCTGTTCCAGTTCCTCAGGCAGCGCATCCAGCATATCCTGTACTTCCCGGTAGTGCTGGGAGGAAAAGCTGATGGTTCGTCTGTTGTAGCCGGCATTGGCAACCAGGTAGTCAATCCCCGCCGCATCCAGTTGCGGGCGCATCAGGGCAAGCTCCGCCTCGGTCAGTTCGGCTTCCAGATTCACCTGGGGCACCGTCGTCTTTTCCGGGAAGAGAATCCTGCGTACGGTCTCAACCGGTTCATTGCGGAAGATAGGAAATCCGGCTCCGTTCTGGAATGTAATGTCACGCAGGGAGGCGCGGCCGTCCCTGATCTCATCTACCGCAAAGCGCCTGCCGTCCAGTGTCAGCTCCGCGCCAATCAGGTCGTTATCGTCCTGAAAATGGGGTTCAGACTCCATTTCCGAAGTCTTATCCGCCTCAACCGATACATCGGCAGCAGGAGCAGATTCCTGTTCTGTTTCCTGGCTCTGCACCTCATATTTGGAGCGCTCCACATACTCCCATTCGGCAGCTTCCCGCTGGGCAATTTTCTCTTTCAGTTCGAGCAAGTAGTTCTCTGCCACCCACTCGGAATCAAAGTCGGCAGTCACGCCATCCTCATCCACATAGAGGCCGTCGTGCAGATCGTCCCAGATACCGTAGCCCTCGTCCGTTTCAATGACGGTGAATCGTTCATAGGACGCAACCGCACTCTGCGCGGCAATCTGTTCTGCCTGCGCCAGCATCCGGTCGGCCTCGGTAAAGAAGCGTCCGTCATTCACCAGAATCCCCAGCTGACGCTGAACTTTTGCCCACGGCAGTTCCAGAGCTCCATGATCGGTGACAATAGAAAAGGTATCCGCACCGCCGAATTCATCTTTCAGCCATGCGGCAGCTCCGCGCTCCCGTCCATGTGCCAGCATATAGTCGTTGACACGGGATTTGCTTTCAAAGCTGCCGTTCCAGCGGATGAGTGCATCGCTGATTTCATCGGCTGTGACAGGCTTCGGCGCAGCCGCCGGTTCAGAAACAGGCTCCTTAATCGGTTCGGGCGTAGCTTCTTCTATGACAGGAGGTTCTTCCTGCGCGGGTTCTTCCGGTTTAGAGAGTTCCGGTTCATCGTGCATCTGCGCATAGGTATCCTTCTGCTCCTGGGTGAAGTATCTGTCCTTCCGGATAAGGGAGAAGATACGCTCGGCAACCTTCGTCCAGTTCAGCTCCACAGGGACACATCCGCCTTTGGTCAGCCGGATGCCTTTGGCACTGTGATCTTCGGAGGAATGGTCAGCCCCGGACAGCGCATGAGAGCGTCCGCCGATGCCGTACTCCTGCTTCAGAAAATCCGCTTTTTCCTTCATGGTGTGGTCTGCGGTAAAATAGGTGTAGATTCTGCCCTTGCCACCCTCCACAGAGCTGCCGCCGGCAAGGGCTTCACTGATTTCATCCTCCGTGATAAAGCTCTGCGGTTCTGTAAGCTCGGCAGGCCCGTCCGGATATACCCGGCGCTCAGCAGAGATGTCCCTGACGCCCTGCCACAGCTCATCCATCCGGTGATAATGAAAGCGCAGAAGGTCTCTGTTTTCCGCGTAGTCATTCAGAAATGCCAGAAATTCGCCGCGAAGCGTATCGGTAAAAGCGTTGTCCTCCATCTTCTCCGCAAGCGCTGCTGTGGCATCCAGATAACCGGCAGGAAGATCATCCATGGAGGAGAAGTAGCCTATCCGGTTCGCTTCCTCACTCAGGTCATGCTTCAGATAGAGCAGGCTCTGTGCCAATTCGGAACGGACACACCCACCAGCCTCGGCGAGCTCCACATTGGAAGCAAAGCTGCCTTCTTCCAGCAGCTGTCCGATTCTTTCCGCCGCAGCCTCCCATGTGATGGCCTGAGAATCAGCGGCATATCTGGCCTCACGGCCTTTGTGCAGATGAATGCCGTCTCCGTTATACCATGCGGCATAATCGCCGTGTTCGCCCCGGATGCCGTAGCCGCCATGGAATTCCCTTTGCAGCAGCGCCGCGATTTCCTCAATCGGCTTCCGCTTCTGGAACGCATCCGCGATATGCTCTCTGGCGTGGGTTGTATTGCTGCCGAAACGGATCATATCGTCGATTTCTGTCTGGGCAAAAGAAAAAGCGGACAGCACTTCGGTTGTGCGATCCGCTTCATCAATTTGGGATATCTGCTCCTGTTCCGAGAGGAAAAGGTTCATGGAGAGCTGTTCAAACTCTGCTCCGGCAGGATATCCGCTGTTCAATTCTTCCGGAGATTCCGGCTCATCGGCTGTTAATTGTACACCAGCTCGTTCAGAATGATTTCCTCGGCCTGTGCCTTCAGCGTATTCATCATGCCCGCCCATTTCAGCGGGTCTCTGCGCTTCAGTTCCTCCGTCACGCCGGCCTGCTTCGCCATCTGCGGCATCAGCTCGTCCAGCCTCCGGTGCGCCATCCCGTCGATTTCCCGAAGGTGCGGGAACAGCTGCTCCGACAGCACCAGACGGTTCCAGAGAATTGGGCGATGCTCCTTCAGATACTGTTTCCGCATCTGCCCGTACTTCCCGATGGGTGTATCCTCCTGTTCGCTCAGTCTGATGTCCGGGATCAGATAATCTCCGTTCTGCCTGTACGTCATTTCCATATGCCATGCTCCTTTCCGCGATCTGTTCGCGTTCATAGTTTCGGATGGTCGCTCCGATTTCCCGCAGCACCTGCTGATTGATGCCGCTCACCGCCGTTCCCAGCGCCCCCGCCGTTTCCGGAGTGTTGAAATCGAAAACGCTCATAAAGTCTTCGTGTTCAAAGTAGTTTTCCGGCTCCAGACCGCAGCGCAGCATCAGGGAATAGCTGATACTGACCTCGGCGGCATTCCGGAAGGCCACTCCGACGTTGAATTCATCATACTCTTCCAGAAAAGAATCCTCAAGGATGCCGAGAATGTCCCTGCGGTTGTCCTCCCAGTATTCCCGCGCCAACTGAGAAG
>ENA-UOJO01001156-UOJO01001156.1-human-gut-metagenome-genome-assembly--contig:-P57-NODE-1156-length-35342-cov-15.355655_pt1 | contig 35342 bp, 37 predicted proteins | sample MGYA00242351_ERZ723898 | MGnify/ENA metagenome assembly ERZ723898 | reverse complement strand
TCGAGACCCTCACGCAGAAGGTTGACGCCCACAAGCACGTCGTACACCCCGGCGCGGAGGTCGTCAAGAATCTTTATTCGGTCGATGGTGTCGACATCGCTGTGGATATAGGCAGTCCTGACCCCGAGCTTGAGGAAATAGTCGTTCAGCTCCTCAGCCATACGTTTGGTGAGGGTAGTCACCAGGGTGCGCTCGTTGCGCTCCACGCGCAGCTGTATCTCTTCCAGCAGGTTGTCGACCTGACCCGCGGTGGGGCGCACGCGTATCACGGGGTCGAGCAAGCCCGTGGGGCGAATCACCTGCTCAACCACGACGCCCTCGCAGCGCTGGAGCTCATAGTCGGCCGGCGTGGCGCTCACGTACATCACCTGCGGCGTCATGCTCTCGAATTCCTCGAACTTCAGCGGCCTGTTGTCCAGGGCCGAGGGGAGGCGGAAGCCGTACTGCACCAGATTCTCCTTGCGCGACCGGTCGCCGCCGTACATGGCGCGTATCTGCGGCACCGTCACGTGGCTCTCATCGATTATCGTGAGGAAATCCTTCGGGAAATAATCGAGGATGCAGAAAGGACGCTCGCCCTCCTTGCGGCCGTCGAAGTAGCGCGAATAGTTCTCGATGCCGGTGCAGTAGCCCAGCTCCTTTATCATCTCAATGTCGTAGGTGGTGCGCTCGTAGAGGCGCTGCGCCTCCAGCTCCTTGCACTCGCGCCTGAAATACTCCACGCGCTGACCCAGATCGAGCTGCATCTGCGCGATGGCCGACGCCTGCCGGGCCGGGGAGGTGACGAAGATGTTGGCCGGATAGATCTTGAAGCGGTCGTGGCTGCCGAGCGATATGTTGTCGACGGGATGGTAGGTCTGTATGCTCTCCACCTCGTCGCCCCAGAAGACGATGCGCAGCACGATGTCCTCATATGCGAGCGCAATGTCCACGGTGTCGCCCTTGACGCGAAAGGTGCCTCGCTTCAGTTCCACCTCGTTGCGGGAATATAGCGCACCCACCAGCTTGCGCAAGAATGCGTTGCGCGCCACGGTCATGCCCACCTGAACGTCTATCACGTTCTCGTGGAAATCCTCGGGGTTGCCGATGCCGTAGAGACACGACACGCTCGACACCACCACCACGTCGCGTCGGCCGCTGAGCAGCGCCGACGTCGTAGCCAGGCGCAGGCGGTCGAGTTCCTCGTTGATGGCGAGGTCTTTTTCTATATATTTGTCGGCCGAGGGGATATATGCCTCCGGCTGGTAATAGTCGTAATAGCTTACGAAATACTGCACCGAGTTTTCCGGGAAGAACTGGCAGAACTCGGCGTAGAGCTGCGCGGCCAGAGTCTTGTTGTGGCTGAGTATGAGCGTGGGCTTCTGCACGCGCTCGATGACATTGGCCATCGTGAACGTCTTGCCAGAGCCCGTAACGCCGAGCAGAGTCTGCGCCGGCGCTCCGTCCAGGATGCCGCGCGCCAGCTGGTCGATGGCCTGCGGCTGGTCGCCCGTGGGTTTGTATTTCGAGTGAAGTTTGAAATCCATGAAGAGAAGAAGGTTTTAACTTACAAAGGTAGGAATATTTATGCATACAGCCTAAACATTCCCGCGCCAGTAATGTTAATAATTAAGAAACAACGAATATTCAACTCTCTTATTTATCTGACTCTTATGAAAAAGACATTCTTCTACATGCTGCTTCTGGCCGTGCTTCCGCTGTGCGGACTTGCCGGATGCTCCGACGATGACGACGATCTGCCCGACGTGACGTTCTCGCTCGAGATAAGCAACGGCGTCAGTGTCGACGGCACCATCTACATAGTACGCGGCGAGACATTCAAAATCGACGCCGTGAACGTCAAGAACCTGCAGAGCGACAAGGCCGCAATCATCTCCTCGGCCACATACTACTGGGACAAATACCGCCTCGGCACGTCGGTTGTCGCTCCTTACGGTTTTGAATTCGTAACCTCTGAGGACACACCTCTCGGACGTCACGAGATAGCCATCGAGTGCCCCGTCTACGCCGTCGACAAGAGCCCGGCCGTAGCCAACCTGTTCTATCGAGTGGAAGTAGTGGAAAGCGCCGACGACATTCCCTCCGGCGACACCACGACCCCGCCCGACGGCAACGCCAAAATTCTCCCGTCCTGACCTTTGATTCACTCCAAGCAGCCCCGGCCCGCCAGCCGGGGCTGCTCATCTCAGAGGGTATTCGCATGAAATAAATAGTTTTTGTGCACCCGTTAAGCTTATTATGTGAGAATTTTGTTGTATCTTTGTACTTGAATCATACACAAGGAGATAAAAACTATGGCAATGACAATTAAAACATCCCCCGAACTTTGGGGCGAAGATGCAAGAATCTTCACCGAGGAAGCGGAGCGCAATGGCAAATTGCCCACGCCAAAGCTATCGGAATCCCAGCGCAAGGTGCTTTCCACCATGTTGGACAGTGCCAAGCATATTATATTCCCTCCCCGCAAAGGCTGATAATGGCAGAATATATTTTCGTAGATAACACATTCATGGTGCCCTATACCAAAGAGGTCGCAGATTACTGTGACCCTTTTTCTTGTGGTGATGATGACCTTGACGAATTTTTCAGTAACGATGTGTTTCTCTACGAGGAAGAACTTCTCGGCAAAACGTATTGTTGGATAAATAGAGATAATCAGCGTGAAATTGTGGCGATCGCCACACTCTCTTACGACGGCATAAAGACCTATACTCTTGATAATCCGTCCCGGAATGCTCTCCAACGCAAGATTCCTCAGTCCAAACGACATCGTAGTTATCCTGCGGTACTGATTGGTCGTCTTGGTGTAAACAAGGCATTTCAGGGACATGGATTGAATATCGGCACTCAGCTTATGAATGCCCTCAAATACTGGTTTGTGGATGAGAATAATAAGGCGGCTTGTCGTTATATGCTCGTGGACGCCTACAACACTGATTCAACTATCCATTATTATATTAAGAACGGATTTAAACCTCTCTACAAGTCTGAACAAAGTGAAAAAGATGCTTTCGGAATATCAGAGGACGATGTTCTGAGAAGTCGTGTAATGTTCTTCGACTTGAAGATGATTACCGCATAGTCCTTGCGTATCAGGCGTTCTATTCCAGCCATGCGTCGCGGCGCTCTCGCACTGCGACGGACTCGTCGAGCAACTTCACAAACTCCTGCATCGACCGCTTGTGATAGGAATCATGAAGAACATGCACGCAACCCGCCATCTCGTTATCGGGAACGTCGAGAGGGATGGCGCGTACACCTCTTTCATTGTGAATCGTAGCCTCGGCGAGCACCGTCACGAAATCGGTCCGGCGAATCAGATTCAACAGAATGTTGACCTCGTTAAGCTCAATCCTTATCCGGAAGCCGCTGTAGGGCGCGGCCACGTCGTCGAAAGCATTCCGTGCCTGAAGACCACAGGCCGGAAGAGCGAGATCGTAGCGCTTAAGTTCGTGAAGACTCACTCTGGCATATGATGCAAGGCTATGCCCGTCTCTCACGATAGCCGAAAGCGAATTCTGAAACAAGATGTGCGAATCCACACCCTCGACAGGATGCCTCGGGCGGAAAGCCAACACAAAATCCACTTCCCGCCGGCGAAGCATCTCCATGAGCTCGGCCATGGGACGATAAAATATATTCAGCTTTATTTTGGGGTAGCGTCGGCTGAATGTGACGATAGTCTCCGTAAGAATAGGGCTGAACGAATACGTCACACCAATATTGAGAGTACCGGCGGCAATATCGTTGAGGTCGGCTATGCGTTCACGGCACATGTCGGCCGAACGGAGCGTTGCCCTGGCGAATGGCAGAAGTTCCACCCCTGCCTCAGTCAGAGTCACGCTATGGCTGCTCCGCACAAAAAGCGGAGCGCCGAGCTCACTTTCGATTTGCTTGATTTGCTGAGAAAGCGTACTCTGTGTGACGCACAGGTTTCTGGCCGCTTCTGAGAAATTAAGACTGTCGGCCACACTGACAAAGTATCTTAGCTGTCGCAGTTCCATGATGGACACAAAAATAGTAAAAATAAGAATTACCGCGTAGCTCTGAACGATATTTTTTTGAAAACGAACACGGGTACGGTTGCACCGGTCACCATAGCCAGCAATACGGCCGAACAGACAAGGCCGTTGTAAGCGAACCGATAAAAGTCAAGTCCGAATTCAGGCGAACCGCCGCTGAATATACAGGCTCCGAGAGCTCCGAAAGCGCGATAAGCATAAATGCCCGGAATCATTGGCAGCAACGACGGGAAAAAACATGCTTCGGGAGGTGTTTTCGCAAATGGCGACAACAGAACGGAAAGTGTGCCGATAAAGAACGACGCCAACAGCGTCGCAGGCACGATATGCACGGAGCATGCCGTCATAAGCACCAGCCGTAGAGAATGGCCCAGGGCGGCGATGACCGCACAATAGGGGTAAGCCCGTCGCGGCAGCCGGCTGATAGAAGAAAATCCGATAGCCGCTATAGCCGCAAACAATGCATCCTCGATAATTTTAATTTCCATAACGCTATAATCAGAGGCTGTTTACTTACATTTCAAACATACCCTCGTCCATCAGCAACAAGCCCGCGCAAAGCCCTGCCGTCAGGCATGCCGTCAGCACAAGGGCATCCATAAGCCTCGACAACGCACATATATAATAACGATAGAGCATATCGCTGAACGAGTTAAGATAAGGAACGCCCGGCACAAGGTAGAGTATGCTCGTGCCAATGCTCACGGCAGGTGTCGAGCCGAGGCCGAAAAGGCCGTCCGTAGCTCCCAGAACGGACGAGACAAACGCGCAGGCCATCATCACTACGCGCCCGTCGACGCGGACACCCAGCAGCAACTGCTTCAGACGATAGCCTGCCATCGTAGCCACGCACACAATAAGCATAGCCATAACGTCGCCTCCGAAAAGGCGGCAGAACGACGCATTGGCCAGCGATACAAGCACCAGGACCCACAGAGCATCATGCTTGCGGGAGCTTTCCTCACGAGTCAACGAAGCACATGCCTCAGCGAAGGTAGCGTTGCCGTCAGCTACTTGCCAACTTAGGCGGCTAAGGTCTGAAATAACGCTGAAACTCACAGGAGAAGGCCGGGCCGACGCTATAGTAGTGTACAATTCTTCATGACCGGGCGTCACGAGCGACACATGGACATGACGGGGAGTAATAGTCAGCTCAACCTCCCTCCCGAAAGCATGAGCCATACGCGCGACATTCTTCTCTATGCGTATACACGTGGCGCCGCAACCAAGCAACCGCCCGGCATATTCAGCCAGAAAAAGACAAAGTTCGCGTGGAGTCGGCTCAGAAATCTTCGTCATAATAATCACTGGAAGCAGGGACTTCTACATCGCCCGGAACATAAAAAATATCTCGCTCGGAACCTATTTCTACAAACCGGTGCGCGAGCATAAAACGCACCAGGGTCATGAAAAAGCCCGGCAGCAGCACAAGTGCCGACAGTATGGCGACACCGAGCCATGTGATAAATGCAGTTGTCATATCCTTTCTTTTTTTGTTTGCAAAGTAACAAAAGACGGGCCTCAGAAAATGCCTTTGTTTATTGATTGTTTTTATAGCGCCTATTAGCGCTGTTTATGTGAAAGAATGACTATCTTTGCGGCAACAATCACATCCCGACATGAAAAAGATATTCTTTCTGCTTCTGCTATGCGTCGCCGCATTCGGCGCCGCGGCGGAAAACGGCGAACGCGAGCTCACCGTCATCACCTACAACCTGCGCTTCGGCGAACTTGCCTCGATGGAGCGCCTCGCCTCGGAAATACGCGCCGCCAATCCCGACTTCGTGGCACTTCAGGAGGTAGACGTCAACACGATGCGCGAGATTTCAAAGGGCAACAACTGCATAAACTTCATCAACCGTCTGGCCGAACTAACCGGCATGTTCGGGTTCTACGGCCGTACAATCAACTTCGCAGGCGGCTACTACGGCATAGGCATATTGTCGAAGCACCCCGCCGTGAAGGTGGAGAAGATGGACCTGCCCAACCCCAAGAACGTAGAGCCGCGCATCATGCTCGTGGGTCAGTTCGAGCTTGACGGCATAGGACACCGCTTCACGTTCGCCTGCACACACTTCGACTATCAGGATCCCAACACCATAACAGCTCAGGCCCGCGCGGCCATAGAACGCCTGCGCACCGAGCCGCAGCCCCTTATCGTGGCCGGCGACTTCAACTCCGAGCCTGAGAGCGCAGCCATTGGCCTCTTCACCAAAGATTTCAAACTGCTCACCGGCGAGGAGAAAACATTCCCGGCCAAGGCACCCGAGAAGAAACTCGACTGGATTTTCGGCTATCCTGCCGCCGACTTCACGCTCGTCGGCTCCGCGGTGCCCAAACCTTCCATACGCTCGGCATCCGACCATCTGCCCATAGTGTCGAAGATAAAAGTGAAATTTTAGCATGCAATATTGCGTAACAACAATTTTTATTGTATCTTTGCATCAGTAAATTGCATGTTATGAAAGACGCTCTCGACACTCTCGCAATGCCGCAAGCATCAGCCTCGCTCACCGACCGCCTGCGCTACCTTATCAAGCTCTCGCGCATGACCCAGGCGCGCTTCGCCGAGCGCGTGGGCGTGGATCCCTCCAACCTCTCGCGCATCCTGTCGGGTCACACGGCCGTATCGGAGGCTTTCATCAACCGCATTGTCGTCGATACGGGCGTATCCAAAGCATGGCTGAAAGATGGCGCAGGCATTCCCTTCCCTCGCGACATTCACGCAAGGGAGATGTCGGGCGACACCCATCCACGGCTCGCGCAGAACCGCCGCGGGGCACCCATCTACGACATCAACGTGAGCGCCGGCAACGCCAACCTCAGCCGCGAATTCACCGACGACCGCATCGTGGGCTACCTCGACATACCCGGCGCCAACCCGGAATATCCGCTGGTGAAGGTGCGCGGCACCTCCATGTCGCCAAGGCTCGCCGACGGCTGCTGGGTGTCGATAAGACCCGTGAGCGACACAGCCCCGATACTGTGGGGACAGATTTACGTGGTGGTGCTCGACGACTACCGCATGATAAAGTATGTGCGCCGGCATGCCGACCCCGACAAACTGGTGCTGCACAGCGATAACCCCGAATACGAGGACATAGTGGTGAGCCGCGCCGACGTGCGCTCGCTGTATCTCGTGGAAATGATTCTGAACTGTGAGATCCCACTCTGACCCCAAACTGCTGTCGCCCCTGCCGCCGTGTCTGCGGCCGGGCTGCCTGGAAGCCGGCTGCGACGAGGCCGGCCGCGGATGCCTCGCCGGGCCGGTATATGCCGCGGCCGTGATTCTGCCCGACGATTTCTCGCACCCCTGGCTCAACGACTCGAAGCAGCTCAGCGACACGCGCCGGCGCCAGCTGGTGCCCGTCATCAAGGAAGCGGCTCTGGCCTGGGCCGTGGCTTTCTGCACGGCAGAGGAGATAGACAGGATCAACATCCTCAACGCCTCCATCCTCGCCATGCACCGCGCCCTCGACGCCCTGACCGTCCGTCCCGGACACATAGCTGTGGACGGCAACAGATTCAAGCCTTATGCCGACACACCATACACCACCGTGGTGGGCGGCGACGGACGCCTCGCCAACATCGCCGCGGCATCGGTGCTCGCAAAGACCTCCCGCGATGACTTCATGCTGGCCGCCGCGGAGCAATACCCGGCATACGCCTGGGACGTAAACAAGGGCTATCCCACCAAAGCACACCGCGAAGCCCTGCGACAGGTAGGCCCGAGCCCTCTGCACCGACTCACCTTCGCCGGCGTGAAAAACCTCTAACCAAATGACTCACTGCAACGTAACACTCGTCGACCTGGACACGGCAGGCATAGCTCTGCTCCAGCAGCTCGTACCGCAAAACCAGAATGCATTCCTGCTATGCACGGCAGGCAGCCTCACCATACGCATGGACCAGACCGACTACACGCTCCATCCCGGCGACGTTTTTCTGTTCCCGGCCTATTCCCACATGTCGGTCACGGCTATGACCGACAACATGCAGGGCGTATGCGGCATGGCCGACTTCGAGCTTGTGCTCAGGGCTCTCGAGACCGTGAGCGACATGAGCCATCTGTCAATGATACGCATCCGGCCGATGATCTCGCTGACGGAGCAACAATACTCCCGCATATCGCGCATGATCGACTGCGTGCGCACGCGCCGGCAGGAGGAATCGGTGTTCGGAGCCAACATCGTGCTGGCGCTCACCAGCGTACTTCTGTACGAGCTGATGGACGCCTACGTAACCAACACACAATCGGAAAGCTGCGCCACGAGCCGCGCCGACAGCGTGTTCCTGCGTTTTCTGTCGATACTCTCCAACGACTTCCGCCGGGAGCGCGAAGTCAGCTACTACGCGTCCCGCCTCGGCCTCACTCCACGCTATTTCGCCACCATCATCCGCAACAAGTCGGGCATCTCGCCCGGCGCATGGATCTCGCGTTTCGTAATCGCGGAGGCCAAGACCATGCTGGCAAATCCCGAGGTGAGCATCAAGCAGGTGGCGGCCGCGCTCAACTTCCCCAACCAGTCTTTTTTCGGACGCTATTTCCGCCAGAACACCGGCGTCTCGCCGGGCGAATACCGCAGGAAACAATAATCGGGACTTCGGCGCCAAAAAATTGCCAAAGACATTTTCAAGGACATTTTCAGTGTACTTGAATTTTTTCGTACTTTTGCAGCACAAATGGCATGATTTTTGCGTTATTGCTATCATCACACTTCAATAACTCACGACAACCGATTCACAGCATATGAACGACTCACTCAAAGAAAAAGCACTCGCCTATCACGAATTTCCGGAACCGGGTAAAATAGCGGTCATACCGTCCAAACCGTATTCCGACCCCGCCGAACTGTCCCTGGCCTACTCGCCGGGCGTAGCATACCCCTGCCTTGCAATAAAGGACGACCCGGCAGCCGTACGCCGCTACACCGGCCGCGGCAACCTCGTGGCCGTCATCTCCAACGGCACCGCCGTGCTCGGCCTCGGCGACATAGGTCCCCTGGCCGCCAAGCCGGTGATGGAGGGAAAAGCCCTGCTGTTCAAGATTTATGCCGGCATCGACTCGTTCGACATCGAGCTGGACGCCCACGACCCCGACACATTCATTGCGGCCGTCAAGGCTATGGTGCCGACCTTTGGAGGCATCAACCTCGAGGACATCAAGGCTCCCGAATGCTTCGAGATAGAGCGCCGGCTGCGCGAGGAGTGCGACATACCCATAATGCACGACGACCAGCACGGCACGGCCATCATCTCCTCGGCCGCACTGCTCAACGCGCTGGAAATCCAGGGCAAGAAAATCGAGGACATCCGCCTCGTGGTGAACGGCGCAGGCGCCGCCGCCATCAGCTGCACGCGCCTGTACATGGCGCTCGGAGTGCGCCGCGAGCACATCGTCATGTGCGACAGCCGCGGCGTCATCCGCAGCGACCGCCCCGGCCTCGGCGGTGCCAAAAAGGAATTCGCCACCGACCGCGACCTGCACACACTGACCGATGCGCTCAAGGACGCCGACGTGTTCCTCGGACTGTCGGTGGCCGACGTCATGACGCCCGAGATGCTGCTGAGCATGGCGCCGAAGCCCATCGTCTTCGCACTCGCCAATCCCAATCCCGAGATAGACCACGACCTTGCCCTCGCCACACGCAAGGACCTCATATTCGCCACCGGACGCAGCGACTTCTCCAACCAGATAAACAATGTGCTGGGCTTCCCCTACATCTTCCGCGGCGCGCTCGACTGCGACGCCTCGCAGATCAACGAGGAGATGAAACTGGCGGCCGCACGCGCCGTGGCCGGCCTCGCACGTGTGCCCGCCACGGAAGAGCTGCACCGCATGTACCCCGACAAGCAGCTTGAATTCGGACCGAAATACATACTGCCGAAGCCTTTCGACAAGCGTCTGCTCCCCGTAGTGTCGAGTGCCGTGGCCGAAGCCGCCGAACGCAGCGGAGTGGCCCGCCGGCCCATCACCGACTACGGAGCCTACCGCCGCTGGCTCGCAACGCTCATCGACCGCGAGAACCGCTACATGTCGGACCTCATGCTCCATGAGGGTCACTCCATGCACATCAGCGAGATGAACGACCGCTAAAAATTCGGAGCTATCGGAGATTCCCCTGTGGCTTTTCCAAAATGTCAATTTTCGCTTTGCTGCTTTTGGCTTTGGGCCGCGGTGGCAGCTACCGCTTATGCACCCATCTTTATGGGCGCGGTGAAAAGTGAAGGGTGAAAGGTGAACAGGAGGCCCGGGGGCGCCTTCGTCTTCCTCTCGGGAGGCGGAGGGGCGGGCGGAGATGGCCAAGCAGGCGCCAGCCGTCGCGGGTGATGACTCGCAGCAGGGGCATGGCGGGGAGCCGGGCGGCGTCGTAGGTGACGTAGGGGGATGCGGCGGCGGCGCGGTGGTGGCGGTAGAAGGAGGCGAAGGCGCGCGTGGAGTGCGCCATGTAGCGTCCTACCATGATGACGGACGTGCCGGGGACGTCGGGAACCATCGCGAGGAGGTTGCTGATGACGTCCTAGGTGCGCGGGTCGCCGGGGAAACTTCGGCCGTACTGGTGCATGCGTATGGCAAGCACGTTGTGGAAGGTGCCGAAGCCTCGGGTGGCACCGCCGCGGTTGGCTACGCGGAAGAGGATGTTCTTGTCGCGGCGAAAGCGCTTCTCGTATGATGCGGGATGGCGGTTGCGGCTGACGAACATGACCTGACACTGCGGGTAGTTGATGCGGTGCAGGTCTCGCACCTACCTATAGTTGAGCTGTTACTTCTTCGAACGTCCACATCGAACGTCCAATGTTAACTTTTATTAATTTACTTTAATTATATTTGGAATAGAATGTGGTATTTCTTATATTTGCGAAAAATAATCTTACAACCATGAAAGAAACCAAATTCCTGCTAACTTTGCTCACATCACTCATATTCAGTGCTTGCACCGAAGTTGACATAACTGAAAGCATTATTCCAAAAGATAACGAAGCAAACACTCGATATGAAAATGTAATCACAATGGCTACTGATGCATTTATGGCAATCAGCAGTGACTCCCGAGCGTATTCACCTACAGAAGTGCTTGATGTTACACCTTGGCTCGCGAAAGATTTGAGCAAAAGTGACTCTAATGCATCACGCTCAATTTCAACTCCCCTTGATACAATCTTTTATGTTGTAAATTTTACAAACAAAAGCGGGTTCGCGATTGTATCAGATAATGAACAATTAAGAGGTGTAGTCGCATTGGTTCCAAATTTCAATTTGCATTCCTACGATGAGATTGAGAACCCCGGATTGAAATTTTTCTTCGATTTATACAACAACGCCTTAACCAACAATAATGTTGGCAAGACTTTCGCGGTAGACTCCTTTGCAGAGTTTCTTGACTACAACATGCTTATATCCGATACCGAAAATGACGGCTGGACTACTGTGACAACTTACCCAACAAAACTAATACAAAAATGGGGGCAGCGATTACCCTACAGCAAATATTGCTTCACAAGCGATGGACAACAGGCAGTAGCAGGATGTCTTCCTGTTGCGTTAGCTCAAACATTAACTTATTTTAAATATCCTTCTACAATCAACGGGTATTATATCAATTGGAAAAACACAGACTGTAGTGAACCAACCAGCGAGTCAGAGAAAGAAACAGTTGCACGACTAATCCACGAAGTTGGAGTTTTAATGAAAGCGCAATACGGAACTTCATCAACTTGGGCATACGTATCCGACTTAAATGCAGTCTTGAAAAATTTAGGCTATACATTCGACTTCACTCCATTTTTAAATCCATCTTATTCCGAACAGATAAAAATGATTCATAATTTATATGAATATGGACCAGCTATTATGTATGGAGCCTCAACCGATTCTAATACAGGAGCTTTTCTTTCAGGTCATGAGTGGGTCATCGATGGCGCATTGGCTCAAAGAAAAGAAATTGATGGTTCCTCTCAAATTAGATTCTTATATCATTGCAACTGGGGATGGGATGGCGACTATGACGGATATTTTTTAAGTAATGCTTTCTATCCGTTAGGTGATAATTCCCCCGATATGTACAAATTTAATTATAACGTAAAAGCCACATACTTCATAACTAAACCTTGACAATCATGTACATCAAATCAACAATTCCCATAATAATCATCACGATGCTGATTATACTTGTTGGTGGATGCACCGACAATGATACGGAAACATTGAAAGGCGCTGACGATTCGGGCTCCAAATCAACGGAGTCGTATGACAGTCGGTTCCCGTTCAAAGTATGGACAGATAAGGGCGGCATTATGCATTTCGACGTAAACTTCGGAGAAAGTGCGTCGTATCCGTCAGAGGACGTGGTGCTCGGCAATCTTGCAGGCAACGGCTGGGAGGTCGACAAGTGCTATACTTACGACGTAAAGACAACTCTCGCTCCCGGGAAATGGACTTATGCCCTTAACGAGTATGACGGTGCTATAATGTATGTAACAGGAGGAGACATGAGTCCGCGCTTCTTCTTTAAGGACAAGACTTCGGCTGTGGAATATTTCAAATGGTGGTACTTACCCGACGAAAACGGAGATTTGCAGGACACAGATACACATTACAGCCAAAAAGACCTGAAATACTCCTACGACGCCAAAACCGGCACACTGAACTGCTCGATATTAGGATGGTTTCATGTCATAGAATCCACGGACAATGAACTTTGGCTCGGTCGCGGCGAGAACAAGGAACCATACGAATACAACTTTGTACGCCTTGTAAAGGCAACGCCCGAAACGGTAGCCGAATGGGAGAAGAAGTACATAGAGCCTGAAAAGGCACCGAAGTAAATCACACAATGCTCTAATCGTATAAAATCAGCGGCGGACGACCATGTATTCGCCGCGGGAGCCGGGTCCGACGCTGAAACGGCGTAGGCCCCAGCCTTCGTCAGCGGCGCGTCCCGAAAGAGGATGGCCGTCAAGCGAGAACACGTCGTAGGTGCTGTGGCACTGAGGACACTCGGCCTTATTGTCGTCGTTGATGAACACGCGCACCGTGCGCTTTATCTCCACCGGGCAGGCGGCGTCGTAAGCCTTGGGCGTACCCATCACGTCGCAGACGAGGAGCAGACCGCCGTAGCCGGTCTCGCTCAGCGCCGAGAACTGATACTGCTGAGGGACCCACTCGTGGCGCTCGCCCTGCTTGATAAAAAGCTGCGCGTCCATGGCGGCCGTGACGCCGTACAGCTGCCACTCGGCCTGCGAGTTGAAGCTGAGCCACACGGGCATAAGCGGCACGCGGTCATCGTCGAGATGATGGCATGCCACCGCAGGCAGCAACAGAGCCAGCGCACACGCTACCCCACGGAGCCTCACTGCGCCAGCTTTGAGATAAGGTCGGAGAACTGATTGACGGCCTTCTGCATCGTACCGCCCACCATCGGGCGCAGCACGGCGGGGATATCGATATCAAGCGATGCCTCCACCTTTGTGCTGGCGGCGTCAATCGGTTCCATATCCACGGCCATCACAACCGGCATGGGCAGACCGCCGGCTACAAACGACACGCGGCGCGGCGTGCGTTCCTTCACCTGGAAGCGTATCTCGCCCACCTGCGCCGTCTGCATGACTATCGCATCGGGAGTGAACGTGACGTCGCCCACCTTGGCGCGCTCCTCGGCAGGAAGTTTGTCAAGGGCGCCCTGCAGGCGCGTGAGGTCGGCGAACTGGTCCGCGATGTACTCGGCAGGACGGCCCACCGTCAGAGGGTTTGCTTTATATACAGCCATAAATCGTTTTATTCGTTATCGATGTTGTCAGGAGCCCAGGTTTCGGGGTCGTCATGCCATGCCTGGAACACGGCCATGTCGCCGGGGAGTATCACGCCCTGCGAGAGAGCCACGTCCAGAAGGTCGCCGTAATGGCAGAGCGACTTCACCGGTATCTCCATTTCGGCCAGGGCTTCCTCTCCGGCCTCGAAATCGAAGTCAAGCAAAGCCACCATGCCCACTACCTCGCAGCCGGCATCGCGGAGAGTCTCCGCCACACGCCGCGAACGCGATGCGTTGGTGAGCAGATCGTTGACTACCATCACTTTCAGGCCCGGCTTGAGATTGCCTTCTATCAGATTTTCAAGGCCATGATCCTTTGGTTTTGTGCGCACATAGGCGTAAGGCATGCCCAGTTCGTCGGCCACAAGCGCCGACACGGCTATGGCTCCCGTAGCCACTCCGGCTATAGCCTCCACCTCCGGAAAATGCTCCATAATCAGGCGCGACAGCTCCAGCTTGACAAAGGTACGCAGCGCCGGATACGAAAGCAGCTTGCGCATATCGGTATACAGAGGAGCATTCCAGCCGTTGGCCCAGATGAAGCAGTTGTCGGGCTGGAGATTTACAGCACTGATTTGCAGAAGCTTGCCGGCAAAAAGACGTGCAACATGTTCCATAGTTTCTCGAATTCAGTTATTTGAACTGCAAAAGTACAAAAAACTATCGACTATCAACACTTAATAACATTTTTTTGCAGGTTTCGGGAAACATATTGGCTACTTACGCCACATTATTAGACCTTTTTTCGTATCTTGCACCGGATTTTTAAACTTTATGCCAATATCGCAATCTTATTACCAAACGAGATTGTTTAATCTATAAAAACAAAGGTCATGCCAACGATTCTACGCACCATCGCATTAGTTCTCCTGTGCGGAGCACTCTGCACTTCTCCTATTGATGCACGCGGACGTCACGACCGCGAGCCCCGGCAGAGCGAGCACAGAGCGCACAAAACGCCCGACAAGCCACGCACGCCCGGCAAACATGGGCGTCAGGACCACCGCAGGCCCGACAGGCCGGGCACACCCGGCCGACACGGCAATCCCGGCAACTACGGCAGGCCCGGAAAGCACGGCAATCAGAAGAATCCGGAGCACTTCGGACAGAAACCGCACCACGACAACAGGCACGGCCACGCTCCCCGTCCCCCGCACGGCTACGACCACCGTCCGCACCACGGCGGAGGTTACAGTTACGGACACCACCACGTACACTACGGACGTCCGCACCGCCCCCACATGCCGCCGCCACGCCCCTACTACCGCCCCGTGCCTCCCCCACGCCACTGGCATCCGCACGTATGGCGTCCCTTCCGCACCATTCTCGGAGTCACCCTCGGCTCGGCCATCAACATCAGCATCAACGCCCTGCTCAACAGCGGCTACACCGTCAGCGGCTACGACAATGACATAGTATATCTGAGCAACGTACCCATGCTGAACTTCTCCTGGCCTGCCGCCAACCTCTACTACGGCAACGGAGGCCTCTACGGCTCGGAATTCGTCTACTCCACGCCCGGATGCAACATGGGACGCTACAATGCTGTATTCTCCAGCCTCAGCGGCGTCTACGGAGCGCCCTATCAGGTGCAGATGCTTGCAGGAGGCGGCCGGCGCGCCACATGGTGGGGAACCGACGGACAGTACATCACCCTCACCTTCGCCGGCAACTACGCCTCGGCCGGCGGACTGCGCTACTACACCACGCTGAGCTTCGGACGATGAACACGTTCCTCAATATAATATGGATTGTATTCGGCGGCTTCATGATAGCCGTCGAATACGTCATTTCCAGCGTGCTGATGATGCTGACGGTCATAGGCATACCTTTCGGCCTCCAGACACTGAAGCTGGCCGCCATGGCCCTATGGCCTTTCGGCTCGCGGGCATACAGCACAGGCTGGCCCTCAGGCTGCCTTGCAATGCTGATGAACGTGATATGGTGGTTCGTGGGAGGCATCCCCATCGCCCTCACTCATCTGGCATGGGGCGTTCTGTTCTGCCTCACGATTGTGGGAATACCCTTCGGCATGCAGCACTTCAAGCTCATGAGTCTCGCCCTGATGCCTTTCGGCAAGCAGGTGATGTGAAGTTTTTGCGGTAATCTGACGAAAATTCCGTAATTTTGCACTCTGAAACGCAATAGGTAATGAAGAATATCCGCAATTTCTGCATAATAGCACATATCGACCACGGCAAAAGCACCCTCGCCGACCGTCTGCTCGAATACACCGGCACCGTCACAGGCAAGGACATGGAGGCCCAGGTGCTCGACGACATGGACCTTGAGCGCGAGCGCGGCATCACCATCAAGAGCCACGCCATACAGATGACCTACCGCCTTGACGGACAGGACTACACGCTCAACCTTATCGACACTCCGGGACACGTCGACTTCTCCTACGAGGTGTCGCGCAGCATCGCCGCCTGCGAGGGCGCGCTGCTCATAGTCGACGCCTCGCAGGGCATACAGGCGCAGACCATCTCCAACCTGTACATGGCTATCGACAACAATCTGGAGATAATACCCGTCATCAACAAGTGCGACCTCGATTCGGCCAACCCCGACGAGGTGGAGGATCAGATAGTCGACCTGCTCGGATGCGACCGCGCCGACATCATCCGTGCCAGCGGCAAGACCGGCATGGGCGTCGACGAGATACTCCGCGCCATCGTGGAGAAGATACCCGCCCCGCAGGGCGACCCCGACGCTCCGCTTCAGGCCCTTATCTTCGACTCGGTGTTCAACCCGTTCCGCGGCATCATCGCCTACTTCAAGATTGTCAACGGCACCATCCGCACCGGCGACGACGTGAAATTCGTAGCCACCGGCAAGGAATACGACGCCGACGAGATAGGCGTGCTCAAGCTCGACCTCTCGCCGCGCGCCGAACTCTCGGCCGGCAACGTGGGCTACATCATCTCCGGCATCAAGACCTCCCGCGAGGTGAAGGTGGGCGACACCATCACCCACACGGCACAGCCCTGCGACGCGGCCATCGACGGCTTCGAGGAAGTGAAGCCGATGGTCTTCGCCGGCGTGTACCCCATCGAGACGGAGGACTTCGAGAACCTGCGCGCATCGCTTGAGAAACTTCAGCTCAACGACGCGTCGCTCACGTTCACGCCCGAATCGTCGGCGGCCCTCGGTTTCGGCTTCCGCTGCGGATTCCTCGGTCTGCTCCACATGGAAATCATTCAGGAGCGCCTCGGCCGCGAATTCGACATGGACGTCATCACCACCGTGCCGAACGTCTCCTACCGCGTACACGACAAGAAAGGCAATGTCACTGAGGTACATAACCCCTCCGGACTGCCCGAAGCCACGCTCATCGACTTCATCGAGGAGCCCTACATCCGCGCCACCATCATCACCACGGCCGAGTTCATAGGCCCCATCATGACCCTCTGCCTTGGCAAGCGCGGCGAACTCGTGCGCCAGGAATACATCAGCGGCAACCGCATGGAGCTGACCTTCGACATGCCTCTGGGCGAGATAGTCATCGACTTCTACGACAAGCTCAAGAGCATCAGCAAGGGCTACGCCTCCTTCGACTACCACATCCAGGACTACCGCGAGAGCCGCCTCGTCAAGCTCGACATCCTGCTCAACGGCGAGAGCGTCGACGCCCTCAGCACCCTCACCCACGCCGACAACGCCCTCACTTTCGGCCGCCGCATGTGCGAGAAACTCAAGGAGCTGATTCCGCGCCAGCAGTTCGACATCGCCATTCAGGCCGCCATCGGCGCCAAAATCATCGCCCGCGAGACCATCAAGGCCGTGCGCAAGGACGTGACGGCCAAGTGCTACGGCGGCGACATCTCGCGTAAGCGCAAGCTGCTGGAGAAGCAGAAGAAAGGCAAAAAGCGCATGAAGCAGATAGGCTCCGTGGAGGTGCCGCAGAAAGCGTTCCTCGCCGTCCTCAAACTCGACTGACACTCACGCCGTTACGAAGGTATTATCCGTAAAACAACATACATATGGCCGGAGGCCATGAATCTTGTTAACCCCGGACGCTCGGCGTCCGGGGTAACGGAACCACTGCGGATTCAGCCCCGGAGGTGGCTGAACCGGCTGACGGTCAGGACTTGACACCGCATTACACGAGCCGTTCATCCCTACAATCCGAGGTTCCTAAGCTCTCTTCGGCACACAGTGCATAACATTTCCCCGACAACGTTTGTTATACAATCATAACATCACAGTATGACCAAAATGAAAAGTTCAAGACCGAACGCCGACGCCCCCGACTTCGCGGCACATATCTTCTTTGCCGCGCGCCAGGCCATACGGCGTCACGCCTCCGGCGGCAACGTGCTGATAGCAGCCACGGTGCTGGCTCTCGTCATTGCCAATATTCCCGCCATCAACGGCTACTATTTCGAATTCTGGACGCGCGAGGTGCGCCTCCAGCTGGGCGGATTCAACATATTCAGCCACGACGGCCACCCCATGACGCTGCTCGCGTTCATCAACGACGCCCTCATGGCCGTATTCTTCTTTTCCATAGGCCTGGAAATCAAGCGCGAAGTCCTGGTGGGCGAGCTCGCGTCCTTCAAGCAGGCCCTTCTCCCCATCGTCGCCGCCATCGGCGGCATGATAGTGCCGGTGTGCCTGTTCTACGCCCTGAGCAAGGGCACCGACTTCGCCGGCGGAGCCGCCATCCCCATGGCTACCGACATAGCCTTCTCGCTCGGCGTGCTCGCCATGCTCGGCAAGCGCGTGCCCGTGTCGCTGAAGATTTTCCTCACCACGCTGGCCGTTGTCGACGACATCGGCGGCATCATCGTCATCGCCATCTTCTACAGCGACACCATCCAGCTCGACCTCCTCGGCATCGCCGCAGCCCTGTTCATGCTCCTGCTCTTCGGCTCGGCCATGCGCATCAAGAGCAAAATCTTCTACATCGGCATCGGAGGCATCATCTGGTTCCTCTTTCTCAACAGCGGCATCCATCCCACCATCGCCGGAGTCCTCGTGGCATTCTGCGTGCCCGCCACTCCCGTCTTCGCGCCCAAGAAGTATATCAAGCAGATACGCAACGCCATCTCCCACTTCCGCGGCGAGGACGACGACCTGCTCACCCGCAAAAGCATCCTGAACAAAGAGCAGCTCGACTGGCTCAAAGAGATAGAATCCGCGTCCGATAAGGTCATCTCCCCCCTCCAGGGCCTCGAAGACTCCCTGCACCACATCGTCAACCTCTTCATCGTCCCGCTGTTCGCCTTCGCCAACGCCGGCATCTTCCTGCTCGACACCGACCCCGCCAGCATCCTCGAGGGCATCTCGCTCGCAGTCATCGTCGGTCTCGTCGCCGGCAAATTCCTGGGAATATTCACCTTCTCATGGCTCACCGTCAAGCTCCGTCTCGCCCCCATGCCCGCCCACAGCGACTGGAAGATGATGGCAAGCATAGCCATGCTCGGCGGCATAGGCTTCACGGTATCGCTCTTCATCGCCACACTCACCTTCGGCGGCGGCGACGCCCACGCCCAGGACCTGCTGTCGCACGCCAAGCTCGGCATCGTGTGCGGCTCGCTCCTCGCCGGCCTCCTCGGCTTCATCGCCATGCACTTCACCCTCCCCCGTACCGCCTCCCCCGACGCCCTCCGCCCCGACGACGACTAAGCCGGTGCCATGGCGCATCAGAATTTGAGAAAAAAGTTAAAATTCAGACCGACAGCACAAAAGTCTGAAAAATTTCGTTATCTTTGCAGATTAAGAATCGGAACCCTCTCACAAATGATTGACGTCAGGACAGCAGCAAAATATCTGATTCAGCGATATGAGCAGGAATCAGATAGCGCCATGGATGAAATGAAGCTCCACAAACTGCTTTACTTCACCCAGAGAGAAAGCTTTGTCCTGTTGGGAAAGCCTATGTTTCCTGATAAATTTGAAGCATGGAAATATGGGCCGGTCATGCGCTGTCTCAGAAAAGCGCATTGGGAATATCAGATTCCATGGGTTTTACCTGCTGACTCGGAGTACATCCCGGTACTTGAAGACACATTGAGAAGATATGCCGCAATGGATTCCTGGACGTTAAGCAACATTTCTCACGGCGAAACCAGTTGGCAAAAAGCCAAAGACAAAGAGGTCGGCTCATCTCCGGTTGAAATCGAAACTTCGGATATAGAATATGATGCCAGGGCCATCAAGTACAGGAGATTCATGTGTGCCCGATGAGAATCACTTCAGATCAATTAGCCATTCTGAATTCTTTTCGCGTCACGCGGTTGAAAGAAGACGACTCATTGCTCGATGACGTCGGCGCATTTGAGAACCCCCGGAACGAGAACCTGGTTGCGTACCTTACCGGAGATGCGTTTGATGACGATAACAGGAATCGGTGTGCCTGCTATGTAGTCCGGGATGGTGACGGCGAGATCCTTTGTTATTTCTCAATCAAATGCGGACTCCTTTATTCTGAATTCGAGGAACTGAAGAAATTTGAGAAATTCAAGAACCATAAGATAAAACTTATGGAACTTGAACAGAGGAGCGCCGACCCTGAGGTACGGGAGTATATAGAAGACATCAGGAAGAAACTCTTAGAAGCGAAAGACGACATAGAAAGGTTATTGGGCAAATTTGACTCCATGCCTCCCAACAAGCAGGTTGCCAAGTCTTTCCCCTCTGTAGAGCTGACCCACTTTTGTGTCAATGAAGCGTATCGTGAGAAATGGCAGACGTATGGTTTCTCTGCAAGAAACAGAATCGGTTCCACTATGTTCTGGCATGTGATTGTCGGCATTGTTGAAAAGATAAGAAATCTCACCGGTTGTGAATACCTTTATCTTTTTGCGGCCGACGCGACTCCAGACCGTCACCTGGTGAATCATTACAAGAGCATGATGGGATTCCGCGAGGAAATGACAATGTCTGCCCTTCAGCCGATCTACGACTTCAACTGCGCCTTCCTATGTGCCGCTATCGATTCGTTACTCTATGCCAGAAAAGAATTCTATAACGATTTCAACGTCACCGAAGAACTCGTCTGACGATTATTTCGAATTCCACCGCTGCTTAAATTAAGTAAATAGCATCCCATACCCGACGCCGTCCGTCCCGACGCCGACCGAGCCGGTATTCTCTAAGCCTTAGACCCGAGACCTTAGACCAAAATCCGGACCAAAAATTAACGATTATTTCGGGCTAATACCGAAATAATCGTTAATTTTGCAGTAGATACCGATTATGGCAGACGTGCTGACACGCATATGGCGATTCTACGCCGACGGCTTCCGGAGGATGACCGTCGGGCGCTCGCTGTGGCTGCTCATAATCGTCAAGCTGGTGATAATCTTCGCCGTAATCAAACTTTTCTTTTTCCCCGACATCCTCTCAACGCGCTACGACAGCGACGCCGGCCGAGCCGACGCCGTGCGCAGCGCTCTGACGGGGCGTAACCAACCATGAACAACAACACACAATCATCACAGTCATGAACGATTTACTCTCAGTTGTGGATTGGTCGCGGGCGCAGTTCGCGCTGACGGCCATGTACCACTGGCTCTTCGTGCCGCTTACCATCGGCCTCTCGGTGATAGTAGGCATCATGGAAACCATCTACTACCGCACCGGCAAGGAACGCTGGCGCAACATCACCAAGTTCTGGATGACGCTCTTCGGCATCAACTTCGCCATAGGCGTAGCCACGGGCATAATCCTGGAATTTGAATTCGGCACCAACTGGTCGAACTACAGCTGGTTCGTGGGCGACATCTTCGGCGCGCCCCTGGCTATCGAGGGCTTGCTCGCCTTCTTCATGGAGGCCACGTTCGTGGCCGTGATGTTCTTCGGTTGGAACAAGGTGAGCCGCGGCTTCCACCTTGCGGCCACATGGCTTACGGCCCTGGGCGTGTGCCTGTCGTCGCTGTGGATTCTCGTGGCGAACGCATGGATGCAGAACCCCGTGGGCATGGAATTCGACCCCGAGCAGATGCGCAACGTGATGACCGACTTCACCGCCGTGGCATTCAACGCCGTGGCTATGAACAAGTTCTTCCACGCCGTATTCTCGGGCTGGGCGCTGGCAGGCGTCTTCGTGGTAGGCGTCAGCAGCTGGCTGCTGTGGCGCCGCAGCAACGTGGCCGCAGCCCGCAGCAGCATGCGCGTGGGCGCATGGTTCGGCCTCGCCGGCATGCTGCTGACATTCATGACGGGCGACGGTTCGGCCGTGCAGGTGGCCCGCGTGCAGCCGATGAAGCTCGCCGCGATGGAGGGTCTCTACGACGGCCACGTAGGCCAGGACCTCGTAGGCTTCGGCATCCTCAACGCCTCGAAAAAGCCCGGCGACACGCAGCCGGAGATGCACTTCTCCATCGACATTCCCTACGGCCTGAGCATCCTCGCCAACCACGACGCGCACAGCTTCGTGCCCGGCATCAACGACCTCATAGACGGCGTGGCGCTCACTCCGGAAGGCGACACCCTGCGCACCGAGAGCTACGCCGAGCGCATAGCCATAGGACGCCGCGCGCAGCAGGCGCTGCGCGACTACGACGCCGCCCACAAGGCCGGCGACAAGGCCGCTGCCGACGCCGCGCGCGCAGCCGTGGCCCGCGATTTCCGCTACTTCGGCTACGGCTACCTCAACAGCCCCAAGGACGCCGTGCCTCCCGTTGCCCTCACTTTCTACGCCTTCCGCGTGATGGTGATTCTCGGCTCGGCCCTGCTGCTCGTGCTCGTTATCATGGCCTTTGCGTCGCAGTTCCGTCTCCGCTGGCTCGAGCAGCGCTGGCTCCTGCTGCTCGGCATGCTCAGCATCCCGCTGGTGTGGTGCTGCAGCCAGGCCGGATGGGTGGTGGCCGAGGTGGGCCGCCAGCCCTGGACCATACAGGACCTGCTGCCCGTGGGCGCCGCCATCAGCGACATACCCGCCTCGGGCGTACAGACCACATTCTGGCTCTTCGCAGCCGTATTCACCCTGCTGCTCGCAGCTGAGGTAAGCATCATGATACGCTTCCTGCGCCGCAGCGCCAATACTAACATCGAAACGACTTCACTCTGACGGCCATGACTGAACTCCAGACACTTCAAGCCTACTGGTGGCTGCTTATCGCTGTGCTCGGCGCAGCCCTCGTATTCCTGCTTTTCGTCCAGGGCGGCCAGTCGCTGCTGGGCGCGGCGCACAACGACACCGAGCGCCAGCTGATGGTGAACACTCTCGGCCGCAAATGGGAGCTGACATTCACCACTCTCGTGACCTTCGGAGGCGCTTTCTTCGCGTCCTTCCCCCTGTTCTACAGCACAAGCTTCGGAGGAGCCTACTGGCTGTGGATGCTCATACTCGTCAGCTTCGTGGCGCAGGCCGTGAGCTACGAGTACCGCCGCAAGCCCGGCAACATCTACGGCCGCAGCGCCTACGACTGGCTACTGCGCTTCAACGGCCTCTTCGGCTGCGTGCTGCTGGGCGTGGCTGTGGCAATGATGTTCTTCGGCGGAGAGTTCACCGTTACCAAGGCCAACCTGCTCGACCCGCGCGACCCCGTCATCTCGCAGTGGTCCGCCAGCCACGGCCTCGAAGCCATAGCCTGCTGGCGCAACCTGCTGCTGGGCTTCGCCGTGTTCTTCCTGGCCCGTACGCTCGCCGCCATGTACTTCATCAACAGCATCAGCGGCGACCTCTCCTTCGAGCAGCGCATGCGCAAGGCCACGGCCGTCAACGGGGCCGTCTTCGCCGTCCTCATAGTGGCCTTCCTGACAGTGCTGATGTTCACCACCGGCTACCGCGAGCAGCCCGACGGCAGCTTCGCCGCCGAGCCGTACATATATCTGCACAATCTGCTGAACATGTGGTGGCTTGCCGCAATGCTGCTCGTCGGCGTAGTGTGCGCCCTCTACGCCATCATCCGCACCGCCGCCGACTCGCACTGGCGCCGCGGCATATGGTACGGAGGCGCCGGCACGGTGCTGGTGGTGCTCGTGCTCTTCTGCCTCGCAGGATATGCCGGCACAGCCTACTATCCCTCGCTGACCGACCCGCAGGACTCCCTGTCGATAGCCAACTCCTCGTCGTCGCTCTTCACCCTGCGCGTCATGAGCTACGTATCGGTGCTTGTGCCCTTCGTCCTGGCCTACATAGCCTACGTGTGGCGCAAGATGAACGCCCATCCCCTGACTCCCGCCGAACTCCAGCGCGAACACCACCAGTACTGATACAGATGGCCGAGTACCTCACCATAGCCGCACCTGCCGAAGCGCAGTACACCGACAAGCGCAGCCGCTTCCTGGCCTTCGCGCTGCCGGTGCGCGACGCCGCCGAGGCGCGCGCCGCCGTAGCCGACCTGCAGCGGCGCTACCACGACGCGCGCCATGTGTGCTGGGCCTACATGCTGGGAAGCGCCCGCACCGACTTCCTGAGCAACGACAACGGCGAGCCCTCCAGCACGGCCGGCAAGCCCATACTCGGCCAGATCAACTCGCTGGGGCTGACCGACGTGCTCGTGGCCGTGGTGCGCTACTTCGGCGGCATCAAGCTCGGGACATCGGGCCTCATAGTGGCCTACCGCACGGCAGCCCGGATGGCTCTCGAGGCGGCGCCTGCAGTAGTGCGCCACGACATGGCGCGCATCACCTTCCACTTCCCGTATGCGGCGATGAACGACGCCATGAAGCTGACGCGCGACTTCGACGTCACCGTCGTCGACCGGCAGTTCGACAACACCTGCCGCATGACCCTCGACATCGACGCCGACACGGCTCCGAGGCTGCGCGCTCGCATCGACAGCATCGACGGCGCCACAATCGCAGAATGAAACAATCAACCAATCACATACAATACAGAACATGAACAAAACCTTGAACGCTATTCTAATGAGTGTCTCAGCCCTGACGGCCGCCGCACCGGCTGCCGCCGAAGAAGCGCCGTTCATCGACCGCACCGACTTCAAGACAGCCACAGGCGTCTTCGACATCGACGCCCTGGAAGCACTCGGGCGCGTCAGCGACCCCCGCGTAAGCCCCGACGGCAAGACCGTCCTTTTCGGCATCTCCTACGAGAGCCTTGAGCAGAACGCATCGAACAACGACCTCTACACCCTGGCTCTCCAGGATGCACGCGACGCACAGCCCGTGCGCATCACCCGCACCCCCAAGAGCGAGTCCGGTGCCGTGTGGATGGCCGACGGCCGCATAGCATTCCTCTATCCCGACGCCGACGGCAAGATGCAGATGTGGACCATGAAGGCCGACGGCGCCGACCGCGTGCAGGCCACGACGCACGAAGGCGGCATCAGCGGCTTCCTGCTCTCGCCAGACGAGAAGCACGTAGTAGTAATCGGCAACGTCAAGTACGCGCGCAACGCCGCCGACATCTACCCCGACCTGCCCAAAGCCACCGGCCGCGTGGTGGACGACCTCATGTACAAGCACTGGGACGAATGGGTGACGGAAATCCCCCACCCCTTCGTCGGCACCTTCGACGGCACCGCCGTCAAGGACCTGCGCGACATCATGCAGGACGAGCCCTACGAGGCTCCCATGAAGCCCTTCGGCGGCACGGAGAGCTTCGCCTGGCATCCCAACGGCAAGATGCTCGTGTACGTATCCCGCAAGAAGACGGGCATGGACTACGCCCTCTCCACCAATTCCGACCTATACCTCTATGACCTTGAATCCGGCGGCACCCGCAACCTCACCGAGGGCATGCAGGGCTACGACACCATGCCGGCCTTCTCGCCCGACGGCACTTACCTGGCATGGCTCTCGATGGAGCACGACGGCTACGAGAGCGACCGCAACCGTCTCTTCCTGCTCAACTGCTTCACTGCCGAGAAACAGGACATCACCGCCGAGTGGGACTATACCATCGACGAGTTCGCATGGGCTCCCGACGGGCGCAACATCTTCTTCATAGCGTCCAAGGACGGCGTCGTGCCCGTGTTCAGCATCGACGTAAACAGCCACGCCATCAGCCGGCTCACCGACGTGCAGGCCGACTTCACTTCGCTCGCACCGGCAGGCAAAGGCCGCCTCGTCACCATGAACCACAGCATGCTGCGGCCCAACGAGCTGCAACTGATAACGCTGCGCGGCAAAAAGGCACCGGAGCTGAAGCCCCTGACCGACGTCAACGGCTACATCTTCGCCCAGGTGGAGATGCCTACCGTGGAGAAACGCCTCGTGCCCACCACCGACGGCAAGCAGATGACAACGTGGGTGGTATATCCCTCGCGCTTCGACGCCACCAAGAAGTATCCCGCCATACTCTACTGCCAGGGCGGCCCGCAGCAGGCCGTAAGCCAGTTCTGGAGCTACCGCTGGAACCTGGCGCTGATGGGCGCCAACGGCTACATCGTCATCGCACCCAACCGCCGCGGCCTGCCGGGCTTCGGCACAGAATGGAACGAGCAGATCTCCAAGGACTATCCCGGCCAGAACATGAAGGACTACCTCTCGGCCGTGGACGACCTCAAGAAAGAGCCTTATGTCGACGCCGACCACATAGGCGCCACCGGCGCCAGCTACGGCGGCTTCTCCGTGTACTGGCTCGCCGGCAACCACGAGGGCCGCTTCGCCGCCCTGCTCGCCCATGCCGGAATCTTCAACATGGAGGCACAGTACCTCGAGACCGAAGAGATGTGGTTCGCCAACTGGGACATGGGCGGCGCCTTCTGGGAGAAGGACAATGCAGCGGCACAGCGCACATTCGCCAACTCTCCCCACCGCTTCGTCGACCGCTGGACCGCCCCGATAATGATCTCGCACGGCGAGTACGACTACCGCATCCTCGCATCGCAGGGCATGGCCGCCTTCAACGCCGCCAAGCTCCGCGGCATACCCGCCGAGATGGTGATCTATCCCGACGAGAACCACTGGATTCTGAAGCCTCAGAACGCCGTGATGTGGCAGCGCCTGTTCTTCCGCTGGTTCGACCGCTGGCTCAAGGACAAGAAGTAATCGTATCTCCTCCCCTCCCGAAATCCCGACAGGCCGGCCTGTCGGGATTTTTTTGCATATGTCGCTCCTTTTCACGACCTTTGCGGAAAATCCAATCATTTACAAATATGAGAAACGACATCAACGACATCAATTTCACGCCGAAAATCGCCAAGCTCATTCTGTGGAGTGTGGGCGTCCTGATTCTGTTTATCGTAGCCATGGCTTTCATCCGCCCGTGGTACAACGTATGGTCGCAGGAAATGGAGGGTAAAGCCGAATTTGCCAAGGCCGAGCAGAACCGCAAGATCAAGATCGAGGAGGCAAAGGCCAATCTCGAGGCAGAGAAGCTGAATGCGCAGGCCGAGGTGGAGAGAGCGAAAGGCGCCGCGGAGGCTATCCGTATAGAAAACGGCAGCATAACGCCGACCTACATCCAGTATCTCTGGGTGCGCCAGCAGTCCGACCTGAGCAACAAGACGGTAATCTACGTACCGACGGAGACAAATCTGCCGATACTGGAATCGACGCGGGCGCTGACGATACCGCAGGAGTAGTGTATAGTTGAGAGTTTATAGGTGAGAGGGGGGCTGCGGGCGGTGCCCGCAGTGGGGAGTTGGTTGCGCTTCGCGCAGTGAGGAGTGAGGAGTTAGGCGCGCTGAACGCAGTGGCGTCAGGAGTTGGGAGTGTGGAGTGAGGAGTTGGGCCTATTGCGCCTGCGGCGGTAACCAGTAGGGTATAGCTTAGGGTGCAACGGTTGTTGAGGAACAGGGCGTAGTGGAGGAGCAGGCGACTGATGGCGGCGTGCTCGGCGGCTGATACGGTGAGGACGATGCTGATGCGGCCTGTGCGGCGCCGACGGCGGCGCTCGAGGAGGCCGATGACGGCGGATTCCCTCGGCGTGAGGGGCTTTCGGTACCAGCGGCGGAAGGGGTATGTAGTTGAGTGTGTCATAGCGCTGCAAAGTTACAACACGAAATACCCCTTGGAACTATGAAATGAACCACCCCCCGGTTCATTTCATAGCTAATAAATGTTAAAATCGAGGATAACTCGCTGTGGGATAGGGAGAAAAAATTTGCATTTTCGTTAGAAAAATTTTCTTTTTCGAGGAATAGGCCCTATAAGGCTTATAAATCTTATAAGTCATATAAGTCTTATAAGGCTTATAAGGCTTATGCCGGTGGAGTAGAATGGCAAAGAGCGCGCCGGGATGGCGCGCTCTTTGCGGGTATAGTGTAAGGGGGGATTATTCAGCTTTGTTCCAGGTGCAGTCGAGGAACTTGAACTCGCCGGGAGCTACGACTTCCCAACGGGCGGTCTCTGTCTTGTTGCTGCCGTCGTAGGTGCCGAATACGAGTGTGAGAGTAACCTGTACGCCGTCCATGGGAGCGAGGTCGGGATGGAACTTGGCGAGAACGGCGGGCATTACCTCTTCCTCGAAGCGTTTCTTCATGAGGGCTACGACCTCGGCATCGGACATGCCGGCATAGCCGTCGGGGTACTGGGCTACAGCCTTGTCGGCGCGCAGGTCGACGTTGCCCTGATAGGCGGAGGCGCCGGTGTAGTACTCGTTGTTGCCGAAGCTGGTGACATAACCGAAACCGCTGGTGATGCTGGTGGAGCCCAGGGGCACGTCGATGTTCTCGTAGACCCAGTCGCAGCATGCCTGATAGTACTGCATGCTGAGTTCCTGATTCTTGCCGACGGGAAGTGTGATTACGACGCTGGGGTCGGCAATCCATTTGCCGTCCTTGCGAACGAACTGGAGAGTGGTCTGCTCGATGCCGTCGTTCTCGGCCCATTCGGAGCCGTCGTAGATGTACTGGCGGGCCACATAGCCGGTCTTGTATTCGTTGTAGACGACGTACTTCTGCGTGTCGGCCGTAGCGTAGGGATAATTAACCTTCAGGAAGATGGGCAGATTGGCGTCGGCCTGTGCGGCTGTCAGGGTGTTGTAGCGGCCGGTGATCTCGATGCACTGAGCGTCGCTGATGGCGATGACGTTGTCGGGTACGGACCACTTGCTGCCGTCGAAGTAGAAGACGTCGGTGCTCTTGACGGAAGCGACCTCGGCCACGCGGGCGGGAGCCTTGGCAGGAGCTGCGGCGGCATCGGCGCTGACGTTGCTGACAAACGTGATGACGCCGTCCTTCACCTCGTAGGTGGCGATGTAGGAGGCGGTGACACCGGTGTAGGTCTTGTAAGTAACTTTGAAGATGTCGCCGTCGACCAGGTCGGTGTACTTCTTGCCGAGAGCATAGGGAAGCGACTGCTCCTTGAAGCGTGTGAACATGAGTTCGCTCACCTGCTCCTCGGTCATGCCCTCATAGCCGGCAGCATACTGTGCGATGGCCTTGCTGCCGCGCAGGTCGGCATTGACCTGATAGGCGGAGGCACCACTCCAATACTCGTTGTTGCCATAGCTGGTGACGTAGCCTACGCCGCTTTTGATGTCGGTGGAGCCCAGAGGCACATCCTGAGTCTCGAACACCCAGTCGACAATGGACTGCCAGAAAGCCTTGAGGTCCTCGTCGTTGCGGTCGGCGCTGGCATCGAACTCGATGGTCTGCGGGTCACGGGCAGGGACGTCGGGCGTGTTGAAGACAGGGTCAGTGGCGCTGTAATTGTAATTCACGACCATATAGTCGCCGAGCACGGCTTCGGGCTTGAGAGCCTTAAGCAGCGCGGGGATGGCCTGCTTGGGAGCGTGTGCGGGGCTGAGGGCCTCGGCATAATCCTCATCGCTGCCCCAGACCGTCTTGTAGTCGTCGGCACTGAGAGTATAGCTACCTGCGGCGTTGAGCTTCTCAAGCTCCTCGGGGAGTGCGTCGGCCTGATTGAAGGTGACCTTCACTGCCGAGCCGTCGTTGAGGGCGAAGTAGGCGAAATCGGAAGAAGCGAGGAAGGCAGGCATGTATTTTTCGGCGCTGATGGCGTCGGTGAAGCGATGCAGCTTGCCCACGTTGGCCAGCTCGTCCTTCAGTTCGTCGCCGGCGAGAGCCTTGTTTGCGCTGAGGCCTGCAAGGGTGGCGTAGTCGTCGTCGGTAAGCGTGTACTCGACAGTCTGCACGTCCTTGTTAATGTCCGGCATAGCGTCCTCAAAACCGTCGAGATAGTCTTTGTTCCAGCTGTTGTCATCGCAAGCGGTGAGTGCGAGGACGGCGGCAGCGGCTACAAACAGGGTTTTGGAAATATACTGTTTCATTTAAGTAGTCGGATTGAAAATTAGAAATTGAGACGTAACTTCATGGAGTAGGTGCGGCCGAAGCTGTAGAATACGAACTCGGCGTTCTCCCATGTGCCGTCCTTGGTGAGAGGACTCTGACCGTGCGTGATGTAGTTGTAGTCGAAGAGGTTGTTCACGCTGCCGGAGATGACGGCGTCGAAGCCGGCCATCTTGAAGCGGTAGCTGGCGTTGAGGTCGGTGGTGTGTCCCCAGGGCATTTTCCAGGGCTGGGCCACGTCGAGCGACTTGTTGAGGGTCAGGTTGTTGCTGTTCATGTACTGGTCGGCGTAGTTGCGTGCCTCGAACACCCAGTCGGCGCCGATGCGCATGCCGGGGAAGGGCTTGAAGGTGACGCCGAGAGCGCCTGTGGTCTGAGGCGAACCGTCGACCTTGATGTTCTTATAGTTAAGAGTCGAGCTGGCGTGGTCCTCGGCGTAGATGCCCGAAGCGAGAGCGCCGGTGATGTTGCCCTTAACGTTGGCAAGAGGCTGACCGAGGGAGTTGTAGTAGTAGCCGGTGGCGTTGCTCACCCACTCCCAGTTGCCCATCGAGAGCATACCGTTGAGTTCAAACCAGTTGGCGGGTTTGACGGTGAAGTCGAGTTCGACACCCATGTGGCGTGCGTTGATGCCCTGAAGGTTGAGCATGAAGCGGTCGTCGGTGCCGGAGATGGCGCCCGAGCGCATGATGGCACGGTCGAGCCACTTGGTGTAGTAGGCGTTGAGGGTCAGAGCGAAAATGCGGCTGGAGAAGCCGTAGCCGACCTCGAAGGAGTAGGTCTTCTCGTTGACAGCGTTATCATTGATGATGTTGCTGGTGTTGTAAGCGGCGAAAGCGTTGGAGAAGAACGGAGCGCGGCTGATGTAGCCGGCGTTGAAGAACACGTTGTTGTGTCGGTCGATGTTGTAGTTTGCGCCGCCCTTGATCTGTCCGCCGAAGAAGTTGACCTTGTCGGACTTGCTGTGAGCGTCGTCATAGTAGAAATGGTCGTCGCGCCAGTAGGTAGTATAAGAAAGCGCGCCCGAGAGCACTACGTTGAGTTTCTTTTCGAGTGTGGTGTATTCCACCTGTCCGTAGATGCCCTCCTGCATGGTGTAGCCCTTGAAGTTGCGGTAGACGATGTCGCCTACGCCGAGATGCTCGTACTTCCAGTTGGGGTCGGCAGCAGCAGCGTTGTTGACGGGGTTGACGTTCTTACGGTCGGCGTCGTCCATAAAGTATGCGCCGCTGTAGAGGTCGGTAATCTTGTTGTTATGGTCGCCTACATAGTAGCGGAGGTCGATACCGCCGGTGACGGCCAGACGGTCGCTGTTCTTAAGGTCCCAGAACTTCTTGTAGTTCGATACGAGTCCGTACCACTGGTGGCTGTTGTTGCTCTTGCTCATCACCATGTTGGAGCCTGTGGTGCTGGCAGCGTTCATATCCTGCACCTTGCCGTAGTCGAAGGTGCCGTCAGGACGGCGGTAATTCCAGCTGAGAACGCCGGTGGTGCTGACGCCGTTCCAAGCCGAACGATAGTCGGAAGTACGGCCCTGGCCGCTGAGTCCGTAGCCGGAGGAGATGGAGGCGTAGATGCTGGTGGCCCAGGACGAGGTGTTGTCGATCTGCCACATATGGCGCAGAGTGAACTGGGGCTTGTGGTAGACGTTGCGGTTGCTGGTGCGCTGGCGTCCTTCGTTATCGAAGCCGTAGACGGGGTTGAAGCGATAGGGGCTTTCGTCGCCCATGATGTTGCGTACGCCCTGCCAGCCTTCCACGTTGAGGCCGCCGTAGGTCTTGTTGCGCTGGTCGTGTTCCTGGGGAGCGCCCATGCCGGTGAGCGAGATTTCGTGACGGTCGTTGATGCGCTTCGACACGTTGAAGAACCAGTTGTAGCCACTGTAGGCTGTGCCCTGGATGTAGCCGTCGCCCCAGCGGTGCGCGCCGAGGATGGTTACGGCCCAGCCGTTCTTCATGACGCCGGTGGAGAGCTTGAAGCCGTACTGGTTCATGCCGTCGTTGCCCATGCCGTACCAGATGCTGCCGCCGCGGTCAACGTCGAGCGTGCGTGTGGTGATGGCGATTGTACCGCCGATTGAAGGTGTGGAGAGGATGCTTGCACCGAGGCCGCGCTGTGTCTGGATGTTGCTGGTGACGTCGCTGAGGCCGGCCCAGTTGCCCCAGTAGACATTGCCGTTCTCCATGTCGTTGACGGGAACACCGTTGACGGTGACGGCCACCCACTGGCTCTTGAAACCGCGCATACGGGTCTCGGCATCGCCGTAGCCGCCGCCCTGCTTGTTGGTGTAGATGCCGGGGGTGGTCTTCAGGATTTCGGGAAATTCCTGCTGGCCGAGCTTGAGGTCGATGGTGGACTGGTCGACATTGCTCATAGCCACGGGAGTGACACGGGTCTTACCGATGGCCTGCGTGACGATGACGTCGTTGAGCACCTGGGTGTCGGTGGCGAGCTTGATGACGCCCATGTCCTTCTTGACGGGGTTCTCAACGCTCTTGAAACCGATGTAGCTGATTTTCACAGCTTTGGCGTTATCAGGCACGGAGAAAGTGAATTTGCCGTCGTAGTCGGTGACTGTGGCGACATTGGTTCCGGGCACTGTTATTGAGGCGCCGATAATCGGCTCATCCTGGTCGTCGACAACCTGGCCGGTGATTTTCACCGCCGCGCTTGCGCTCAAGGCGGCCATGCACGAGATCCAGATTGCACAAGTTAAGAGAAATAGTCTCTTCATACCTTTGTTGCTTGGATTAGAAATATGAATAATGAATGATTGGATGTCTACGGGCATTTTCCATTATGCGAAGCCATAATGGAAATGAGGAGAACTCCTCATCGGGTTGAAAATCGCTCATCGCCAGACACGTGGCGGGTTTCTAATTCCTTGTGTGCAACAAAGCGTTTAGAATTGTACCTTAGGCGCTTACAAGCGCTTCGGAGGGTGATGGCCTCCGTTATTCGGTGCAAAGATAGCAATTTTTGGACAAAAATAAAACTTTTTAACAAAGCAAGTTCCGTTTTGCGGGCGAAAGCCGCTATATTTGCACCGAAAATTATTCTTCACATTATGATCAGGTTCTATTCCCTATTGCTCCTGCTTTCGGCCGCATGCCTCGCCGAAGCGCGCACCGTAGTGGTGGACGGCACAGACGGCACGCCGCTGGCGGCAGCATCCGTTTTCGACGCCGGAGGCGTAATGATTGACCTTACCGATGCCGACGGGGCGTTCTCGACGCCGCAGGCCGCATCAGTCCGCTGCATGGGCTACATGCCGGCCGCAGTGACGGCAAGCACGGACACACTGCGCATGACTCCCCTGCCCTACGAGCTGGACGAGCTGGCGGTGCGCCCGGCCGACAAAGACGTGATGCGGATGGTATGCTACGTGCGCGAATACATGGGACTCGGCACCGACTCCACGCAGATAGGCGTGTATGCCGACTATATGGTGGACTACATGCTGCCGCTGAAGAAGCTGAAGAAATTCAAGGAGAGGCGTACGCCAAGAGTCCTGCGCCAGCGCAACGTGATGAAGAGGATTACTCCCGGACGTCCGGACAGCATAGCGGCCAACGCCGACGCATCGGACATATCGTGGCTCACGCTTGCTACCCTGCCGGGCCATAAGGACGGCACGCCCGAGATGCTGCCCGACACGCTGCGGGGCCGCTGTGGCACCGCAACCGAGGCCGGCAAGCACGGGCTGATGACAGTCTACAAAGTGACGCCCGAGAAGGTGACGGTGATGTGCGACCCTCTGGCCGACACGAAGGACCACCGGATAAGCCCGTGGATATTCAAGCTGTTCGGCATGACGGTCGATTTCAACGAGCTGAGCTCTTTTGACGCATACGTGCCCAACGAACGCGGCGAGCTGCGCCCCGAGGACCTGCTGATGCGCACCTTCACCATGGAAGCACTCGGCCGCGGGAAGGTGTTCAAATGGGCCTTCGGCAGCAAGACGCCGATGCGAATGCGCTCCTACTTCGAGATATACCCGGTGGAACGTACCTACCTGAGCGTGGAGGAGGCGCGGGAGTGTGAGAAAGAAGTGCCGACGGCGACGGAGTTCGTCATCCCGGACTATGCTATGCCCCTTGACGCGGCCACTCTGGACATGATAGAAAAGGCAAAGAACCAATCACATGAAAAAACGTTATGAAAAGAGTATTCATCTTTTTTCTTACAGCAATAGCCACAATGATTACAGTGAACGCACAAGACATAAAACTGCCGGCACCATCGACCAGCGGCGGTCTGTCCATAAATGAAGCGCTGAACAGGCGCCGCAGCATCAAGGAATATGACACGGGCCGCGACCTCACCATGCAACAGATAGCCAACCTGCTGTGGGCCGGCGCGGGCATCAACCGCCCGGACGAGGGCCTCCGCACCAACCCCACGGCGCTGAACTCGCAGGAGATAGACCTGTATCTGTTCACCAAAAAGGCCGTTTACCGCTACGACTGCGCCACGCATACGCTGGAGCTCAAGGCTCAGGGCGACCACAGGGCTCTCGTGGCCGGCGACAGCAACTTCACGCAGGACTTCGTGCTGGACGCGCCGGTGTCGGTGGTTATCGTGGCCGATACAAACAAGCTGCCCATCGCGCCGGCGATGCAATACTCCACGGCGGCCTGCGATGCCGGCTATGTGAGCGAGAACATATGCCTGTTCTGCGCGGGCAACGGTCTGGCAACACGCCCGCGCATGTCTATGGACCACGACGGCATCGCCGCGCTCCTGGGCCTGAAAGAGGGCGTCGTGCCGATGCTCAACAATCCCGTGGGCTACGCACGGTAGGTTCAGTAAAGTGTATCAACCCGCCGGATGGCGGGTTGCACAGCAGCCGCGAAACATCCTGAAAATCCGATAATAAACCCAGACGTCGTGCAACCCGCCATCCGGCAGGTTGATGCTTTTGTGACGCTTCTTCCGCGAGTATGTCGCTCCCTGCGGTCGCTCCTTAACTCGCGGCTAACCACATTCAACCCGCGACGAGCGCGGGTTGTTCCCGTTTTAGCGGACAGTAATATTTTCCCTTATTTGAAACGCATTGCGCAGCTGCGCTTCTCCGGACTTGAGTCCGTGGAACTGATATGGTGGGCCGGGACCAAGGTCCGTCAGCACGCGCTGTCGCTTCCTGCCGGAGCTCGGCGCGTGGAGGATGGTGGCACGCTGTCCCATGGCTCGTCGGCTGCGCCTCCTCACGCATGGGCTGAAAACTGCACGCCGCGCTCCGCGGGCTCTCTGTTCTGTACATTTAATAGGTTACACCACGCCCACAATGCGGTTCAAATAAGGTTGGGCACAGGAAAAAGTTGTCCATAAAACAACATATATATGGCCGGAGGCCATGGATATTGTTAGCCCCGGGCGCGTGCCGCCCGGGGTAA
>ENA-UOJO01001146-UOJO01001146.1-human-gut-metagenome-genome-assembly--contig:-P57-NODE-1146-length-35548-cov-8.002282_pt1 | contig 35548 bp, 39 predicted proteins | sample MGYA00242351_ERZ723898 | MGnify/ENA metagenome assembly ERZ723898 | reverse complement strand
ATATGTAGCCTGTAAAAATATTTTTTATAAAATATATTTAAATATTTAAGTTTACACTTAACCTACTCAAAACCATAATAGTCTGCTAATGATACACGATCATAAACACCGTCATCATTCTTTTTCCACAATCTTACTTCTGTACTCTCATTAGCAATACCTAAGATACTCCCAGGGTTTGCAGTACTATAGTCCCCATCAGCACCGTACTTCTTTGTGTGCCTATCCGATGTTTTACCTATATGACACCACCACGATACTATATTGCGTATCTCTAACCGGTACTGCTTATCCATACCAACATACATATCCAAGTACTGTTTACCATTTAACAGCTGTGTATTGTTATTAATAAAAATAACAGTCGCCGGGGCAATAATATAGTCACCCGCTTTATATGGTAAAAGGTACGAATCTGCTCCCACAATTTGCCATGGTATGTCCCCAAGGGACCATGTGTTACTATCTTCCAAATAACTGTATTGACCCCTGTTAGAACTTATCCAATATTTCACAGTACCATTAACCACAATAGGGTTACTAAATACTGACATCTCCGTCTTACATGCCTTTGTGCTAAATATACTAGAACCATTATAAGACTCCCACACTTCTTTAGGGCTTGACACATTGATATCATCTGGTTGATAAAAATTCTCTAAACCAAACGTATTATCTGATGGTGCTCTGTATGTCCAAATTGTAATAAACCCTAAAATAAGGAATGACATCATAGCTAACGAAACCACAATACGATTCCTCACATACACACCTCCTTACCATGTTATACTGTTGTACAGCTTTTCTAAAAGTGAAACCTACTAAATAATAAGCTCCTTAGATTGTACCTGCCGTTCCATTACAGACTGATAAATCTTGCATCTCGTAACGATACCAAGTTTACTTAGATACATGTAACCATTACGTAAACTTTCATCTCCTTTCGCACCCAATCTGTTTCCTAATAAATCAAACGACATATCTTCTGTTACTTTACCACATACTTTATACGCACAAGCTGAATTAAGCTTAGAGTCTATACCCTTGGTACCTGTTAGAATAAAGATAAAGTGCATACCATATTCTCCACATGTCTGTAATATATTCGCGAACTTTTCCATTGCACCAAAATTCTTATCGATTATAAATCCCGGTCCTTTGTCCCAGCCAAGTAAAATATAATACTGAGCCGGAGACTTCTTCTCACTCTCTTTACGTAACATGTAAGCCGTCTCAAACATAGAAATTAAACTTGCAACAGATGTTTTTGGTGTAGTTGCTATTGCCTCTTCACCTACAAATTCCTTGTCTATTTCACATATATAATGTAAATCAGCCACCTGCGAATTAACAAACACTCTAGCTTCAGGATCATGTGCTATATTCTTTCTTACCGTCCTATAGAAATTGACTAAATCATTATTATCAGTAAAGCCTGAAATAATATGAGTATTATTCTCACAACCTAAGATAATATTCTCCGGTAACTTGTTAGCTGAATATGTCATTCGTTCTCCAAGTATTAATAATCCCTTAGGCATCTCTATACCCCTTGTATCAAGAATCTCTTTTGCCCTGTTATAATCTGCATCGACTTCCTCAATATACCTCTTGGTCTTCTCATTATACTCAATAACATCTCTCTCAGGGAAATGCTCCTTCTCTGCCCTATCAGCTAACATATCTATCTGTGCTCTAAAATCCTCATCACTCGCAAAGTACGGTGTTTTAAATCTTTTCTGTGCCATCTTAGATTTATCTGACAAGGATGACACATACAGTAAACCAAACCTCTGCTTTATATCCGAAGCAAAAGTTGTACCTAATATTGCACGTGACACGTCTTCATTACAACGTAATGCGATTCGTAATGTAAACTGTCCCAGAGTATCCTGCTTCATCGTTCCATTCATAGACTGTGAACCAAATATCAAGTGTACACCACACGCTCTCGCAACCTTTGCAATATACGTTATGTCCTTATTTATCTGCTCTACAGTCTTAGGTTCTGCTTTTTCAAAAATAACCTGGAACTCATCATTAATAAACAAGATTCTAGACAACAAATCATCAGATTCCAGCTGTCGGTACCCATCACCTAAAGCTGTCGCACTCTTTGTGTACTCTTTTTCCCCATGCTTATTAATAAATTCATACAGCATGCCTTTACGTACATACTTATTGTACTCTTTAAGGTCTTTACACCCGGTCTTTACAATATAGTCATACCTTCTCTCAGCCTCTGAACGTAATGCAGTATACAACGAACCCGCGTACTCACCGTCAGATGTACACAAACATGCTCTGATATGCGGCAACCTCTTTGGATGTTCACGTGTAGACAAATACTTTGCAAACTCAGATCCTTTATAGTCTGCCAACCATAACTCTAAATCTCTAGGTGAATACTTTCGTGCAGCATTTATTATCATCTGATTCATAAACACAGACTTACCAGCACCTGTACCTCCTACAATAATACAATGCACATCTCCATCATGTCCGAGAGTATATCCCTGAAACTTTGATGGGTCACCTTCATGAAAACCAGGGTCAATATCAATATACTCATCTGTATGCTTCGTCCATATATCCTGGTCCTTATTTGCCACTTCCTTGTAATCTAACCAGTTAAGTCCGTCCACTTTATTTTCCTCCCTTGCTTTAACCCATACTGCACTCACATGCCTACAGAATATTTTCATGTCTATACGGTATGGATTCTGTACACCATCAAAAGGTTTCTTAAATATCTTTGTATCTTTTATAGCGGTTGACATCACAGCCCAAACAAACACACCAAATCTCGCAGAATAAGACATAAAACTCTTTAGCGCTTCATTCTCCTCTATTGTCTTAGGTTGTGACAATACCAATAATAACTTGTATGGTTTAGGTGTCTTCCCAACTGATACTGCTTCAGTATTAAACTCATTTATTGTAAGTCCACCCATTGTCTTCATATTGAACTCTACTGTATCCCTCATCTCCTTTAATGTAGAGTCCAGATTATCATTCCTGAAAATCAAAACGTCCTCTAGTGGATCAGCGTAAAACCCCATAACATCATACCCTGAACCATTAGGGTCATACACATACACTGATAGTTGATTTACCTTAACGTTACAAATCGCATTTGCAAGCAGAACATGTAAAAACATCTTGTGTGTTTCCAAGTCAGATGTTGGGTTTATAATTATATTCTGCATACCAACATCGTATTCTCTTTCAAGAATCCCTTCTTCTAACCCTAATTTAAATTTAGTATTAAAAACAGGACTATTACTTATTGAATCACCAAGTTTAACCATGGTCTTCTTCTTCACTTCAAATTCTTCCTGTGTACGACTTAATCTGTCGTATATCCTTTGCACGAGTTTACTCTTCCTGTCATTAAACTCCGTTATAGACTTTGCAAAAATCTTATCTATGTCAGATACAGCTGAAGAATAATCCTTCATTAATGCCTCATACTCCAGCATAGGGTCTAACTCATCCATACTTGATAAATCTTTCTCCCAAGCATCAGCTATCTTAAGTAATTCCGGATTATTATCCTCATCTACAGTTTCCGGTAATAAAGCATCAGAATCTACATCTGCTTTAAAACCCATTTGCAAAGGTTGCACGTTGTAAAGCAGACCAAGTAAAATAGAGAAAGACTTCATCTTTTCACGTATTTTTAATTGCATCACAATAATAAACATGAAAAATATAATACTCACAATATCCAGCACCGGCGTGAAGACTATAAAACAAAATAATAGAAAAACGCCAAATTCAATATACGGATTATCTTTAACCACATCTCTGAATTTACGTACAATATTAACTTTATTACCATTTCGACTCATATACTTAATATACGAGTCATAAACATCATTCAGTTCATCTACTGTAAAAGATGAGTTAGTCACACTTACGTCTGATGTCGTTATACCATAATTACTACACAGCTCCATAACCTCATCTTTATAAGTCTCCAGTTTCTTTCTCTTTTCTTCCAATTCAATATAAACCTGGTTACGTGAATCTAACTGCTCTTTTAGCTCAATATTATGTTTTTGAGCTGCTGTAACAATTTCCTGCTCTTTCTGTTGTACGAGCTGCTCATACTTATCATTCAAAGCTATTTCTTTATTACCATGCTCAATGATTGCACTTTCGAACTGCTTCTTCAGATTCTCTTTTGGTTTATCCTTATTAAAGGCTAAATTGATATTAAGAACATTCGATCTTAAATTTGTTAATGCTCGTATCACCCTTGGATACTCAACTAGCTGTTCTGGTGCTTTTATAAATTCAAAATCTGTCTCTGCTGCTGTTAATTTATCACCAATCACTTTAGTTTCTGTATTTACATAAGCATTTACAACCTCCAATACTCTCGCATCCACTTACCTTACCTCTCTCAAGTCAAACTCATTCTTTGTTATACCAAAGTAACCTCCTAATGTTCTTATTGGCGTATCATAAACACAGACACCCTTCTCTTCGACATAATTAACTGCCTTGAGGTCATTATGTGAATCAATACACTCTGCTATCCCCTCAGGAACCAGTACAACATTATCAATATTTTCCACATATATCTCATAGAAATCCTGATACTTTACCTTACGCCTTGCCGCAGTAACTGTCTTAATCTCCTTCTTTAGAATGTCCTCGACGATCTGCTTAATAGTTATGTTATTCTTTATAGCACCCGGTGCCAAATACTTATATAAAGCATTAGTCTCCTTTAAAACTGCAAATGCTCTATTAGGTGACGGTGTCTTACGTAACGCCATACTCACAAGGTACACTAATCTACAAGGAATATCTGTATAAATCTTACCTAACTTTGCAGCATAGAACAATTCCGTTCGTGTCTCTGAATCATAGGGTAAACTCTTTAAAATAGGATATGCAGAATAAAATTCTGCTGCATTATCTGTAGATGCCAATGCTGACACCATACTATCCTCTATAGATAAATACTGTCTAAATGTTTCAAGGTCTTCTACAGATAATGTCTTTAGTGATTGTGTCTCCTCACCAAGAAACTTTTTACCCTCAACAATTTTATTAAAATCAAGTAATGTCATTTACGCACCTCTCTTAAAAGCATTGGTAATGTTACTTTATCTTCCTTAAATCCGAACACTCTGGCAACATCCTCTTTGAACACCCACAAATCCTCTGTTTGAATAGGACACTTTTTATACAGGACAGAAACAGGACTCATTGCATAACACTGTATTTTGTAATGCTCCATCAACTTCAACATCTCTTCCATAATAGCCTGCTGCATGAATGAAGGTGCCATTGCAACCGGCATCATACCCAAATCCAGATAACCATAATTCAACCACCTATATCTGTTAAAGTTCAGGTAGTCTATGTAGTTTATGTAACACTCTATATCAAGCGTCGGATTCTGTACTAAAATACCATTACGCTCATCCCTGAAGACTCCTCTTGCTTCCGGTCTGACAGGATAATCATAATCTTCTGTTCTAAAATTATACGTTACTGCCATATAAACACCTCTCTACCTCTATAAAAGAATCATGGTTCATTTCAATACCACCAAATGAAAATAACTCTATGTTATTTTCAACCTGAACATGTACAATTGACTTACCGTTACCCACTACATTCTTAGGTAAGTTACAAAACCGATTAGCAACGGCTGTATCAACATACACTATCGCTTTAGCATTTACATCCAAATTATCACTCGCTGCTAATCTAATACGATTGATTAATGTGTTAAAGTTACTCGCCAAGTACATCTCCATATCCACACACTGCTCTAATGTCTTACTTGCATACTTAATTATTGACTTTCTGATAATCTTGGTATCAATAGAATTCTTCTGTATTTTCTTATAAGCTTCTGGATACGATGTAACGTAATCCTGTAAAAATAATCTATCAGCAGACCCTAATACCGTGTACCACTTCACTTCTTTACCGTATAACAACTCTACTGCTAGCATATCTTCTGCATAACAACAGACTGTACATCCAAGCCCCTTATAATGCTCATACCATTTAGCAACAGCATTGCTAATAGCTGATTGCTTATAAATGTTTTTATATTCATAAGCCTGACTCTTTGGGCACACGATAAAAACTTCATTCTCTGACATACTTTGACCCCCACCAAATCTTTCCTACATCTCTTATTGTAATATTATTTAAATGGTCTATTTCATGACAAATGATTCTCGCTTTCTTATATAGGACAGTTTTACGAATAGTGTTTCCTCTGTCATCCATATACTCAACCTGCATTATAAAAGGACGTTTCACTACGTAACGTCCTTTTATACTCTCACATCCTTCATTTGATTTTATATGTCCAAATTTCCAAAGTATCCTTGGGTTCGCCATAAATGTTATTACACCTTTTCTTCTGATGACAAACGCTCGTTTATTCCACTTTAACTGCGGCGCAGAAAATCCCTGTATCTTCGGACGTTCTTCCATCACTTTCTCAAGTGCAGATTTTAATTCAACAATCTCCTGTACACTTTTCACATCAACACAAAAAATCATTCACTTTCCTCCACCTTACTGATAATAACATTCCCATGAGTATATGTATTTAACATAATTTCTACCACATCAAAAAGTTTTAATATATCCAAATCTATATCGTTAAACTCCTGTACAAGCTGTGTTTCATCCATATCCTTGTACTCATTCTTTTTAACAAAGTATACACTATACATGCTAAGCTCCTACTTAAATCTTAACAGCATTGATAAGTCTACTCCTTTTGCTACCTGTATCAAATAATTACCATACTCATAATAATCGTAATCACTTGTGCTCATATGGGCTAAACTAACTCCATTAATATCGACCATATCTGTCATACTCTTATCATGACCATTCTCTTTAATACGTATAACCTGTGGTATTATTACTTCATTCTGTCTGATTACGAAACTCTGCCCGTCAATAACAAGTGTCATTACACCTGCTATACTGATCTCTGTAATATTCTCCGATAGACTTATCTTAGATAAAATATCATAAACCTGTGCCACAAGGTCTGTAACTGAACTTCCCTCAACACTAAGTCTACCTTCAACCCAACCGTCCCCACTCGGATAATATACAGTAAGAGCAGTATCGTTATAAGAAGTGTAATACTTACCCTTCTTATATGTATTCATCTTATCTTCCTGCACGTTCTGATAGTTGTGTGAACAGTACATAATTCTATGTTCATAGTAGACAGACATCTCAAATCCATTTACAGTCGTCTTAGCTTGATCTCCTTTAAATTCCGTTACATCCATCAGGCCCTCTGGCCCTGATATATAACCCGGCTCCCATTTGTATTCACTATTCCTAGAGCATGCTGATAAAAGACTCACACATACTGCCAGGAATAGTACTACCATCCTTCTTAACCTCACCATCTAATCCTCTCCTCTCGTCAATAAGCTCCTCTGCAAACTTATGTATTTTATAATAAGCCTTCTTAGTCAAGGACACTTCTTCCTCGGCCATCGGATCTATTATAAGTAATAACTCTCTGTCATTTCTCAACTCCGTTCTACTGAGTTTATTAAAATTTCTCACTGATTTAGAAAACCGTGTTTTACACTGTAATAAGTATCCACGCATACAAAATACCGCTCTCTTCATAGCCCTGAAATCATATGCATCTGTAATATTCTCTAAACTTTCAATCAATGATAGTTCTGCTGCCATATAAACTAACTCATACCCTAAATCTATCCTCATTGTATTCTTTAAATTCTCGATGAGATTGTACGATTTAACGTAAGCCATCAATTCAGAATCCTGTCCAATAACTGTATTGAGAATACTTTCAGCAACCAAAACCTCTGGTGCCTGTAAAACAGGTATATTCTTTAATGCAATACTCTGTGTTTGGAAACCATACTTAGTAGATACAACATCAAACTCAACATACTTGCCTATAAGAGAATCTAACACTTCCTCAATAGACTCTTCTCCATTTGTATCTGTAGCAAATATCTTAACAATGAACACCTTTGAGTTTTTATCTACCATCGTACAATCAATCCACTTAGCTCTCATAGACTTTCCATGTTCATAAGAAGATAATAGACAAACTGCACCATAGACTGTATCTCCAAACTTTAAGTCCTCAACTGCAAAATTACAAATCGGTCTTACAACGTCCTTACCAACAAGTAACTTAATGTTAGATTCCCTATCCAGCGTCTGAACTGGATACTGGTCTACAACGGAAGCTATAACTGTTACCTCAACACCGTCAACCATATCCTGTCTGGTTGAGTATTCAACATACTTATCAATGTAATTCAGTAAGTCGTTGTAATACCCAAAAATGTGCAATCTATCAAAATCAATCTGTATTTCACAATAATCAAGATGTTCTGAAATGTGTCTCACAAGTTTAACTGATTCAACTTTACCTGTTAGTTTCATTCTTCTTTTCTCCTAATCTCTTGAAAATATACGTACGCTACCTTATCATACAATGCTATACCTAGGAATATTAACCTAAGTACTAACATTATGATAAACTTCAATAAAACAAAACGCTTAAATACAAGCTGAAATGTTATTGTAATAAACCCTGTCACAATTTCTATAGCAACTAAATGTTTATATTTACAAAAATATCCTACCTTCCGTCCACAAAACATCAAGGTCGATATAAATGCCCCAATAGTCCAAAGATTAAACCCCTGTACAAACATTGAACATACACAAATCACACACACAGCAACTAACATTCCAATCATTTCAAACCAAACTCCTTTAATATTAACTCAAATGCATCTGCCTCATAATTCAACATCAAATTAGTACCAATCTCTAATGGCGGTTCTACCACACCAGTATCACATGTACTTACACTTTCCTCACAACCTTTACCATTCACACGAAGCTTGTGTACACTTAACACTATAACAAAAACCAGCAATATTAATGCGTCCATCCTGATAAAACCTCCAAATACTCTCTAACAGCTGTTATACAGTTAACATTACCATCAGATACCACATAGTCCAATGAATCATGTGTCCTCAGTAACTTGTCAATGTTATATGCAGAACCAGACATAGACCCTAATACCTTACACTGCCCTTTATACTCTCCTATAATTTTCATAGGTCCATTTTCAAGAGTTGATAAGACTAAAGGAGTTGTATCATTTATATTATTCAATTTAATGTAGGGGTACTGAAGGGTTACTCTACTATGAGTAAGCCCCTCCACATCTATTTTGACACCCTCTACCATTTAAAATGTCCTTTCCTCCCTGATGGTGTTTTTTACAACAACATTCATATGATTTCCAATGTAATACTGTCCCAGCGGAAATAATATTGAGCGAAACATGCACCCTTCAATTGCTGCATCATGTAACACAATAAAAACAGCATATACATTCGCACCATAATAGAATACTAAAGACAGTAGAAATACAATTACTGAAATGTATTGTATAAAAGTTACAGCAGGTAATGTAAATACAACTACAAGTCTGAGTGATGTAAAAGCTATCACTGAAAATATAGCAATAAGTACTATACTGAACTTGCCTGTGTAAAGACTTTCAGCTTTCACCACATTATAAATAGGTATATAACACATCACCTTATCCTTAACTGTCAATTTTCCATAAGACATCTGCATAATACCCTTCATATACTGTGCCGGTGTAAAAAACAACATAGCTAATATACCAATAATAAATCCCGTTGCAATAATTCCATTCATATTCAAAAAACCTCCTTAAGCATTCATCTTTGCAATAATTTCATCAAGTATTTCACTCTCAGATTTCACCTTGGGCTTATCATCTTCAATACTGTCCTCAACTTCATTATCCATACCGGTCTCGTTAACAGCAATTGACTCCTCTTCTTTCCCCTCAGCACCAACACTATCAAACTCCTGTGTTATATCCTCGTCTAATAATCCTGCAAATGGGTCAACCCAATCACCATCGTCACCTGTATCACCATTGTACGCATTCTCTATACTACCTACAGTACCTCCAGGCACCACCCCTATCTCAGATATGACCATCTTAACAGCTTCTGCAACAACCTCTTTTAACACATCAAAATTAATACCATCTTTCTCTGACTGTACCACTCTATCAGATGCCAAGAACCTCTCCCATGAAGCTTCGTAATCACGTAAGTTATACTGTGATACCCTTAATATAAAATCACTATCAAGTCCAGATGTCTTTGTAATAAACAAAAAGTTTACTGCATCAGATAACTGACTTAATATACCCGTACATACTTCCGGAATATACTCACTATCCTTTAGTGGTATAAAACATAAAAATGCACTTAAAATCGATAATGGGTCAGGCATAGAATCTTTACAGATACTTAAAAGTCCCATGTCTATCCTTACCTCGGTTAGTTTAGACATTAGCGTTTTTAACAAAACCGTCGGATCATTGTCATACTTTTCTGCGAGTATTGCCGCCTGCGTGTATGTACTCCTATCAACATAGTAATACACATCACCACCCTGCCCATCTGTACCAAGTAACGCTATTACACGGTTGTCAAAAAGTATCTTCTTCTTCGAATACAGTATCATAACTACTTAATCCCCTTTCATATAATTCCAAGAGTAATGTAATATCTCTTATTCTACCTCTCTCAACTACTAAAACACGGTACATCAAAATAAGATTAAATGTATCTATCTTATCTAAAATCCAATTTGATTTTGCCGTCCTATAATACACCTGTTTCTGTTCCATCATACTGGTTATTGTCTTTACCATAGACCATAGAACGACATCTTTCCCCACACAACTGATACATTTCTCAAGCTTTGACTTTCTATACCGCCCAAGAATTAAGTAATCTATCAAAACCTGTCTTGGATATACAACAGATTTTAAGATTACTTTTTTACTTATTTCCTGTTGTGTTAATACAGCGGTAGTATCTCTATCCCTATTTAACTCACTAAGAACCATATCCATTTCTGAATATTCATGGCTAATAGAGTTGTATAATACCTGTATAGTTTTTTTGTTGTCAAAAAGGATTGACTTCGATTGGATTAAATCTAAGAACTGCTGGTAAGCACTTACTGCGTCTTTTATAGGAATATTCTGATCTCGCATACTTAAATCATCTATGACAGCTTCCGGACAATAGATATCAATAATCATTGTAGCAAAACTTTGTTCTACTTTTATGAATTCTTTGATATCTGTCTCCCAGTCTGATTTGACTGCAACCCGATACATTCCCTTTAATGGTACTGTTAAGATATTACAAATCAAATACATTGATTTAAAATCCTGAAAAACATAATCATAACTATCAAAAGATGTTTTCTTCGTTGCTTTGATTAATTGGTACACATTTCCGCCTTTCGCTGTATATCAGCTTTATGCTGCTCATAGTCCTTAACAGCAGACATAATCTCCTGAATAGATATACTCTTCATATCTATCTGACTCATATAGATGTTGTACATGTCCTTAAATGGAGAATCTGGTTCTTTCTCCATATCTTCTTTACTATACGACAACAAGTCATATACAGGAACCACATTATCCTGGCTATCATCTAAGAACACTACTTTCTGTAACTTACCATCTACAACCTGTATAGCATCATATGGTAAGCTATCACATTCCTTTACAAGTAAGTACGGGTCCTGTACTATCTGCCTTACCTTCTCTTTAATTGGATAAAACTCTTCACAAAACTGTTTGATATTCATTACAATCACCCTTTCCACGTTTCTTAGTAACATCAACACTACCGTTTTTCATACACAATGGTGAAATACCCACGATGATTTTGCTAATAAACACTGCTGACTCTTTCTTTTCAGCATCTGATAAAGCTTCTTCAAATTTTATACACTGACAAAGACCTAACATTTACAATCTCCCCTTACGCTCCTGTATCAGCTCAATTATATAACTCTGGAACTGCTCCGGTGTCATTATAGGAATATTATTCTCCAAAGCACATTCCGCCTTCCCTCTATTGGGAGAATCACTTTCTTGTATCAACGCCATAATACCTGTCTTTCTCTTATGCTCTGAGATTGACAGCTTTACTAACCCCTTACTGATTTTATTTATTCCTGCAATAAAATCATTCCTCTCCTGGAAACCCTTAATTGTACCACTAAGCATCACTGTCCCTGTTACCAACGTTTTAAACTCATCCTTCTCAACCTGAACAAAGTTTACATACTTCTGCCCATCTAACAGTATCGGTTTAATCTTGTCCAGAGTTGTACGTAACATTCCATTATACCCTACCAAACATTCATCCAGGGTACTATATTTGTTTGCAACATCACCCCAACCTGTATCAACCCCTCTTGTAAAAGACATTCTTAAAAATGTATACAAGCTTACAGTCGGTTTAGTACTCACAATATAAGGGATCGCCTGATACTGATTAGTAATGCTCTTACTCTTAACAATGTTTAATGCTGACTTTGGTCCTACGCCCTTAATACCTAATAAGTCACACATAGAGACTATCTTCTGTGCCAGCCTGAACGGACACTCCGGATTACTGCACCGTCTAAACGTAATTTTCTGTTCGTCATTATAGAAATTCTCCATATAACCACCGCAGCTACAAGTCGATGTTAAATTCTCCGTTAACCATACCGGAAGTAGTTCATCATCTTTCTGTGTTACCCATCTACCCATAAGTATATATTCTCCTTAATTCTGTATCTCTGACCATCCAGTTATAACACTTCTTTGTGTGTCACCTATATTTGTAAATTCAAGAGATAAAACAATATTTCCTGAATTCTTTAATTCTGTATACCGTTTAGGTGTCACAAAGATGAAAAACGTCGATTCTTCATTCAGGTAAACCTTAAGCCAGCACTGTTTGCCGTAACACCCTGCCTTTTCATAATCCAAATTAAGCACTGTCGTACCATTCTGATATGTAGACACATCAGAATCAACTTCAAAACTTTCTTGGCTTAACCATGTTGAATTTACCAAAGACTTATAGGCATCTGAAGCTTCATCAAAATATGGTAGTATCTCCTCATCATACTTCTTCTTTCTAGCTTCTTCTGCCTCTTTGACCTTAATATCTGCGCTCTCTCTATTAAGCTCAAATTCCTCTATCTCATAACCAGTATATCCTGCAAGTCTGAGTTCCTCTACTTCATCCCTAGAGTATTTAAAAACACTCTCTGTCGTCTCCTCATTCATGATCTCAGCTAATCGGCTCTCTTCTTCTGCCTCCTGTTTTCTTACTTCATTCTTATTCATTGTGTACACTAGTACACATACAAGCACAAATACCACCAACACAACACTCACTGAAAATAATATCTTAGGGCTAATTCTCGATACCCTTCTTGTTATCTCCCTTTCCCTACTTATGTCAGGAGTGTCTTTCTCTGGCGTAGTATTACCTTCTTCACTTTTATATGTTGGGCCTTGGACAAGAATTTCTTCTTGTCCAACATTTACGTTTGGTTTATTAGGCCTCATTCCACCAGAAATAACCACTTTCCTCGGATCAATCCTCTTTTGACTAACCCCTTGATCTTCTGTCTTTCCAAATGGTGGTACAACAGTAGCCCCATCTGTCTTTACATTACCCGGTACAACATTCTGTGGTTGAATATCATCTTCACCATCCAAAAATAAAAAATCATCGTCATCACCATTCATCCCACACTTCTACTCCTTTCCATAACTTCCTTAACAATCTTGTCAATCTTATCAGGACAATAATTCATCTTAGTCCCTACAGGTCTTATTACACCGTCAATCATAAAGAATACTGAATACGCTGCATCTGGCTCATAAAGCTGTATCATATCCTGATATACCTCCTGAACTCTTTCATCCGTGACCTTAAAATCATTTAAGTCGATAAATACCTGATTCATAGAATACACAGACCATGTTCTCACAACCCTCGCATACATAGAAGTTTCCTGTACAGTATCTAAATCGTCCTTCGCCTCTTCACTGTCTTCATCAAATACGGCTTCTCCATTCTCATCAAAGTTAACCATATCCTCAAGTTCCTCGTAAGACCTGATTATTCTACTATCATCTTTCTTGTCTCCATCGGAAGATTTTGACTGTTCAATGTCACATGTGTCAATATGCCCCTTCGCCATATACCTCTTCGTAGCCTCTAGAATAGCATCCATGTGTTCAAATTTCTCATGCTTCTTTATTTCAACTGATATTAAAGTATGAGTAAATTCATCATCTCTAACGTGTTCTGCTACAGCTTCAGGTGTCTTGTACTCTGCAATAAGACCATTCATGTACTCACCTAATCTTTTTGCACGATATTCATTAAGCTCCTGTAGATACGTATCTGGGTGTATCAACTCAGTACCATCCTTTGCGTATGCCTCAACGATTTCATCTCTAAATACTAAATCTAGTTCATATGCATCATTCTTACCATCCAACCAATTACTTACCAATGCTGGTGCTGCAAAGAATGGGGGTGCTCCATCTATTCGTAATTCCATACACACCTTAAACATTGTTATAATCTCAGCTATAGGTATAGATTTATGTGTCGATACTAAAATCTCATCATGAATAGATAACATCATCCGTACCTTAGGTAACCAAACTCCGTCACACTCTACTAGCTCATCCCACCCCTTATCTCTGATATACTGTTTAACCTTAAGCTCAACAATCTTCAACATATCCGCAGCAAATCCCTGTACCGGCATGTTATTACCAGCTTTCAAGATAGAACCTTTCTTCTTCTCAGGATACGTTGGATCTAATATCTCCTTAAACTCTCTACGACGTCCAAACTTAGTTTCAATATACCCATTTTCCTCTATAAACTTTTTATTTCCATTTATAAATACATTAACATACGGTAATCCACCCATAAAGTCGTTTATAGATTCCGTTGCGTCCACAAGATCGTCGTTTGTATATGCAGGGCCTGCATTCTGTTTAGCTAAACCAAACGGAGACATCCCATACACAACTCCAAAATTCGTACGCTTTCTTCTACTTCGTTCTTCAGCAGAGATTGCCCATATAGGTTGCTTGGTAATAATATGTGTAATGGCCCTGTGTATATCAATATTGGGATTAGACTCCAGCTCAATTAAATCTTTCTGTTTAGAGAGATATGCTAACACTCGTAACTCTATCTGCTTCCAGTCTGCTGACCATAAATAATGATCCTTTGAATCTGCAACTATTAACTGCTTCATACCATCAGAATACTGATGCGCATCTGAAGTACGTCGCCCTGTTGCTGCACCATACTGGTTCATGTAGAACATAACACGGTCTCTTAGAGATGTTCTCTGTATACGCTCGTATGCCCCCAATCTTTTCTGTGCCTTAGCGTACACTTCCAATATAACGAGTGACGGGTATCTGTTAGATGCGAGAGCTTTACCCTCGATAATAACCTTACCATTCAGATCAACAATATCTTTGTATTCCTTAGTAGTGTCCACTTCTCTTTTTGTACCAAGTTCTACAATACGCTTAAGAGCTATGTTTGATGTAGATGGTAAGCCAGTGTTCGTACGTACCTCAACAGGACATCTTAACACATTATAGAATATCTCTCTTTTTACTTCTGGAGAATTAATATTCTTATTCGTCTTATGTATACGTTTAAAATAATCTGCCAATGTATTGACAATGTACCGCTCATTCTCAATAAGCTTTGCCAATAGTTCTTTCTCTGTACGCATACCAAAGAATTCATTCTCCGCAGTAACATAAATCATGCTACTCTCCAACTGAGAGATATACTTCTGTTTTTTATGTACCAACCCATGTAACCTTTTATAAACCTTTATAGCATTAGGACCGTCGGGACAAGCGTACAGTCTTACGATGTTTTCAGTTAAGACATTAAATCGAATATTCTTAGGGTCTTTAAAGACATGTGATAGCTCAAGATAAAACTTCCCATCTGCTTTATATGCTTCTGTCTTCAAAGTATGTGCACCCTTCTGTTTAAACACAGGATTAACTATAATCGAATCAAACATGGGATCAGCATCAATTCTTAAATATGTATTGTCCAAACCATGTTCCTCAGCGTCAGCATCCCATGTCTTAGCATATTCACTGTACTTTATATAATGCTTTGACTCTTTCCACACACCTTCGATCTCGAACTTTGCATTATACGCCACTATCACAACATCTTTGGGCTGATTATTCACAACATCAAGTATCTTTGCCAGAAAAGATATCGGAAGATTATACTTAAATTTTTCCTGTCTGAACGGGTAATAAGTTGATTCTTTCTCATTCCAGGACAGTACAACACCAGTGATTACATCGTTACCGTACATACCCGTTTCCGTTCCGGTTGTCTCCAAGTCAATAGCCTTTACTTTCGTTGGTGCATCTCTGAATATTCTAAGCCTCTCCTCAGCTTCTTCCATAGACCCAACTACAACAAAATCATTGTCGTCCAAATGATCTATTGGGTATACAGCTCTTAAATACTCCTCACTATAAAATTCTGCTGATGACGTGGTATTACTTATTCTAGAAGCTGAAACATCATATATAATGTACTCTGAGAGATTTATTGGCGGTATACTTATACTTGTGTCCGATATACTACTAAAGTCTAATGTACCATCAGGTGTCTCGTAATACTCAGACTGCATCTTACCCATCTCAAGAACTCGTCTCCATTTACACCCAACATTGTTATCTTCCTTAGTAGAAACTGTATAAACCTTACCATCTTTAAACTCTATCTGCGTGTTCAGCGTACCATTAAAAGTTGAAGCAGTGTTACGAATCTTTGTAATATACTTCAACACCTCTTCATTCCCAAGGTGCATTTCTTTATTCTTATAATAATAAGCAGCAACACAGTTTGATGTATCGATCACATTATAGTCACTCATGTTACCAATAACATCCATCCTCTGGAAACCACTGTTATCCTCTGTCCAAATAACCCAGTATTCACAGTTTAATGCAGTTATACTCACCTTTCCAACTCTTTGCATAACTAATTGTTTCCTCCTTATACCCAGCCGGTACAGCTACTATAAAATTCATTCTATCCGGTGTCGCAAAGTAAAGATACCCCTCAGACTCACAGATAACCTTGTAGTAATTACCTCGCAGTAATTCATATGCCTTATTATAGGCTTCTAAGTACTTGTCCTTAAAAGCCTCAATTATAACACCATACAGTGTCTTACCTGCTGATGAACCAAAATAGTAATTTGTACTTACAAATTTGTTGAATACTTTATCCGTTCTATAGAAGTGTGTAAGTACTTTACATATGCTGTCTTTATCAGTAAACTCTCCTGACATAATCTTAAATATCTGCGAACGGTATTTTTCAAGATTCTCATCGGTAAAACACCCTGACATTGAGCTTATAATATCTATACGCTGTATGACATTATTTCTGATTGACACACCACTATACGCTTTTAAGTTACTCACAACGTTGTAACCAAACGGAGTTTCATACTCCTCCACTTCAATCCTCAAATATGGTAATTCTGTCATCACTTAGCCTCCAAGTATTTTCGTATGTCTGTATACTTATCATCTTCCAGGCCAGGTTTGATATCAAACCTTAGTCCTTTATCTATTAAATCATTAATATCTAAAAGTGAGATATCTTCCGGTCTAAATATCGGCATACCTCCAGGTAATATCTCTATGTCCTTTGTTTGCATCTATAAACTCCTTTACGTTGCAATACATAATGTACGGGATCTCTGTGTGCAGAACGGTTTCTTTGATAACAATAATATGCCCGGTTACAGAAAGTAAACCACCCCAGACATTATCATCACCATCAGCTGTAGTACCACTTAAAAACCGATTAGGAATAATCATATAGCTAGACGTTGCATTTCTATACAACATATAGTGCATTGTTGTAAATCCCTGTATAACAGAATTTAACAATTTCTCGTTTCCATTTAAAGCTGGTACGGTGAACTTTAAATACTCCTTAACACTACCAAAATCCGCATCCTGTACATTTCGTAATAATTCCGGGTTACGATTCAAGAAACTCTCAAAGTTAACTGCCAGAATATCTATCAATGCTAAAACGTCGACTTCCTTCACTTTACCATCAGTAATTTCAATAACTCCACTATCACCATAAGACTCAACTTCGTTTATGACAGTGAACAATTCACTCTTATCCTGTAAACGTCGGCATATGTTCATATCTAACATACCATAGTCTTTTACATACTCTGTATTAGACTGTAAATACGTACAAACTGCACGATCCATCAAGCTTGCAGTGTAATCTAACGGATTTTCTTTACACAGGTCAATTTCTAAGATACTACAACATGCAAGTAACTGCTTATATGCCTCATAAAACCTGTCTGGTGTATTCCCATTTATCCAAGCCATTAAATTTCTGAACTTTGTACCAGTGTTATCTGTTGTATCAAACTTACGTATTACATTTCCTTTCTTATCAACCATGTAAACACCACAGCTACAACAGTCTCTTGGCGTTAATTTACCCCCACCATACTTACACCGCGCAATAATAAACGACAGTAACAGACCACCTTTCTGTATAGAACCATCCCACAAAACTTTAAGGTAGTATGGTACTTTCTGTTTAGCATCAGAAATATCATCTAATGTCGCGTTTACATCTACCTCGACTAAATCAGTAGGGTTAACATAGTCGTTATCATCGTCATCGTCACCAACATTTGGTATGTACGTAATCATCTGCTCCTCTGCTTCAATTGCCTTTCTACCTGAGTTATTTAACTTAAACCCTATGAGTACCTGTGTGACATAGCCTTCAACCAGACTCTCATCAATATTCTCCAAGTGGTTAGAATAATCACGTACGTCTATATCAGTGTCATTTAAGCTCTGACTATCCTTCTTAACCAACTTCACCAACGAAAAATCCGGTCTATCTGCCACAAGCTCTTGTAGTGTATAGTGACTATCTCGTAACCCCTGTTTATCAATCAGATTCCGCATTCCCCAATAACATGTGAATGAGTCTTTCGTAGGTTCACCATCTCTTGATAAAACATCATCAATTATTCTTTTAAATGGATACTGTATTATCTTATCTTCAACATAGAACACTTCTACTCACCTCCAAGATTTAAACAAGTTAATATGCTCTTTGCTGACTGTGCTCGGACACTCGATACCCTGTACTCCAGAACATCCTCATCTAATACGTGAACCCAATTTACTCCTTTTGACATATAATATCCAACCAACTCGTCTACATTATAATTACTTAATGCCTTATCTGATAAGACTGCTTTGTTATATGCCATTTCATAATCAAGCCTCATTACTCTTATTCTCCAATCTGTACGTCTTCTAAAGAGTGAAACCACTTATCCAGTGGTTTCACTTCACTTACATTATACGGAATAATTACTTTATCAACATTTTTCTTTTCTTTAAGTCCCTCTTTGACCAAAAGATACACTAGATATTCAAAGTCATCAGATACTACTCCTGTTAACATTTGCATATCTTCCTTTGCCAACTCAAGTCTACTCTTCATTAGAATCATCTGTCTCTAACTTTTTTAACAACCTCTTTCTCCAATCTTTAAAGATTTGAATTGTTACGATATATAATAAACCAAGAATACTCAAACACACAGCTACTACACCAATGTATAACATCTTTAAATGTACACCCTTACCATAGGCTATAATACCTATAAGGATACACTGCATAAGTATTACAATACATACAAACATTAACATTGTACATTTAGGCTTTGCATTCAGAGTAAACTTTGATAGTTCATCATGTACTGTTAAATACTTACGCTGTGCTATAATTAATGTACTTATTACAACGGCTATTCCAATCAAGAGCGTAAAGATAACATTAATTACAAAATCAAAGTCATTATCCAACACTCCTGCCGGGTCTACACATTTAAAAAGTAACACATGCACCTCAATCCAGGTACCGTACACTACTATCAAAGCTGAATCCAACTTTACGTAGACCTTATCTACACACATGCCATGTAATACCATAAATACTCCAAACATGATTATACCAAAGAGTGTAACCTGCTCCGTCAATATTAGGGTCATAAATAAACCTACCATACCCCAAGTTATTATATTCATTTTATCGTACATACTACTCATTCCTCCTATTATAGATAATTTGCATACGAACTCTCAAAAGCCACACACATACTAATTCAATCAATGCACACCCCCATACACCAGTACCATACTTTATACAGACAAAAATATTTACAAAGAAATAAACGCCAGCAATGAAATTCAATACACCTTCTACGGCCTGATACCCACGTATCACATTCTGCTTAGCGTTCTTATTCATCTTATTAAGTATAGAAAAACAACTTAAAGCCAGAGCACCCCACATATATACCCATAAATGAGTATCTATCACCTCTACCCCTACAACAGACCATGTGTTAGTTACTATCAAAGCTACACACAACACATGCTCCAACACACAGGTAGCTATAAATAACTTTAGTAGTATCCTATACCTAAAATCTGACGGGACAATACAGTACATTAATACAAATGTAATACACGTTATAATGAAAATGTCTGTGATAAAATCAATGCATATTCTTGTAACACATACTGATATCAGCATAAATATACAAAATATATCAATTACCACTCTTTTACCTCTCTTTCAATATTCTGTATTCTACGTTGTTCATTTTGGTCTAAGTTAAATAAGAGATGTCCAGACTGTCCAGACATATCCTGTATATAACCGTACTCTACCCAATACTCTACAATCTGTAACAGACTATTCTTTCCCAAAATCATCTTCTTATCTTCTAAGGACACTTTCAGCCTATTTATTTCTTTTCGTAATTTAAATCTGGTTGAAGATACTACATCCACTTCCATTACTAACATCTCCAACATAATCCCCAGACCTTCTATAGTCTTTAATCCGGCTTCGATGTTTAATTTGTCATACACATCCTCGTTATTATATATAATGTTAAACTGACTTATCTCATTTTTAAGAACCGCTGTAAGTGCTGCCACCTCAATAGACTCTTCCATCGTATTTGCAATATTAATCATTCGTTCACATTCTGTTAGAATTTTCTTTACGGAATAAATTACTGACATCTTTGCCCTCCATTTCTCCATACTGTATTATCTTTTGTTTTGATGACATATCCAACAAATCGTATGCTTCTATAATACAATCCACATACCCACACAATTTACTCTTACTAAAAAATAAGGGTAAGACTTTCTTCTTAGTATCCCATGATACTTTATTCGAATTTCTTATTACTAAACAACACAGGTACCGCTGATTACCAACGATACCTGTCACACTTCTAAATATTTCCGGTATTAATGAGTCTGAGTACTTACAAAATTCCTCTACACTTGATATGTGTGTAACCAATTCATCAATACTGATATCACTTTTACCTACAATCATACTTCTACCTCATAAGTATATGTTTGAAACATAACTTTACTTTATAGAAAGCTTAATCTCCTTTGGCGGCTTATCCGAAAAAGGTTCTACAGCCTGTAGCACAATTGTTCCATCATACTGAACCTCAATGGTAACGTTAACATCACCCTGCCCCGCTTCGACTACCCGTCCATAATCATAAACAAGTTCACCAATATACTCACACTCAGATGCCATAATAGAGTCACCCTGATACATACTTATTTCAAGTTTAGAACTCATTACAGCATTCCTTAGAATCTTTTCTATCCTGACTGGTATTATAGAGTTATTCTCTATAAACGTTATAGTCCTTCCCATTGCATCTGCAATACAAAGCCTCTTAGTAACGTCTTCAACCAAGTCAAAGGCTGTACCTATATCAACCATCTGCGCATACATTGCAGCACCCATAGCAACAATTAAGTCTGGAGCCGTCTTACAGCTAACCTCCTCAAGACCAAGTTCATCTCTCAACATCTCTTTTAAATAGGGACACTGCGAGCTACCGCCAACAAACGCTATCTTTGGCTTCTCATATTCCGGTACAGACACATCGATAATATGCTGTGTCATATCAATAGTTTTCCCAAACACTTCTCTTACGATTTCAACATATCTTTCCGGTGTCAATGTATATACTACATTTAAACCAATATCGTTAAAATCAATAACAATATTGCTTCTACTGCTTTGTATCTGTTCCTTTGCAAGTCTCATCTTAAATTTGAGACGCTGCATCCCCAATTTACCCCTGTATCTTACTGGAACTTTACAGACACTAATTACTTCTTTAGCTAATGCTTCATCCAAGTCATCTCCACCAAGAATTATACCATCAGTGGCAACAACAGAATAATTACCAACTCTACTGTCTATTAATGATATATCAAAGGTACCTCCACCTAAGTCATAAACCAAAACCAAATCCTTCAGACTTTTACACATATACAGCGCCGCTGCCGTCGGTTCATTAATAAGTGACTTTACTCTTAGCCCAGCCTTTGAAGCAGATATCTTAACTGCCTCTCTCTGCGGTACTGAAAAATACGCTGGTACCGAAATTACAACATCCTCAACAACACAGCCACTCCTCCGACCAGCCTGATCAGCCAGCTCTTTAAGTATTATAGAAGAACACTCCTGCGGTAACAGACCTGTACCAGTTGTAGACATATCCTTCTTATAAGAAGCTACGACATTTGGTCCAGCGATATCTCGTGACACCTGCTTTCTCTCAGCAATGTCAACATTAGATGATACCAATCCAGAATACAATGTATCACCATAACCAATTAGTGAATTCGTTGTTCCTAAATCAATTCCAAAAGTCATCTTTTAATCCTCCTCACTAAACTCTTTCATCAATCATCTTTCTGTATTCTTCATATCTTCCATTCCAATTCAGATGTAAGTCTTCTGTTGCTACAGTGTTTAATACAGGTGTAGTCATAGACCTCAAATCAAACGCAATTGGTGAACCTATCTGTAAATCTGAATCAATAATACCCTGTAGATTTGTTACGCTAACTGTAGAATACGTTGAGCCCTCTTTATTCTTAACTGGTGCGATCTTTACTACCATTGCGTTCGAATGCAGACCCACCGTTTCATCATAAGCAACAACATACGATTGTAAGATATTTTCAAGCCATGCACCAACTCTTATTGCTAACTGGTACTGAGAGTTTTCAATTACCAAACCATCAGTAGGGTAATTGTATCTACCTACTCTTTTTCCCATTACATCAACAATCCTTACCAAACTATTATAGTCTGTACACTCCATGAACATTGGTGTATCAAACCCTAATTCAATTAAAGTATTGTACTGGTCCAGAATCACCTCATCCTCACTCTGTATGTTAAATGCAATGAATCTTAAATACTCACACATAACCTGTGCTAAACATGTAGATACTGAACTACGTTGTGACACATTAGAACACTGTTGCTTAAAGATTTCCCACTTATCATTAGGTATCACACACTCACCTGTTATCTTTACCTTACCTAAGATTGGAATTTTAGGTGGTACAATATTCAACACAGTGTTGGCATTCAAAGAATTTCCAGTTCTCCCCCTTGTCTCCGCCGAGATAGGTGCTCCATTGAAGTAATTCACCTGAATATTAAATCCATCAAGCTTATAGGAGACTCTTGATTTTTCTTTTAAGTTACCAAACTGTCTTTCAAACTCTGACACAGTGTTAATACTACGTATTGACTCTGATTTATACGCAAACTTAATATCACGATAATATTGCATTAAATTGTACTTCTTTAATATACCTATCGGACACGGGTCGTCTGACCAACTGCGCTTCAAATACTCATTATCCGGGTATGTTGATTTAACCTTCTCTTCAATATACCCATACTCAATATCGTCTACATACAGTTCTCCGATAGCGTAACACCATCTTGCAACTATATACTTTTCCAAAATATCCATTACATTATCTCCTACTCTACTATCACAAGAACATTATATTCCTTTGTAATATGCCAAAAATCAAGTACCACTGTGTAATACAACTTAGCTGTATAAGACCCTGGCTCAAGTGTCTGCCTTATAGGTACATTCGCCACATACTCTCCTATGTTAACGTCTGTTGTGTTTATCAACGGTATATTTCCACAGACTAGGTTTATCTGTGCATTACATGTGTTGTTGTCTGAATTCTTCAAACCTATCTCAATTAAATTATCTCGTACATAGATAACATCACGATAAGTCATTTCACAATGTTCCTGTTCAGAATTAATATATACATAACACACAACCAAACATAACAGTATTAGGGTTAAATGTCTAATATAAAGCTTACGCTTACATAAATATACTTCATCTCCTACTTCCTGCACATACTCCCGACCAACAACCCTTGTCCCTTTTGGTCTATCATAACTATAGTAATCTTTGTACTTGTATAACATCTGCTTATTCATATATCACCTTTTAAACAAAACACCAGGGTCTACCGGTTTATTATCAATATATAAAGCAAAATGTAAATGTGCTCCTGTAGTTGCAGTCCCTGTATTCCCAGATAATGCTATTACACCATACTGGTTAACATAATCACCAACATCACATAATATCTCTGACAAATGACAATAGAATGACATAACATTATTCCCATGATTTACATTAACAAAGTAACCAACTCTATCAGACCAGCCTGTATCAACTACAATACCATTAAAAATAGATAATACTTCTGTGCCAGTGACAGCATATAAGTCTAATCCTGTATGAAAAGCTACCGTATTTCCAGTTAATGGGTCAATCCGTTCACCAAAGTTAGAGTTTACCCTCGATGGCTTTCCAAGAGGATAAGCTACACCATCTACAACACCAAGCGTTGTAATACTCACGGCTTCCTTGTAATTCTTCATACTTTCTTCGACAACTTTAGCAGCCTCATCCAATTGTTCATAACTAACTTCTTTATATGAAGCTACCATGTACTTACTCTTCTTTAATAAAAGATCGTTTATCTGTTCATTATTTACACGTATCTGTTCCTGTAATCCAAGCAAAATATCAAAATCCCCTCGTACTTTATCTTCTATCTGCTTTATCACCTCACTATTCCTGTATAATAAAGAATTAATTTTATTGTTTAACTCTTGCTTCTCACTCTCCTGAAATTCTTTATAATCTTTCAACAACTTGTTATAATCCTCAGCCATGTCTACGTCTGACTTCAATTTATTGTACTCAGACAGAGCAGCGTAGTACGCTTGCTCTGCCTTAGCCAAATTATTTAATTCTGCTTCGTTGTACAATCTAAGTAAGTCATTAACATCCTGCTCTTTAACACTTGCATGTATTACTTGAGTAGATAATATAACAATAGATAACACAAGAATTATTGCTTTACGCCATCCTATCATAAATACTCCTCTTTGTCAGAATGATATCCACGAATCCCCTTTTAGTCTTTCCGATGGAAACAACGTACTCACCTTTAATTGACTTTTTAGTCTCTCTTACTCTCTGCCTGAATGTAAGTTTTCTCCATTGTTTAGCCTTTACCCTCTCAATAACCAAAAGCGGCTTTTCATCACCTATGATGTCATAAAACACCACCACCATAGAGTCATCAGAAAAAGAGTCATTCATATAAGAACCCTTGATATTAACAATATGTCTTGCAGAGTCAGCCTGTATTATATCATCATACTGTTCTAATACTGTATTAAATGGCATACTTAACAACTTCTTGAAACTATAACCCATACTTTGACCTCTCCTCCCAATAAGTAGGGATGTCTGAACCCATACCTAAGCTAAGACCAAAAGCATATCTGATAATAGGATACTTTAAGTCATCCTTCCCTGAGATAACAATAGAACGATGTATACCCTTCTTAATGTCCTCCAAAAACATTGTTGAAAATACATCCTCTCTGAACCTAGGTGTGTCCTTCAAACCTTTTATTGTCTCAAAAAATTCTGCACCATCCCTGTCTGCGTTGTAGTACTCCCTGTTAGTATAGTAATGACAAGCCTTAAAATGTTCATTCCCTACAGTACAAACATGAAAAACCATAGAGGATATTAAAACTTCAAAATGCTTGAAATTAACATCAACATTCTGTGAAACGAAAATACTGTACAACTGTACTGTAAGGTATTTTATAGCATACGGCATCCCCCTATACTTAATTACTTCGTGTATATTGTAGTGTCCCTGCTCTACACAGATAGGCTCACCCTTCGTAACATAATTCTTCAACTTCGTGTGCTCATAAAAATACACCTTCTGTTTCATCAAGTTCTTCTTCGTTTTAGGGTCTAGAATGCACAGCTTCTTAGTACCATCACCAACAGATACCGTCTTTACCTCACCCTCAACAGGTGCCAGGTAGTCATACGTGACAATGTCACTATTTTTAAACAAGTCCTGCATCTCAAGTAACTTGTCCATCAAATCAAAGCTTGATGTTAAATTCTTCTGTCCGGCTACTCCACCACCCTGAAAGTTCTTCATTGTCATCTGTGTACCCGGCTCACCAATAGATGTTGCCGCATCTGAACCAACAGGTAAACCTACAACAGCCAAAGTCTGCGTTCCCTCATTTCTACCAAAGCACTTTACGCAACAAGGATCTTTACAGGTTAATGGGCTACGAAGTCTTACACCACTGTGCTTAATTACGTCACCGTTCATGCCTATCGACACAAAATCCCTGGATATAGTTGCTCTTGCTTGCTCTTCAGTAAGAATAATATCCGATGTAACACCATCTTCAATTACGTAGCGCCCAAGCAACATCTTAACCAAGAAATCTTCAACCTGTTCAACTACTTCGATATCTGGCTTCGTTGCATTCGCGGCTCCTATGAACTGCTTAATGAAATCGAAGTCAAGTCTTAAACCTTCTGTATCCCCACAGTCCTTACTAACGATACTAACAGCTGACGAAGAATGTCCCATTCTTCTTGAAAGGTATCCAGGTTTATATGTACTAATAGACTTGTCCTTCAGGTCATGTCTGGCACCATATGCTGATACAAAATGCTCCAATCCGGTTAACTGGTTTGCTGTTGGGTTTTTAATGATAGTGTTGAATATCTCAGCAGAATTCTTCTGTATTCTTCCCTTTAAGCCAAATAACTGTCTTAAATTTTTCATACTGCCTCGCGCACCACTCAACATCATCTGTTTATATCCTGAATCCTCAGGTATCTCTTTCTCCAGGATATCATCTACTTTCTTTGTCAGTGCCTCATACTTCTCATTGTAGAAAGTATCAAATGACAAATCTGTATCAAATCCTCTACTGTAAAGCTCTTCTCTCTCTTTTATTGAATTGTCGAATTCTTCAACACACCCAGACACATCAGGAAAATTGACTACTGGTATTGCTGGTGGGAAGAACTCTGCAATAGCAAAACCAAGCTTAACCAAAGCATTAGTCGTATCAATGAATGGTTTCTCACCATAGTTTAAAAATACATACTTCAGCAATTCTTTAAACCATTTTTCAGTCACAGCCTTACAATTCATCTTTCCTGTAACAGTAATCGGTGAACTACCAATATCAACTGTTCTTATTGCCTCAGGAAAACACTTTCTTATACCATACTCTCCTACAGTCATTGTTTTTCCATTAAATACTACTGTGTCGTAAATATTTACACGCTCCTCACAGATGTCATCTAAAAGCGTCTCACAGTCGAGTATACTCTTAGACTTATCCCTGTGTCCATCCGGCGTAACAACAGAGGATAACCACAAACCATAAATTATCTCCTGTCTAGGAGCTATATGACACTCACCCGACTTGGAGTAAAATAAATTCTTTGTGTTGAGCATTAAATGTTCGACATCCTTTATTGCACCCTCGCCTATCGGAGTTATTACATGCATCTGGTCACCATCAAAATCTGCATTAAAAGACGGGCATGTTAACGGGTTAAGAACAATAGCATTTCCCTTAACCACCTTAACTCTAAACGCCTGTAAACCATGTTTATACAAAGTAGGCTGTCTTCCTGGCACAATAAAAGACCTGTTAAGTATCTCAATAGCTTTCTGCTTAAATGCTGCTTTACGTCTTAACAACCCATCTTTATTGAATGATTCCGTTTCCATCTCACCAAGACATGTCAGCTCCATAAGCTTAGGAGCCATATCCTCAGGTATACCAATTGTATCAACAGACATTGTCGGATCAACTGTAATAACAGAACGTCCGGAGTAATCAACTCTTACGCCCATCATACGGTCACGTATAAGACCGTGCTTACCTATGATACTTTCGGCTATTGATTTATACTCTGATACATAACCTTGACTACTATCTACTGTAACGTACTTGACTGCTTTAACAAGTTCAATATACCCCATACGTATATCACTAACCTTAGTACCATACTGCCGCATTCTGTTTTCCAAATCAACGCTCACTCTGAATAAGCTCTGATATGCCTTTGTTAATGGGTCTTTCCTTTTCTTAAAATTAGGTCTGAATCCATAGGGTAAAACGAAAATCTTGTACTGTATCTGGTCTGTTAACACACACATTCCTCTATCCCTAACAGAGAACATGTACAGCAATGGGTTCTCGTAATCATTCAGCAAAGCTTGTAATTCTTCATCGAGCTTACAACCAAATGCTTCTACATTGAACTCAGCATTCGTATCCATATAGTAATCATCAAGTATCTGGTACTTTCCAGCCCCACGACTTACAGTAACATTAACTTCTTTAACATCCACACCTATCTTCTTAAGCACACCTCTTGAAAATGTTACTAAAGTTTTAATGATTACTTCGTCAATATCGATCTGGTTTAACAGATACTCAAGGTATTGTGCTCCAATTAAGATATCCGGGGTATACACCATACCTGTAAATACATCTGATGACCCGATGCTAGACATACTCTCCCCAGTCTTTTTATTGAAGATAACCTTTCCACTTACAATATCTTCAACTTTCACACCATCACCATAAGCTTCAGATATTATCTTACTAAATGCTGAAAAACTGTTTCCGGCTGTAAAATAATTAAGAACCGGTAATGGTAAATTTATGAAAGACGTCTTCGTATATATACTTTCATCTTCTCTATCAGACTTAACCCTCTTTACTCCATCGTCCTGTGGAGCTCCAAGGTACCTAGGATTTATGGCTGAATTGGTAGATGAATTAATGATATTAGACGTAACGGCTCCCTCTGTCTCCCTTATATCAACCAAATCTTTTCCGTTGGTCTTTAATGGTCTTATTAATGCCATAAATTATCAGACCTCTCTTTCCGCATTAAACTCTCACCATAATTCCGTATGATGCTTTGTAATACATTCTCATTAATATGCCGTTTATACATAAACTTAACAGATTTCTCATTCCCACTCTTACATCTTCTTACAGATAGAAAAGGTGTTAGGTTATAATACTGCATAACCGGAAAATATCTTGAACTTTCTGATATGTTCCTGACTATCTCGTTGTTAAAATCAACAACTCCTGTACCTTCCTTTAAAACAAAACTTATCTTTGCATCGTCTCTTGTGAAATCTATTACACTTACGTCATCTATAAGAAAAGCGATACCTCTATCTGCCTCCTGTGTATAAATAATTGATTTATCATTACCTGTTGTAACATGATTACTTACAGATACAGCATACCCAGTCTGCTTTTCAAGCATTTCTTTTATATTAAAGTCCCGTACTGACTTAAACCGCCACTTAAAATCTCCTGGTGCCTTACCTCCTCCAGTCTCAAAAATAACATCCTGTAGTATACCCTGCAACTCTGCATAAGATCGTGATGCTACAGCTGTCTTTTTAATAACTGTTAAATCTCCCTGTGTATTAGCTCCCCAACCAACCTTAACTGCTATCACTTTCGTGTGCGGTACTTCACCTCTCTGTATAGCTCCTCGTAACATGTCTCCCAACTCTTTCATATCTATACTGGAGTAGGGCACTGTAAGCTCGCTGTTCGTAATATTACACTCTGTCAAAGCCTTTGCATACTGATAAACTCCCATAAAAGTACCTCATTTCAATGATTTTTCTTTTTACTCTTAATATTGGTCATAAGTAAGCCAACGCAAGCACTTAACAAACAATATCCAACATCTCCAACAACTAAACCAAATGCAATTAACACTATTATTAATCCTACTGGCAATAATACCGAGTTTAATACTATACCTACCTTTGAACCTCTACGTAATACTTTTCCAAATGTTTCAGGTATAACATATGCGACTGCATAGGATAGTATAATGTATAAACCCACAAATAACTCCTTACTCGATATATCCCTCGTACCGAGAAATATAATTACCACACATAGAATGGTACCAATTATGTACTCCATAGCTGTTCCCGTCCTTATTGTCCCAATAGAAATCAACTTCTTTGACAAAGGATAAGCAAGCGGTGCACCCATCAATGTTAAAGTATCAGCAAACAAGTGTGATAAGTATCCTAACAATAAACCTATTAACAATCCTGTACAGATATCAATATTAATTGACACTGTCATCAACCACAATAGTACCGGCACAACCAGCGTATGCATTATTCCCCTATGCCTTCTGAGGAATGTACTCTTCTCTTTCATCTTAGTACTATCAGCCAATAGCACTACAAGACATATCGGTACTATATACATAAGACACTTTATCGCAGTATACTCACCTTTGTGTAGGTAAAAATCATACACTACTCCAAATAATACTGATAAAACCAGCACGATAATTGCAGCAACATGTATAACTTCCGTTACCCTTTTTCTCACTGCTCCAAGCTTAGACCTATCGTGATCTATATCAGGTAGCATTGCACCAAAAGGCGCCGTAGCCAAACCCAGAGCATACATCATATTAGATGTCCTTATAGAATAAATAACCAAAGCAACTCCTGTTGCAACTCCTATGGCTTTATGTGTCTTTCCAGTCATCTCTACCTCCTTTTATACATAGTGAAAGGGAGGTATTATTTAACCTCCCTTTACACACTTACAATATATCATCTAACAGCTCTTCAGCAGATATAGCAGTTGAATTCCTAGCAATATCATCGTCTACTGCCTTAAGCAGTGTCTCAACACGATAGGTGTCTCTATGAGACACTTCTTCTCTCGTGTCATTAGGTAGAACACCCTCAAAATCTACACCTACACCTAATGCTTTAAGACTTGCTACAAACTCTTCTGTTGAACGTCTTATTGCATACTTTTCATCAAGCATGTACCCATTACCCTTATGTAATCGCTCAACTGTAAAGTTATTCCTTGCAATCTTATTATCACCTCGCTCATTTAAAAGTTCATGTAATAAATGTGAAGCTCCATAAGCTGCAAGCGCGTCAAGCTCCATAAAGCCGTACCTCTGTCCACCATGCTTAGAAATACCGTGTGTAGGCGAAGCAGTTTTCTCGACATATGTCTCAGTACATAACCCAGCTCTCGCCTGAATTTTCTTTACAGACTCATGTATAAGCTTATATACATAATTAATACCCACAACAGCAGGCTGTTCAAGCATCTTACCTGTACGTGGATTATAAAGCCATGCCGTACCATCCGCATTGAATGAACCTTCCCAAGCTTTTATTCTGCCAATATTTGCTCTACAATAATTCTTCAACTTCTGTGGAATCTCGTCATACTTAGGTAAGCTTAATACAGCTTCAATATCCTCCTTGTTAGCCAAATCCCAAACAAACTGTAATAACAGTTTTATCTCCCTCGTCGATGCACCATTAAATGAGTCTGACCTTGCACGTATACCCAGAATATAGCAAACTAATCCTAAGTTACATTCAAGTATCTGTCCAATATTCATACGCGATGCAACACCAGCTGGATTATACGTTATATCTACAAACTCACCATTGTCAAACTGCAGCATCTGGTCATTACTGGTAATTTTAGGAGTAACTCCTTTGTTACCATGCCTGTTTGCCATCTTATCTCCTTCATGTAATGGATCTATGGACACGCTGTTAATGAGTATCTTTGTTTCTCTCTTTTCATGTGCATCATACTCCTTACTTACCGAGATTATGAAGCCTTTCTGTTTTCCATCAGCTTTTACTGCAACAGTCTCAGACGACGAAACCTTTCCAGCATTACCACGCCTCATCTTAAACACAACAGAATCCGGAGTAATATATCGGTTATATGCAATTTTACTCAACACACCCACAGGGTTAGCTTTAGATATCGGAATACTACAAGGTTTTGTACCATAAGACTTAAGACTCTGTCCTAAACGCTCAGCTGCAAGTACACCATCCTCATAGTTAACTCCCTTGGGCACAAATGCTACTAATGCGTTATAACCAGTCGCCATTACACCGTCCTGCACAAAGTTAGAAGATACTAATACATCACCCGGCTTTACGTGCTGTCCTACCTCCACGTTAACAACTCTTACAATCAAAGAATCCCTGCTGTACTCAACAACATCAAAATTATAAGTCTTCTCATCACCGTTCTCATACTCAACAACCACCATCGAGTGTAGCACCTCTTGTACAGTACCCTCTCCTTCTGCAAATATCATATAATAACTTGACAAATATGGTGCGTCATAAAAAGCTGAAGTTCCTACAATAGGTATCTCTAAATTAAGCAAACCCTTAGCCTGTTTACACATTGATGTCTCAAAAACTACTCTCGCAGAATCATCAGCTCCTTGAAACGGTATAGTCGTAGCAACTAATGAATCTGTCTGATTAGGGTCAATATTAACATAATCAATCTGATTAACATCAACGTACATTACTGTTTGTTTTTCTACGTCACCAAAACTAGGCACTCTTGCCAATACACGTTCTCGTGTGAAAACTTCTCCTGTATGCACGTCAAAGTCCAAAGACCTGATGTCAGCTATCTTATAGTTTTCTTCTTCCTTTACCGTAAGATATCTGATATGTTCCTGTAAAAAGTCAATGCTAACATACCCTGTTTTATTGTTTTTAATTACAGGATGGTATGGTGTCCTCATTACACCATCCTCTATACGACATCTTACAGCTTTATTCAACGTTATACCAAGACTCTTTCCTGATGGCGTCTCATACGGACAGAGACGTCCATAGTGTCCCATAGCCATAGAATGTGCTGCCTCTGGTATACCATTTTTATCTTTGAATATAGATTTAACTTTCTGTAAAGATGAGTAAAATGACATAGGGTTCGTACGGTCAATTTCAGTAACAACCTTCAGACCATTAGCTCCAAGCATTGACCACCACGTACTCTCAAAAGCAATAAATTTCTGTTCCATTACCCCGTTGTTTGTAAACAGATCCGGTCCCTCATCAATACCTCTAAAGCTTCTTGCATACTTCCTAAAGAACTGTACCATTGCCCTTTTCATTGCTATTGAAAAAAGTTCTCCAGTCTGGTTAAGCCTTTTTCTGAAACCTAAATCACCTGATGCCAATCTGTCTAAATCTTCCCCAATATACACTCTGTCATACAACGACAGTAATGCTATATAATCATACGTACATAGCCTGTCTTGTGCAGGTTTTATCTGCTCATTACAGGCTTCACCATAAATGTAAACCCATTCACCATATTTATTAGGGTCTAAATTCAAATCTGTCGCTTTATAGTGTCTATTACCTACAATAGATACCTCCAACGGAACTACCGTCCATTTATTTGAATTACTAGTCACAGCTTCCTTATCAATCAGCTTGACTTCTTTGAAATCATTGTATATGAGAAGATTCATTAAATCCTCTGAAACTTCTGTACCCTGCGGAATAATTACCGGCTCATTAACATAGACATATCCATCATGTTCGTTTCCATTAGGTTTTTCACCCATTCTAAATATAGTATCCTCACTTATGTAATCTCCAGTTATTCCGACACACTCCAGCCTATCCTTAAGCTGTGGGATTAACTTGGTACCATATCTCAGATAGTTAATTGTAATTGCAGAAGCTAAGTACCAACCATTGTACATTGGAATACTTCTCACATACACTTCATTTACATGATGAAACTTTAACTGCTTAAGCAAAATAGGTGTAACTACCTTACCGGCTCTACATAAAATTTTCCCGTCGCGCTCTACATCTCTTGAAAGTACTTTTCCTTCTGCTCTATCTATTGAGAGAGCTTCGTTTAATGCTGAACGTACCTTCGTTACAGCATATCTTTCAGACTTTATATTATTTATATACCCGCTTGATTTAGCATAACCATAAACCTTATTAACTGACGCAGATTGCTGTTTTTCACTGAACATCTTTGAAAATGCTGGTGATACTAGCACATCTTCAATTCGGTCTTTATCCAACCCCTCACTCTCTGCCAAGCCATATATAACATTAATAAAGTTGATGTCGTTACCATCAGAACGTGTCTTAGGTTTCACAGGATTATTCTTTACATCCACATAATTACCAGTGTCTGTAATAACCTTTATGGCATTCCTACCTTTGATTGTAACGAGAGTAACGTCATAATCCTGTACCATCTCTCTAATTAGAGCATACTTTCTCTTCCTATACTCTAAAACGCCACAATCCTGCATATACGGTAATGACATTAATTTGAATTCCGGTAAATCCTTTCCATAGTGTATAGCCCTTAATGTCACCCACACACCTATACTAGGAGATGTTATTCCAAGAACTCCCGAATCGTTAGTGAGCCTAAAACTCTTTAGCTCAAATATCTGTGAATTTGCCTCGCCATCAGCATTCTTACCTGAAGCCGCAATATTCAAAGTATCTACAAGTTCTATTAAATCACTATGTAATCCATTAGAACTTGAAAGATACTTATTGTACGAAACTTTCATATCGTCCAAGTGATACTTGTAATCCTGTTTCTGGTACGGAATACAGTAAGCAGATAATAATTTAGTCTTTTCATCAAATTCAAGCATACTTACATTTCTCCTAATGCATTCATTATAATAAGCCGTAATTTACTTACACGCTCACGCTAACAACTCCATTACTCCTTCGTACTCTTCAGAATCCTCATCTAAGATAACATAATCTACATTATCTTCCACACAAGGTTCATCACCGGTCCATGACGTAAGCGGCTGATTCTGAATAACAAAAGGTTCCCATGATTTAATTAATGTCAGCCCCTTCTCAGTAGCTACTATGGCTACTGCCTGCCCTCTAGTCTGATTTAACAATATATTTTGTAACTCGGTAAGTTTTTCTTCATCATCAGCAAGTGACTTCACGCGTACCCCAATGCCATAAACAACCATAGGGTCATTTGGTGCATTATCATAAAACAAATCTGACAACGCAACACTAGGCTGATTGCTTACCTGTCCTACCACTGGTACAATAAAATTAGCATCGTTAATTGCCCACCCACAAATAAAATAACGTTCCATCTTGTTAACCTCCATTTTTTTTGTTTACACAACAAAAGCTACTTATAAAACACTTATAAGTAGCCCTGTTTCTTTCATTTATATATGTATTACCTCAAAATAATTTTTAGCAAATCTCACCCTCTACCAAAGTCTTCAGTTTGCTATTAATCCTATTTAACAGCTTAGCAACGTAGCTATTACTTATATCCATAATC
>ENA-UOJO01001132-UOJO01001132.1-human-gut-metagenome-genome-assembly--contig:-P57-NODE-1132-length-35800-cov-7.509218_pt1 | contig 35800 bp, 56 predicted proteins | sample MGYA00242351_ERZ723898 | MGnify/ENA metagenome assembly ERZ723898 | reverse complement strand
AGGTTTCCGGTTTCAATTGGTAGCGGGGCATGGATTTGAACCATGGACCTCTGGGGATACCAGAGGTCCAAGGTTCAAATCCATGGGGCTTCTGAGCTTATCCAGCAAGCTCATTTTAACGGCTTAGCCGCTAGGGGGGTGCATGATGAATCATGAGAAACAAAATCAGCGCCCCGGTCCCATGGCGCAAAAGCATCGAAGGGTGGACTGACACCCTCAAGGCGGCCGGCCTATCAGCACAGACAATCAAAAGCCGTCGATACAAGATGGTGCATCTCGCGGCGCTGCTCATGCCATCGGGTCCCGAAGACGTGACCACGGAGCAGATTGTGCAGGCGTTCGCACGGCAGCAATGGAAACCGGAGACGCGCAAGGCGTACCGGAACACGATTTCGTCGTTCTTTCGATGGCTGCATAAAAGCGGCCGGCGAGCCGATGATCCGAGTCTGGACGTGCCAAGGGTGAAGAAGCCGCACGCGCATCCCAGACCATGCCCGGACCGTTATATCGCTGCGGCGATGGAGATGGCCACGCCGTCGGAAAAACTCATGGTCCGGCTCGGAGCCGAGTGCGGGCTGCGGCGCGGGGAGATCGCCCGCGTCCATAGCGATGACGTGGTGGCCGATAGCGCCGGCCATTCGCTGATCGTGCGCGGCAAAGGCGACAAGCAGCGTATAGTGCCGTTGCCGGATGATTTGGCCGGCATCATCATGGACGCGCGTGGCTACCTGTTCCTTGGCCGGTTCGGCGGTCATGTGGAGGAGTCCTATATCGGTGACCATATCAGCCGCCTGTTGCCTGACGGGTGGGCCGCGCACACGTTGCGCCACCGGTTCGCTACCACGGCCTACGCCGCCACACACGACCTGTTTGTTGTCGCGGAACTGCTCGGCCATGAGTCTGTGGAGACCACGGAGCATTACGTGGCCATGCCGGACGGCCGTCTACGAGAGGCAACGGCGGCCGTCAGACTTGACGTTTAGGCCGCGTGGCGTGCCGAGAGCCGTGCTTTCTTGGTGCGAGCCTGCTTCGTCACGTCGTTGTCCTTCCAGTAGCACCAGATGGCGCTGCCGGCTGTCCATGCGAGGCTTACGAGCTGCGTGATGGTCGTGTCATCGATGTTGAGCACCGGATGGCCGAACATGGTCAGTGCCTGGTTGACAAGCGCAAGGAGCAGCACGAGGAATCTGGATATTGTGCCGCCGTCGATTCTCGGCGTCGTGGTCTCGGCGTCGTCATCGGTGGCGGCCTGTATCTGCGCGGAGACCGGCATCACGGTTACTTCCGTTGTGCTGGTCGCTGGTAGTCGGTTTTCCGTCGTGTCGGTCATTTCGTGGTTCCTTCCAGCTTGCTGATTTTTTCGGACAATTCGCTGATCTGCTGCTGCTGCGTCTCGATGGTCTTGGTGAGATGCTTCAGCATTCCGGGGATCTCGAAGCAGATTGTGTTGTAGATGTTGCCGCCCGGTGCCGATCCCTTGTAGCTGTATTGCATGATGCTGTCTCTGATGCGTTTTGGTAGTTCGTAGTTGAGCAGGTTGTACATGTTGCCGCCCGGTGTGGCGTTCTTTCCGTTGGGCTTGTAGGCCCAGTTCCATACTTCGTCTCCTGCGTTTGACATGGAGCCTCCTTCGAGTATCTGATTTGCTTTGTCGATGATCTGCTTGTATGGCAGGCCGTTTGGCGCGAGGTCGGGGCATGAGAGGTGGTCTGTGCCTGGGATCTCCCGGTGTAGCCATACGTTGCCTTTCAGCCCGTCGTGCCACAGTTTCGTCCACCCGTACCTGCGCGCGATGTCGGCGCAGAGGCGCGCGCTTGCGTCGATGCACTCCTGGGTGCAGACCGCACCGTTGGCCATTCCTCCCTCATGCTCGATGCTGATGGTCGAATTGTTCGATGCGTAGTTCGCGTCGGAATAGCTGCCGTCGAGTTCCGACACGTATTGGTGGATCTCTCCGGTCGCGCCGATGCCGTAGTGGGCCGAGGCACGGCTTGACTGGCTGGCGAACGTGGCATCTGTGCCGGCGAGGTATCCGACCATGATGTGCAAAGTGATGTGCGTGACGCCGTAGCCGTTGCGGCCCACGTAGTGGTTCGGGCTTCCTTTCCAGATGATGTCGCTCATGTTGGCTCCGTCCTAGTCGTTGAAAAGGTCTTCAGGTGGTTCCGGCGGCGGTGGCGGGGCGCGGCGGTAGATGTGGTCGATGAGTTGCCGATTCCATTGCCAGAGGCGTTGGTTGTCGGCCTGCATCTTCTGTGCGAGCCTGTAGGCTTCCATCTTGTTCTTCGCGGCGGCCGAGAGGGTGGAGACCAGTGCGCCGACGACCGCGCCGACCGCGCCGACGATGGCGATGATGAGATCCGTCACGCGTCGGGCTCCGTGTAGATGTAGACGATCCAGACGTTGAGCGCGCTCGTGTTCGATGCGCCTTTGCGTACGATGATCTCGGATGGTGTGACCGTGACTTCTGAATGCCAATAGGTGTCGGTGGCGAGGTACGGTTGGAGCGAGCCGCCTTTTCCTTGGGTGATGACGCGGTAGTCCAGTAGGCTGTAGATGCTGAAGCCCGGTGAGGTGCGCGAGTTGTTGGTCAGGTTCTTATATTCTCGGACCTGCATGCAGATGCGGCGGCCGTCCACCCATTTGCGTCCGGTGTAAATCCGCGAGTTGAGTCTCCAAGTGCCGTTCCATGGCATGTCGGCTGTTCGGGTCTTGACCCATTGCGCGCCGTCACACACATATGGGCCGTTGTCGTCGTTGCCGCCGGTGACGAAACCTGTTTGGCCGATGACGCCGGTGATCTGCCGAAGGGCTTCGAGGGTGGTCGCGACGGCCGGTTTGACGCCTTCCGGCGTGGTCCTCCGGTCCACTTGGTCAAGCGCCTTCTCGAACGTGTCGGCCATGCTCTTGAACGAGTCCGGCGCGGTGCTCACGAGATCTGATCCTTCCGGGTACGTGAGTCCGTAGATTGGTGTTGTTGCTGTCATTGTGTTCCTTCCTTTTCGGCGGTGGGCGAAGAAGCGTCGATGGTCTGGATCATCGAGAGGTCGCAGATGTGCAGGTCGAGCTGCTGCCAGCTGAGGGTGGGCAGGTCGGCCCATGTGATCCGTTTCGTCAGCAGCGGTCGAAGCGCGGCGAGCGTCGCTTCCTGGACGAGTGTGGGCTTGCCGTTGCGCCACCGGTATGAGAGCGTCCCGCCGATGGTCGTGATCGGGCCGGTGAAAGCAGGCCGGCCGTCGGAGCCGGTCAGGGCCGACGCCTTGGCCTTGACGATGATGAACGGGCCGGATGGGGCCGCCTTGTACAGCCATGGAAGTCGTGCCGGGTCGATTCGCGTGCTGTTGAACGTCACTGTCTCCGGGACCATTCGCAGGTCGTGCGATTCGAGCCATTGCGCGACGTTGGCGCGGTCCGTGTCGCTGACGTTCGAGGTGCCGCCGCTGTTCCATACGCCGCCCGATTCGTCCACGGCGAGCATGTCGGAATCGATGGTGAGGCTCTTCTGCATGGCGGTCAATTGTGGTGGCAGACGGTTCTGCCCTCCAATCGTGATCTCCACGTCGTCGAAAGAGAGCTTGCCGTTGTCCGATTTGACGCGTTTCGCGTTGATGACGACCTGTGTCAAAGGTTCGGTGATGCTCAGATCCGTCGATGCCTCGATGTCGGCCGCCGAGAGTGCGTGGCGTGTCTCTCCGTCGGTGAGGACGTTGAGTCGGCCGTCCGATGACAGGTGCACGGCGATCGGGTCGGCGAGGAACAATGGCCGGAGGCTTGATGTAGCGCCGTCGTAGACTTCATGCCATTGAGGGAGTCGTGGGCCGGCGGTGAGCCGGTGCAGCAGGTCGAGCTGCGATGGGTGGTCGGATGACGTGTATGGTGCGACGCTTGACGGCAGGGCGAGCCCGTCCAGTTGGGCTTCCGGCGCTCCCTGCGCCGAGGCCCTGCGGTTCATCTCCGCGAGGCGTGCGGATGGCGTGCCGATCCAGTGCGCGCCGTTCCATTTCGCGGCCGTGTCTGTCGGTCCTTGTGATTGCAGACGCTTCCATACGGCCATCCTCGATGTGGCGGAGAGTTTGAGCAGCCACCCGCCGTCGCTGGCCGGTTCGATGCTGCCGCCGGTGGAGACGGTGCCGGCGAACATTGTTTCGGATGGCGAGTCTGGCGAGTCTGGCGAGTCTGGCGAGTCTGGCGAGTACGCCTTGTGGAGCCAGTCGATGGGGATGCGCAGATCGCGCCAGCTGCCCATCGCCGGTGTCAGGTCCATCCATCGAGGCTGGTTGGAGAATTGGACGACCACTTTCATGCCGGCTAATGTCAATGCCTGGCCTGCGAGCCGTCCGGTGCGGTCGCGGAGGGTGAATGACATGACGGCCGGCTCGGGTTGTTCGTCGATGCCGTCGCTTCCCCACCGGATAGTGAAAGAGTCGAGGGCTGCGATGTCCTTGGCTGAGTCGTTCACCGGTGTCCAGCCGTTGCCGGTGTCGATGAACATGAAGCACTGCTGCATCATGACCTCCTTGCGTCGTAGTCGGCCAGGAGCCGTTTGATGGCCTTGGCTGTGCCGTCCTTGTCGATGACCTCGCCGTTGATCTCCACGTTCCAGGTGTTGACCACGGCTGGCGTGGCCGTGTTGCCCTGGGCGGAGAGGTTGAGCGGCATGGCCGCAAGTCTGCGGTTAGCGCGGCTGATAGCGGTTTCAACACTGTTGTCGAACCCGTTGTTAAGGCCCTGTGCGAAACCGGTCATGATGGCCTGGCCGGCGGGGATGAGCAACCTCCGGTCGTAGCTGATCGGGCCCTTGTGGGCCTTGATCCAGTCGCCGATGCCGCTGATCCAGCCGGTCACGTTGCTCCACATCGATTTGAGGCCGTTGAAGAAACCGCTGATGATGCTCGTTCCGGCGTTGTACAGGATGCTGCCGGCGTTGCCGAAGAACCCGGCTATGGAGCCTGGCAGTCCGCGGAACCAGCCGACTACGCCGTTCCATGCGTTCCTTGCCCCGTTCGCTGCCGAGTTGAAGATGTTGACGATGGTGGAGCCGAGACCGGAGAAGAAGCCGATGATGCCCTGCACGCAGCTGGAAAGGTAACTCGTGAAGCTCGCCCAGACGGCCTTTCCGGTGTTGGTGCAGGTGAAGAAGTAGGTGAGTCCGGCCACGAGCGCGGCGATGAGCGTGATGACCAGCATGATCGGGTTCGCGGCCATGACCGCGTTGAGCAGTGCCTGAGCGACGGCGGCAATCCGCATGGCGGTGGTGACGGCGGTGACGGCCGCCACGGCGCCGCCGACGGCGGCCACGAGTGGCGTCACGAGATCCGTGTTTCGACTGATCCAGTTGCCTGCGGTCTTCAGCCAGCCGCCGACCGTCTGCGCGGCCGTGGCGACGGCGTTGAGCACGTTGCCGAACGAGGTTCCGGCCGGCTGTCCTCCGGTCATCGCGTTCACGACGGTCATGATTCCGGTCCACAATGATTGCAGGCCGCCGCCGGCCGACTGCGCGGCCGTCTGCAATGAGGTGAAGGCTCCGGTGTCCTTGACCTGTGTGAAGAACGTCTGCAATCCCTGCGTGCCGTGCTGCGCGAGGTTTGTGACTGCCGCCGCGGCCGCGTTGATGCCGCCGGTCACGGCCGGCTTGAAGAGGTTGAACGCGTCGGTCAGGCCGCCGGTGACGGCCGCTTCGAGGTTTCCCATGGCTCCCTCGATGGTGCTGGTCGATGTCGCGGCCTGTTTCGCCACGTCGGTCATGCCGAGGTCCATGAGCGCCTTGTTGAACTCGTCTGCGGTGATCTCGCCCTTGGACATGGCATCGCGGAAGTTGCCCGTGTACGCGCCGTTCTTCAGCAGCGCCTCCTGGAGTTTGCCGGACGCGCCCGGAATGGCGTCGGCGAGCTGATTCCAATTCTCGGTGGTCAATTTTCCCGCGCCGGCGGTCTGCGTGAGGACCATGGCCACGCTTTTGAAACTGTCGGCGTTGCCTCCGGCCACCGCGTTGAGGTTGCCGGCCGCCTCGGTCAGTTCCATGTAGTTGCCGATGCCGTTTGCCGCGAGCTGCGCGGTGGTGTTCTGGATGTCATCGAGGCCGTACACGGTGGCGTCGGCGTATTTGCGGGTTTCCTTCGCGGCTGCCTGCACGGCTTTGGTGTCGATGCCGGCGAAGCTCATGGTGTTCATGAACTTGTCGGTGCTGTCCGACATGTTCACCACGTCGCCGGCGAAGCCCTTCACCGTGTCCCACAGCGCGGTCACGCCCTTGACGGCCAACCCGCCGATGGCGCTGCCGAAAGCGGCCGCCTTCGTGGTGGTCTTCTCGAACGCCTTGACGGCATCATCGGCGTTGCCGGTGATGCGCACGCTCATGATCGCGCTGTGCGCCATGGTTCACTCCTTCTGCGATTCTTCCGCTTCCTTGAGCAGTTCGGCCAGTCCGGTGCCCCAATCCAATTCGTCGGCCTCATTCCTCCACTGCCATGGCGTGCCGCCAAAACGGCTTGCCAGGAGGAACGAGAGACGGCCGAGCGAGTCTTGTGGCCACGCGGCTAGTCCGTAGGGTTTCCCTCTTCCGGTTCCTCCGTCGCTGTCGCAAGGTCGAAGGACGCCACGGTGTCGAGCCAATGGTCGAAGTCCGGGAGGTTGCGGCCGGCCATGCGGAGAGCGGCGTAAGTGGCGTATGCGCCGGTCCTAACCGGCGATTCGGTGATGGTGCCCCATCCGGCCTCGATGGCGTGCGCTTCGGCCTTGCAGGTCGCGCGCATCGTGATTGGGACGATTTCATGCTTGCCGTCGGTGTAGGTGATTCGTGTGGTTGCCATTATTTTCCTTTCACTTGGTTCAGTGTCTTGTCTATGAAGTCCTTGTAGACCTTTTGCCATTGGCTCTCGGTGGAGGCGACACCGTTGTTGACGAAGAGCCGTGGCCGGATGTGCCGTTTCGGCCAGCCGTAATTGATTGGGCCCGCGTATGGCACGGCCTTGCGGCCGGCGCGGATGACGCCGGCGCGTTTCGTCGCTCCGACACGCAGGCTGCCGGCCAGCCGGCCGGTCTTGCCTCGCGGGGCGAGGTTGCGGACGGCGGGCAGTGCGATCTGCGCGGCCTCGCGGTTCACTTCCTTCAGGTCGTCCATGTCCGCGCCGGCCTTGCGCATCGTCTGCACGAAGCGTTTCTGGCCGACGACCATCAATGCCTTGCCGGCCATCACTTACCCGAGTAGGCCGTGTGGGCGACGTTCGTGACGGCGAAGCTCAGATCGTTCGTGTTCTTCGACTTGACGTCGCCGCCGATGGCGATTGGCGCGATGGTGACGTTGAAGGTCCACTGGATCTTGCCGTTCGTGTTCGGGACGAACTGGGCCGGCAGCGTCTCGCCCTTGTGGTCGAAGAGCCAGACGGCCAGACCGTCCTCGCTGAAGTCGTCGCCCACGGTGCCCTCGAACGTCCACGTGGTCGTGGTGTTGGTCTCTTCGGACCCGTCCAAGAAGGTGGTCGGGTCGTCGCTGCTGTTCGACGGATTCAGCTGCGCCTTGGTCAGGTCGGCGCTGAAGTCCCTGCCGTTTTCGGTGTCGGTGATTTTGAAGATGCCTGGTCCGAGCGTGCGGATCTTTCCAGCCATGATTTTTTCCTTTCCTTGTCTTATTCGGTTTCCAGAGCGTTCAACGTGACCTGGTAGGCCGCTAGCGTGCCGGCTCCTGCGAGGTTCCAGGTTGCGGGCGTGGCCTTTTGGATGTTCAGGCCACGTTCGGCGAGTCTGTCGAGCGCTGTGAGGATGTCATCGACTGCGGATGGCTGCGTGGCCGGCGTGCCGGCGATGACGTCCAACGTCCAGACCGGTTCCGGCGGGCCCCATGACGGCCATTCCACGGCCGGCGGTTCGATGAACACGGCCACCTTGCCGGCGGCCGGGCGCACCAGTTGGGCGTCGATGCTGATGCTGCTGACGAGCCCGTCGAGCATGTCGGCGAGCGTGGCCATGAGGGCGGCGCGTTGTTCCTGGATGTTCATGCGATCACCAGCCCGCCGGTGTTCACGCCCGCCGCCTTGAGTTTCGGCCAGACCGAGCGGAGCGGGTCGGTGGAGATCCTGAACGGTTCCACAGTCGAATCGCCCACGTCCATGACGCCCAGCCGGGCGTCGCGGCTGTTGTACAGATCCGCCGCGCACGACACAATGCAATCGGCCAGCACTTCGTCCTTGATGGATGCCGCGCCCACGGCGCTTGCCACATACGCCTTGGCGGCGGCCAGCTTCGCGGTTAGTCGTTCATCGTCACCGCTTGGCACGCCCACTTCGTCGCGAAGCTGGGCCAACAACTGTTCGTCGTTCATGCGGCACATCATGCGGCAGCGAACTTGACAGGCAACAAGCCGTCGGTGAAGGTCGCGGCCACGGCCATGTACCCGTACACCGAATAGTTGTCCACGATGTTCACGGGGTCGGTGTTGGAAAGCTGGGTGGGGCCGCCGCTCTCCCACACGGTGACGGCGGTCGGGTCAATGAACGCGGCGGTGCCGGTCGGGGCCTTCGGCAGCAAGTACACCGGCACGCGCATGAGGTCGCCCACCACGCCGGTGACGTCGAAAGCGCCGATGGTATCCGACCCCTTGCCGGAAATGTCCATGAACCGGTTGCCCGAGTCCTTGAGCTTGATAAGGGCCAGCGCCACGTCCTTGGAAACGCCCAGACGGGTCATGGCCGCGTTCCTATCGTCCATCACCTCGGCGGCGTCAAGGATAAGGCCGGCCCACTGGTCTGTCGTCATGTCGTTCAAAGCGGCCGGAGCCGTGATGTTGTTCGTGTTGTCGGTCGCGTCGCGCTGGGACTTGATGAGGTCGTACAGGTAGGTGCGCACGGCGTTTTCGGTGGACTTCGCGTAGGCGTTGTTCAGGGCCTTCAGCGCCGTGTTGAGCATGGGGGTGGTGCTGCGCTCGATGGTCTGGCGCGAAAGCGTGGTGTAGCCGCCATAAGTGTTGATGTCGGCGGTCTTGGTGCCGAACTTCACCTTGCCGAAGGTCAGGGCCGCGCCCTCGGCGGTCTGCTTGTCCACGGCCGTGGTGTCCTCGGAGACCACGTTGTATTCCATGCTCATACCGGTGGCCGGCAGCGTGTCGCGGGTGAGGATGTTCGTCACCTTGCGGCGCTGTTCGATCAGGCGCAAGTCATCGGCAATCCATGCCACGGTGTTGCCGGTGTCGCCGGTAACGATGGCGTCGCGGGTCTGGCGCATAAGGTCGATGGCGGCCGCGTGGTTGGCGTCGCGTTCGTCGCTCAGCGCCTTGAGATAGTCGCCGGCGGTGCGGAACTCGCCGCCCAGCTCGGCCGGCGGGGTGGTCTGGATGCCGGCGGCCACGGTGGCCTTGATGCCGCGCAGTTCCTCACTGAACGCCTCCAAGCGTTCGTTCATGGCGTTATCGCGCTGTTCGTTGTTGGTGTTGTCGCCCATAACGGGTGCCTCCATTCCTTCGTCGTTGTTGTTGGTTGTGATGGTCTGAGAACGCTGGCCGGTGATTTCGGCGGCCGGATACGCGGGGATGCCGGTAACGGCCACCTCGAACAGGTCGATTGCCCTACGGTGGACTTCGGTAACGCCGTCGTCCGAGTCGATAACCTTGTTTTCCACCGGCCTGAAGCCGATGCTGAAGCCGTCGTAGACGCCTTCACGCACCAGTTCGGCGGCCTCGCGCCCGCTTTCGGTGTCGGCCAGCTTCGCCACGACGTGCAAGCCGTCCGCTTCGCGGCGCATGTCGGTCAGCTTGCCGATAAGGTCGCCATGCTCGCGGCTCACTTTCACGGTCTTGCGGGTGCCGAAGTCGCAATCGGGGTCTATCACCTCGACGTAATCACTGAACAGCGCATATCGCTGATTGAAGGGCACGGCCACGCCCTCCAAGGTCATGCCGTCGCCGGTGTCGCCGGTGTCACGCAAGCGTAGGCCGGTGACGTTGAGCGTGCGCGCCTCCATAAGCCTTTCGTCGTGCTCATTGCTCATTGGTGGTTCCTCCGATCTGTTGAATCTGGGCCGCCTGTTCGGGCGTCAACGGCGGCAAGCCCTCGCGGTCGCGCACGTCGTCCACGGTGAGCCACCCGGAGCCGATGGCGGTCTTGTAGGCGTTGTAACGGTCGGCCATATCGGCGCGGCGCGAACTATCCCAGTCGAAGCGCACAACGCGGCCACGCGGTAGCAAAGAACTTAGAAGTTCCTCGATCTCGCCCGTGTAGGCGGCCAGCGTGTAGTCCGCAAACTCAATCCACGATTGCTCGATGTTGGAATAGGTGAGGTTGCTGCCGTCCACGGCGGCAAGCATGATGCTGGCCGGGATGCCCAACAGGCGGGCGATCTGGGTGGTGTCGAACTTCTGTGTTTCCAAAAACTGAAGGTCGGCCGGCTTCATGTCCAAGGGCACATAGGTTAGGTTGCTGCCAACCACCTTGATGTCTCCGGCCTTGCCGGCCTTGCCCCAATCGTCCTTCGCCTGTTTCGCGCTGTCGGGCGTGATCTTCTGGTCGCTCTTCAGATAGCCCTTAACGTTGCTGCTATCGGTGTAGAACCGGGCCTTGTAGTCGCGGGCCATCTTCGCGCCCTCCACCTCTTCGCGCGCCGCCGAAATGGGGCCAAGGCCACGCAACCGGCCGGGAACGTTCAGGAACTTCAGGTGTGTGATTTCATCCGGCGTGTACTCGCGGCCAAGATACGAATAGCGAAGCACCGGCGCGGCGGGGTCGCGGCCATCGTCGCGCACGGTCACCAGAGACGGCGGCAAGACTTGGCACGACACCACTTCGCCGTCATAGCGCAGTTTGCGAACGAACGCGTTGCCGTCCAAGCACAGCGACGCCACGATGTCGCTTATGAAGTCGCGGCGGCTTCGGTTGGCGTCCGGGCGGTCGATGATGGACGTAAGCGTGTTGAGTTTCACGCCGCCGCGCATTTCGTGCAACGGCAAGCCGGCGATTGCGGTCTGGAGCACCTGGACGCCACGGAACACGGTGGACAGTTGCAGCGGGTCATACGCGGCCGTGCGGCTTGGCGGCATTATCTCGGCCGGCATGTCGTCCACGGCGGCCACGCCGCGCGTGATGATCTTGCCGGCGAAGCGTAGCCGCTGAAAAAAACCGAAGTCGTTCATGCGACACATCATGCGCGCTCACGCATGGCCGTGGCGAGTGGCGCGCGCCATTGCCCGCCACAGTCCGTCACAGCCGTACATGGTCAGAATATTTGCAACGGCCCTTCGGGTTCGGGCCGGTGGGATACGCCCCACGCGGCAAGCATGGCGCTTTCGAGCGGTGACGTCTTGCCGGTGCTGCCGCGCCGTGATATGCGCCAAGCGTCGCCGCTCCATGCGCGCGCGCTGTTCGCCGCGCTGGCGTCCAGCTCGGTGTCGGCCGCGTGCCGCACGGTGCCGTTCTCAAGGCCGCTCACGAACGCCTGGCCCACGCTGAGAAAATCGCCGGCTTGCATGTCCACGAAACGCACAACCGGGTCGCCGTTGATGTCGGCCAACGCCTTCAGCCGGTCGCACAAGTCGCCGTTCGGTCCGCGCGAGTCCATGCACAGGGGCGCGTCGTAGGTGGCGCACAGCCTGGTTATCTCATTGGGTGCCGCGCCGGTGCCGTCCAGCACCTTGAGCAACTGCACGTTAACGGTGCCGTCGTGTTCCAATATTCCGGCGCTAATCGCCGTGTGGGTGGCGTCAACGTCCACGGCGGCACCGAACACCACGGGGCGGCCGGCCAAGTCGCCGGGCGCTATCGGCCAGCATGTGGTGGCGTTCCACAGGTCGGCCGATATGATGCGCTCGGCTATGCCCACGTCGCGCCGGTTGGCGAAGGCTCGCGCCCAACCGGCCTTGTTGTCCCCGAACTGCTGGCGGAAGTCGGCCAACTGGCGCAAGTCCCACAACAGGCCGGCGGCCGGGTGCCAGCGTGCCACGGCCTTGAGGTCTTCGGGGTCTTCGTCGTCGGGCAAGCCGAAGTCGAACCACGCCGTGCGTTCGGGCACGTCGCCGGCGCGCAAGCCGTCCAACAGAGTGTTGAAGAACGTCGAAGCGGCCGTGCCTTCGGTCGATGTAATCCACATCTGTGGTTGCACGCCGGTGAACCTTAAGCGGGTGTTCATGGTCGGCCCCAAGCCGTCCAAGATCATATAGCCGGCCTCTTCGGTCAGGCTAAAAGCCTCGTCCAGGGTGAATTTGTCCATCTGCACGCCGTGGCCGGCCACCTTCGTGACGGCCAAAGGGCGTATGAAGCTGCCGTTGGTGAACCGCTGTTCCATGCCGCCGTTGCTCAGTCGTGGCTTCAGGGCCAGCGGTGCCAGCCGGCTGTCCCTCAGTTGCTTCACGTATTCCTTGAAGTGCTGTTCGGCGTCCTTGCCGGTCTGGGCAAGGTAATAGATCTTCCTATCGCGTCCAAGCTGGGCGTTGCGCGTGTCCTCGGTGTCTATCAACGTGCTTTTGCCGCACTGGCGGGGCGTGGTAAGCACGATGGTGTCATACCGGTACGTGCCTGTGGCGTCGTCCAGTTCGCCGGCCACGTCCGCGACGTACCGTTGCCAAGGCAACAACGGTTTGCCCAACAGTTCGGCAGTGCGCGCCACCACGTTGCCGTCTGTGCGGCGCGATGGGTCGCGGCGCGTTCCGGCTCGCATAAGCGGCGGTTCCCTGGTCATGCCTTCGCCTCGGCCAAGTAGGCGGCCACGTCTTCGTCCACCTTCGGTTCCGGCGGGTACATGTCCTGAAGGCGCTGCACGTTGTCCAGGTACGTGTTCATGTTGCGGCTGATCTCCTTGCCGGCGTTGCGCTGTGTGTCGATGTTCTGGGCCAAGGACAACAGGCTGGCGCATAGCGTGGTGGCGAACGGGTCAAGGTCGCCGCCCGAACGCTCGGTAAGGCTCTCGATCAGCCGACGGGTGGCCTTTTCCTGTTGCCCGACGTGCCGGCCGGCGGTATCGTCGAAAATGTCGAACGTGTTTTGGTTCATTTATCCGTATCCTTTCTTTTCCTTGATGTTCCAACGTTTTCGTGCCGTTTTTCCTCCCGTGTTGGGGGGAGAAAAAACTGGGCGCGGGGTCTTTCCCGGCGCCGTGAGTTTAAAAAATCACCATTCCGGGCGCGAAGCTGGCACCGAAGATGGCATGGAACGCAAGCCAAGGGCCGCGAGTCGATGGCGGCGGGCCGCTTGCCTCGCGTCTATCGTCTCTTGCGATAGGTGGAGGGCGTACCACTGGCGCACCAGCTGCCGGTGCATGTCGTTACGTGCACGTGCCATGCTCTCGGCATATCCAGGGTCTAGCACCTGTATGTCGTAGTCCAGCGCTATCCACTCGGCCAGCATCTGCGGGTGCTTGCGGCTGGCTGGTATGGTGCGCACCAGCCACACGTCCAACGGCGCGCGGCTCTTGGCGAACTGGCGGTAGGCGGCAGACCATGCCATAGCCGCGGCCCGCCGCTGCTCCATGTCCGCTTCGTCCACGCGCATGGCGGCGGCCAGCGAAGCATACGACACAACCGGGTCGCTTGGCCTCGCGTGCTGGGCTATGTAGTCCACGGCCTCCCGGTCGCATGAGCCGGGCGGGCATACGATCATGTGCAAGCGGCAGCCATAGCCATACAGCACGCGGTCTTGCCGCGAGGCGTTGCAGTGCTTGCACGCGCGGCGTAGGTTCGGCACGGTGTCCTTGCCGCCGTGCGCGTGTGGCACTATGTGATCGTCTTCGGTGCCCACCTTCGTGCATCCGGGCAGTTCCAACCAACAGTCGTTGCCCCACGCCGCTATCTCGGCCGAACGGATTGACGGGGCGACTACTTGTCTACGCGGCACTCTGGGCCGCCTTGCGTTTGCGCTGCGCTACGAACATGTCCAAGTCCGACAACTCGTACAGCACGGGGCAGTTGGTCGCGTCCGTGGGCCGGTAGAACACCGGGCCGTAATGTTCGCCGCGCCACTTGCGCAACAGGCTTTCGCTCACGCCCAGATATAGGGCCGCCTGTTTGGCCGTGAGCTTCGCGCGCGGGTTCACAGCACACCAACCCAAGCCTTGAGCGATGTCAACAACTCGGCACGGTCGAACACCTGCGCACTTCCGCGCCTCTCGGGCTTGCCCAAGATGCCGTCGCTGATAAGCTGCTGCATCACATGGTCGCCGCTAGGGTCGGCCGTCGGCGCGATCTTGTTCAGTCGAAGCATACCGATGGCAAGGGAACGCGCAATGGTGTCCGCTCCAATGGTGTCGTGCTCCAATTGCCTGATATTCCATCGAATGGCGTTCTTGATGTCCTTCGTGCGTTGGGCCTTGTTCTTCGGCACCGTCCTCTTGGCACGTCGGCGTGTTGGCTTGTAATCGACCAAATAACCCATGTCTCGAACCTCGTTTCATATTGTGGATAAGAACTGTGGATAAGTGGATAAGAATTGTGGATGATATGCCCTTCGGGTGGTGGGGCGTTAGAGCGGGGAACCTAGCCCGGAAAACACAAGATTGCTCAAGTGTTTTCCGAGTTAGGGTTCGCCATGCAAGGTTGCTTCTTCGTAACGGAGCCGCGCCGTCGCATAGGTCAGCGGCCGAAGCCGCGCGCAAGGTCTCGCCGCACAGCCCGGCACGCATGCCGGCGATGGTCCCCAGTTGCGCCCGAACAAGACGCCGTGAAGCGATCTGTATGCGCCCGCATAGCTCCCCGCTGGGGCCGTGGTAACCGCACAGCATTCTGTGCGTGTTTGTAACGCGCTGGGCAAGGCGCGGCCGGGTGCTTTATCGCGCCTCACCAGCAACCGACCTTCGGCTGGGTCAAGGGCTATGAAGTTATCGGATGCCGTCAGTCGTCGGTGAGGAAATCACCAAACCGGACAATGGCGAGGACAAGCCCGAACATGAGGAACACGAAGGGGCTGAGCAGAATCAGAAGAACGGTCTTGATGAAACGTTTCACGTCAATCCTCGTTGAAGCATCGGTCGATCTGTTTCTCAAGATCGTCAAGCTCGTAACCGTTGAACGGAACGCGCACGGTGATGCCTTCTTCCGTCTCAACGATCAGCTCGTAAAAACGTTGACTGCTTTTCCTGTCCACACGTTTGACTGTGACGCTCATTTCACTGCTCCTTGATTCATGGATGGACGGTTAGGCTCCTTCCTCCGCAGCGATAGGCTTGTAATCGCACAAACCAAACCTTTCAAACAACGAAGGAAGGAAGAACAATGAGTGACGAAAACACGTTCGATTTCGCCCTTTACCTGGGAACGACCACGCCGCTTACCATCACCGGCGCGACGGCCTCCACGGTCAGTGAACTCTCCGAACGTCTGAAGTCCGGCACCAGTTTCATCCAGACCGTCAGGTTTCCCGACATGAGCATCCACGCCATCACCATCAACCCCAAGGCAGTCCCGTGGTGGCAGATCGACGCCGGTGACGTCGTGCTTCCCATGCAGATCTTCTAACGCCGCTGGATCGTCGAGCGTGGCCATGACACCACGCTTGACAATCGCGGCCTGCTCTGACGTCAACGCCTGATTATGGATGTACACGGCGCGCGCATTAAGGACAATGCAACCCTCGCCGACAATCCTCACCGATTCAGCCGATACGACGGCAACAGCACCCGAAGCGTCATGAATCAGCATCATTTCACCTCCAACGGAGCTCGCCCAAGGAGCACATCGGCGCTGACATGCAAAAGTTCGGCAAGCTCGTTTATTTCATTCGCGCTGAAAGCGATTCGGCCAGTGCATTTCTGCGAGACCGTGGATCGTGAGCAGCGCAATGTTTCAGCGACTTCTGCCTGTGTCAGGCCATTGAGCCCCATGAGACGTTTGACCTTTTCACCTACAGTGGGCGAATCTACTAAAATGTTTGTCACACTCACATCTAACCACGAATATAGTTAGACCTGCTCGTTCGGCGTGTCGTGTTCTATCTTTTTGTTAGTTTCGCTAAACTTATGTGCTATGACAACAGCAACAATCAGCCCTAAGGTCGCAGCTCAGGCCGAATCTGTCAGTTTGCAGGATATAGTCACGCGAAACATGAAAGTGGCCATGACTCTTCGCTATGTCAAACAAAAGGATCTGGCGAACGCTCTTGGTGTCGATAGGTCTTCGATTTCACAGAAGATGACTAGGCGAGTGGCATGGAGCCTTGAAGATATAGAAAAAGCCTCGGACTTCTTTCATGTGAAGCCCGAGGCGTTGGTAGCGGGGCATGGATTTGAACCATGGACCTCTGGGTTATGATCCCGACCGGCCCGAAAATCAGGCGGCCAGAACCATAGCCTGGGCCTTCCATGCCCCGCCACGTAGGCGGAAGTCGTCAACGTTGACGACAGGCAAACCTCCATTCCCATCGTTATCGTTACGGCGCTCGCCGATGATGCTGAGCGCCTTGGCCGGCGTGAGAGTCGGATCAGTCAGGACGTCAAGGGAGACGCCCACGAACTCAGCCGCCTTCCACATGTCATTCAGTGCCCAGTTGCTCTCTCCTGACATCATGCGGGAGAGATTCTGTGGGCGTCTGCCGATGTATTCGGCGAGGTCTTTTCTGTAGCGCCCTTCAAGCTGCATCAGCATATTCAGGTTCAAAATCGCTATGTCCTGCGGGCTAGCTGCAACCTTTGGGGCTGTCATAGTTACCGTCATGCCCTTAATGATACGCAAAAGTGATTAGTAGCGCAAGAATCTCAGCATGTCGAATCAAAATCAAGACACGCCGAGAGTGCTCGAAATCGATTAGTGCGTGATATGGTTAGCAACCATGAACGCCAATCAAAAACGATTAGTGACGCTTGAAGGTGATAACCCAGCGTCCCGCATCTCAGGACTGATCGAGATGCGTCATTGCCTTCAGAAAGACGTGGCGCTCGCCATCGGTATGAGCGAACAAGTTTTCTCCAACAAAATGAACGGCCTCCGATCCTTCTCTGCAAAGGATTACAAGGCGCTCGCCGACTTCTTCAACACCAGTGTTGACTACCTCATGGGTCGCACCCTTGACCCGTGGCCGGCGGACAACCCCCAACCGGAAGAGGCGGCGAAATGAGCAAGTCCAATTGTGAACCTGCGTTGCTGTCCTCTCTGGAGACGTTGCAGCACAATCTTCAGGACGCCGGCATGCTGCGCATGAAAGCGTCCCTGTATTCAGAGGCTGCCGTGCGCGAGGCACTGGGGGACTCCGAATACAGGCGAATCTCGGAGAAGCTGGACAGGCGTGCGCTTCTGGCACAGCTCGACGCGGTGTCCCTGTTTCTCCTACAAGTCCTTGGTCTTGTTTCGGTCGGTGAGGGCGATGGCGATCTGCTGAGCGCCGAAGCCGATGTAATGAACGGCGCGGGCGAGTTTCCTCACCTCTTCGCTTTCTGCATGATCCCGGAGCCAAGCGGCGCTACTGGTTCCGACACGGAGATTGTCGAGCGCTTCGTTAAGCGCCTCTCGTTGTGTCTGCATTGAAAATTCTTCCTGTCCCCGCGTCGTGCGGATTTTTGGTTGGCACCTCAAGCCTACCGGCACGGGGAAAGGGCCTTATCCTCTGAAAGGAACCCTCATGATCTGGTTCGTCATCTCCATCGTCCTGCTGCTCTTCAGCGCCGCCGTCACCGGCATCGCGCTGTCCAACAACGTCAAGGGGGCCGGCGGCGGCCTCATTCCGGGCCTCGTCGGATTGATGCTGCTGATCCCCGCATGCCTGTACTCCGTGGACGTGGGCGAGGTCGCGGTCATCCGCAACATGGGCGGCAGTCTGGCCGGCCATTCCGAAGACGCGGGCTTCCATTTGAAGACGCCGTGGCAGAGCATCGTCAAATACGACACCCGCAACAACCTCATCAACTTCTACAAAGACACCGATTACAAGTACGACGGCGGCAGCGCGGTCGGCAAGCAAGTCACCGTCAACGACAGGAGCGGAGCTTCCGCAGACATCGACATTCAGGTCAACTACAGCCTTGATCCAAGCGCCGCCGAATACCTGTACTCGGAGTACGGCAAGCAGCAGACGTTCACGCAGAACTACATCAGCAACGATCTTCGCAGCGTGGCCCGTGAACAGTCCGGCCGGTTCGACACTTTGACGATGCTCACCAACCGAGGCGAATACACGAAGGCGGTGCAAGATGCGCTGGCGGCCAAGTGGAGGAAGATCGGCCTGACCGTCGAACAGGTCAGCGTGCAGGACGTGCGCTATGGCGACGAGATCGTCAAGAAATACAACGAGGCGCAGGCCGCCGATATCGACAAGCAGAAGGCCATGAACGAGCAGGAAGTCGCCAAGACCGAGGCCGAGACCAAGAAGATCAAGGCGCAGGGCGAGGCCGACGCCAACGCCGTGCTCAACGAGAGCCTGACCGACAACGTGCTCAAACAGCACTATATCGACGCTCTGTCCAACGCGGATCAGCTCGTCGTCGTCCCGGACGGCGCTGACACGCTCGTCCAGACCAAGTAAGGGCGGCGTCATGTTCAAGCGCTACCCGTACACGATCGGCCTGCTGCTGGTGGTCTCCATCGTCTGCTGTCTGGCGTGGCTGTTGACCCATGACGCCTGCATGCACCCGCTGGGCAATGGTCTGGCCGCGTGGTGGGCGTTCGTCAACGCGCCACTGTTCCTCATCGGCCTCATCGAAGAGGCGGGAGGCGAATCGGAATGAGCCTGTGCTGGCAGCAGATCACGTTCTGCGCCGTCGCCCTCGTGCTCGTGCTGGCCAACGTCGGCACCGCGCAGAAGCGCAGGGAAAAACCCTCAACGACGGTGTCCTCCGTATGCCTGTGGGTCGCCCTGTGCCTTCTTGTGCTGTCCATCTAGTCTTGCCTCCTCTTCCCGAGGTGGCGGCGGAAGGAAAACCGTACAAACCCGAATCGAAAACTCAAAATCTCTTCTCCTCTCAAACAGCGTCGGCGGTTCCCCGGCCGCCGGCGCATAGGGCGGGCAGGTTAGCCCCCGGCCACGCAGGCGCACAAGTGCCGGCACAGGGCCGGGACTCGGTTCGATTCCGAGGCCGTCCACTGGGGCCGCGTCAACGTCGGCCGCGATCCATCCCCATACGACAGGAAGTCAGTGGATAGCGGAAGCGATGGCGTGCGAGCCGGTGGTCTCCATTGCCGGCGCCGACCACGCCAGCGCGGCCCCGCGCCAAACGAAGGAGTCCCATGAACACCCACCGCAGCCTCATGATCTGGCCCATCACCGAACGGGGCCTGACCATGACGCCCGGCGAACTGATCGCCGAGACGCTGGACGCGATCTGCGAATGCAACTCACGGCTCGACTACCCACGCCTCATCCTCATGCCGTCGCCCGCCGCGTTCGTCATCGACCGCAGCACGGCGACCATCGGCGCGGAATGCGAATGGGCATGGAAACGGGACATCAGGAAAGGAAAATCATGACATCCAACAAGGAAATGGCCGAAAAACTCGCCGAGAAGTTCTACGGCCTCATCGAGGGCGACGTGTCCGTCTCCGACGGTGAGCTGGCAAAACTGTTCGTCACGGCGCTCGACCAAGCCGGCCTCGCATTGAGCGAGAAAGCCAAGGCCTTCGTATCCGTCGAACCTGTGCTGCCCAATGGCAAGACGCTCGCCGACATGTTCGCCTCCAGCGACCGGAAGCCGCTCGGCGCCGTCATCGACGACGAAGACGACGAGGAAGAGGGCGACGGCCCGGATGACGCCGGCGAGCTTGACGAGCTGGAGCACATGCGCGACGTGGCCGACATGGCCTATGCGGCGCTCTCCGACCTCGCCCTGCACTGCCACAACCGCCGCGAAGACGTGGCATGGGGCATCGCGAGCAGCGCAGCCAAGGACGCGCACGTCCTCGCCACGTTCGTCGGCGACTGGATCGAGGACATGGAGGACGAGGACTAGTGGCCGGCGAAACCATCCTCACGATCGTCGGCAACCTGACCGCAGACCCCGAACTGCGCACCACCGGCACCGGCACGCAGGTGTGCGGCTTCACCATCGCCTCCACGCCGCGCGTCTGGAACCGGCAGGCCAACCAGTACGAGGACGGCCAGTCATTGTTCATGCGCTGCTCCGCCTGGCGCGACCTCGCCGGGCATTGCGCCCAGTCGCTGTCCAAGGGCATGCGTGTCGTCGCCACCGGCCGGCTCTCCCAGCGCTCCTATCAGGCTCAGGACGGCACGAACCGCACCGTGGTCGAAATGACCGTGGACGAGATCGGGCCCAGCCTGCGCTACGCCACCGCGCAGGTCACGAAACAGGGAGGCCACGACGGCTATCAGGGTGGCAGCACGTTCGGCAACCCGAACGGCCAGTCCCCGCAACAGCAGAAGCCGCAGCAGACGACACCGCCGCCGGCGTACGACCCGTGGGCCAACGGCGGCAGCGGCTACACGCCGGACACGTTCACCACCGACACCGGCGACCCGGAATTCTAGAAAGGACACTCGCATGGCGAAGAACAAAAGCAAGGGCGTGCAGGACACGCTCATCCCCGACGAGATAACCCCGTTGCAGCTGCTGCCATTGTCCGCAGCCGCAGGCTCGGTCAAGAAGGCCGCCAGCGCGTTCCGCGTCAAGGCGTCGAAGCTCCTCGAATGCGCCGACAAGGAGGAATACATCGAACGCTACAAGGGCATCAGCCCATACGTCGAAGCGCTCTACGACGCCGACGAGCTCGCGCAGCGCATCATCGACGAGGCCACCGTCCTGGACGACCTCATGACCTATCCGAACTCCACGCGCCACCGGATCATGCTCGACGACTTAAAACGCAGCCTCGACCCGTTCGGCGAACTGCCCACCACGGACGACGACGGGAACGACGGCGGGGAAACCGTCGACCCCGACACCGGCGAGATCGAATAGGCCGACCCGAGAGGAGAAGACACCCATGACTTGGTTCATGATCGACGATGGCATCTACGACGCCCCGCAATGCGAGGAGCTTCCATTGTCCGCGATTGGCCTGTGGGCGATGGCCGGAAGCTACGTCGGCCGCCAGCTGCGCCACGGCGACTACGACGGGGCCATCACCATGCAGCGTGTCAGGAAGCTCGGCGGCAGCCCGAAGCTCGCCCGCCAGCTCGTGGACGCCGGCCTGTGGCGCGAAACCGAGCCCGGCGTGTTCGAGATCGTCGCCGCCAACCCCGACGGCACCATGCTCTGCAAGTACGCGGCCACCAAGGAATTGCAGGAGAAACGCGCCCGCGCCGGCCGTGCCGGTGGCAAGGCGTCCGGCCGCTCGAGACGAAGCAAAAACGAAGCAAATGCTTCAGCAGACAGCGAAGCAAACGCGAAGCAAATGCTTCAACCGGACGAAGCAAACGACGAAGCACTTGCCGAAGCAAAAGGTGAAGCAAACGCGAAGCAAACCGGCAAGCAAAAACGAAGCACCCTTACCTATACCTATACCCATACCGATATAACCTCCCCCAACCCCTCCACGCCGACGCCCGAACCGGAGCCGGAGCGCACCACCATGGCCGAACTCGAGGCCAGGATGCTCGAAGACCCGTTCGAGACCGCGTGGAACGCCTACCCACGCCACACCGGCAGCAAAACCGAAGCCGAAAAGGCGTGGAACCTCGTCGTCCAAGGCGTCGCAGGCCGGCCGCCGGCCGACCCCAGACAGCTCATCGGCAGCGTCATCGCCTACGCCAAGACCGTGGACGAACCCAAATACGCGCCCAACATGAGCCGATGGCTGCGCCAAGGCGCATACACGGACACCATGCCCAGCCAGCCGAAACCCTACCGGCACGCACTGCCCGACGGCACCGTCATCGACGACCGGTGGATCACCGGCCACATCCGAGACCACGTGCCCGTAGGCACCTTCACCGACAGCATGAGAACCGACTTCTGGGCCTGCGTCAAAACCGGCATCGACCCGGAACAAAAAGCCAAGGAAATCATCAACGAATGCCAACGAAAGGCCCAGAGATGAGCACCAAACCCACCGACGAAACCCGCCGCATCGTACAACGGCGAGACCGATACCGATGCGCCATCTGCGACCGGGAAACCGGCAGCCACTGGAGCGGCGACAGCATCCACCACAGGGAACCGCGAAGCCACCCCTTCGACCGGCTCCACCAACCCGAAAACCTGCTCCAACTCTGCGGCAGCGGCACCACAGGATGCCACGGATGGGTACACGCCCACCCCAAGCGCGCCTACCAGCTCGGCTACCTCGTCCACATGGGCAAAGACCCCGCCACCGTCCCCGTCTACTACCGCACAGGCGGCTGGCAGCAGCTCAACGCGGACGGCACACGCCATCCCTGCCCGCCACCCGAAGACCTCCCCGCCCATATCGACATCAAGAAAGGCAACGAATAAACACCCAACACGACATCACCGCAGGCGGCCAAACCCTCGACCCGCCGACACCACCCCGCAAGCCGCACAAGCTGCTGTGGATCGACCTGGAAACCACCGCCCTCAGCCGCACGGAAGTGAAAATCCTCGAAATCGGCATGATCGTCACCAACCTCGACGGCACCGAAGACGGCGACCGGTTCATCCTCCCCGTCCGTCCCGACCATGTGAGCCTCTACGACCTCGACTCCAAGGTGCTGCGCATGCACCTCGACAACGGGCTACTGGACACCGTCATGGAAACCGAACCCGAAGAATTCGGATACGCGAACGTCGCCCGCAACCTCGGCGCATTCCTCGACACCGAGGCATCCCAGTACGTGCTCCACCCGGCCGGCACCAACGTGGACTACGACATCGACGTACTCACCAACCAACTCGGCCCCCATCTCCACCCCGACTGGCTCCGCCAGCTCACCAACCACAGAAAACTCGACCTCAGCACCTACCGGATCAGCGACCTAGCCCTCGACCACAACCCCTACCAAAACCACGCAGGCACCCACCGAGTCCAAGACTGCATCCGCCGAGACCGTAACGACTACGCCAACTACCTCGACATCATGCGAGCCGGCATCCAAGGAGCCCGATCATGAACCCCCGCAAACGAATACCCGCAACCCTCACGGCGATCCTCGCCATCCTCGCGCTCACGGCATGCGGAGAAACACCCAAAGGCTGCGGCCAGGGCACCGTGAACAACCCCGACCCCGGATACGTCCGCTGGTACGAACTGCCCGACGGCAGCGCGGCCGTCCGATGCTTCTCCGACTCCGGCGGAGCGTCATGCGACTGGGAACACATCAAACTCAAGGACAAGCAATGAGCACCCACACCACAACCCCCGCCCCGCAGACCATCGAACTCATCCGCCGCCTCCTGGAAGCAGCCCACCGACCCGAACCGGCCAACGATCCGACCATCTGCGCGATCTGCGGCGCGCCGCAGCCTCACGCAGGACGACATGTACCGGGACACCGCCACCCTCGCCCTGCTGCGCTGGATAACCCACCTCGAACAATTCAGCCAAATCACCAACCAAACCAAGGAAGACGCATGAGCATCGACATGACGCAACAGGCGTTGAACGCGCTCGCCGCCGCCGGACTCGGCAACGACAGTCCGGCCGAAGCCTACGTGATCGGATACGCCCAAGGCCATGACGACGCGCTCGCGCTCGCCATTCGCATCGAGCAAACCATCACGGCCACGCCCCTCACTCCCGACGAGATCGAACGACTCGCCATCAACCTCTGGGAACACAACGGCGAGCGCCCGATCGTGTATGAGAGCGGCAAGCGCATCGCCGACCGTGAGCTCGAATGGTGGAAACAGGTCGCGGTGAGCGCATGGGGTTTTATCAACGGAACGGAGAAGGAACAATGAGGAACGGCAGACCATACGCCATCAAGATCGCGCCCGCTGCGGTGATCGCCTTCGCGGCGCTCGCCGTCGGTTACGGGCTCGGCGAACAGGCGCAGCTCGGCGAACGGGATGTGCAGACCGTCACGCAGGAGGTGCGGCGTACCGGCGACGTGAAACGCCTGTGCCTGACGGTGAAGACCGGCGGGCGTATCGACGCGATCACCTGTCAGGTGCTCGATGGCATGACGGGAGAACTCAAATGAGCGGCCGGCGACTCACCTACGCGCAGAAGAGCGTGCTGCTCCAGATCGTCAGGCACGGCGACATGCAGCCCGCCGACGGCAACCACCGACGCACCTTCCAATCCCTGGAGGAACGCGGATACACGCAAGACGTCGGATACGGACGCTATGCCATCACCGAGGCCGGCCGTCGCGCGCTGCAAAAGGACTTGTCATGAAACGCCTGAGCATCGTCTTCACCTGCGACAGCGAACCAATCGGCCTCTACGAGATCGAACGCAGGCTCAGGACGGCGGGCTTCAAAAGGCCGCAGGCCGGTTCGATCATGGACGCCGAACAGTCCGACGAACTCGCCGAAGCCTACGAACAAGGCAAACAGGCCGTGTTCGACGCCATGAACCACTTCGACGAACTCGCCATCGTGGAACGCGCCAACCCCTACCGAAAGGACGGCCGATAACCCATGGACTGGCGACATCAGGCCCCATGCCGCGACCACGACCCCGAACTCTGGTTCAGCGGCAAACCATACGAACAGGCGGCCGCGCTCGCCATATGCCGGTCATGCCCGGTCATCGGCGAGTGCCGCCGGTTCGCCGACGAGCACAACCGGATCAGCGGCTACCAGTTGCAGGGCATCTGGGGCGGCCGCCGATACGGGGTCAAATGACGACCCAAGAAAGGAAATCTTATGAACAACATCGACGCCAAAATCACCGCCTGGCAGCTAGGCCCCGTCACCATCATGCGAGGCACCGCCACGCCCGGCCGTGACGTGACGCACCCGGAATGCTTCGGCCGGTTCACCGTCGTCGCCCTCTCCTACGGCGGCGCGATCCGCAAGTGCATGCGCCGCGTCGCCCAAATGTGCGCCAAGCACTCCGCATGCGAACAGCTCGACCGGCAGGAGGCACGGGCGTGAGAGTCACCGAAGGCGTCAGGAAGATCATCGTGGAATGGCACGGCAAGGGCGTGCCGCCGGAAGAGACCGCGCGATCCCTGCGCATCCCCATCGACGAGGTGAAGGCCATCATCCTGCAAGCCCACCCGGCACCCGCGCCGGAAAAACCCGCCGGCATCGGCGACAATAGAAGAGAAAGTTAAGGAAAGTCAGCAAACCGTTGAAAACAAGCCGTTCCCGGCCAATCCACCACGTCGGGAACAGCTTCGGGAAAGTAAAAGCCCCCACCTTTCGGCAGAGGCTCGCATTGTCCAACAAACGAGTATAGCACCAGCGAAAGGGCGGGGATGATGGAACAACGAACATGCGCGGCCTGCGGCAAACCAGCCGGCGACGCGAACCTGTGCAAGGAATGCGTCAAGGACTGGGCGAAACGCCTCGCATGGCTCCTGAAGGCCGGCATGCCAGCCCTCCAACAGATCGCCTACAAACAAGCCACCACCCGCGAACGCTCGCCACGCCACGGCAACAGGGCATACGCGGCCCCGCCGGTCAACGAAGCCGCCCAAGCCCTGTACTCCGCAGTGGAAACGCACCTGCAACTCACCGGCGGCATGCTCGGCGTCAAACCGATCGGCCACGACCGATACGACCGGCCCCGCACCCTCATGCAATGGGCCGACATCACCCGCCTGCTGCTGCACCACATGCCCGACCTCGCACGACTCTACACGGCCGGCGACCTATACGCCGACCTGATCCGCCTATCGGAAAAGGTCGAAACCGCCACCACGCACGCCGGCGAGCGCCGTCTTGTCGGCGTATGCCCCAACTGCCTGAACACGAAGGGGGACGACGACGAGCCGATACGCACGCCGATCTACGCCGCCCGCTCCGCGCGGTATACGGTGTGCCCCGAATGCGGCGCATGGCTCGACTTGAAGCGCGTGCGGTTGGAGTACCTGCGCAGCGCGGGGCTCATGCACATCACGCGCACGCAGGCCGACGCCGCCCGATGGGTGCGGGAGAACACGGGTGTGAGCGTGACGGGCAAGGACTTGGCGAACTGGCGCAGCCGGGGCAAGATGCCGTCCACGCGGCGCATCGACCGGCATTATTGGGAGTGGAACATCATGGAGCTGTTGGCCTGCGCGCAGGATCGCGCCGAGCGCGACGGCGGCGACGTTTGAACGTGAGACGGTTTCGTGTTACGCTGTCGCGTGTAATCGGAGTATCGGAAAAGCCTGTCCCATCGGGGATGGGCTTTTTTCGTATCCGATCCCCTTGGATGGTTGGCCGAGCGGTCGAAGGCACCCGCTTGCTAGGCGGGCAGGCATGACAACCGACCTCATGCTTCGCGGGTTCGAATCCCGCACCATCCGCCAGCCGCCGCCGGCACCGTGCGCAACCGGCGTATGCGGCACCCGAGAAACCACCACAGACAGACGCCTCGCCGGCGGTTCTTTCCTCTTCTTCCCGCCGGCGAGCGCAGTCTGTCGATCCGTACAGGCGTTCGATTGGAGGCGTGCGTGGGCAATCCGCGGTACAGCAATGGCTATCGCCGCCGGCGCGAGCGCGAGCGGTGGCGGCACATGCGGGCCGACTGCTACATCTGCCATCGGCCCATCGACTACGAGCTCAAGGCACCGCATCCATACAGCTTCGTCGTGGACGAGACCATCGCCCTGGCGCGCGGCGGCACGCTCACGCACGACAACAGCGGGCCCGCGCACCGATGGTGCAACGCCATCAAAGGCACGCACAGTCTGGCATGGGCGCGCGAGCGCGTCGCCCAGCTCATCGCCCAGGGCAAAGCCCCGCAGCGCATCGCGCCGGTCTCGGCCGGGCCGATCCGATGCTCGGACTGGTTCGGGGGTGGGGAGTAGACCCCACCCGGCCCCGCCGGGGCGACCACGGGCAAAGCGCCGTTTTTCCCCCGGGCTTTTTTCCACACTCGAACGGAGGCCGTCTTGGTGTCCAGAACGTCGAAAACCCCTCGCTCGAAGAGCGCGTCGAAGTCCCATAGGGTCAGCAACGCCGCCGCTTCCGGGGATCGCCGCCGCCTCCTGGTGGCGATGCGCAACCTGATCGCCGAAAAGCTCGACGAAGGGTCGATAAGCTCACGCGACCTCGCGTCATTGACGAAACGGCTCGCGGACATGAGCGCCGAGATCGAGGCGATCGACAAGGCGTCGAACGGGCACGATCCGGCCATGCAGGCCCTGGACACGGAGGACATACGATTGGATGAACATGAGGATTGACGGGGCGAGCTGCCAGATCATCCCCGACGATTTGTACACCAGCGGCGAACCCAGCCTCAACAGGCTCGCCGCAGCGGCGGGCGACCGGTTCGACGTCTGGCAGCGGCAGATCAACCGGATCATCCTCGCGAAAAGCGCCGACGGCTTCTGGAGCGCCCGCAACACGGTGCTGTCGATCCCGCGCCAGACCGGCAAGACCTACGACATCGGCTGGATCGCGATACACCGCTCCGCCCGAACCCCCGGCATGCGCATCGTGTGGACCGCCCAGCACTTCAGCGTCATCAAGGACACGTTCGAAAGCCTGTGCGCGATCGTGCTGCGCCCCGAAATGAGCGGCCTCGTGGACCCCGACCACGGCATCAGCCTCGCCGCCGGCAAGGAGGAAATACGCTTCCGCAACGGGTCGCGCATCTTCTTCCGCGCGCGAGAACGCGGCGCATTGCGCGGCGTCAAGAAGATCGCCCTGCTCGTCATCGACGAGGCCCAGCACCTGTCCGACTCGGCGATGGCGTCGATGCTGCCGACACAGAACCGCGCCTGGAACCCCCAGACCATCTACATGGGCACCCCGCCCGGGCCAAGGGACAACGGCGAAGCGTTCACCCGCCTCAGGGACAAAGCGCGCGCCGGCCGCACCCACTCGACCCTCTACGTCGAATTCGCCGCCGACCGCGACGCCGACCCCCTCGACCGCGACCAATGGAGGAAAGCCAACCCCAGCTACCCGTCCCACACCAGCGACGAATCCATCGCCAACCTGTGGGAGAACCTCACCGGCGACGACTTCCGGCGCGAAGCCCTCGGCATCTGGGACGAACACGCCCTCAGCCGCGCCATCGACCGCCGCCAATGGGAGGAAGCCACCATCGAGCGCCGCCGCCCCGGCGGCGTCATGAGCTTCGGCATCGACATGAACCCCACACGCACACGCCTGACCATCGGCGCATGCATGCGATACGACGACAACACCGCCCACATCGAACTCGCCGAATACCGGGACACCAACCAAGACGGCACCATGTGGGCCGTCAACCTCATCGACAAGGTCTGGGAACAAACCGCCGCGCTCGTCATCGACGGGCAAAGCCCCGCCACCGCGCTCCTGCCCGACCTCGCCGAAGCCGGCGTCACCGTCACCGTCACCGCCGCCACCGACATGGGCCGCGCCTGCGGACGCCTCCAGGACATGCTCAGAGACGGCACCCTCACCCACCTGCCCGAAGACGGCCAACAACCACTCTGGCAAGCCGCCGCCAAAGCCACCACACGCCCCATCGGCAAAAACGGCCTCTTCGGATGGAACCGACCCGACGACGACACCGACATCAGCCCGCTCAACGCCGTCACCCTAGCCCTCCACGGGGCCATGACCACCAGAAGAGACCCCACCGCACAACAGGAAGCATGGTACTAATCATGAACACCGACGACGTCCCCATCCTGCGCGGACAAGCCGGCTGGCTCGCCATCGAAAGCGCCTACGCCAACACCATCGCCGGCGTGGACCCCGACGACCAGCCCACCATCAACGAACTCCTCAAACAATGGCGACGCCACTACACGCGCAACACCCTGCGCACCAGCTACTACCTCGCCCACTACCACTACAAAGGCATCGCCTACAGCATCCCGCCGGCCATGAAAGCCCTCGCCAAACCAATGATCGACTGGCCCAACAAAGCCGTCCGCGCGCTCGCCGACCTTTCCGTGTTCGAAGGCATCGACGCGCCCGAAACCCTCCAGACGCAGGTGGACGACCTCGTCGCGGCGAACATGTTCGGCGTGAAAATCCAGCAGGCCATCGTGTCCGCATACACGCACGGATGCAGCTTCATGACCATCTCCGGCGACGGCGACGACATACGGATCACACCCCGCGCCGCCGACTGGAGCAGCGCCATATGGGACTGGGGCAACGACAGGATCGGCGCGGCCATGACCATCCGCGACAAAGACAAAGACGGCTACATCACCCGCTTCGACGTATGGCTGCCAGGCAAGGTCTACCTGTGCCGCCGCAACGGCGGCACATGGCAGGCCGAACGCATCGAAACCGGCTTCGACCGCCCCACCGTCGTGCCGATCGTCAGCGACCAGCAGCTCTACCGCCCCCTCGGCTCCAGCCGCATCACCCGCCCGCTCATGGCCCTCACCGACCTCGGACTGCGCACCCTCGTGCGCATGGAAGCGACCGCAGAATTCTACGCGGCACCACGCATATGGTTCCTCGGAGCCAACAAAGGACAGGTAAGCCCCGACACATGGGGCAGCATCGTCAGCGTCATCAACGGCATCCCCGCCGGCCGCAACGGCGAAAAACCCGAACTGCGCCAACTCACACAGGCCTCGATGCAGCCACACTCCGACATGCTCAGAACCGTCGCCCTCATGGTCAGCAGCGAAACCGACATCCCCGTCAACGACCTCGGCATCACCATGGGCAACCCCGCCAGCGCCGAAGCCATGGCCGAAGCCGAACGCAAACTCTCCCGCACCGCCGACCGGCAAAACAAACGCTTCGGCGAAAGCATCAAAAGCATCCTCGCCATGGCGCTCGCCGCCCAGGGCGCGGACGAAGCCGACATCCGCCAACTGCGACCGATCTGGGCACCCACCAAGGAAGCCAGCGACGCCGCCCGCGCCGACTGGTACCAGAAGGTCGCGTCCACCAACCCCGCCTTCGCCGACAGCGACGTGGGCCTGAGCCGCGCCGGCCTGACATGGGACGAGATCGCCGCCCATCGCGCCTACGAGAAACAGCAGCGCACGCAGAACGCCATCGACGAACTACGCGCCAAGATCGCCACCGCCAAGACCGACACGCAGGAGGCCGCAGCCAATGGACAGCAACAGCCTGCCGCTGAGCAACCTCAGCCCGGCGCAGCGTAAAGCGTTCAACGGGCACCTCAACGACATGTGGGACGACTATCAGGACGAGCTCGCCGACCTCATCATCGAAGCCAAGACGATGGTGCCCAACAGCCTCTACTTCGGCGATGATCCCACCACCGAAGCCCGACGCCAACTGGAAGACTACGCGCGCAAGGCCAACCTCATCGCACAGGACTATTACAGGAACGTGCGAGCCGCATGGGCCGAAGCCGCCGGCATCAGCATGCCCGACTACAAGGAGGCGCAGGTCAGCTCGGACCGCGCCTTCTGGCAGATCGTCGGCGGCTACAACAACACCATGCACGTCGGCGCGAAATTCACCGACATCATCAACGGCCGAAGCAAAGCCGGCCTGACCATGGATCACCTCTGGGCCATCAACACGCAGGGCTACACCGAAGACGACTGGGCGCGCCTCGCCAAGGACATCATCAACGAGACCGCACGCCTCACAGGACGGTTCACCGCCCAGAACGACCCCACCCGCCCCAAATACGCGCGAGTGCCCCAAGGTAAGACCTGCGCGTTCTGCGCCATGCTCGCGTCCCGAGGCTTCGTCTATGCCAGCGAGGACACCGCCGGCAAGTGGCACAGGTACCACCACGACTGCGACTGCAAGATCGTCCCCTCGTGGGGAGAGACCGAGATCGACGGCTACGACCCCGACAAACTCAAGGCCATATACCAGCAGGCAAAGAACGCCGCCAAAGCGGCCGGGGACGGCAGCGATCCCAACACCGTGCTCTCGTGGATGCGCAGCGAATCGCCGGACATGTTCACCGACGGATCGGAATTCGCGCCAGACCTGCGCATCCCGCGAGGCAGCAGACTCGAACAACAACTCGGCGAAGCGTATACCCGCCGCGTCAACCGGCTCCTCAACAAAACCGAGCACAAAGACGCGGCGAGGCTCTGGGCCAAATACGCCGCCCAATACGACATCAAAGAAACACGGCTCCCCAAAGGCGCTTACTTCAGTCCCTCCGACGGCGGCATCCACCTCAACCTCGACACCGTCATGGCCGGAGACAACGCACACCGCCCAGTGCAGAACCTCTTCCACGAAAGCGGCCACATGCTCGACTGGCTACTCGACAAGAACTCGTTCTCATGGGCCCCTCACAACGGCAAACTGTTCAACGACGTGCTCAAAAGGGACGCCCAACGCATATTCGACACCACACAGGCAACCCTCATGGCCGAAGACAAGCCCGCCGGCCGACAAAGCGTCATGAAGGCCATCGCCCGAGAGATCGCGACGAACTCCGCAAAAACCGACCGCAACGTCGAAGACATGCTCCAAGCCGCCCTAGGCGACGACTACCACGGCAGCGTCGGCCACCCCAAAGGCTACTTCCGGCAAAGCGGACAACTCCAATCCACCGAAGCGTTCGCCGAAATGCTCGACGCGCAGATGGCAAACCCCGAAGCATGGCGGCTCATCGCCAACTACTTCCCCGAATCGGCTAAAATGTTCAATACCATGATTCAGGAGGCATTGTCATGAGCGAAGAAGAATACTTCACCCAACACCACAACGACAACACCGACCTGCTCCTACTCGACTACTCCGAACGCTTCGAAACCCCTTACTTCAACATCGAAGACACCGGCGTCACACTAACCGACACGGAGCTGCGTGCCGACCTGCTCCACTGCCTCTACCACAACAAACCCAAAGACCACATCGACCAGCCCAGCCGCAACCTCATCGCACTGGCGCTCGCCGACTGATCCCAGCCCCGGCCGACATCCGCCGGGGCTTTTTCATGCCCGCCAACCGGGCCAAGAGTTTTCAGCCACCCGCACGGGTGGCTTTTTCAATGCCCGGAAAGGGCCCGAACACAAGGAGAACAACCATGTTCCTCAACCTCCAGCACCCCCATATCCGATACATCGCCCCGCCCGCCGAAGGCGGTTCGGACACCACCGACCCCACCCCGCCGGCCAAACCGAACGGCAACGGCGAGGAGACCGACTGGGAAGCCAAATACAAGGAAGCGCTCGGCCACTCGCGCGACTGGGAAAAGAAGGCCAAGGCCAACAAGGCCGCCGCCGACGAGCTGGAAAAGCTCAAGGAATCCCAAATGAGCGAGACCGAGAAGGCCGCCAAGCGCACGCAGGAACTCGAAGCGCAGGTCGCCGCCTACAAGGCCAAGGAACAGCAGGCCGAATGGAAGACGCAGGTATCAGCCAAGACCGGCATCCCGGCCGAAGCATTGCGCGGCAGCACCCTAGAGGAGATTCAGGCGCACGCCGACATCCTCAAACCGCTCATGCACCCAGCGCCGAAGCTGCCGAACGTGCCCAACCCGGCACAGCACCCCGCCGGCCAAACCGCCGACGAACGAGCCAAGGCATACGTGCGCAGCCTCTTCGGCAACAAAGACTAACCGCCACCAACCATCCGAAAGGAAACCATCATCATGGCACTCGACACCAGCAAGGTGCTGCTCCCCAAGGAAGTAGCCACCGTCATCACCAAGCGCGCCAAGGACACCAGCACCATCGCCGCACTGTCCCCGAGCGAACCCCAGCTCTTCCTCGACAAGGACTACATGGTCTTCACCGGCAATTCCGAAGCCGAGGTCGTCGCCGAAGGCGCGCAGAAGTCCAGCTACGAGGAAACCCTCACCCCGGTCGTCGGCAAGCGCTTCAAGGTGCAGACCACCACCCGCCTCAGCAACGAGCTCCAGTGGGCCGACGACGACGCCAAACTGGAGATCATCAGCAAGATCCAGGCAGACCAGGCCGCCGCGATGGGCCGCGTCCTCGACTACGTCGTCTACCACGCCTTCGACCCCAAGAAGAAAACGACCCTCGAAGGCTTCAACGCGCTCGCCAAAAGCGCGGTCAGCGTGCCGGCCACCGACGATCGCGTCGCCGACATCGACAGCCTCGCCGAGGCCGTCAGCGACGAGTACGACATCAACGGCATCGCCCTGTCCAAGACCATGGCGAACGAGCTGCGCAAGATCCGCGTTCCCTCCACCGGCCAGCGCTTCTACCCGGAGATCCCGATCAACCTTCAGGTCGGCAACCTCGACGGCATCCCGGCCGCCACGTCCGGCACGGTCAACGGCCGGCTCGTCACCCCGGCGACCGGCATCCTCGCCTTCCTCGGCGACTTCCGCCTCATCAAGTGGGGCATGGTGCGCGACATCTGGAGCGAGATCATCGAATACGGCGACCCCGACAACACCGGCAAGGACCTCAAGGGCGTCAACCAGATCGCCTACCGCACTGAGGCCATGTACTCCTACGCGATCCTCGACCCCAAGGGCATCGCCGTGCTCAAGAAGTCCACATCCTCCGTCAAGGCGAGCAAGTGATGGCCGCGCCCCTCACCCAGACGCTCGTAGTACAGGAACACGACGAGGCCGACGAGACCGGCCTGTCCATTCCCGTGCGTCTGGTCAAGCCCGACGGCACCCCGTTCGCGGAAGGCGTCGCAACCATCGCATGGTCGGCCATCGCCGGCAAGCCGTCTACGTTCACGCCGCCCGCGCCGACCGCCGGCGCGCGCGGCGGCGTGCTCCAGCAGGCGGCCGAAGCGCAGCTCGCCGCATCCGCCGACTCGGCGGCCATCGTCGCGAAGGTCAACTCCACGCTGACCAAGCTCAAGGCCGCCGGCCTGCTCGCCTAAGGAGACCCCGCATGGACGGATACCCCAGCACCCCGCTCAACCTGTCCGACGGCACAACCGTGACGCAGGCCGGCGGGGGAGAGGACGAAACGGACGACGAGAAGCCGTTCGCGCAGGTCGGAGACCTCGAAGCACGCTGGCACGCGCTCACCGGCGAGGAATACAACCGCGCCGAAGCGCTGCTCGCGGACGCATCCGACCTGATCCGCACCACCTGCCCGCGCTGGCCCGCCGCCAAGCCCGCCACGTTGAATCGCATCGCCTGCATGGCCGTCAAACGAGCCATGCAGGCCGGCCCCGACATGTCGGGCGTCACCCAATCCACCCAGACGGCCGGCAGCTACAGCGAAAGCCTGAGCTACGCCAACCCCGCCGGCGACCTCTACCTCACCACGAGCGAGAAGGAAGCCTTGGGCGGCGACGGCGAGGCATGGGCCTACGACATGGCCGGAGGCGCGGCATGAGAGGCGAGACCATCACCCTCATCCACCGCGTCAAAGCCGGCGAGGACCCCGGCGGCGGAATCATCTGGAACACCCGCGAGGAACAGGTGGACGACGTGCTCATACAGGACGGCAGCCAGTCGAACTCCACCGACCCCATCCGCCCCGACGGCATCCGCACCGCCAAAACCATCCACATGCCCCGCGCATGGCCCTACCGGAGCCTGCGCGGGGCCAAGGCGAGAATCGACGGCGTCGAATACACCGTGATCGGAGACCCCCGCCCCTACACGGGCGGCATGACCCCGACCCGCTGGAACCTCACCGTCGAACTCGCCGACACCAGAGGCTAGGAGAGCAACGCATGGCAAAGGTCAAACTCAACCTCGCCGGCTTCCGTGCGGTACGCCAATCCGCACCCATCCAGCAGACCATCGACCAACAGGCCGCGCTCATCGCCGCCCGTGCCAACAGCATGGCACAGGTCGAAGGCGCGACCTACGAGGCCGCAACCCATGTCAGCACCCCCAAAGGCAGCGTCGCGCTCGCCACGACCGGGCACGGCTCCGAAGGCAACGTGAAGGCGATGGAGGACAACGCGAAACACAACACGCTGCTCAAGTCGGTGAAACAGCAATGAGACTCAACCTCGAAAAAACAGTCAAGGACTGGATCGACGCCGACCCCGACGGCGACGGCCTGACCGCCTACCTCGAAGTGCCCGCAGACCGGCCCCAACGGTTCGTGACCATCGAACGGGTAGGCGGCCGGGAACTCGAATACAGCAGCCGCCCCACCATCGCCGTGCAGGTCTGGGCCGAAACCCGATGGCAAGCCGCCCAGCTCGCCACGGGCCAAGTGCTGCCCCGACTGCTCGACCTCGACCTGCTCGACCCCATCGCCGCCGTCACCGTGGAAAGCGTCATTGACTTGCCTGACCCCGGCCCGCCGCCCCAGCCCCGATACCAGATCACCATAAGCCTCGACGCCGCCACCCAATAAGACGACGCCGCCCCATCCGAAAGGCACCATCATGGCCGAAACCAACCACAACAACAAGAAAAACGTCAGCCTCGGCAAGCCCAAGAAGACCGGCTGCCTCTACTACGCGCCCGCCGGCACCGCCCTGCCGGCCGACGCCACCACAGCCCTGCCGTCAACATACACCTGCGTCGGCTACCTGTCGGAGGACGGCGTCACCAACGCCACCGACACCGACACCACCGACATCAACGAGATGGGCGGCATCAAGGTGCTGTCCGAGATCAGCGGCTACGGCGAGACATGGCAGTTCAACATGATCGAAACCAACGAAGCCAGCCTCAAACTGCGCTTCGGCACCGCGAACGTCACCGGCACCGCAGACAAGCTCACCGTCTACCACGCCATCCCGTCCGGCGAAAGCCTCGTGCTCGTGTTCGAGATCGCCATGACCGGCAACCGAGTCAAGCGCATCGTCGTCGCCGACGGCACCATCACCGAATTCGACGACACCACCTACAGCGCCGGCGACGCCATCGGCTACGGCGTGACCATGAGCGCCAACCCGAGCGACCTCATCAACGGAGCCACCAGCGTCGAATACATCGCCAACGTCGCCACCGCCTCGCTCAGCAAGTGATCCCACCCCGGGGCCGCCCGGCCGCGGGGGGCCCCCCCAGGGACGGAGACCCCGATGGGGGCCCCCAACCCCCAGCCCACCAAAAACACAAAAAAACCCCCCC
>ENA-UOJO01001129-UOJO01001129.1-human-gut-metagenome-genome-assembly--contig:-P57-NODE-1129-length-35923-cov-5.259089_pt1 | contig 35923 bp, 31 predicted proteins | sample MGYA00242351_ERZ723898 | MGnify/ENA metagenome assembly ERZ723898 | reverse complement strand
TCGCGACCCTAACCTTGGCAAGGTTATGCTCTACCAACTGAGCTATTTCCGCGTTAACGGGTGCAAATGTAAGGAGATTTTTTATACGTTCCAAACATTTGCGCCCGTTTTTTATCTTTAACTGAAAAAAAATTATCGTTTCAACAGATTTTTCTCAGCTTCGAGTACACCGGCAAAGTTGAAATCCTTCACTACATTGTCCATCAAGGCTTCAATGCGGTCGTTGCACAAGTTACCGATGCTGCCAGCATGGGTATGATGTACCTGTTTGTTGTGGGTAAACTTGCCGGCTTCGATGTCCAGACCCACTTTCTTATATGCATCGCGGAACGGCATACCTTCTGAGACCAGACGGTTTACTTCTTCTACACTGAAAATGTAAAGGTACTTGTCGTCGTCCAGAATATGCTCGTTTACATAAAGTTTGTCCATGATATAGGTAGCCATCTGCAGACAGTCTTTCAATTCTTCGAATGCAGGCAGGAAAACTTCCTTGATAATCTGCAAGTCACGGAAATAACCGGAAGGCAGGTTGTTCATAATCATCATAATCTGCTGTGGCAATGCCTGAATCTTATTGCATTTGGCACGTGTCAGCTCAAATACATCCGGATTCTTTTTATGCGGCATGATGCTGGAACCTGTGGTACACTCGTCCGGCAGTTTTACGAAACCAAAGTTCTGGCTGCTGAACATGCAGGCATCGAATGCCATCTTCGACAATGTTCCGGCAATAGAAGCCATTGCAAAGGCTACGTTACGTTCCATCTTTCCGCGGCCCATCTGAGCATAGACTACATTATAGTTCATAGAATCGAAGCCCAGCAGACGGGTAGTCATCTCGCGGTCGAGAGGGAATGAAGAACCGTATCCGGCTGCCGAACCCAAGGGGTTGCGGTTGCACATCTTATAGGCTGCCTGCAGGAACATCATATCGTCTACCAGACTTTCGGCATATGCGCCAAACCAAAGGCCGAAAGAAGACGGCATGGCAATCTGCAAATGGGTATAACCCGGCATCAGGACATCTTTATAACGGTTGCTCTGGGCAATAAGTACGTGAAACAGGTCGAGCACTTCATCGGCCAGTTCTCTCAGCTGTGCACGGGTAAACAGCTTCAAGTCTACCAGTACCTGGTCGTTGCGCGAGCGTCCGCTGTGAATCTTCTTGCCTACATCGCCCAATTTACGTGTAAGCATCAGTTCTACCTGCGAATGCACATCTTCTATGCCCTCTTCGATTACAAACTCGCCTTTTTCTGCCAGCGCATAGATATTGCGAAGTTCTTCGAGCAGTACTTCCAGCTCGTTTGCTTCGAGCAGGCCAATGCTTTCAAGCATGGTGATATGCGCCATAGAGCCCAGTACATCGTACTTGGCCAAGTACAAGTCCATTTCGCGGTCGCGTCCTACGGTGAAGGTGTCTATCTTTTCGTTAACCTGCACGCTTTTTTCCCATAATTTCTGTGCCATAGTCTGTATTCTATTTTTTTTAATAAGGAAGCATAGCCAGCATGTCTGCAAGCTTTTCTACTCCCTCTTGTAACGGTTTGGAAACAATTGCCTTCATAAACATGTTCACTTCTGCACGGATAGTCACTTTCAGCTTGGCCTGATCGGCAGTTACCGGCAGAATCTGAATCCAGAAGTTAAGTGGAATAGGTGTTTTATCGCCTTCGAACTTAATGCATTTCATGGGTTCACGGTCTACAATCCGCAAGGTCATGTTAATGCCTTGTACTTTAATAAACAAAGAATCGGCATCAAAGGAAAACTCTTCCAGCTTTCCGTCGGTTTTCTGCTTTATATCTTCCAGACGGTCTTTCACGGACTCCAGATTACTCAAATCAGACAGTTTTGCATATACGCGTTCCTGGCTGTAAGGAACATATTTAACGGTACTTTCAAATTGTGCCATAACAAATTATTGAATTGAATAAAAAAACAAAAAGAACAATCCGGAAAGGCTTTCCTCCTCCGGACAGTTCTTTTTGTACTAAATATTTTTACGAAAGACAATCATTTCGCAGGTTCCCAGTGAGAAGGATCTTTTCTCCAGGCCTGCAAAACAGGAATATCTTCTTCTTTAATATATTCCGACTTCAAGGCAGCTTCGAGGACTGCTTCGTAGTTAGTCAAGGTAATCAAGTTAACTTTTGCTTTCTTAAAGGCTTCTGCTGCTACATCGAATCCGTAAGTATACGCTGCAACCATACCGATTACTTCGCAACCGTCGCGACGGATAGCCTCAACAGCTTTCAAACTGCTACCGCCAGTAGAAATCAGGTCTTCGATAACAACCACTTTCATTCCCGGACGAAGCTCACCTTCAATCAAGTTTTCCAATCCATGGTCTTTCGGAGTAGAACGTACGTATACGAACGGCAAGTTCAACTCTTCGGCTACCAATGCTCCCTGTGGAATAGCACCTGTAGCTACACCGGCAATAGCATCAACTTCACCGAATTTTTCCAGAACGATACGGCTGATTTCCAGCTTCACGAAATTACGGAGAGACGGATACGACAAAGTCTTGCGATTATCACAATAGAATGGAGATTTCCAACCTGAAGCCCAAGTAAAAGGGTTTTCCGGCTGAATTTTAATCGCTTTAATCTTCAGCAATTTCTCAGCAAATAATTTTTCCAACGTTTTCATACTTAATTTTATATCTGATAAACAATGCAAATTTAAAGAATTACATTGACAATTGAAAATTACAAAGTGTTTTTTTCGTAAAGAAGCATATACTACTGTGCCCATGCCAGGGTAAAAAGACTGATACGCAGGCCGGGAATACCGGACAAAGCATCGGCACAGGCTACCAGAGTGGCTCCTGTAGTGAGTACATCATCGACCAGCAGAATGTGTTTATCCTTTAATGAAGCAGAGAAAGGTGTGGCCGTAAACAGTCCGACGGTATTCTGCCAGCGCTCAAAACTGCTTTTGTGGGTCTGGGTAAGGTTGTTATGGCATCGGCTTAAACAGGTTTCAAGCAAGGGTATCTGCACAATCGAACTGATTCCACGGGCTATTTCCCGGCTTTGGTTATACCCTCTCTTCCGCTCACGCAAGGGATGCAACGGTACAGGAACTAAAAAATCAATACCTGAAAAGAAACCGGAAAGCTGCAATTCGCAAGCTGCATACCGTCCCAATACATAACCGATGTCCTTACGTCCGTTATATTTCAGGGCACGAAGCAAACAGCTTGCTACTCCTCCCTTGTGATAATAAAAATAGGAAGTTGCTTTTTCTACCGGAAGCTTTCCCCAAAAGCTGCGGGCAACCGGATTGTCGGACGGAGTGGAATGAAAGCCGGTAAAGGGCAAGGCAGCAAGACATCCCGTGCAGACAGCCTGCTCGGACGGCAACAGTATTTTTCCGCAGACTACGCAAGTGCGAGGAAAAAACAGCTCCTGCAGGTCAGTCAACAAACGCATCATAAGCATCAGCTTCAGGTAAATGGGAAAGTATTTCCTGCATGGTAAATCCCCGTCCTGCAGCAAAACGGATAAGCTTGGCATTACGCTCGTAAGTGCTGCCGGACTTTACAGAGGCTGATTTCTGCTTCAGCAACCGTGCCAGTATGGATGCATATTCTTCGGCATCAATCTCGGTCAAGCCTTCTTCTATGGCAGCGGGTGCCAAGCCTTTCATTTTCAGGGCCTGTATGATTTTATTGCGTCCCCACTGGTTAAAACGGTATTTATCGCGCACAAAGAAACGGCAAAAGCGAGCAGAGTCAATGTATTTCTCACGTTCCAGCCATTCCAGTATGTGAGCTGCAGTTTCGGGAGTTGCTCCCCACTGCAACAGTTTGGCTTCAACTTCGGCTGCACAATGCTCGGCCGACGCACAATAGGCTGCCGCTTTATTCAACAGTTCTTTTTCGGTATATTCTTTCATCTTAAACAAGCTTTTACCATACGATCGTTCCCAAAAATATCTTTCCGAAGCTCGACGGCTGCATACCCCATCTGCTGGAGCAAAGAAACGGTTTCGGGACCATAATTACGGTTTATCTCAAAATACAGGCTTCCGTCCGGCTCCAAAAGTGTCTGCCCTACTTCGGCTATGCGACGGTAAAAGCGCAAAGGGTCTTCATCGGGGACAAACAAAGCCAGGCCGGGTTCCCACTGAAGTACATTGGCTTCCATCTCCTGTTTTTCTTTTTCGGCAATATAAGGCGGATTGCTTACAATCACCCGAAAGCGCTCATCAGCCGGGCAAGGCTGAAAAACATCCTGGTGACGGTATTGTACCGATACATGATTGATTCGGGCATTCTCTGCAGCGACTTGCAAGGCTTCTCCGGATATATCCCACGCATGTACGACAGCCTGAGGCAAACGGGCTGCCAGGGAAACCGGGATACATCCGCTGCCGGTACCTATATCCAGAACCGAGAAGGAAGTTTCATCCTTCATATCGCTTACAATCCATTCTATCAACTCGGCTGTTTCGGGGCGGGGAATCAGGACATCCGGAGTTACCTTGAAAGGCATTCCTCCGAAACAGACTTCACCCACGATATATTGTATAGGTTCGTGACGCGAAAGTCTGTCCAGAATATCTTCCAGCTGCTCCCGTTCCTTTGATGAAAAATCATTATCTTTGCCCGCATACAGCCGGCTGGTTGTAAAGCCAAAAACAGAAACCAGCATCTCTTTTGCCAGAGGCGCTATTTCCTCAGCAGGGTACTGAAAGTCCTGCAGACGTTGTTTTATATATGTAAAAATCGGATGCATAATATGCAAATTTAAACATTTATGGAAAAAACGAAGAGTATTGACGAAAAATATATGGCCAGATGCCTGCAACTGGCTGCATGTGGCCAGCGCAATGCGGCTCCGAACCCAATGGTAGGTGCCGTCATCGTATACAATGGAATGATTATTGGTGAGGGTTATCACATACGCTGTGGAGAAGCGCACGCCGAAGTTAACGCCATCCGTTCCGTTAAAGATCCTTCCCTGCTGCAAAAAGCTACGATATATGTCAGTCTGGAGCCTTGCTCCCATTACGGGAAAACCCCTCCTTGCGCCGACCTGATTATCAGCAAACAGATTCCGCGTGTTGTCATCGGTTGTATGGACCCTTTCTCGCTGGTAGCCGGACGGGGCATTGCCAAACTGAAAGCTGCCGGTATTGAAGTGACTGTAGGAGTACTGGAAGCACAATGCCGCAACCTGATACGTAAGTTCATTACTTTCAATACGCAGAAACGGCCTTATATTACCTTAAAATGGGCCGAATCGGCAAATGGTTATCTGGATGTATTACGGTCGGACAGCAGTCCGTTTGTATTGTCGAGTGAGGAAAGCAGTATCTTCGTCCACAAGCAAAGGGCCGAGAACATGGCTATCATGGTAGGAAGAAAAACAGCCTTGCTGGACAACCCGACGCTTACTACCCGGCACTGGTATGGAAGAAATCCGGTGCGTCTGGTTATCGACAAGGAACTGTCATTGCCAGAAAGCCTGCACCTGTTCGACGGTACAACTCCTACATGGATTTTTACAGCACAAGCACCCGGACAGGCACAGATACACCATAATAATATAGAATATATCCAGTTGGACTTTAGCACTGATATCTTACCTCAGGTGATGCAGATTCTTTATGACCGGAAAATCCAGTCACTTCTGGTAGAAGGTGGAAGCAAACTGCTGCAAAGTTTTATCGACCTGAATTTATGGGATGAGGGATACGTAGAACATACACCTCATATTTTAAATAAGGGAGTAACATGCCCAAAGTGGAAAGAGAATACTTTTTTTGAAATAGAAAAGTACTTTGGAAGGAGTTTTCTGCATTATAAAAACATTGTTTTAGACTGATTAATAAGCTATTCTGTCGATAAAATCAGCCAATCTATCTATAATTTTACATAAAACTTGGCATAAAACTTCTTATTAGAAAAAAAACTTTCTACTTTTGCGACTTGTAATAATAGAACTCATTTGCAAATGAAAATAAAATTCTTACAGCTTATTGCTGCTTTTGTAGCAACCTCTTTTGTGGCAACCTCGTGTCTGGAAACCAATGAAGTAAAAATTGAATACGGGGCTGAATCCAGTATTACGTCTTTTTCTGTGGGCACACTGAACATTACGCGCGTAGGTAAAGACATGAACGGGAATGACAGTATTTACACCGATACCATAAACTGCAGCAAATACCCGTTTACAATTGACCAGATTAACCGTACGATTGAAAACAAAGACTCACTCCCGGTAGGAACTGATGCAACCAAAGTTCCCTTATCTATTGAAGCAGATACCTATTACGTATTATACGAAAAACTGTCGGATGGCGAATTTAAAGATACATTGTGGACTTCTGCTGACTCACTGGATTTTACAAAACCATATAAAGGACATGCGGATGATATGGGAGTCCGGTTTAAAGTAATGGCACCTGACGGTGTTATGGGAAATCCATATACAGTCAAAGTAAATGTGCATAAGCAAGTGCCAGACACACTGATTTGGAATTCATTATCAGCATCTTTTGCCGGTGGAGCTATCTCTAACCAGAAAGCGATTTATCATAATAAACGGATTTATGTATTTGGAAATCAAAACGGAAAATGTGTCATGACATCCATAACTGCAGAGAATGGAAGAATTGGCAGCTGGAGTTCCCCGATTGCATTAGATGGTACAGACCCGATTTCAGCTACTTTGTGGAATGAACAGTTCTACATTTTAAAAGGCAATGAATTATGTAAAATCAAGGAAGATGGAACGCTAGAGCCTGTAACAACCAATCTGCAACTGAAAGCACTGATCAGTGGTGCATATACAGGAAAGCTATATGCTGTGGATATTAACAATAAATTTATCGCTTCATCCGACGGCATGCAATGGGATACAGAAGAAGGAGAAGTTTTAATTCCATCCTCTAGAATTTATTCTTTTACGCATACATACGAACATAACACAAATATTACCGGAGTGACATTTATCGGTAATAATCTTGAAACAAGTGCCAATGACTCAACAGCAATCGTATATGGACGCCTGACAGATGAAAAGGAATGGACTCCTTATGAACAAGGAATAAACGGATGTCCGAATTTCGAAAATATGGCTGTTGTAAACTATGATGACAGACTGTTGGCATTTGGTGGTAACGTAACTAAAGGAGGAAAAGAAACCATTGCTCCTTTCAGTGCATTCTATCAGTCTATAGACAATGGAAATACCTGGCAATGTGTTACCAGCGCACTTGCTTTCCCGAAAGAAAACGCAGAAAAGGGAATCAAAACATTTGCAACCAAATACACAGATTCTCACAAGAACTATTCATGTGTAACCGGAGAAAAAGATAAAAGTAATAACTTCATTTGGATTATATGGGAAGACGGCTCAATAGAAAGAGGACTGATTAACCGCCTCCATTTCCAAAGTAAATGGTAAGTCTTAACTTTTAATGAAGTACGGCCATGACATATAAGGAACAAATAGACAAAAGTAAAATTCCAGCCCACATTGCCATTATCATGGATGGTAACGGACGCTGGGCAAAACAAAAAGGACAAATTCGCAGCTATGGACATCAGGCTGGTGCCGAAACGGTGCATATCATAGCTGAAGAAGCTGCACGTCTGGGAGTTAAGTTTCTTACCCTTTATACTTTTTCTACGGAAAACTGGAACAGACCCGCAGACGAAATTGCTGCATTGATGAGCTTGTTGATGGATTCCATTGAAGAAGAAACCTTCATGAAAAACAATATCAGTTTCCGAATCATTGGCGATACAACCAAGCTGCCGGAACAGGTATTGAACAGACTGAATCAATGCATTGCAAGAACATCTGCCAATACGGGCATGTGCCTGGTTTTAGCCTTAAGTTATTCTTCAAAATGGGAGATAACTGAAGCTGTAAAACGCATTGCAGCGGATACCAAAGCAGGAGAGATAAACGTAAACGATATTACAGATAAAACAATAGACAGTTACCTGTCGACTAATTTCATGCCAGACCCAGACCTGCTTATCCGAACAGGAGGGGAAATACGCCTGAGTAATTATCTTCTTTGGCAATGTGCTTACTCGGAATTATATTTCTGCGATACATTCTGGCCTGATTTTAAAGAAGAAGAATTCTGCAAAGCAATCTGTGAATATCAAAAAAGAGAACGCCGTTTTGGCAAAACTAGCGAACAATTATAATTGACGAAAATGAGTAACCGTATTCCACTTATATTTTTAACATGTGCCTGTGCATTGGGTACTGGAAATGCTTATGCACAGACAGCTACAACCACAGAAGAGGAGGAAAACAATCCGGTTGTCTTATATACTGCAAACCCTAAAAAATACGAAATTGCAGGAATTAAAGTACAAGGAGTAAAAAACTATGAAGACTATGTGCTCATCGGTATCTCCGGACTTTCTGTAGGACAAACCGTTAATATCCCGGGTGATGACATTACAGCTGCCGTAAAACGCTACTGGCGGCATGGGCTGTTTTCGGATGTTAAAATATCTGTGGAAAAATTTGTCGGTAACAAGGCTTATTTGCTTATCGAACTGAAGCAACGTCCGCGTATCACTGACATCAAGTTCAACGGAGTTAAGAAAAGCGAACGCGAGGATTTACAGGCTAAGCTGGGTAATATGGTAAAGGGTATGCAGATTACTCCTAACATGATAGACCGTGCCAAAATCCTTATCAAGAAGCATTTCGATGAAAAAGGTTTTAAGAATGCAGAAGTTGATATTATCGAACGCGAAGACCCGGAAAATAAAGAACAGGTATATGTAGATGTCAATATTGACAAAAAAGCCAAAGTCAAAGTACACCAGATTACCATTGACGGCAATACTATCTTGACGGACAAGAAATTGAAGCGCGTGATGAAGAAAACGAACGAAAAAGGCAAGTTGGTTAACCTTTTCCGTCCTAAGAAATTCATCAATGAAAGATACGAAGAAGACAAACAGAAGATTATAGACAAATATAATGAACTGGGATACCGCGATGCACAGATTGTGGTAGACAGTGTTTCACCTTTCGATGATAAGACGGTGAACGTGTATATGAAGATTGAGGAAGGACAGAAGTATTATCTGCGTAACGTTACGTGGGTTGGAAATACTGTTTATCCGTCTGATCTTCTGAATGAACAGCTCCAGATGAAAAGAGGTGATGTCTATAACCAGAAGTTACTGAACGACCGTCTGTCGAACGATGAAGATGCAATTGGTAACAACTATTATAACCGTGGATATGTATTCTATCACTTGGACCCGGTAGAAGTGAATATCGAAAATGACTCTATCGACCTGGAAATGCGTATCCAGGAAGGTCCGCAGGCTACTATCAGCCACGTACGTATCAATGGTAACGACCGTTTGTACGAAAACATCATACGACGTGAGTTAAGAACGCGTCCGGGTGACTTGTTCAGTAAAGAGGCACTGGAACGTTCATATCGTGAAATTGCCCAAATGGGACACTTCAACCCTGAAAATATCGACCCGGGAGTGGTTCCAGATGCTGCAAATGGTACTGTAGATATCAACTGGGGACTGGAGTCAAAAGCAAACGACCAGGTAGAATTTTCTGCCGGATGGGGACAGACAGGTATCATCGGTAAACTGAGCTTGAAGTTTACCAACTTCTCCTTCGCCAACTTGTTCCGCAAGAATGATAACTACCGTGGTATCCTGCCACAGGGAGACGGACAAACATTGACTATCAGTGGCCAGACTAACGGTAGCTACTATCAGTCGTACAGTGTATCATTCTTTGACCCATGGTTTGGTGGAAAACGTCCGAACTCATTCTCTGTATCAGCCTACTATTCTGTACAGACCGATATCAGTGACCGTTACTACAACCAGGCTTGGCAAAACAGTATGTGGAACTATTACACAGGCTACAGTACCTATTATAATAACTCCTATTATGATATGGGATCGTATTATGATCCAGGAAAATACATCAAGATGTTTGGAGTATCTATGGGTTGGGGTAAACGTCTGAGATGGCCGGATGACTATTTTACATTGAGTGCAGAATTGTCTTACCAACGATTTATCCTGAGAGACTGGAGTTATTTATACGTTCGTTTGAACGATGGAACTTACATGACAAATGGTAAGTGTAATAATATCAGCTTAAATCTGACCTTGTCTCGTAACTCAACAGATAATCCGATATTCCCACGATACGGTTCAGAATTTACCGCATCAGTGCAGTTGACTCCTCCTTACTCGCTCTTCAGTAATAAGGATTATTCTACATACGGTACAGAAAACCATGAAGAGGCAGAAAGCATGTACAGATGGATTGAATATCACAAGTGGAAATTCAAATCAAAAACATATACAGCGCTTACAGGAGGCAAAAAATGTCCGGTTATCATGACTCGATTTGAATTTGGTTTGTTGGGCCACTATAATAAACACAAGAAGTCTCCGTTCGAAACCTTCTATATGGGTGGTGACGGTATGACCGGTTATAGTAGTAACTATGCATCCGAAACGATTGCATTACGTGGTTATGAAAACGGTTCACTATCCTACGCAGGCTATGCTTATATGCGTCTGGGAGCAGAATTACGCTATCCGCTGATGCTGGAAAACTCAACCAGTATCTATGCGTTGAGCTTTGTTGAAGCCGGTAATGCATGGGACAATGTTAGTAGCTTTAACCCATTCAGTCTGAAACGTTCTGCCGGAGTAGGTGTACGTATCTTCCTGCCGATGGTAGGTATGATGGGTATTGACTGGGCTTACGGTTTCGACAAGATTAACGGCTCAATGAGCCAGAGTGGTAGCCAGTTCCACTTCATTATTGGACAAGAATTCTAAAAAATTTAGAGCATATGAGGAAGTTCTTTTTAATCATGCTTATAATAATAGCAGGTGGCATTACTGCTAATGCACAGAAATTTGCCTTGGTAGATATGGAATATATAATGAAAAAAATTCCAGCATATACTGAAGCGAATCAACAGCTTGAACAGTTGTCAAGTCAATGGCAATCTGAAATAGAACAGAAAGCCAAAGAGGCTGAAACACTCTATACAGCTTATCAGAATGCTGGTAAGCTGAGTGATGCTCAAAAGACAGAAAAAGAAAACGCAATTGTTGCCAAGGAAAAAGAAGCCGCACAGTTGCGCCAGCAATATTTCGGTCCGGAAGGAGAAATGATGAAAAAGCGTGAAGAACTTATCCGCCCCATACAGGATGCAGTTTATGAGGCGATAAAAGAGATAGCAACTCGTAAAGGTTATGATGCCGTAATTGACAGGGCATCTGCACAAAGTATGATTTTTGCGTCTCCACGCATTGATATAAGCAATGAAGTACTTTTGAAATTAGGATATTCAAATTAATTTCATACATTTGCAACCGGAACTTTTACATCGAATTATTAATAAATAGACTTTATAATTATGTTGAAAAAAATTGCTTTATTACTTTTAATGATTGCTCCATTGAGCGTTTTTGCACAGAAGTTCGGACACTTCAAATCAATGGATATCATTCCAGTTATGCCTGAATGGTCTAAAGCACAAACAGACATCCAGACTATGCAGAAACAGTATGAAGACGAAATCAAACGTGCTTCTGAAGAATTTAACAAGAAATTTGCTGAATACCAGCAGGAAGCTTCTAAACTGCCTCAGAATATTCAGGAACGCCGTCAAAAGGAACTTCAGGAAATGCAGGAAAAAGGTATGCAGTTCCAGCAAGAAGCTCAACAGCAGTTGCAGAAAGCATATGCTGATATGATGGAACCTATCTACGACAAACTGGAAAAAGCAGTTAAATCAGTAGGTCAGTCTGGAGGATATACTTACGTATTCGACTTGAACAGAACTGATATTCCTTATATCAATGAATCACAGTCTACTGATGTTACTAATGCCATCAAGACTCAGCTGGGTATCAGCCTGACAGCAGTTCCTGCTGCGCCAGCCGCACCGGCTGCACCTGCAGCTCCTGCAAAATAAACAGGATTATTGATTCTACATTATATTCCGCAGATAACACAGATTTGCCACATGAAACATACTGTGTTATCTGCGTTTTCATTTAAGCAATAACAGAAGCAGATTATGATTACATTAGCAAACAGTTTGGCAGGACCTATTGGCGTTTTTGATTCTGGCTATGGAGGCTTAACCATACTCAGCAAATTCAGGGAAATAATGCCTGAATATGACTATATCTACTTAGGGGACAATGCCCGTACACCATATGGAACACGTTCGTTTGAAGTCGTATATGAATTCACGTTACAAGCTGTACGAAAGCTCTTTGAATTGGGTTGCCCGCTGGTCATTCTTGCATGCAATACAGCATCTGCAAAAGCCCTGAAATCAATACAGCAAAATGATTTACCATATCTGGATTCCTCACGCCGTGTATTAGGAGTTATTCGCCCGACAGCTGAGCAAGTAGGTACCTTAACAAAAAATGGCCATGTAGGCATTCTTGCTACTTCTGGGACTGTAAAATCAGAATCCTATCCGCTTGAAATTCATAAATTATTTCCTGAAATCAAGGTTACAGCTACAGCATGCCCTTTATGGGTTCCTTTGGTTGAAAATGGAGAAGCTACATCTGAAGGAGCTGATTATTTCGTAAAAAAATATATTGATGAAATACTGGCAAAAGATCCGCTGATAGATACATTGATACTGGGATGTACACACTATCCGCTCCTGATAGATAAAATCCGACAATATACCCCAAAACATATTCAATTGATGCCGCAGGGAGAGTATGTAGGCCAAAGCTTGAAGGACTATTTGAAACGGCATGATGAAATGGATATGCGTTGCTCTAAAAATCATAGATGCATGTTCCTGACTACCGAATCTGTAGACAAATTCAAAGAGTCGGCATCGCTGTTTTTACATGAAGAAATCAACGTAAAAAGTATTACACTGGAGTAAGGTAATTACTCGGCCAATTGTCTCAGCAAACGCTTACTGAAGTAATGTACCGGATACCATACAGACAAGAAACCAACAAGTAAAACAGTCAGGAATATCAGAATGATATCTGTCAGATGGATGCTTACAGGATAGGCATCGATGACAAAACTGCCCGCAGAACTTCCTAATGAGATAATACCAAACTGCTGTTGAACAAAGCACAATAACAAACCAACTAAAATTCCGGCTACTGCTCCAATAAAGGATATCATACGGCCTTCTAATAAAAAGATGCGGATAATCAGCCGGTCGTTTGCACCCAAATTACGCAAAGTGAGAGCATCTTGCTTCTTATCAATAATCAGCATAGACAATGAGCCGATGACATTAAAACAAGCAATCATTAAAATAAAAGTCAAAAAGAAATAGGAAATCAATTTTTCTATTTCCATTATACGGAAAGTATCGGCCTGCTGCTGATATCGGTCTTGTACCCGGAATTCATCCCCCAAAAGTGCAGTTATTTTTTGCTTTGTCTGAGCTACCGAATAACCATCCTTCAACTTAACTTCGATTGAAGAAACTTCATTATCGTACTGAAAAAGACGGCGTGCAAAATTCAATGAAGTCAGCATGTAACTCATATCATATTTCTCCTGACTTACGGCAAAAACTAAACCTGAAGAAAACAGCTTGCCGGAAACAAAACTGGCAGACGGATTGGAAAGATTGACTTTACTGCCACGCTTGGGAGCATAAACAACCAATGGGTCCAGAAAACGTACACCAGAACCAAGAACAGAAACCAACCCCATTCCTGGAATAACATAATCGGCAACTTCATCATGTAAAACAGGATTTCCCCTGCCATATAAAATACTGTCTATAGCCGACTGCTGTTCGAAATTATCCTCCACTCCTTTCACCACAACCATTGCCTGGCGATCCTGATACTTCACCATCGCATTATCCTCCAGGGTACGGGTTATCAGCTCTATTTCGGGCATTTCTGCAAGTTTAAGCACTCTAGCATCTTCCCCATCAAATACTTTACCGGAAACAGCCGTAATTTTTAATTGTGGATCAAAAGCGGTAAAAAAAGTGGCTACCAGATCCTGGAAGCCATTAAATACAGATAAAGTACACACTAACGCCATTGTAGCTAAAGCCACTCCACAAACGGAAATGGCTGAAATAACATTAATGGCATTATGCGACTTCTTTGAAAAAAGATACCTTTTTGCTATATAAAAAGGGAAATTCACAAGCTTATTCTTTCAAAAGTTTATCTATTTTTTCAACATAATCAAGTGAGTCGTCAACAAAGAACTTCAATTCCGGAATGATTCGCAACTGATGACGTACTCTGTTACCCAACTCAAAACGGATACTTTTAGTATTATCGTTAATGTTCTTGATAATTTCTTCACTCTTTCCAGAAGGGAAGATACTTAAATAAACACGTGCATAACTCATATCAGGACTGATACGAACCACACTTACCGAAACCAATACGCCGTGCATGGCTTTGGTTTGAAGCAGGAAAATCTCACTCAGTTCTTTCTGAATAAGACGAGATATTTTATTTTGTCTAGTAGTTTCCATATATAATTATTTTTTGCGAATAATCGTAAGACCATCCCTTAGCGGAAGTATTACCTTTTCTACACGAGAATCGGCTGCTACAAAATCATTAAAAGCTTTAATTCCGATAGTCTGTGTATCAGTATGATGCGGATGTTCTTCGAGTACATGTCCATCCCATAACGTATTATCTGCGATAATGTATCCTCCAGCATTCATTTTCTTGAGGACCATTTCATAATATTCCAAATAAAATCGCTTGTTGCCGTCCATAAAAACGAGGTCGAATGTTATATCCATCGTAGGAACCATTTCCAAAGCATCGCCAATGTAGAACTTTATTTTATCGGCATAAGGAGATTTTTCAAGCCATGGACGGGTAAAGTCTTCTTGTTCATCATTAATCTCAAACGTATGGAGCATTGCTCCCTCCTCCAAACCTTCGGCCATGCATAAAGCCGAATAACCACTGTAAGTTCCTATCTCGAGAACCTGTTTGGGGCGAATCATCTGTACAAACATCTTCAACATTCGTCCTTGAAGATGCCCGGAAGCCATTCGGGGACGCAGTAACTTTACATGCGTCGCCCGATATAATGCCTTCAGGTATTCTGTTTCTTCATCAATATGCTGAAGAATGTATGCATCAAGAGCATCTGTTTCCTTCATCTCTTGGCATCCGACAATTAAAGGTAACGATTGCTGTTAGGTAAAACAGCATCTTCTGCATACTGCAGAGCATCACCTACCTGATTGATTTCCAAGAAAGATGTTTTTGTACCTTTCTTACCACTACTCAAGTAAGCAACCATATCTTTTTCACTCAAGACACCGTCACCAATTAAACGGCGCAATGCAGTGAAATAATATTCCTGTCCGTTTGCTTTTTCAGGCATATAAATAGCTTCTACACCATATGACAATGCCAAGTGGCGCATTGTTTTTTCTTTATAGCAAATTGCCATTACAGGGAATCGACCACGGAATGCAGCCAGATTACGAGCTGTGCGACCACTAAAGCTGTCTGTAATAATAGCACGGATAGGCATCAGATAGGTTGCGTTTACAGCCTGCTTAGCCAAGAAAGAAGTAACATCTGTATTTTCCGGAGTCAAAGGAATCTGGATATCATTCTCAGCCAATTTATCTTTTTCAGCCTGAGCTGCAATCTTAGTCATAGTCTTCACTGCTTCTACAGGATACTTACCGTATGCAGTTTCACCGCTCAACATCAAAGCATCTGTACGATAATAAATAGCATTGGCAATATCTGTAACTTCGGCACGTGTCGGACGTGGGTTGTTAATCATGGTGTGCAGCATCTGAGTAGCCACGATAACCGGCTTCTTAGCCAAAATACATTTCTTAATCAACAAACGCTGAATTCCCGGAATGCGTTCCTGTGGAACTTCAATACCCAAGTCTCCACGAGCTACCATCACGCCATCTGCAACTTCCAGAATTTCATCAATATTATCAACACCTTCCTGATTTTCAATCTTTGCAATAATTCGGATATCGCTGTTATGAGCATCCAAAATTTCCCGGATATCCAAAACATCCTGTTTATTACGTACGAAAGAGTGAGCAATAAAATCAATATCTTTTTCAATTGCATACAAGATGTTGTTGCGGTCTTTTTCTGTCAAAGAAGGAAGATTGATACGAACACCCGGAACGTTTACACTCTTACGACTTCCCAAGCCAGCATCGTTTTTAACTTCACAGAACAGCGTATCTTCATTTTTATCTACTACCTGAAGCTCCAACTCGCCATCATCAATCAAAACTGAAGCACCTACACTTAAATCTTTTACAAAGCCTGAATAGGTAACAGCTATGCACTCACGTGTTGTTTCCTGATCCGGATTTCCTACAATACGTACTTTATCACCTATTTTAAATTCAATTGGTCCTTCTGCAAGTGCAGTAGTACGAACTTCAGGACCTTTAGTATCCATTAGTATACCGATACGGTTAGAAACCTCACGAACATTAGCAATCAGTCTTTCAAAACCTTCACGGTTAGCATGAGCCGTATTCATACGTACCACATTCATACCAGCCTTATACAGGTCTCTAATAAACTCTACGTCACAACGCAAATCCGAAATGGACGCTACGATCTTTGTTTGTTTGAGCATCATAATTTTAGTATATTACTGTGTAATTATTCATTTTTGATAAAAGACTCTACAGCCAATCTATAAGAATCAAGACCAAAGCCACATATAACACCTCTACAAGCGCATGAAATCATGGATTTATGACGGAACTCTTCACGGGCATGAACATTCGAAATATGCACCTCAACAACCGGTGCTGTTACCGCACGAATAGCATCCTGCAATGCGATGGAAGTATGTGTATAGGCCCCTGCATTTAGAATTATGCCATCATAATCAAACCCAACTTCATGGATTTTATTTATCAACTCACCTTCTATATTAGACTGAAAATAAGCAAATTCTATGTCAGGAGACAACATCACAAGCCTTTTGTAATAAGTTTCGAATGACATTGCACCGTAAATAGAAGGTTCTCTTTTCCCCAGCAAGTTGATATTAGGGCCATTAATGATTTGTACCTTCATATTTTCTTGTATTTGTGACTTTTATTACCTTTGTAGAAGTAATTTGGGGACAAATATAAAAAAAAGAATGGAAATCAGCGAGAAAAAACACAAGATTATAATAAAGTATAAACAATATTTAAAGTTAGAGAAGTCACTATCAACCAATACAGTAGAAGCCTATCTGACAGATTTGGAGAAATTAATTATCTTTCTGGAGGAGACCGGAAAGGAGATTGAAACAGTCCGTTTAGAAGACCTTGAAGCCTTTTCTGCCGGATTACATGATATCGGCATACACCCACGTTCACAAGCCCGGATTCTTTCTAGTATTCGAACTTTTTTCCGTTTCTTACTTTTGGACGGGTATCGGGAAGATGATCCGTCTGAACTGTTAGAATCTCCACAAATAGGACGTCACCTCCCCGAAGTTTTGACAATCGAAGAAATCGACCGCATGCTTGAATGCATTGATAAAAGTACTCGTGAAGGACAAAGAAATACAGCTATCATAGAAACATTGTATGGCTGCGGACTGCGTGTATCCGAATTGTGCAATCTAAAATTATCTGATTTATATTTAAAAGAGGAATTTATCAAAGTAAACGGGAAAGGAAACAAACAGCGCCTGGTCCCCATTTCTCCCCGCGCCATTCATGAACTAAAGCTTTATTTCAATTGGAGAAATGAAGGACTTATCAAAAAAGATTTCGAAGATTATGTATTTATCAGCCGTTTTGGAAAAAACATTTCACGCATAATGGTTTTTCACATCATTAAAGAATTAGCTGAAGCAGCAGGAATAAAGAAAATCATCAGTCCGCATACATTACGACATTCTTTTGCGACACATTTACTCGAAGGTGGCGCTAATTTGCGAGCAATTCAGGCAATGCTCGGCCATGAAAGTATTGGAACAACAGAGATTTACACCCACATAGACCGTTCATTATTAAAGACAGAAATACTTGAGCACCACCCCCGAAATATACAAAACGGCCATTTTTCAAAGTAAAAAGAGTAAAATTGAGTATTTTTAATGTTTTTTTTACGTTAAAGCGAAAAATCTTTGTTCCAAATTAAATGATAATAGAGTTTTTTTCTATCTTTGCCCCAAATTTAGTTACTGAATATAAGATTTAAATATTTATACAAACTAACATTTTAAAAACCATGATTAAAAAGTTGTATTTGCCATTAGTGGCATTGCTAGTTCTTGCTTTCTCTTCATGTAGCAAGATGGGTGAGTTGGACCCAAGCTATTTCACAACTAACCCTGAAGTATTGGAAGCAATTGGTGGTAAAGTTCCTGTAACTATCACAGGTAAATTCCCTGAAAAATACTTCAAGAAAAACGCAGTTGTTGAAGTAACTCCAGTTTTGAGATGGGATGGTGGTGAAGCTAAAGGTCAGCCTGCTACATTCCAGGGTGAAAAAATCCAAGGAAACGACCAGACTATTTCTTACAAAGCTGGTGGTTCATACACTATGAAAGCCAATTTCGATTATATTCCTGAAATGGCAAAATCTGAATTGTATTTGGATTTCAAAATTACAAAAGGTTCTAAGACTTACACTATTCCTTCTGTAAAGATTGCTGACGGTGTAATCGCTACTTCAGAACTTCCTACTGTAGGTTCTGCTAACGCAGCTTTGGCTCCAGACGCATTCCAGCGTATTATCAAAGAAGCTAAACAAGCTAACATCATGTTCTTGATTCAGCAGGCTAACTTGCGTGCCAGCGAATTGAAATCTGAAGGTTTGAAAGATTTCCACAGCACAGTTGCTGCTGTTGCTGCTGACACTAAAGGTCACAAACTGAACAACATCGAAATCTCTGCTTACGCTTCTCCAGATGGTGCTACAGACTTGAATACTAACTTGGCTGAAAACCGTCAGAGCAACACTGAAAAATACATGAAAAAGCAGTTGAAGAAAGGTAAAATCGAAACTATCCTTGATACAAAATACACTGCTGAAGACTGGGACGGATTCCAGGAATTGGTTTCTAAATCAAACATCCAGGATAAAGACCTGATCTTGCGTGTTCTTTCTATGTACTCTGATCCTGAACAGCGTGAAACTGAAATCAAGAACATTTCTTCAGTTTACAAAACTTTGGCTGACGAAATCCTTCCTCAGTTGCGTCGTGCTCGTTTGACTGCTAACTATGACATCATCGGCCGTAGCGATGAAGAAATCATCGAAGCATTCGACACTGATCCTAAAGTATTGTCTGTAGAAGAAATGTTGTATTGCGCAACTTTGACTAACGATGCAAATCGTAAAGCTACTATCTATAAGAAAACTACAGAAATCTATCCTAACGATTACCGTGCTTACAACAACTTAGGTATGTTGTCATACATTTCTGACAAAGCAACTGCAGAAAGCTACTTCAAACAGGCTGCTGGCAAAAATGCTAACGCTTGCGAAGTAAACACTAACCTTGGTTTGTGCGAAATGTACAAGGGCAATGTAGCTAATGCTGAAAACTACCTGAGCAAAGCTACAGGTGCTAACACAGCAAACGAAGCTTTGGGTAACCTGTATATCAAACAGGGTCAGTATGACAGAGCTGTAAACGCATTCGGTGATACTAAGACTAACTCTGCTGCTTTGGCTCAGATCTTGGCTAAAGATTACAACAAAGCAAAAGCTACTTTGAGCGCTGTACAGAATCCAGATGCTTACACTGACTACTTGATGGCTATTGTTGGTGCGAGAACAAACAATGCTTCATTGGTTAAGAGCAGCTTGGAAAATGTTGCTAAGAAGGATGCTGCTTTGGCTGCTAAAGCTACAACAGACCGCGAATTCGCAAAATATGATGTAAAATAATCATATAAAGAATTTCACAGAAAAGCCGGGATTTATTAATTCCGGCTTTTTTTATGCAAATAAAAGCTTGAATGATTAAAGAAACTCTTTGAAAATATGTATTTTCGCACAAAATAGAACAGATATGCAAATGAAGACGCAACATTTTATTATCCCATTTCTTGCAATTTTCTTAAGTTGCTGCAGTAATAAAACATTCGAGCTTGAAGCAAATATTACTGACCTGCAGAATGATACTATATATATTATACATGATGACCCTACCTCAAAAGTAGATACGATATATGTAAAGAACAGTCAGTTTAACTACCAAACCCGTATTGATACTACAACCCTAATGAGGCTATATACAGGAGAAAGCAATCGATACATTCCTCTCATCGTAACACAACCTGGAAAAATCAAATTATCAGGAACTCTACAATCTATTAAACTGGAAGGTAAAGGTAGCTGTATGGAGTTTCAACATTATAAAGATTCTATAGCAAACAATTATAAAGAAAAGGACTTACTAGACAAAACAGAAGAATATATACGTAAACATCCTCAGTCATATTTATCAGCCTATCTGATAGACAGCTATTTTATACAAGTAAAGGAGCCTGATTATGAACGAATTGATGCTATAATAAATTCATTAAGTGGAACAATTCATGACTGCCGGATTCTGACAGTAGCACAAGAAGAGATAAAACGAAATCAAAAAAACACCAACTACGTATCTTATTTTACATGCAAAGACAGAAAAGGTAAATTTGTCGGCATAACAGAAAATAAAAATTTTACGTTACTCAACTTTTGGGCTAGCTGGGATAAAGAAAGTTGTATCCTAAAAGACTCCCTGTATGCAAAAATTCCAAAAATTAAAAAAGGCACACTAACTGTTATAAATCTTTCATTAGATAATGACAGTAAAGCATGGGAAAGCCATTGCAAAACAGATACAACCGCATGGAAAGAATGCTGCGATTTTAAAGGATGGACCAGTAATGCTATACAGCAAAACAAAATAACAAGCATTCCACAAAATATATTAATCGATAATAGCAGAAAAATAATTCAACGAAACGTTATACCACAGGAGTTGCCAGGCATCATCGATAAACTTATAAAAGAAAAAGAAACGCAAAACAAGAAAAAGAAATAACCATTAGAAAGGAAACCTTATGCTTGTCAAGTTATTTGGAGCTGCCGTACAAGGCATCGATGCCACTATCATTACAATAGAAGTGAACAGTTCAAGAGGAATAAAATTTTTTCTGGTCGGACTGCCCGATTCTGCAGTAAAAGAGAGCCATGAACGCATTGTATCCGCCTTGCAAGTTAATGGTTACAAATTTCCCACGTGCCAGATTGTTATCAATATGGCCCCTGCTGACATTCGGAAAGAAGGTTCTTCATACGACCTTCCATTAGCTATAGGTATCTTAGCAGCAACAGGAACAATTAATTCGGACAAGCTAGGAAAATATTTATTAATCGGCGAGCTGAGTCTGGACGGTAGTCTGCAGCCTGTAAAAGGTGCCCTACCCATCGCCATTGCTGCACGGGCACAAGGATTCGAAGGTTTTATACTCCCCAAACAAAATGCCCGTGAAGCGGCAGTAGTAAATAACCTGCAAGTTTACGGAGTAGATAATATTACTGAAGTGATAGATTTCTTCAACGGGAAAAAAGAGCTGATTCCCACGATAGTGAACACCCGCGAAGAATTCTACCAAAACCAGATTAATTTTCCGTTCGATTTCTCGGATGTCAAAGGACAAGAAAATGTCAAGCGTGCCTTGGAAGTAGCAGCAGCCGGCGGACACAATCTTATTATGATAGGTGCTCCGGGAAGCGGCAAATCAATGATGGCCAAACGACTTCCCAGTATCCTCCCTCCTCTTTCACTAGGCGAAAGTCTGGAAACAACCAAAATTCATTCTGTTGCGGGAAAACTCAATAAAGACAGCTCACTTATTGCTACACGTCCTTTCCGCAGTCCTCATCATACCATATCACAAGTGGCTATGGTCGGTGGAGGAGCCTCTCCACAGCCTGGCGAAATAAGTCTGGCACACAACGGAGTTCTGTTTCTGGACGAGTTACCCGAATTCAACCGAAGCGTTCTTGAAGTCCTAAGGCAGCCGCTCGAAGACCGGCAAATCACAATTTCCAGAGCTAAATACACTTTAAACTACCCTGCCAGTTTTATGCTGGTTGCATCTATGAATCCGTGTCCTTGCGGTTACTATAATCACCCGACACGAAACTGCGTATGCAATCCCGGACAGGTGCAAAAATATCTGAATAAGATATCAGGACCTCTTCTGGACCGTATTGATATCCAAATCGAAATCGTTCCTGTTCCATTCGAAAAAATTTCGGAACAACAACCAGGAGAAAGCAGTGCCTCTATCCGCGAGCGCGTCATCCGTGCACGGCAGATTCAAACAGAAAGATTTGCCAATTACCCGCGTATTCACTGCAATGCCCAGATGACCTCAAAGCTTTTGCATCAATATGCACAGCCGGATTCCCAAGGCTTACAGCTCCTTAAAAATGCCATGGCCCGGCTCAATTTGTCAGCACGAGCCTACGACCGGATACTGAAGGTAGCACGTACTATTGCTGATTTGGAAGGTTCAGAAAGCATTCGGTCACAACATTTGGCTGAAGCTATAGGCTATCGCAATCTAGACAGAGAAAACTGGGCAGGATAATCACCCAAAGAAGTTCTCGAAGCATAAAAATAACTATCTTTGCAAATAGAAAACAATAATATACCTATACATATATGGAAAAGAAATTTAAACGAACAACGGTTACATCGGCACTGCCTTATGCCAACGGCCCTGTACACATCGGCCATCTGGCAGGAGTATATGTTCCTGCCGATATTTACGTGCGTTATCTCCGCCTCAAGAAAGAAGAAGTTCTTTTCATCGGTGGTTCGGACGAACACGGAGTACCCATCACTATCCGCGCTAAAAAAGAAGGAATTACTCCTCAGGACGTAGTAGACCGCTACCATACACTTATCAAGGATTCATTTAAAGAATTCGGTATTTCTTTCGATACTTACGGACGGACTTCATCGCCGACTCATCACGAGCTGGCTTCAGATTTCTTCCGCAAATTGTACGATAAAGGAGAATTCATCGAAAAGACCTCTGAACAATATTATGATGAAGAGGCACATACATTCCTGGCAGACCGCTACATCACAGGCGAATGTCCACGTTGCCATGCAGAAGGCGCCTACGGAGACCAGTGTGAAAAGTGTGGTAGTACACTATCACCTACCGAACTGATTAATCCGAAAAGTGCCATCAGCGGTAGCAAGCCTGTTATGAAAGAAACCAAACACTGGTATCTGCCATTGGACAAGCACGAAGGATGGCTACGCAAATGGATTCTGGAAGACCACAAAGAATGGCGTCCTAACGTATACGGACAGTGCAAAAGCTGGCTGGATATGGGTTTGCAGCCACGTGCCGTAAGCCGTGACTTGGACTGGGGTATCCCTGTTCCTGTTGAAGGAGCCGAAGGTAAAGTTCTTTATGTATGGTTTGATGCTCCTATCGGCTATATTTCGAACACCAAAGAATTGCTTCCTGATTCATGGGAAAAATGGTGGAAAGACCCGGAAACCCGTCTGATTCATTTCATCGGAAAAGACAACATTGTATTCCACTGTATCGTATTCCCAGCTATGCTGAAAGCTGAAGGAAGCTACATTCTGCCAGACAATGTTCCCTCTAATGAATTCCTGAATCTGGAAGGAGACAAGATTTCTACATCGCGTAACTGGGCTGTATGGTTGCACGAATATTTGCAGGATTTCCCAGGTAAACAGGATGTATTACGCTATGTGCTTACTGCCAACGCGCCCGAAACTAAAGACAACGACTTTACTTGGAAAGATTTCCAGGCACGCAACAACAACGAGCTGGTAGCTGTATACGGAAACTTTGTAAACCGCGCCTTGGTTCTTACCCATAAATATTTTGACGGAAAAGTTCCTGCATGCGGTGAATTAAACGAATACGACAAGGCTACACTTCAGGAGTTTGCCGATGTGAAAGCCGAAGTTGAGAAACTGCTGGATGTATTTAAATTCCGCGATGCCCAGAAGGAAGCCATGAATCTGGCACGTATCGGAAACAAATACCTGGCTGATACTGAGCCTTGGAAGTTGGCTAAGACAGACATGGAACGCGTAGGAACTATTCTGAACATTGCATTGCAACTGGTTGCCAACCTGGCTATTGCTTTCGAACCGTTCCTGCCTTTCAGCAGCGAAAAGCTTCGTCACATGCTGAACATGTCAAGCTTTGACTGGGAACAATTAGGTAGAACAGATTTGCTGGAAACAGGTCACCAGCTGGGCAAGGCAGAGCTGCTCTTCGAAAAGATTGAAGATGAGACCATCCAGGCACAGGTTGACAAACTGCTGGCTACCAAGAAAGCAAACGAAGCAGCAAACTATAAAGCAAACCCTGTTAAACCATACATTGCTTTCGAAGATTTTGAAAAGCTGGACATTCGTGTAGGTACAGTCTTGGAATGCGAAAATGTTCCTAAGATGAAGAAACTGCTGAAATTCAAAATTGCCGACGGACTGGAAAACCGTACCATTGTCAGTGGTATTGCCCAGCATTATAAACCTGAAGAGCTGGTTGGCAAACAAGTTCTGTTCATCGCCAACCTTGCACCTCGCCAGTTCAAGAACGGACTTGTGAGCGAAGGTATGATTTTGTCTGCCGAAAATTTTGACGGCTCACTTGCTGTAACTTCAGTTCTTAGTGAAGTGAAACCTGGAAGTGAAGTGAAGTAATAACATCATAACTCGATTATCAGGGTACAAAGTTTACAAACTTTTCCGTTGTGAATACGGCAAAAGAACAGTAACTTTGTACCTTGATTTTTTATGGTATCTGTTATTCATCATGTCAGGACAATCTTTAAAAGAAAAAACGGCAAAAAGCCTCCTGTGGGGCGGCCTCAGCAACAGCATCCAACAACTGTTGAACCTCTTCTTTGGCATATTTCTTGCCCGCACACTTTCGCGCGCAGACTACGGCATGGTGGGTATGCTGAGTATTTTCTCATTAATAGCAAGTTCACTTCAGGAAAGTGGATTCACGGCTGCACTTACGAATAAGAAAGAGATAAGGCACGAAGATTACAATGCTGTCTTTTGGTTCAGTGTAGGGATGGGTACCACATTATATATCGTCTTATCGTGCTGTGCTCCACTTATCGCAGCATTTTACAACACACCCGAATTGACTTCACTGGCCCGGTATTCGTTTCTTGGATTCTTCATTTCCAGTCTGGGGGTAGCACAAAGTGCCTATATGTTCCGCAATCTTTTAGTAAAGCAGCGGTCCATCGCCATGATGAGTGCACTGGCCATTTCGGGTACGGTGGGAGTTTTACTGGCAGTCAACGGATTCTCATACTGGGGCATTGCGACTCAAAATATTGTTTATGTAAGTGTACTTACAATCCTCTACTGGTTTTATTCTCCCTGGCGACCTTCTTTCCATTTTGATTTCCGTCCCATAAAAAGTATGCTGTCTTTCAGCAGCCGACTGCTTATCACAAACATATTCGGACACATCAACTATAATATCCTGTCTGTTGTCCTGGGAAAGTATTATTCCGGACAAGCTGTAGGCGATTTCAACCAGGCCAACAAATGGAACTACATGGGATATTCTGTCATTGTAGGGATGATAAACGGGGTAGCCCAACCTGTTTTAGTAAACGTATCCGATGATACTGAACGCCAAAAACGAGTATTCCGAAAAATGCTGCGCTTCACAGCCTTTATCAGTTTTCCGTGCATGTTCGGGTTATCCCTGATTGCCCCGGAACTGATTACAATCGCCATTACCTCAAAATGGTCGGAAAGTGCAAGTATCCTGCAAATACTCTGCATAGGCAGTGCATTTACCAGCATAACAAATCTCTACTCCAATCTGATAATCAGCAAAGGCAAATCACAGCTGTTCATGTGGAATACGATTGCCCTCGGAATCATTCAGGTTACAAGTATGTTCTGCTGCCATCCTTACGGCATTATGTTTATGATAAAATGCTATGTAACCATCAATGTCTGCTGGCTACTGGTATGGCAATATTTTGTCTGGAGGGAAATAGGTCTAAGCCTCTTTCAGGCTCTGCAGGATATCCTCCCCTATGCCTTTATTGCTGGAATCACAATGTGGGTTACCGGATACATTACCCGTTTATTCGAATTAAACTTATACGTAACCTGCCTCTCACGAATCTTGCTGGCAGCACTTATCTACACGATTATTATGTGGCTCAGCGGTTCAGTTACATTTAAAGAAAGTGTGCAATATCTAATGAAAAAGAAGCGATGAAAACCGTATCTGTTGTAATGTGTACGTTTAACGGCGAATTATTTTTGCGCGAGCAAATCGATTCGCTAATCCGCCAAACATATCCTATACACGAAATTATCATTCAGGATGATGGCTCAACCGACTGTACCCTGCAGATTGCATCTGCATACCAGCAGCGCTATCCCGATTACAACATCAAAATATATTCAAATCCCAGACAGCTAGGATTTAACCGTAACTTCTTCAGCGCTATTTTAAAAGCTACAGGCGACTTCATCGCTTGCTGCGACCAGGATGATATCTGGGAAGCCAGCAAACTGGAGGTATTGGTCAGTGAAATAGGAGAAAACTCACTTATATACCACAACTCCATATTGTTCAATCAGACGGGAGAGTTGGGAAGACTTCATAAAAAACCGCTTCCCCGACTGACATCTTCGCTCAGTGCAATCCTGATGCCGCAAAGCTTCGGTCATCAGATTCTATTTAGAAAAGAAATAATCACGGCACTCCGTCCTTTCACAGACTTCAATCTTTCATACGATTATTTCATCTATACCATAAGCACCAGCATCGGACCGGTAAAGTACACGGATACACCGTTAGTCCGCTGGCGCAGACACAACCATGCAGCAACATTTTCCGGAAAAAAGAAATCGGCAAGTAAATGGAAAGGCTACTGGACAGCCCTAAAAGCTCTTTCAAATACCGCCAACAGGAATACAACAAGCCGCTATTTTCAGCTCTGCCGGCAAATTCATTTTCAGGAGAAAGATACAAATACTGTTATTCAGAATATGAGTACCGGCAAACTTGCCGATATTCTGAAAACATGCTATCTTTGTTTAAAATATAGAAAGGAACTGGTAACAGACAAAAAAGGGATAATTGCCTACTTACGAGCATTTTTCATTCCCCTGTTTTTCATCAGAGACTATGGTAGTTATATTATAAGAGACTGACAAGACATGAAGGAAATCATTCCAATATTCTTCACATTCGACAGATACTATGTAGTAGCAGCCGAAGTTGCCATTTACTCATTGCTGGTACATGCATCAACTGCTTACCAGTATAAGCTGTATGTACTGCATACCGACATACCACAAGCCTCTATACGCGCACTGCAACAGCTCACCGGTAAGTTTGCAAATGCGTCCATCGAATTCATCAACACGGCTTCATTCGACGATGAAAAGGCTATCTTGAAGCGCAAAGCACATTTCTCCAAAGAAATATACTATAAACTGATTGCTGCCGAATTATTTCCGCAGTACGATCGTATTATCTGCTCGGATGTAGATGTCGTTTTTACAGGCGACGTCTCTCCCTCCTATTTCATGTATCCGGACGAAACATTCTGCTTTGCCGGAGTGGGACAGATTCTGGAAAGCGGCCGCATGAAAAGCTATGCCGGCAATTTTACCAGCGAAGAACAGGAAATCCTGAAAAAAGAAATTGCTGCCGGATATATGCTGATGAATCTGAAAGTGATTCGGGAAACAGGTATGCAAGAAAAGCTTACCTCATTCTACAAAGCCAATTACGCCCGTCTCTGTTTGCCCGAACAGGATACAATCATTTTATGCTGCCGTGACCTTATCCGTTACCTTCCTTTAGCATATGTGGTCTGCAACAGTTACTATCCTGCCTTGAAAAGCAAACCCCGCTTTTATAAAGAAAACGACGGTTTCCCGAAAGATGAACAGCAGGCTAAGGCCGTCTTCACACAAGCATTGCAAAGCCCCATACAACTCCATTATGTAGTAGAAATCAAACCCTGGAACGGATTTAACGTACCCAAGCAGCACATTTGGTTTCAGTACCTGCGGCAATCAGGCACAACAAAAGAATATATAAAGATGATGCCTGTTTTCTGGATAAGGAGATTGCGCAAATACAACATTTCACGCTTTTGCAAGAAAATATCCCGAAAATTAAGCTTATCAAAAAATTGACAATGAACGAAAAAGTAAGAGTTATAGCATTTTATCTGCCGCAATTCCACCCCACCCCTGAAAATGACAAATGGTGGGGAAAAGGATTTACGGAGTGGACCAATGTGGGTAAGGCTAAGCCACTGTTTAAAGGCCATTACCAGCCTAAAGTCCCTGCCGACTTGGGATATTACGACTTGCGTGTACCCGAAACCAGACAAGCTCAGGCTGATCTGGCCAAAGAATACGGTGTAGAAGGTTTTTGCTACTGGCATTATTGGTTTGGAAACGGACGCCAGCTGCTGGAACGACCTTTCAAGGAAGTATTGGAAAGCGGAAAACCCGACTTCCCGTTCTGCCTGGCATGGGCCAACCATAGTTGGGAAGACAAGCAGTTCAACAAAGACGGAGGCAACAAAATGCTAATGGAGCAACTATATCCGGGAGATGACGACTACATAGCCCACTTCAATGCTGTTCTTCCTGCCTTTCAGGACCCCCGTTATATCCGGGTTAACGGAAAGCCCATGTTCGTTGTATATTCCCCGATGAATGTGCCGGACATGGCTCACTTCATCCAGTTGTGGCAAGAGCTGGCCGCCCAGCACGGTTTCCAGATTCATTTTGTCGGACACACCAGCAAACCGGAAGAAATCAGTTTATACTCCAGCTGGGGATTTGATGCAACCATTCTGGTACGCCTGTTTAATGTCTTCAAGCGCGACTTTACCTTATGGGAACGCATGAATGCCAAATTCCAGCGTATTGCCTTCAAGCAAGGACGACGAATAGAATACAGCAGAGCAGCGGCCTTTTTCAGCGGACCTGAAGATAAAGATAAAGAATGCTATCCTACGCTTATCCCCAACTGGGACCATTCTCCACGTTCAGGCAGAGCCGGACACATACTCATTCATTCCACACCTGAAAAATTCCGCAAACATGCCGAAGAAATATTCACCCATGTAGCCGGTAAACCGGAAGAAGAGCGGATAGTCTTCCTGAAATCATGGAACGAATGGGCTGAGGGAATTACATGGAACCCGACTTAAAGTTCGGAAGAGGTTCTCTGGAAGCCTTCAAACAAGCGATTACCAATGTCTTCAACAAATAAATTGATGATTATGAATATTCCCAAGATTGCACTTGTAAAACAAGAAACATATCAAGACTTGTATGTATGTCCTGTAACAGAGAAAGATCCTGCCGAAATTCTCTTCTCCTCCATGGGAAGGGTAGGCCCGATAGGACTAATGGCTGAGCTGGGAGCCGACTTCTACATCATCAAGGAAGAGCCAATGCCCGAAACCCAAATCTACAAAAAGGTCATACCACATCTGGCCAAGCATCTTCATCTTTTAAAGACACAGACATTGGATAAAATTCCAGGCCAGGAATTCAAACAACCGGGAAGTCCTTATCCCAATGGAAAATTTGCCGTTGATTACCGCCAGATTAACTGGGGGAAATACGATATTGTGATTTCCATCAACGTAACACTGCCCACAGAGTTGGTCAGAAGCTATCCGCATACTTTGTTTGCCTACATGATTGGAGAAGCAAACATGGCTACCAAAAAAGTTCATTTCGGATACGACATTACCCTCAACCAAATGGCACGCGGCATCGTGGCACAACGGTGTGGCGTAGTTGACTTTCCATATACGTTTGTCGGGTTCAATACACTCGACATCATCATGCAACGATACTTGAAGCGTCCTTCGGAACGCAACGGAATCTTTATGGAAATTAATTCGACCAAAGAAAGACCGGTTACCCGCGTTCCCGAGCATTTCAAACCGCTGGAGGAAGCCGGTTATAAAATCATTCTACATAAACAAAAGATTTTCGATAACCTGCAAAGCATATACGATGCCAAATATTTTGTAAAAATGGGTGGACGCCCCATCCGGGGAAATTCTGTAGCCGAAGCTATCTCGCTGGGCGCTCTGGTAATTATGGATAAACGGGAGATTATTCATCAGGAGCTCATCATCGACGAATGCCACGTCAGAAACATGAACGAACTTGTAGCTTTAATCAATCAGCTTGAAGCCGATCCGGTGCTCTATAAAGCGCTCAGAAGAAAACAGCGCGAAGTACTGCAACAGCTCTTCTTCGATGCTCCACTGGAGTCGCTCAACAACTGTCTGCACGACAAACGTCAGAATGGCCCCAGGGCATATTCCTGGTGGGACCGTATCTCAGACCGCCTGTGTTTTTTTAATCTCAAAACTTTAAAAATAAAAAAATAATATGCCACTCGCCCCTATCCTTCTCTTCGTTTACAACCGTCCGGAGCATGTAAAACGGACGCTTGCTGCGCTGGAACAAAATATACTTGCCAAAGAAAGCGAGCTTTTTATTTACTCGGATGCAGCCCGTTCACCCCAGGACGAAGCATCCGTTGCCGAAGTCAGAAAAATAATCCGTACAGCACTGCCATTTTTCAAGCAAGTCAATATCATCGAACGGGAAACGAACTGGGGACTGGCCCGCAGCATTATCGATGGCGTAACAACACAGATTAACCGTTACGAACGGGTTATCGTGCTAGAAGACGATTTGATTGTTGCCCCCTACTTCCTGAAGTTTATGAACGACGCATTAGACACATACCAGCACGAAGAGAAAGTAGGACACATACAAGCCTGCGACTTTACCCAGGATGCTTCTCTTCCGGATACATTCCTCATTAAATGGACCGGAAGCTGGGGATGGGCAACCTGGAAAAGAGCCTGGAAATATTTCAATCCCGACGGTAAAGCATTGCTCGAAGAACTGCAAAGAAGAAAACTTACATATACATTCGATTTCAACGGAAAATACGGCTATACCCGTATGCTGAGACGTCAGATCGAAGGAAAAAATAATTCATGGGCCATACGCTGGAACGCATCACTTTTCCTAAACGATATTCTGTCGCTCAACGTAGGAAAATCTTTAGTACAAAACGAAGGCTTCGACGGAAGCGGAACCAACTGCGGAGGAGGGAATCTCTACGCATCCCGGCTATGGATGAATCCCATACAGGTACATCGCATCTCGCCGGCAACAGAGAATCTGCAAGCAAGAAATGCATATGTACGCTATTACGCACGCACCAACTCATTTTGGGCAAAAGCCATCCGCCGAATAAAACGCACTTTAAAAGGTGATTTCGGCGCTTAAAAGGTAAAATATTTCGGAAAATCCGTACCTTTGCAACAAAATTTCCACTATGAGAGTACTGATTATAAATACATCCGAACGAATCGGAGGAGCAGCTATCGCAGCCAACCGCCTGATGGAAGCTTTGAAAAATAATGGAATAAAGGCTAAAATGCTGGTACGCGACAAACAGACGGACCAGATAACTGTAGTTTCCCTGAAAAAGTCGTGGTGGAAAATATGGCAATTTGTATGGGAACGGACTGTAATCTGGAAAGCCAACCATTTCAAAAAGCACAATTTGTTTGATGTTGATATAGCCAATACCGGTACAGACATTACCTCACTGCCCGAGTTTCAGCAAGCTGATGTAATACACCTGCATTGGATTAATCAGGGTATGCTCTCTATCAAGGACTTGAAAAAAATTTTCGATTCCGGCAAGCCTGTTGTTTGGACATTGCACGACATGTGGCCTTTCACGGGTATCTGCCATTACGCTTGTTCCTGCACAAAGTATACCGAACATTGTCATAATTGCGAACAGCTTTACAAAGGCTCAAAACGAGACTTGTCGTACAAGGTTTTTGCACAAAAAGAAAAGCTGTTTGCCAATGCGCACATCTCCTTTGTGGCATGCAGCCGTTGGCTGGAGGAACTTGCCCGTAAAAGTGCGCTTACCAAAGGGCAAACTATCCTCAGCATCCCCAATGCCATCAATATCAATCTGTTTCGTCCACGCAGCAGACAGCTTGCCCGTGAAAAACTTTACCTGCCACAAGACAAAAAATTACTGCTTTTCGGTTCTGTCAAACTCAGCGACAAACGAAAAGGAATTGAATATCTGATAGAAGCCTGCAAGCTCCTCAAAAAGAACTATCCGGAATTCAGCAAAGAGCTGGGTGTGGTCATTATCGGGAAACAAGCCGACCTTTATCAGTCACTGTTTCCGTTCCCGATTTATAGCATGAACTATATCAGCTCCGACAAGGATTTGGTAGATATCTACAACGCCGTAAATCTTTATGTCACCCCCTCTCTGCAAGACAACCTGCCCAATACCATTGTCGAAGCGATGGCCTGTGGCATTCCGTGTGTCGGATTCCAGACAGGAGGAATCCCGCAAATGATTGACCATCTGCACAATGGCTATGTTGCTGAATATAAATCGGCAGCTGACCTGGCAAATGGTATACGGTGGAGTCTGTCCGAAAGAGATTATGACAGCCTTAGCGAAATGGCACATCATAAAGCAGTTATGACTTATGCAGAAGATGTGGTTGCCAAACAGTATATTCACCTTTACAATCAAATCGCAGAAAAGAATGCATAACCATCATCTACACCCTAAGTTTTCCATTATTACCGTAACCTACAACGCAGGTTCTGTAGTAGAGGATACCATACAGAGCATTATTTCGCAGACTTATAAAAATGTGGAATATATCATTGTAGACGGTGGTTCCAAGGATCATACGCTGGCCATTATAGAGAAATATAAGGAACATATTTCTACGATTATCAGTGAGCCGGACAAAGGGTTATATGATGCCATGAACAAGGGAATCCGTCTGGCCACCGGTGATTATCTTTGTTTTCTCAATGCCGGCGATGAACTGCACGAAGACGACACACTCCTGCAAATTGTACATACGCTGACAGGCAATGAACTTCCTGACGTGATTTACGGAGAAACAGCTATTGTAGACGAGGAAGGCCATTTCTTGCGGATGAGACGCTTGTCGGCTCCCGAGCAACTTAACTGGAAAAGCTTCAAGAAAGGCATGCTGGTTTGCCATCAAGCTTTTTTCCCCCGCAGAGACTTGGTGGAACCATACGATCTCCGCTATCGCTTCTCGGCCGATTTCGACTGGTGCATCCGTATCATGAAAAAAAGTAAGAACCTGCACAATACGCATCTTACCCTTATCGACTACTTGAACGAAGGCATGACTACACGCAATCATAAAGCCTCACTGCATGAGCGTTTCCGCATCATGTGCAGGCATTATGGTTATCTGTCAACCGTTCTACATCACATATGGTTTGTAGTAAGACTATGGATTAAGAAATAATGAGCCAGACAAAAATACCCCAAAAGACAGATAAACCATCTCTTGGGGTAATTCTTATTGATCACTAAAAGTCTTATCTCATAATCCGTATTTACTTCACTTTTCTCAATCCCATCACAATAGCTCCTAATGCTCCCAACAACATAATGCCCAATGCAATGAAGGCAATCGTTTCTGTTGCATGCAACGATTGTGGGTCGAATACAAATTCAATTGTATGTTTGCCGGCAGGAACATTCATGGCACGCAATATATAGTTTGCTCTGCCGTGTGACACCTCTTCTCCATCGATGTAGGAACGCCATCCCGGATAATAGATTTCCGAGAAAACAACTGTTCCGCCTTGCTTGGTATCCACTTCATACTGCAACGCATTAGGTGCGTACAATTTTAAGACAATATTATCCAAGCTGTCGGGCATAGCTGCAGGCTGTTTCACCGTTTCGGCAAAGCGTTTATCAACAATGGCTGTTTCACGCGGATTCATTCCATGAATTGCATCAATTTCCTCATTCGCATTGTTCACATATTTCACTTCTTTCACCAACCATGCATTGCCCAAAGCATGGGGATTGAACAGTGGAGCTGTAGCTCCCTGCTGCAGAGGTACGATATAATAGCGTGTATTCAGCATATCCAGTACAGGAGTGTCTGTTACATCGATTTTGCTCAGGTCTGCACCTACTTCAGGTATCTTAGTGAAAAGCGTTTCCATCTCACCCTGAATATGGGCCTCTATCATCTCCTGATAACGACGTAGTTTTGCAGCATGATAACCACCAATACTCTTATGCCAGTAAGCTGTATTGTTTTCGTTAAACGTATTGGTAGCCATATTCAGTACGCGATAATCCAATGTCTTATCTTTAAGAATTTCCTTATCAGTTTCAGAGGGTTCAAGGAACGGCTTCATCTCTGTACCTTTCGCCACAAACTGCTCATCGTACAAGTAGCGTTTATTCACACTCCACATATCTACGATACACAATAACAGCAAAGCGCCTACAGTGACTTTTGCATTCCACTTCCGGAACAGATATCCTCCTAGCAGGACACAACCTATTACTATCACAAAGAAACTTCTCCAGGCATCCGCAGTAAACAGTGAACGGCGCATCTCTTCCAGATTAACCAGAATAGGAGCAAGCTGATCGGCTGGAATGGCTCCCTGCAAGGCATTCATCTCCATAGAAGATACGTAAGAAGGAAAGAATACGGTTGGGAATAAAGCAAACAGCAACGACAAACCGCCTGTCAGTCCAAAACTGATATAAAAAGCTTTCTTTTGTTCAGCGAACAGAGCGGGCCGCTCCATCACTTCTTTCAAGGCAAGCATGGCCAGCAACGGTATGGTAAACTCTGCTATTACCAGTATGGAAGACACTGCACGGAACTTGCTGTACATGGGGATATAATCGATAAAGAAATCGGTCAGTCCCATAAAATTATGCCCCCACGATAAGGTGATAGAGAATACAGTGCCTACAACCAATGCCCACTTCATCGGTCCTTTCACAATAAAAAGTCCCAAAATAAACAGGAACATTACAAATGCCCCTACATAAACCGGACCGGATGTTCCGGGCTGCTCTCCCCAATACTGTCCCAGCTGCGCATACAATGACTGATAAGCCGGGTTAGCTTTTTCCATTGCTTTTTCATTAGCTGCAAGAGGTACGGAAGCACCTCCTTTTACATTGGGAACCAACAAAGAGAATGTCTCTCCTATTCCGTAACTCCACTGTGTGATATAGCTGCGTTCCAAGCCACTGTCGGTCTGGTCTGCCGAATTTTCCTTCACCAGCTCACTCTTGCCACGCATGGATTCTTTACTGTATTCATACGTATGATACAGATTAGAAAGATTCACACATACACCAACCAGGCCTGCCACTACCAGTACACCAGTAGACTTAAAAAAATCCGGAAGTTGTTTCTTCTGCCATGCCAAAACTCCATACGCTATGGCCATAAACAGCATGACAAATAAAAAGTAATAACTCATCTGCGGGTGATTGGAGAAAATCTGCAAGGCAACAAACAGGGATGTCACCACACCTCCTGCCAACCACTTCTTCCGATATACCAGCACCATGCCAGCAATAGTAGGAGGAATATAGGCCAGAGTCATCAGCTTCCAGATATGACCGGCAGCAATGATAATGAAAAAATAAGAAGAAAAGGCCCACAATACAGCTCCCAGAGAAGCCAGCCAGACTTTAAAGTCTAAGGCCCGCAACAGGATATAAAATCCGAGCAGCATGACAAAGACATACCACACATACGTAGGCAAAAACAAATGATACACCTGTTGGATAAAGCCAAGGGTATTGGTAGAATCATAGCTGGGAGCCATCTGATAGGTAGGCATTCCTCCGAAAATACTGTTTGTCCAGCGGGTGCGCTCACCTGTTTTCTCCAAATACTCCTGCATTTCGCGTCCCGAACCGATACCGGCCACAGCATCGTGCTGAGCGAGAATTCTGCCTT
>ENA-UOJO01001128-UOJO01001128.1-human-gut-metagenome-genome-assembly--contig:-P57-NODE-1128-length-35944-cov-38.050210_pt1 | contig 35944 bp, 34 predicted proteins | sample MGYA00242351_ERZ723898 | MGnify/ENA metagenome assembly ERZ723898 | reverse complement strand
GGATCAGCTCCGGGATGACCATGCTGGGGTGGGTGTCGTTGATCTGGATGGCGGCATAATCGGCCAGGTCGTGGTAGTTGCAGCCCCGGGCGGCGCACTCGGCCAGAATGAGCTGGGCGCCGGCAGAGACCATCAGGTACTGCTGGTACACCCGCAGCCGGCGGCCTGCTTCGTCGGAATCGTCCGGGTAGAGGAACAAGGTCAGGTTCTTGTCGATGGCAGTTTTGTCGAAGGCGATGCCGTCGTGGACGATGCTCTCGTCGATGGTGTCGAGGTCGAACAGGTTCAGGGTATTGGTGCGGCCCTCGTAACCGGTGACGGCCAGCTTGTACAGGCGGGCGGTGTATTCCTTGCCGGCCAGCTCTACCGGATAGGTGATATCGGTCTTTTCGGCCCAGCTGTGGGCAGTGAGCCACGGGTCGGGCTTCTCATTCTGGACACCGTTTTCAAAGGACTGTCGGAACAGGCCGAAGTGATACCGCAGGCCCACACCGTCGCCGGGCAGGTTCAGCGTGGCCAGCGAGTCAAGGAAGCAGGCGGCCAGACGGCCCAGACCGCCGTTGCCGAGAGACGGCTCCGGCTCCACTTCTTCGATGTCTGCAAGGTTCTTCCCGGCAGCAGCCAGCGCGTCGCGGGCTTCGTCGTACAAACCCAGATTGATGAGGTTGTTGGACAGCAGCTTGCCGATGAGAAATTCGGCGCTGATATAATAGAGCTTACGGCCGGTCACCGGCTGCACACGGTCAGCACTTTTGCGCCGGACGAGTTCCAGCAGGGCAAGATACAGTTCCTGATTCGTGCAGGCAGAAAGAGGTTTGCCGGTAAGGCTTTGTAAGGTTTCAGTAAAGTTCATAACAGGATCCTCCTTTGATACGGAAAGCAGGTTTGACATCTGTGTCTCAAGATATACCACACAAAACGTGCAAAATCTTGCCTAAACAGTGCAAATTATGATACAATCCTATCATCAGGAGGAAACAGACATGGGAAATCCATCTTTTTTGCAGGAAACAAAGCAACACGGTGCCGTGCGTTTTCCCTTCAACATCTATCCCTGCACCATCCCGGGGGACTTCCCGCAGGTGGCACTGCACTGGCAGGACAGCATGGAGCTGGTCTTTGTCAAGCGCGGCAGCGGCCTTGTGCAGATGGGCACGGCGGCCTATCCGGCGCATACAGGGGATATCTTTGTCTTTTCGCCAGGGACACTCCATGCCCTGCGGCAGAAGGAGGGCTGTTCCATGGAATATGAGAACATCATCTTTGATTTGGAACTGCTGGGCGGCGCGGGAGACCTCTGTGCCGAAAAATACCTGTTGCCGCTGCAAAGTGGGCGGCTGTCGCTGACCCAGCGCCTGACCCCGGACGAGCCATGTTATGCTCGTGCCGCCGCCTGCCTGCGGGAGACCGAGGATGTGAACCGCGCCAAGGAGCCGGGCTATGAGCTGTTTATCAAAGGGGCATTGCTGCGCTTTCTGGCGCTGCTCATTGCACAGGGGAAGAACCTGCCGCCGATGGAGACCGCCGACTCCCGGCGGTTGAAAAAGATTTTGCAATGGGTGGCGGACCATTATGGCGAAGAGATGCATATCTCCGATGCAGCACAGCTGGTGCCTTGCAGCGAGAGCCATTTTATGCGGTGGTTCCGGCAGATGACCGGGCAGAGCTTCATTGCTTTTCTCAAGGAATACCGGCTCAATGCCGCTGCCGAAGCCCTGCACACAACGGATGACACGGTGCTGAGCATCGCTTCCCGCTGCGGGTTCGAGAACCTCTCCTATTTCAACCGGGCATTCAAGGCGCATTTTGGCCTGACGCCGCGGGAACACCGCAAAAAATAGTGCATTTGTCCCGGAAAATGCGTGAAAGAGATATTTATGGAACACCGTATTTTGTAGAATGGGGCCAGACAAAGCCTTGATTGCAAAAGTGAAGGTCAGGTAAAAGGTGTAAAAAAGAGGTTGGAGGAAACAGCAATGGCAAACGATGATTACGGCTTTACTGCGCCACAGCGCTGAAACCGACGCCCTCGAACACCGTCATGGCCTCTTCGGTTTGCAGATAGGCGAGGAAAGCCTTGGCGGCGTCGGCATGGGGAGCGGCTTTCATCACGGCGGCAGGGTAGATGACCTGACCGCACATCTCCTTGGTGGCCTCGTCCACCGGGGTCAGACCGGCGCTGTAGGCGTCGGTGCAGTAGACCACACCGGCATCCACGCTGCCCTCGATGACCTGGGTGGTCACTTCCTTGACATTGGAACCGTAGGTGATGACCCCGGCGGCAGCCAGAGCGGCCTCGTCCAGATCATAATAGGCCAGAATTTTCTGGGTGTACTGGCCCACCGGCACATCGCTGTTGCCCATGCAGAAGAGGATGTCCTCGGCCTTCAGGTGCTCGGCCAGGGCGTCAAAGCTGTCGATGCCCTTGTCGCTGCCCTCCGGCACGCAGAGCACCACCTTGTTTTCCAGCAGGTCCACACGGCTGTCGCTGTCCACAAAGTCCAGCCCTTCGGTGTTTACATCCGCAGAAGCGGTGCTGTCCAGCTGGTTCATCTGCTTCTGACCGGCCGAAATGAACACGTCGCAGTCGGCACCTTCCTGGATCTGGGTCTTGAGGGTGCCGGAGGAATCAAAGTTGAACCGGAAGGTCACGCCCGGGTTCTCTGCCGAGTACGTTTCGCCGATGGCGGTCAGGGTCTCAGTGAGGGAGGCGGCGGCAAAGACGATGAGCTCCACCGGTTCTGCAGCGGCTCCGGAGGAAGCGGCGGCAGAGGATGCGGCCGCGCTGGAAGCAGAGCTGCCGCAGGCAGTCAGGGCAGCGGCGGTGGTCAGACCGACCGCACACAAAAAGTTCCGGCGGGAAATCTTGTTCAGGTTCATGGCTTATTCTCCTGTTCTTTGAAAGAAATGATTTTGCACGATACGGTACAGGATGCGGTGCCGCCCACCGGGATAAAAGAATTCCAAGGAATAGAATACAAAAAAACAGGCCGGTCCGTCAAGCGGCAAACCGGCCAAAATTTCTGCGCACATCGGTCAAAATTGAGGGATGACCGATGCATAGTATTGCTTTTTTGAAAAGTCAATGGCGTGCACATTCACCGTCCAGACCGGCGGCGATGCGCAACCCATGTTCCAGACTGGGCAGGATGTACTCCAGATTTTCCTGCACAGCTTTGGGGCTGCCCGGCAGGTTGACGATGAGCGTTTTGCCGCGGAGGACACTGGCTGCACGGCTGAGCATCCCGCGCGGGGTGATGCTCAGGCTGTGGTACCGCATGGCCTCGGCGATGCCGGGCGCGTTGCGGTCGGCCACGGCAAGGGTGGCCTCCGGGGTGATATCCCGGGGCGAAAAGCCGGTGCCGCCGGTGGTGAGGATCAGGTTGACCTGACGGCCGTCGGCCAGCCGGATGAGCTGGGCTTTCAGGGCAGCTGCCTCGTCGGGCAGGAGCAGTGTCTCTTCCACCTTGTAGCCTGCGGCGGCGAGCATTTTGACGATGAGCGGGCCGCTTTTGTCCTCCCGTTCACCGCGGCTGCCCTTGTCGGAAAGGGTGATGACGGCAGCCCGCAGGGGCGGATTCTCCGGCGGGGGCAGCAGGGTCACTTCGTCGCCCACACGGATCTCGCCGCCGGCAATTACCCGGGCAAACACGCCCTCCCGCGGCATGATGCATTCGCCGGTCTGCTGCTTGATGACACAGTCGTTGTGGCATTCCTTGCCGATCTGGGTCATCTCCAGTACCACGTCTCCGATGGCAAACCGGCTGGTGACCGGAAGGGTGCGGAAATCAAACCCTTCGACGACCAGATTTTCGCCAAAGGCACCGTAGTCTACCCAGACCTTTTTGCGGAAGGCTTCGATCTTTTCAGCGCTCAACATACTGACCTGGCGGTGCCAATTGCCGCCGTGGGCGTCGCCCACGATGCCCCATTCCGGGGTGAGCACGGCACTGGGCACCTCGGTCTTGACGGTGCCGCGCCGGGGGCTTGTGCAGATGGCCAGAATTTTACCCATAAAATATTATCCTCCGATGCGGTACATGCTGCGTGTCGCGGGCATGCACCGGTCCTCAAAATGATGCTCCCGGGGTTTGGACCAGATGGTCTCCCGGATGGCCGTCCGCAACCGGGCGTCGTCGGCCCCGCCGCGCAGCAGAGCACGCAGGTCACACCCGGTCTCGCTGGCAAGGCAGGGACGCAGAAAGCCCTGACTCGTCAGCCGTACCCGGTTGCAGGAGGCGCAGAATTTGCCGTGCACGGCGGCAATGAAGCCAATGCTGCCCTTCCAGCCGGGCACGGTATAATAGACAGCAGGACCATTGCCAAAGGTGGTGCCTTCCACGGGATGCAGTTCCGGCCAGCAGTTGGCAAACCGCGCCCGCAGCTCCGGGCCGGAGACGCAGGGCATGGCCGCGCCGTAGCCGATGGGCATCATCTCAATGAACCGCACCTGCAGATCATTGTCCCGGGCCAGCGCTGCAATCGCTTCCAGTTCGCCCTCGTTGACGCCCACTTGCGGCACACAATTGAGCTTGACCGGCAGGGGACTTTCCAATGCGGCGCGCAGGCCCGCCTGCACGGCGGCGAATTCGTCCCGGGCGGTGATGTGCCGGAACACCGCCGGGTCCAGCGTGTCCAGACTGATGTTCACGCTGTCAAGGCCCGCGTCCAGTAAAGCGGGCAGCTGCTGCGCCAGCAGAGTGCCGTTGGTGGTCATGCTGACATGACGGATGCCGGGCGTTGCTTTCAGCCCGGCCACCAGCTGTGCCACACTCTTGCGCACCAACGGTTCGCCACCGGTCACCCGCACCGTGTCGATGCCGCACTGCGCAAACAGCGCGGCCAGACGCAGAAATTCTTCATGGGTCAGCACTTCTTCGTGTTCCGGTATTTTTGCGCCGTCCGGCATACAGTACCGGCAGCGCAGGTTGCAGCGGTCGGTGACCGACAGGCGCAGGTAGTGGATATCCCGGCGGCAGGAATCAAACATAGCCGCCCTCCGACCGGATATAATGGCCGCTCTTACCGCCGGTCTTTTCCACCAGATGGATGCCGCTCAGCTCCATGCCCTTGTCCACAGCTTTGCACATGTCGTAGATGGTCAGCAGGGCTGTGGAAACGCCGGTCAGGGCTTCCATCTCCACGCCGGTGACGCCGCTGGTTTTGACCGTGCAGCGGGCTTCCACGGCCTGCTGTTCGGGCAGCAGTTCAAAATCCACGCGTATCTTGGTCAGCGGCAGGGGATGGCACAGCGGGATCAGCTCGCTGGTGCGTTTGGCGGCCATAATGCCGGCGATGCGGGCCACGCCCAGCACGTCGCCCTTTTTCACCGTGCCGCTCTGCACGGCGGCAAAGGCTTCGGCGTTCATGGTAAGGATGCCCCGGGCCGTAGCCTCCCGGGCGGTGACCGGTTTGCCGCTCACATCCACCATCACGGCATTTCCGGCGGCATCAAAATGGGTCAGATTATTTTCACTCATTTATTTCTTGTCCTTATTACGCTCTATTGCAAAACTCCCTGCCGTTCGACAGCGAGACGGAGAGGGTTTCTCAGCAATGGCCGAAGCCGCAGTTGGGCCAGTGGCATTCCGCACAGCCCAGGCACAGCCCGCCCTCGCCCAGCCGGGCAATGTCCTCGGCGGTGATGGGGGCATCGGCCAGCAGGCGAGGCAGCAGCAGGTCAAAAATCGTTCGCTTGGCGTACATCACACAGCCGGGCAGGCCGCACACGGGTACCCCGTCCAGATAGCTGACCAGGAACATGGCACCCGGCAGCACCGGCGCGCCGTAGCTGATGATGTCGGCGCCGGTGTTTTTGATGGCCAGCGGGGTGCGGTCGTCGGGGTCCACGCTCATGCCGCCGGTGGTGAAGATCAGCTCACAGCCTGCGTCTTTTGCCTCCAGAATGGCGGCCGTGATGCCCGCCGGGTCATCGTCGCAGACCTTGCGGAAGGTCATCTCACAGCCGTATTCGGCCAGCTTGTTTTGCAAAATCGGGGTGAATTTGTCCTCGATGCGGCCCTTGAACACCTCGCTGCCGGTGGGGATGACGGCAAACTTCTTCGCACGGAAGGGCAGTACGTTCAGGATGGGCTCCGGCCCGGCAGCGGCCTGCATGACGTCCATCTTTTCCTGCTCGATCACCAGCGGGATGATGCGGGTGCCGGCCAGCTTCTGGCCTTTTTTCACGGGCATATCACCGTGGATGGTGGCGATCATCATCTGGGGCGTGCGGTTCACAGCCAGCAATGCGGCGCGGTCGATCTTGAGCAGGCCGTCACAGTCGGCGATCAGCTCGATCTTGCCCTCTTTCGGTTCGGTGCCGTGGATGTTTTTGCCGGCAGCAGCTTTGTACAGCAGGGCCGCTGCCTCGTCCTCATGCAGGATGCCGGGGCGCTTTTCCCAGACATAGAGGTTTTCTTTGCCGATGGACAGCAGCACAGGGATGTCCTCGGGCTGGACGATGTGCCCCTTGCGGAAGCGCGGGCCCTTGAACTCGCCCGGGATGATCTGGGTGATATCGTGGCAGAGCACCTGCCCTGCCGCGTCAACAGTGCGGATCAATTTCATCTTTTTAATCTCCTTACAACGCAGGCAGCTGGTTCGCGGCGGAACGAATGATTCAGCTGTCAGTACCAACATAACGGTTCCGGCAGAAAATGTCAAGCAAAAGTGAGGATGTCCGGCCCCGGGCGGCACTTTGTGCATCGGCAGCACAAAGCTCTGTGGATAAATGATGATCCACGCAAAAACGATGATTTATAAGAAAAGATAACAAGGATGAAACTTCTGAGCTGCAAATTCAGCATAGACTTAAAAAGCGGGCCTCTTCGGAATGCGTTCATTCCAGTTTTGTAGAGAGCAGCATCAATCTGGTTCCGCTCTTGATTTTACAGCAAAATCCCCCTACATTGACCTTTGAACCGGGTCAGCGTAGGGGGATTTTTCGTTTTATGTTTTACGATGTGGTCACGCAGGGAAGTTCACAAAACAAAACGAACACGTTGCCTACCATTTGAATGGTGACTTCGTGTTCGTCTTGCTCTTGATTGGTGGAGAATAGCGGGATCGAACCGCTGACCTCTTGCATGCCATGCAAGCGCTCTCCCAGCTGAGCTAATCCCCCATGCTGGCTTGTCGTTCGGCGTTGTGCTCCTGACGACGTGTGTAATTATACCAGCCCAAAGGGAGATTGTCAACAGGTTTTTGAAATTTTTGCAGCAAAATTCCCCTGCTGGGTTTTTGGCCCGGCAGGGGAACAGAGGATGTACGAAAGTACGCTTTTTTAGGCCTTTGCGCTCTGGCGGTCAAAGATCTGGGGTGCCACACGGCACAACAGCACAGCGGCCACCATGGTGAGCAGGGTCTCCGGCAGCATATAGCTGCCGTTGTAGGTCAGGCTGTAGGTCCATGCGGACAGGCCATCGGTCAAGTTGCCCCAGATCAGCACACCGGACAGGAAACTGCACAGAAAGCGCAGGAAGCCTGCGGCAAAGGTGCCCACGGCCACGCCTACAGTGCGATTCTTAAAGGGGCGGGCAAACAGCTCAGCCAGGCCCAGCACCATAAAGGCCAGCACATAGTCCAGCAGCACCTCCCCCAGGAAGTACAGGAAGGTGGGGGTGGGAGGTGCCCAGAAGCCCAGCAGCATCTGGAGGCAGGCGTTGACAAGGCCGGTGAACAGGCCCCACTTGACCCCGTGACGGAAGGAGACCAGCACGAAGGGCAGCATGCTCAGCAGGGTAATGCTGCCGCCGTTGGGCAGGGTGAAGAACTTGATGTTGGACAGCACGGTTCCGATGGCGATCATCAGGGCGCACTCCACCAGAGTTCTTGTTTTGGTGTAGGTTTTGGACATGGAGAGATTCCTCTTCTCTTTATAAATAGTACACAAAAACAAAATGCGCCCACTTTTGCAAGCAGGCGCAAGGGTGTTTGAGAAAGAACGGACAGCTCCGCAAACTCCCTACGCCGGCATTGCCCGGATCAGGTAAAGGGTACTCCGCTCAGTGCGGATCTCAGCCTTACGGCGCCCCTGTTTTTATGTCCGCGTCCAGTATAGCGCAGCCGGGCGGCAAAAGTCAACCCTTGCCGACATAATTGCCCGGCCCGGCGCATAGGCTGTAGCAGCACGATACAGGGGGCGTGGGGGTATGAGAGCAGATCCGGAACAGCGGGCAGTACAGCTGGCAGAATACATCGTGGAGCAGGGGGCCACCGTGCGCGCTGCGGCTGCAGCGTTTGGGTGCAGCAAGTCCACCGTGCACAAGGACGTTTCGGTGCGGCTGGTCCGGGTCAGCCCGGGGCTGTCGGCACAGGTGCGGGCAGTGTTGGCACGCAACAAAGCCGAGCGGCATCTGCGCGGCGGGGCTGCCACCCGCCGAAAATACCGTAAATAGAAGCGCAGCGCCCCTGCACGCCGCCGGATGGACGGAGCAGGGGCGCTGCTGTGTTCAGTGCCCGGCCCGGAATTGGTTCAAGGCGCCTTTTTCCAGCCGGGACACCTGCGCCTGACTGATGCCGATCTCCTGCGCCACCTCCATCTGGGTCTTGCCCCGGAGATAGCGCAGCTCCATGATCCGCTTTTCGCGCGGGGTCAGCCCGGCCACGGTCTGCCGGAACTGCAGCCCGCTGATCCAGCTGTCCTCGCCATCCGGGTCGCGCACCTGGTCGATGAGGTACATGGCATCGCCGCCGTCGGTATACACCGGCTCTTCCAGACTCACCGGCTCTACCACCGATTCCAGTGCCGCGGTCACCTCCCGGCGGGACAGGCCTGCCTCCCCGGCGATCTCGTCCATGGTGGGTTCCCGGCCCAGCTGCTTCTCCAGCGTTTCGCGGGCCTGCATGGCCCGGTAGGCGGTATCGCGCAGGCTGCGGCTTACCCGCAGGGCATTGTTGTCCCGCAAAAAGCGCCGGATCTCGCCGATGATCATGGGCACGCCGTAGGTGGAAAACCGCACCGGCTGGGCAGGGTCAAAGTTGTCGATGGCTTTGATGAGCCCGATGCACCCCACCTGAAACAGGTCGTCGAGGTTTTCGCCCCGCTGGGCAAAGCGCTGCACCACGCTCAGCACCAGCCGCAGGTTGCCCTCCACCATGCGTTCCCGTGCTCCTGCATCCCCGGCGTGGGCCTGCAGGAGCAGCTGCCGCTTTTCGCTTTCGGACAAAACAGGAAGCTGCGCCGTGTTTACGCCGCACAGTTCCACCTTATTGTACATCCAAACGCCCCCGGTCTGTTTTGAAGTTCACCGGGAGTATGGCCGCAGGGGCAAACCACTATGCGTGGAAAAAATTACACGCCCACCCGGCAGCCGGATGAGCGTGCAAAAAAGCCGCAATTGCAATTGGCCCATAATTATGGTATGCTTTAAACGCAGCCGCAAGGCTGCCACGAGGCGCTGCGTCCCACAAATGCAGGCGGCTGAGCTCCTTACCGGCACCTGAGTGCCCGGTGGAGCGAATTTTTCTTGAAATCTCGGCCTCCCCCGGACGCCCAAGGGCAGAAAGGGGGGATGCACCATGACGTTTGAACAGGTCGTAATGCTGCTTTCGCTGCTTGGCGGAGCAATCTACGTTACATTTCAGATCACATGGACTGTCTCGCACAGGGATGATAAAAAGAAAAAATGACCGCCTTCAAGTTCCCAAGCCTGAACGGTCATCTTTTCTGATCACTATATGGTAAGGAGCTAGTCGTTTGTATGGGCCAGCGCCTTCTGTGTTTTCAGTATAGACGATTCCACGCGGTTTGTCAAGGACAAGGCCGCGCTTTTTTATTGCCCTTCCAGTTGGAGCTTCAGGGTCTGGATGATGCGCTTTTCAAGGCGGGAGATGTAACTCTGGCTGATGCCCAGGGCGTCGGCGGCTTCCTTCTGGGTGCGTTCCACGCCGTCGGTCAGGCCGAAGCGCAGCTCCATGATCCGGCGCTCCCGGGCCGAAAGGCTGCTCACGGCGCGGCGCAGACCGGCGCGCTCGGCGTCCTGCTCCAGCTGCTGGCCCACCATGTTCTCGTCGCTGCCGAGGATGTCCGACAGCAGCAGCTCGTTGCCGTCGCCGTCCACATTCAGCGGCTCGTCAAGGCTAGCCTCCTGGCGGCGGTTGGAGGTCTTGCGCAGGTACATCAGGATCTCGTTGCCGATGCAGCGGCTGGCGTAGGTGGCCAGCTTGATGCTGCGTTCCGGCGTGAAGGTGTTCACGGCCTTGATCAGCCCGATGGTGCCGATGCTGATCAGGTCCTCGGCGGGCACACCGCTGTTCTCGTACTTTTTGGCAAGGTACACCACCAGCCGCAGATTGTGCAGGATGAGCGCATCGCGGGCGTCTGCCTCTCCGGCGGCCATGCGGGCCAGCAGGGCTTTTTCCTCGGCGGGGGAGAGGGGAGAGGGCAGGCTGGCGGTGCCGGCCAGATACTGCACGCCGCCGCAAAACCGCAGCCGCGCACACAGGCGGTGCCAGAGCTGCCGCAAAAACTGGAACATGAGCAGTCCTCCCTATAATAAGTATTATAAGAGCAGCTGTGCCGCATCCTCGCCGTACAGCAGCTCCCATGCAGGGTCCGGCGGCGTGGGGCAGCAGAACGCCGCCAGCAGCCCGCCTGCGCGGTCTTTGCCCAACTGCAGGGCAGCGGGCAGGGCAGGCAGCATGCTCTGGCCGTGGATGCTGCGGCAGGGCACCAGATGCACCCCCAGCTCCGGCGGGGGCGGGGCTGTGCTGTGGGCAAACCAGCCATCGAGATACTGCCGGGCTGCCTGCGGCAGGCGGTGCCGTACCGCCGGGTACTGCACCAGCACCACGGCCTTGCCGCTCAACGGCTCCTGCAGGGCAAAGCCGGTGTCGTGGAAGGCCTGTACCGGCAGCTGCACCCCGGCCACCTCCAGCGTGGCGGGCACGCTGGGCGCGCCGCTGCGGCCAAAGCAGTACAGCAGGGCCCGCAGTACGGCATACACCCCCGCACAGCTGGCCAGCAGCCGCCCCGGTGACAGCGGCAGGCTGACGCTCAGGTTGCGGCTCTGCACGCCGGGCAGCACCACCGCTCCGCACAAAAGCAGGTTGAGCAGTGCATACCACGCACACAACCGGGCAAAACGCCCCCGCCCGGGCAGGCCGTAGGCGGCGGCCACCACCGCGCAACCTGTGAAAATTTTATAACCAACTGCCACGGCTCCCGGCAGCTCCGGGGCCAGCAGTACCAGTGCCGACACTGCCGCCAGCGCCGCCCCGGTGCACAGCCGCACCCCGGTGCACACGGTGGCGCACAGCAGACCGGCTGCGGTGAGAAACAGGGCAGCAAGGACAAAATTGGTCAGCAGAAGCTCGTCGAGGTAGATCACGCTTTTCAATGCCGCAGCCCCCTTGCAGCCAGTGTACCGCCCGGCGGCGGCAAAGCTTGTCGGAACCGGAAAACCGCCTGCGGACTGTACAAAAGCAATACTTTTATAGACCTTGTTTCACATTTTTTACACTTTTTGCAAAAAGGTACTTGAACATTTCTGGAAAGTGTGGTATATTATTGCCATCCTAGTAAGGATTGGTGAGCACACGAAAGTGAGCTTGCAAAATATCTTTCTACATTTTGAAGGGAGTAATTCATTATGATGATGCCTGCAAACTTTTCCGCAATCTCTGAGAACGAGATGACCTACGTCAACGGCGGCGCTTCTCTGGCTGAGATCCTGGCCCCCGAGCTGAAGGTCGAAAACTGGCAGAAGTTCAACACCAACATGGTTACCATCATCGGCAACAGCTTCATGAGCAAGTACATCGGCAACACTGTCGGCACTCTGTTCAACGGCTCTTATCGTCCCGGCAACCTGGGCAAGGCTTGGTACGGCGACGTCAAGGGTGCTTACGGCACCGGCTTCGGTGCTGGCTTCGGCAAGCATGATGGTGATCTGACCGCTGGCGACAAGTTCCTGAACGGTGCTAACGGCGTTCTGAACGCTGGCCTGCGTATGGTCGGTTCTGCTGCTGCTATCTACAACCTGGCTACCGGCACCGTGAAGAACAATGCCAGTGAGAAGGCTTGGACCATCGCTGGCTAATCAGTATTTGTGACTGACTAGCTGGTTTGCCTGAGGGCAGACCAAAGAACAGGTTCTGAATGGGCCCGGAGACGAAAGTCTCCGGGCCCATTTTTGCGTGCAGCTCCCTCAGTCGCCTGCGGCGACAGCTCCCTCTAGGAGGGAGCCTTTTTTGTTGGTACGGGAAAGTTGGCCGGGCTGCCAAAAGCCTCCCTCCGGGAGAAAGATTTTCCCCGGCCGGGGCCGCAGAATTGTTTTGACAATAGCCTGGGATGTGATACAATAAACTCATATCGTCCGGTTGGGACCGGACCAAAGGAGGAACAAAAAATGAGATCATGGAACTACAAGCTGCTGTGCGGGGCGGTGTGCCTGGCACAGCTGGCCTGCCTGAGCCTGCCCGTATGGGCAGCACAAAATTCGGCGGCGTTCACCCGGCAGACCACCCTGCAGCAGCTGCGGGATGACCCGGCCATCAAGTCGTCTGGCTACTATACTTACTGCCGTGAGCTGAGCGGCCTTGGCAACGAATACTGGAAGAACAAAACGCTGGAACAGTACATGCGCCCGGAGCTGGTGGATGACAGCGTGGCGGCCATGAATCTGGTGGCGGAAAATACCCGCAATGGGGTACAGGTGACCTGGCAGGTGTACAGCCCGGAAGAGATCGCGGCAAACTCTTCACTGGGGTGTGTGCAGCTGTATTATTTCCCAGGCAAGGAGCCGGGTGGCAAATATGCACTGGTGGTGCCCGGCAATGGCAGCACCATGACCTCCGAGATGGAAGAGGGTGGCTCTGCGGCCTACCAGCTGCATGAACAGGGCTACACCGTGTTCGTGCTGCGGTACCGCACCTGGATCGACATGGGCGACAATGCGCCCATTCAGGATCTTGCCAATGCGGTAAAGTTTATCACGGCCCATGCCGGGCAGTTCGGTGTGCAGCCGGAAAATTATGCGCTGGTGGGCTATTCCTCTGGCGGACAGATCGCAGGAATCTTTGCAAACAAGGAACGGGGCTATGGCTCCTATCAGGTGGAAAGACCCGGTGCACTGTTGTTGGGTTACCCGGTGGTGGACCTGACAGTGATGAAGCCGCTTTACCACATTCTGTATGACATTGGCACCTGCGGCTGGCGTTACTACTGGGCAAACCTGTGTAATATGGTAGACGCAGACTATCCGCCTGTGTACTTCTGGTGGGGGAAAAACGATGTTGTGCTGAGCTCTGCCGAGATGCCTGGCCAGCACAGGGATTTTGACCGGACCTTGGAGCGAAACAACATTCCCCATCAGATGGTCGTTTATCAGAATGCCCCGCACAGCATCGGCACCGGCAACGGCACCGATGCAGAGGGCTGGATGACGGATGCGGTGGCTTTCTGGGAAGCACATACCACCGGCTGATTCAAAACGGAAAGGAATGGGTGAAATGTTCGGACATCTGCTGAAACGCGGTGCAGTCGTGCTGTGCCTTGCGGCTGTTCTTGCCCTGCCGGTGTGTGCGGAGGGCCGCATCACCACCGATATGACCATGAAGGAGATCCGCTCCGACCCGGCCATTGCGGGCAGCGGGGTCTCCACCTATTGCAAAGGGGATGCGGACAGCCTTGCACTGCGCCGCCTGTATGAAAACAAGACCCTTCTGGACTATGTGGGTGAGACCACGGCACAGGACAGCGCCGACGGCCTGAACATCGTCATTGAGAATTACGAAGCCGGTAAGCAGGTGACCTGGCAGGTGTACAGCCCGGAAGAGGTCGCAGCCGACTCCTCGCTGGGCTGTGTGCAGCTGTTCTGGTTCCCCGGCACGAATGCCGATGGCAAATATGCGCTGGTGGTGGGCGGCAATGCGGCCATGAAAAGCGGCGACCTGAACGAGGGCATTGCTGTGGCAGCGAAGCTGAACAAGATGGGCTATAGCGTCTTTGTGCTGCGGTATCGCATCTGGTGGGATATCAGCAACAACGGCCCCCTGCAGGATCTGGGCCGGGCGGTGCAGTTCATCACGAACCATGCACAGCAGTTCGGCGTGCAGCCGGAAAACTATGCCCTCGTGGGCTTTTCCTCCGGCGGGCAGCTGTGCGGGCTGTTCAGTTCGGATAAGCGCTATGGCTACAAGGCCTATGATGTGCCAAAGCCCGGTGCACTGCTGATGGGCTACCCCGTCAACGATTTTGCAGAGATCAAGCCGGTGTACCATGCCGTGATGGACCCGGCATCCTGCAGATGGAGGTATTACTGGTCGGATATCTCAGGCGGCATCACACCGGACTTCCCGCCGACCTATTTCTGGTACGGCAAGAATGATGTTACCCTGAAGACTCTGGGATATCCGTTCCAGGGTCCGGCCGTCCGGAAGGCGTTGGAGGCAAACGGTGTGCCCTGTGAGGTGCATGTCTATGAAAATGCACCCCATGCCATCGGCACCGGCAATGGCACCGATGCGGAGGGCTGGATGACGGATGCGGTGGCTTTCTGGGAGCAGCACACTTCCTGAAATATCAGAATTTGAATTTATAAAAAAGGGGATGCTTTTATGCAAAACAAGATCTCTCGCCGCCAGTTTCTGCAGGTGACCGGTGCTTCGGCCGCCGCGCTGCTGCTGGCCGGTCTGCCGGTGGAGGCCTCTGCCGCATCGGGCCATCTGACCGTTACGCCGGATACCCTCGTCTCTGACCTGCGTGCCGACCCGACATTCGCCGCCAGCGGCGTGTGGACCTGGCAGAGTGCCGTGGACAGCCCGGACACCCCGGAAGCAGGTACCACGCTGTCGGACTATGTGGGCGCCAACATGGCACAGGACAGCGCCGACGCCCTGAACTATCTGGCCGATACCTATGAAGCCGGCACTCAGGTGACTTATAAAGTGTACTCCCCGGAGGAGATCGCCGCAGACGCCACCCGTGATGGCGTGGAACTGTATTACTGGCCGTCGGAAGTGCCCGGCAGCAAGTTTGTGGTGGTCATGTCCGGCAATGTGCTCAACAAGACTTCCAATATGTCCGAGGGCTATGCCACGGCATGGCGGCTGCACCAGATGGGCTATGCAGCCTTCGTGCTGCGCTACCGCGTGTTCCTCAAGGCAAAGGACAACGCCCCGGTGGCTGACCTTGGCAACGCTGTCCGGTTCATCACCACTCATGCAGACCAGTTCCATGTGCAGCCGGAAAACTACGCCCTGCTGGGCTATTCCTCCGGCGGCCATCTGGCCGGTGTGTTCTCCGGCGACGAACTGGGCTACAAGCACTATGGGGTACCCAAGCCCGGTGCTTTGCTGCTGGGCTATCCCATCAACAATTTCTTTGAGTATAAGCCGGTCTATCATGCTGCCATCGACCCCTTTGTACTGGAGGGCCGGTACTATGAACTGAACATCTCTGACTGTGTCACCGACGATTACCCGCCGGTGTATCACTGGTACGGCGAGAACGATTATGTGTTCCCGCTGCTGTGCTACCCGGCTCAGCGCCCGGCGCTGAGCCGCGCACTGGAAAAGCACCATGTGCCCTGCAAAGAGGTGCTGTTCCCCAATGCGACCCACGGCGTGGGTACCGGCGCAGGCACCGATGCCGACGGCTGGATGCTGGACGCTGCGAACTTCTGGGAGACCCAGATCAACGGCTGAATCTGAACAAAAGAGGAGCGGAATGCAATGAAGAACCTGAATGCCTGTCTGGCAAGCCTGAACCTCGGCCTGCCGGACGATGTGCGCCGCCTGAAAGAGGCGGGCTATTATACCGAGGCCATTGCCTGCATTGACACCTACCTGGCGGAGGACTGGACAAAGACCCAGAACCAGCCGGTGCAGCCTGCCGGCCCTCTGCCGGAAAACCCCACACCCCGCGGTGTGGATGCCATGCGGGATGCACTGCTGGCCCAGCGGGAGATCCTGCGTCGTTTGCCGCTGGACTATACGGTGCCCGAAGCACAGGCGCTGGAACTGCTGCAAAGCCTTGTGCGGGACTTTACCCCGGAGGAATTCCGGGCACTGGACCACGCCGGGGCTATGGACTGGCGGTTCGTGGAAGGGGAAAAGCGGTACATCCGCTCCTTTGCCGAGACCTTGCTGGCTACCCACCCGGAGCTGGCAGCACGGCAGATCGACCCGCCCCTGCAGCACCCCAGCTGGGAGCGGTATGAGCCGGAGCACGAGCAGATGGTGCGCACCGGCGCAGTCAGCGCGGACATCACGCTGGAAACCAGCATCGGCATGAGCGACGAAGCCTTTGCCGCTGCCCTTGCGGCTGCAAAGCAGCAGGGCCGCAGCACCGTGCACGTCCGGGTGTGGCTGCCGCTCCCGGCGGCCTGCCCGGCACAGAGCAATATCACGCTGGATTCCTTCACCGAGCCGCCCACCTGCATTGCCCCGGAAGATGCCGCCCAGCGCACGGCGTACTGGGAGGCTGACCTTGCCGAGAACCGGCGTTTTGGCGCGGTGTACAGCTACCGTACCACGGCCCGCTATGCCGACCCGCTGCACATGCAGGCGGACCCCGTGCAGCCGGATTTTGACACGCAGGAGGAGCTGCCGCATCTGGAGTTCACGCCCTATCTGCGGGCACTGGCGGCCCAGCTCACCCAGGGGCTCACCGACCCGGTGCAGAAGGCAAAGCGCATCTACGACTATGTGACCCTCAACACCCACTACCACTACCAGCCGCCCTACTTCGTGCAGGAAAACATCACCGACGGCTGTGCCCACAACCGCCGGGGCGACTGCGGCATCATGGCCTCCACCTTCATCGTGCTGTGCCGCCTGGCCGGCATCCCGGCCCAGTGGCAGAGCGGTCTGGTGGTGCGGCGGGAGATGGTGGGCTGCCATGACTGGGCTGCTTTCTACATCGCACCCCAGGGCTGGATGTACGCCGACTGCTCGGCCGGTGCCTCCATGGCCCGCGCCGGGAATGAGAAGATGCGCCTGCACTACTTCGGCAATCTGGACACCGGGCGCATGGTGGCCAACCGTGCCCTCTGTGCGCCCTTTGACCCGCCCATGTGCTCCTTCCGCGCCGACCCCTGCGACAATCAGGTGGGCGAGGTGGAAGCCGACGGTGTGGGCCTGTACGGCGAGCAGCTGCAGTGGAGCCAGACGCTGCGCCGTTACGAGACACTGTAAAAAGCAAAAGGTCCGGGCTTTGCATCTGCACGGCCCGGATCTTGGATTTTATAAGGAGATACCCTATGGAATTTCTTGCATTACTCTACACCGTTCTGCTGGTGGCCATCTGCCTGCTGCAGGCACTGCTGCTGTACCGCTCCGGCAAACAGGCACCCCGGCAGGACGACGAAGCCCTCAAAGAGTGGGTGCGTCAGCAGCTGGATGCCCAGTCGAAGCTCTTTGCCCAGAAGCAGGCCGAGCTGGCCCGGCAGAACTACGACGCCATGCGCGGCATCAGCGAAACGCTGCAGACCGCTGTGCAGGGTATGAGCAGCACCCTGAATGCCGGGCAGGCCGCGCAGCAGCAGACCATGGAACAGCGCCTGCAGGGGCTGGAAGCTTCCAACGCTCGCAAGCTGGAAGAAATGCGCAAAACGCTGGCCGAAAGCATGGCGGCCTTGCAGGCACAGAATGCCCAGAAGCTGGACGAGATCCGCTGCACGGTGGACGAGCAGCTGCAGGATGCCCTGCAGAAGCGGGTGACCGAGAGCTTCAAGGCGGTCAACGCCCAGCTGGAACAGGTGTACAAGGGCCTGGGTGAGATGCAGAGCCTTGCCGCCGATGTGGGCGGCCTGAAACAGGTGCTGTCGGGCGTCAAGACCCGCGGCATCCTGGGCGAGATCCAGCTGGGAGCCATTCTGGAAGAAATTCTGGCCCCAGAGCAGTACGACACCAATGTGGCCACCATCCCCGGCAGCACCCAGCGGGTGGAGTACGCTATCAAAATGCCGGGTGCCGACGGCGGCAGCGTCTGGCTGCCGATCGACTCCAAGTTCCCCGGTGATACCTACGCCCACCTGCAGGATGCGCAGGCATCCGGCGATGCGCAGGCTGTGGAAAACGCCCGCCATGCACTGGAACTGGTGCTGCGCAGCGAGGCCAAGGACATCCGCGAAAAGTATGTGGAGCCGCCGTATACCACAGCCTTCGGCATCCTGTTTCTGCCCTTCGAGGGCCTGTACGCCGAGGTGGTGAATGCGGGCCTGCTGGAGGTGCTGCAGCGGGACTATCAGGTGAACGTGGCCGGCCCCAGCACCATGGCGGCCCTGCTCAACAGCCTGCAGATGGGCTTCAAGACCCTTGCCATCCAGAAGCGTTCGGGCGAGGTGTGGCAGCTGCTGGGTGCCGTCAAGACTGAGTTCGACAAGTTCGGGCAGGGGCTTTCCAAGCTGCAGCAGCGTTTGCGCCAGACCGACGAAGAGCTGGATAATCTCATCGGCGTGCGCAGCCGTGCCATCAGCCGCAAATTGCGGGCCGTACAGACGATGGATGACGCCAGCGCTGCGGCCCTGCTGGAGCTGGACACCGAGCCGGGCCGCTCCGTGTCTGCCCGCCTGCCGGAAAGCAGGGGCGATGAATAACGGTTGTGGTCAGGGGTCCGGGAGGGAAAAGCCGCAGATCCCTCTTGCTAAATTTCTGACGATATGCTATACTAGGAATTGTTCTTAAGAAGAATCGGCCGCTTTCTGCGGCACAGCATAAAAATAAAGGAGCATGGGATTTATGAGCGTACAGAAGATCAGCAATGCCATTCTGGGCGTGGGGGTGGACGATACCACCATCGACCTGTTTGAAAGTCAGTACCCGGTGCCTACCGGCGTCAGCTACAACTCCTATGTCATTCTGGATGAAAAGGTCGCCATTCTGGACACGGTGGACAACCGTGCCACGGATGCTTGGCTGGCTAACCTCACCGAAGCGCTGGGCGACCGCATGCCGGAATATCTGGTGGTCTCCCACATGGAGCCGGACCATGGTGCCAACATTGCCCGCCTGGCCGCTAAGTACCCGGACATGAAAGTGGTGGGCAACGCCAAGACCTTTGTGTATATGGAGCAGTTCTTCGGCCCGGATGCCGTGGCCAAGGAGCGCCGTGTGGTGGTGAAGGACGGCGAGAGCTTGTCTCTGGGGAGCCACACCCTCACCTTTGTGTTTGCACCCATGGTGCACTGGCCGGAGGTCATGGTCAGCTATGAGAGCAGCGAAAAGGTGCTGTTCTCCGCCGACGGTTTTGGCCGCTTCGGGGCGGTGGCAAAGTTTGACGAAAAGGCCGACTGGGCCAGCGAAGCCCGCCGGTATTACCTGAACATCGTGGGCAAGTACGGCCCGCAGGTGCAGGCACTGCTCAAAAAGGCAGCCGCACTGGATATTGCCACCATCTGCCCGCTGCACGGCCCGGTGCTCACCGGGGACCTGGGCAAGTATCTGGCCTATTATGATACCTGGTCCAGCTACAAGCCGGAGGAGCCGGAAAAGATCCTTGTGGCCAGTGCTTCCATCCACGGCCATACCCGCGCCGCGGCCCACACCATGGCCGAAAAGCTGCGTGCCAAGGGCGCAAAGGTGGTGGAGATGGACCTGACCCGCACCGATGTGTCCTACGCCGTCACCGAGGCATTCCGCTGCGGAAAGATCGTTCTGGCCTGCGCCACCTATGACGGCTTCCTCTTCCCGCCGATGGAGTCCCTGCTGACCCACCTCAAGACCAAGGCGTTCCAGAACCGTACCGTCGGCCTGATGGAGAACGGCACCTGGGCCCCCATGGCTGCCAAACTCATGCGCGCCGAGCTGGAAGGCATGAAGAACATCACGATCTGCGAGAACGTGGTCACCATCCGCTCTGCTGCCAATGCTGCCGCGGAAGCCCAGATGGACGCTCTGGCCGACGAGATCGTGGCAAAATAAGCCCCTAAAGCGCGTAAAATCAGAAAAGACAAGCTGCCCGCATACCGGATGCGACAAGATCACACGGTATGCGGGCAGCTTTTTATCGGGGTGCAGGACTGCAGCGAGAGGACGGGAATGCTCTGTCATTCTTGCGTAGAAACCTGAACTACGACGGAAATTTCGGTCGGATGGTACGGCCCGGCATATTACGGGAGATCTGCTGAAATACATTTTAGCTGTCGGAAACGATAAATCCGTGTTCGCGGATCATCTGTGCCAGCACCGCAGCAATGTCACCGTCAAAAAGCAGTGACTGCTTGGCAATCTCATTCGGGCAGACGGCCTCGCCCTTGTTGATGCAGACGTAGGTGGCATTGGGGTTCCTGGCGGTCATCCGCCAGAAGGGATATTTGATGATGACCGGGGTGTTGCCGCCGACGCCAAGTTCTAAGAACAAGATCTTCTGCCCCTCGTGGCGGCGGAGAAATTCGCTGTACCGCTCGGCGGCGGCGTGCCAGCCGGCATCCTCTACAAAGCTGTCGTCACAGCGCAGGTTCATCGTGAGCAGCTTGCCGCAGTGCGGGCAGTGGGGGACAAGCTCGGACGGAACAGAAGTTTTCAGGATGGTATTCTCCGGCACGGTCAGCTGACCATCCGGTGCAATGTGGTACCCCTGCGCTTCCACCATCTGCCGGATGAGTGCCTCATTGTCGAAAGTCTCCTGACAGCACGGCTCACTTTGAAGATCACCTTTTTGATGGTTGTGGGCGTTTGCAGGAACTCCTTCACAGTCTGTACGGCAATTTCTGCCGCATCCTCATTCGGGAAACAGAACACGCCGGTGGAGATGCAGCAGAATGCGATGCTTTCCAGCCCGGCTTCTGCGGCCTTTGTCAGGCAGGTGCAGTAGCAGGAGGCCAGCAGAGCGCGGTCCCGTGCGGTGACGCGCCCGGTCACGATGGGCCCCACCGTGTGCAGGACATACCGGCAGGGCAGGTTGAAGGCCGGGGTAAGTTTGGCCTGCCCGGTGGGCTCCTCGTGGCCCTGCTGCGCCATCAGGCGGGCACAGGCGCTGCGCAGCTGTACCCCGGCAAAGGTATGGATGCAGTTGTCGATGCAGCGGTGGCCGGGCACATAGCAGCCGGTCATGCCGCTGTTGGCGGCGTTGACGATGGCGTCGCACTGCAGCGTGGTGATGTCGCCCTGCCACAGGTAAAGGGCAGCTTCCCCGCAGCGGGCGGCGGGGGTCAGGCTTTCAAGGACGGTAACGCCCTTCTGGGCAAGCTCGGCGCGCAGGTATTCGTCCTGCACCTGCAAAAACTCCGGGCTGGCATCCCGGGGCGGGCGCACATTGAGCAGTGCGCGCAGCAGCTGCTTCTGCCCGGCGGCATCGTCCGGGACGGCCAGCTGCCGGTATTCGGGGGCTTCTGCCAGCAGGCGGCTGAGCAAAAAACGGCGGCGTTCGGTCTGGGTCATAGAAAGACCTCCTTTGCGGTACCAAACGGCAAAACGCCCTGAAAACAGCGTTTCCAAGGCGATCTGCACGAAACGGGAATCAGAACTCGTAGGGAGGGTTGCCGGAGAAGTCGGCGATGGCGCCGTGAGCATCCTCCAGGATTATTGCATTGGGTGTGCGGGGCATCTCGGCGTGCCCCGGCTGACGAGGCCATGATACACCCCTTTTTGCCCAGCGTAAAGTACGCACAATGCGGTAACCTGGTTACCGACGGGTGACTTTTGACCGGTTACGATTCGGAAACTTTTGCGGTGAACCGCCGATTTCTCGCAATTTGGACTGCAAAAAAATTTTTTTGAGCCGGATGTGCGGGGTGCCCGGCCCCTGCTTGACAAGCACCGCGTCTGTGCCGTAAAATAGAAAAAACGGCCCGCGAGGGGCCGGAGGGGAGAAACGACAGATGTGTACCAAAAAGGAACTGCCGGCCTGCCCGGTGGAAACCACCCTCACCATGATCAGTGACAAATGGAAGGTGCTGATCCTGCGGGACTTGCTCACCGGCACCAAGCGTTTCGGCGAGCTGAAAAAGTCGCTGACCGGCGTGAGCCAGAAGGTACTCACCTCCCAGCTGCGGGAGATGGAGGAAAACGGTCTGGTGGAGCGCAAGGCCTACCCGGAGGTGCCGCCCCGGGTGGAGTACAGCCTGACCCCGCTGGGCTGGAGCCTGAAGCCCATCATGGATGCCATGCGGGTGTGGGGCGAACAGTACAAACAACAGAATGCGTGACTGCGCGCCGGGCAGCTGCCGTACCTGCGGCAGCACCCGGCATTTTTTGCAAAAAGGAGAAATTGCACCATGGAGCGGATCTTACTGCTGGAGGATGACAAAAGTCTGGTCACCGGGCTGACCCTTGCACTGGGCCGGGCGGGTTATGCGCTGGACACGGCCCGTACCCTGGCCGAGGCCGGGCATCTGTGGCAGGCGGGCCGCTACGACCTGCTGATGCTGGACGTGACCCTGCCGGACGGCACCGGCTTCGACTTCTGCCGGGAGGTGCGCCGCACTTCCGGGGTGCCCATCCTGTTTCTGACCGCGTCGGATGAGGAAATGGACATCATCACCGGGCTGGACCTGGGTGGTGACGATTACATCACCAAGCCCTTCAAGCTGGGGGTGCTGCTGAGTCGGGTGCACGCACTGCTGCGCCGGGCCGGAGGGTTCGGGGCACAGCAGGCCACCGAGCTGTGCTCCGGCGGCATCCGGGTAGATCTGCTGGCCGGCCGGGCCGAAAAGAACGGCGTTCCGCTGGAACTCACGGCAGCGGAGTACAAGCTGCTGTGCCTGTTTCTGCGCAGCCCGGGGCAGGTGCTGACCAAAGAGACCATTCTGAACGCCCTGTGGGATTGCGAGGGCAATTATGTAGATACCAACACCCTCACGGTGTACATCCGGCGGCTGCGGCTCAAGGTGGAGGATGACCCCGGCAGCCCGCAGCGGCTGGTCACGGTGCGGGGCATGGGCTACCGCTGGAACGGGGATGTGTGAGATGAAATTTCTGGTGGAGGACGATGTCCGGCAGCTGTTTGCCCGGTTGTGCACCGGGCTGGCTGCGGCCCTGCTGGCGGCAGAATGCGCGTCGTGGGCACTGTGCCCGGCACTGTGCCTGCCGCTGCTGGGGCTGTTTGTCCTTCTGGCGGCCGGGGTGCTGGGCAGTGCCGCTGCTTATTTTGCCCGACGGCAGAAACGGCTGGAGGAAGCGGCTGCGCAGGTGCGTGCCCTGCTGGACGGGGACGCCACTGCCCGGCTGGACAGCGGCCGTGAAGGGCAGTTGTACCGGCTGTTCCATGAAGTGAATGAGATGGCGGCAGTGCTCAACGCCCATGCCGACCGGGAACAGCGGGAAAAGCAGTTTTTGAAGAACACCATGGCCGATATCTCTCACCAGCTCAAGACGCCGCTGGCCGCTCTGAATATCTACAACGGTCTGCTGCAGGCCGGAACGGATGACGCAGAAAATGTGCGGGAGCTGGCCGAACTTTCCGAACAGGAGCTGGACCGGATGGAACAGCTGGTGCAAAGTCTGCTCAAGCTCACCCGGCTGGATGCGGGGACTGTACAGCTGGAAAAAACGGAACAAGATCTGCAAGGTCTGCTGGAGCAGACTGCCCGGCCCTTTGCCTGCCGCGCCCGGCAGGAGCAAAAGCAGCTGGCCGTCGCGGCAGAGCAGGGGGTGTGCCTGTGCTGTGACCGGGTGTGGATGCGCGAGGCCGTGGGCAACCTGATCAAGAATGCGCTGGACCACACCCGCGCCGGGGACACCGTGACGGTAGGGGGCAGCCGCTTTGCCGACTTTGTGCGCATCCGGGTGGTGGACACCGGCACCGGCATCCACCCGGAGGACCTGCCCCATCTGTTCAAGCGATTCTACCGCAGCCGCTTTGCGCAGGATACGCCGGGCATCGGGCTGGGGCTGCCGCTGGCGAAATCCATTGTGGAGGTCCACGGCGGCACACTGGAAGTGGAAAGTGAGCTGGGCCGGGGCACCGCCTTCACCATCCTGCTGCGGAACAGGCCCGCTCCGGCGATCCCTACAAAATTGTAGTCTTGCAGTCACCGGGCTGTAGCAAACGGGTGGTATGCTGTGGACAGATCAAAACGAAAGAAGGTTTTTGTATGAATCTGTTGCAGGCACAGGCCCTTTGCAAGACCTACGGCACCGGCGAGACTGCCGTGCAGGCGCTGAAGGACGTGAGCTTCTCGGTGCCCAAGGGCGAATTTGTGGCCGTGGTGGGCGAGAGCGGTTCCGGCAAGAGCACTCTGCTCAATCTGCTGGGCGGGCTGGACACCCCTACCTCCGGCAAGGTGCTGCTGGACGGGCGAGATCTGTTTGCCATGAAAGAGCGGGAGCGCACCATCTTCCGCCGCCGGAACATCGGCTTTGTGTTTCAGGCGTTCAACCTGATCCCGGAGCTGACCGTGGAGCAGAATATCCTGTTCCCGGTATTGCTGGACTACCAGAAGCCGGACACGGCGTATCTGGAAGAACTGCTGGATGTGCTGGACCTCCGCAAGCGGCGCAGTCACCTGCCCGGCCAGCTTTCCGGCGGGCAGCAGCAGCGCGTGGCCATCGGGCGGGCGCTCATCACCCGTCCGGCGCTGATTTTAGCCGATGAGCCGACCGGCAATCTGGACACCCGCAACAGCGGCGAGGTGATCGCCCTGCTGAAGGAGGCTTCCCGCAAATACGCCCAGACCATCGTCATGATCACCCACAGCCGCAGCATCGCTCAGACGGCAGACCGGGTGCTGCAGGTGTCGGACGGCGTGCTGACCGACTTCGGGAGGTGCGCGGAATGAAAAGCTATCTAAGCCTGATCCCCATTTCTGCCAGGGTGCGCAGGCGGCAGAACCGGCTGACCATCCTGTGCATCGTCACGGCAGTGTTCCTGGTCACGGCCATCTTCAGTGTGGCGGACATGATGCTGCGCACCCAGACGGGCCGTGCAGCCGGAAAAAGCGGCAGCTGGCATCTGGAGGTCACCGGCATCACGCCGGAGCAGGCTGCGCAGCTGGTCGGCCAGCCGGACGTGGTGCGGGTGGGTGCCGGAGCAGTATTCAATGAGAATGGCGAAAGCGCATACCGCCTGAACGGCAAGCGGGTGGTGCTGTATGGTGCCGATGCAGATTATGTGAGCCTGAACCGTGCCGCAGCCTTTGCGGGCACCTACCCGCAGGCGGAAAACGAAGTGCTGCTGGGCAAGACCGCTGCACGGGTGCTGCATGTGGGCAGCGGAGACACTGTAACGCTGACACTGCCGGACGGAACGGAAAAGCCCCTCACGGTCACCGGCGTCGGCGGCATCGACGAGGATTTTTACGGCGAGCAGTACAGCATCGTGGATGCCTACCTGCCGCAGGAAGCCTTTGCGGCCCTGCTGACTGCAAACGGCGAGGCACTGCCCCAGACACATTATGAGCTGGAATACACCAGCGCGGCCAGAGCAGCAAAGGCCCTGCCGAAGCTGCGCAGCCGGTACGGGGAGACGGCTGTGCAGGAAAACCTGCAGGTGATGGGTTCGGCAGGGCAGAGCAACAGTACGGCTTTTCAGACCGTGTACGGGATGGCAGCGGTGCTGTTCGTGCTGGTGCTGCTGGCCGGAGTGCTGATGATCTCCGGCAGCATGAACAGCAATCTGGCCCAGCGCACCCAGTTCTTTGGCATGATGCGCTGCATCGGCATGAGCAAACGGCAGGTCATCCGGTTCGTCCGGCTGGAAGCCCTCAACTGGTGCAGGACGGCGGTGCCCATCGGCCTTGTGCTGGGCACTTTGGCCAGCTGGACGATCTGCGCCGCGCTGCGGTACGGCATCGGCGGCGAGTTTGCGGCAACGCCAGTCTGGCAGCTGAGCCCTGCGGGCCTGTGCGCCGGTGCCGTGGTGGGTGTGGTGACGGTGCTGCTGGCTGCGCAGGCCCCGGCAAAGCGGGCGGCAAAGGTCTCGCCGATGGCGGCGGTCTCCGGCAGCACCCAGAATGTGCCGGTGGGCCGTGCGGCCCATGCCGGAAAGGGCCGGGTGGAACTGGCACTGGGCGTCCGCCATGCCACCGCCAGCAAAAAGAACTGGGCCCTGATGACCGCCAGCTTTGCGTTGAGCATTGTGCTGGCGCTGGGCTTTACCGTGCTCTTGCAGTTCGCCTCTCTGCTGTTGCCCAGTCTGGTGCCGTGGCAGCCCGATGTGCTTTACAACGGCTACGGCAATGCGCAGGTGCTGCCCGGCAGCATGACCCGGACACTGCTGGAAGTGCCGGGCGTCGCCCATGCGTGGGGCTGCACTGGTCTGGTGGATACCCCGGCCAGCAGCGACAAGGGCAACGTGGACCACGTTATCTTCTGCTCCTACGATGATTATATGCTGGAGTCCAGCCGTTCCGTGGTGGTACGGGGTCGGATGCCCGGCGCAGGCAATGAAGTGATGACCATCTACAATAAGAACAACCCCATGCAGATCGGGGACGTCATCACAGTGAACGGGGTGCCGCTTACCATCGTGGGTGCCTTCTCGGAGGGCACCTTCCCGGATGATGTGACCCTTATTGCACCGGAAGCGCTGTTCCGACAGGTGGCAGGCGACCAGAACTATAATATGGTAGGTGTGCAGTTGGACCGCACCGCCGACGAGGACACCCTCTTCACGCTGGCGGACCTTGCCACGGATGACGTCATCATGCAGGACCTGCGGGAGAGCAACCGGCAGGACCGCGGCACCTATTACGCGGTACGCATCGTGCTGTACGGTTTTCTGGCCATCATCGGCGGCATCTCGCTGCTGAACATCGTCAACAGCATCTCCATGAGCGTTTCCGCCCGTGCCCGGCAGTACGGTGCCATGCGCGCCGTGGGCATGGAGGATGTCCAACTGTGCCGGATGATCGCGGCGGAGGCCGGGACCTATGCGGCGTCCGGCCTGCTGGTGGGCGTTGCTGCCGGCCTTGTGCTGCACCGTGCACTGTATACCCGGCTGATCACCCACTATTTCGGCGTCGTGTGGCGGGTGCCCTTCGGGCTGCTGGCAGTGCTCTGTCTGTTCGTGGCAGGTGCAGCGGCGCTTGCGGTGCACGGCCCGGTGAAGCGATTGCAGGCAATGCCCGTCACAGCAGCCATCAACGAACTCTGACAAACAAAAAACAAGCGCAGGAGCGCTCCCTTTTGCGGGAATGCTCCGGCGCTTTTGGGCGTAACTCAGTCCAGCACGGGAATGTCCAGCCCGAATTCCAGCGGGCGGAACCGGGGGCAGACGTTTTCGGTGATGGAGATCACCGAGGCGGCCAGACGGCTGCCGATCTCGCAGGAGGCGGGCAGGTTCTTGCCGTAGGTCAGGCCGATGACTGTACCGGCAAAGAAGGCGTCACCGGCACCGGTGGTGTCGATCACATCCACCTTCTTGGCGGGCACAACGCCGCTTTCGCCGTTGGCGCGGGCATACACGGCACCCTGCCCGCCCATGGTGACCACCATGCAGGGGATGTTGGCGCTGTGCACGTTGGCGGCCAGCACCTCCCGCATGGCAGCGGGGGAAAGGTGGTCGTAATCGTCCGAGAAGAGCAGCCCGGCTTCCTGTTGGTTGCACACAAAGCAGTCCACCTGCTGCAAAAAGTCGCGGCGTTCCATGGCGATGCTCATGTTGGAGATGGCCGCGTAGACCCGCTTGTTGTACTTTTTGGCAAAGCGCAGCACCTGCTTGACCGTCTCTTTTTCCAGATCCAGCTCCAGCGCAATGCTGTCGCAGTCCTTGAAGATCTCGTCTCCCTGCTCTTTCAGCAGAGCGGTGAGGGGAGTGGTGTCCGGGCGCTTGGAGATGGAGGCGCATACGTCACCGTCGTTGTTGAACACGGCCAGCCAGGTGCCCATGCCGTCCTTCACGCGGCGGATGAACTGGGTGTTCACCTTGTGGTCGCGCAGCTTGTCGATGACATCCTGGCCCATGCCGGTGTCGTCCACCAGACCCACAAAGGTGGGGCGCAGCTCCACATTGGCGATGTCCTCCACGATGTTGCGGCTCACACCACCGTGTACCTGCTCGACCCGGCCGGAGTTGCGCCCGCCCGGGATGTAGGTGGAAAGGGGGTACCCCTTGATGTCCACAAAAACGGCTCCGATGACTACGATTCCCATAGAAAAACCTTCCTGCAAAAATATTTTGCCTTCATTATACCAACTCTTTACGACAGAATCCATCCTTTTTGTCATTTCGGGCCGAAAAAGCGCGCAGAAGGCCGAACTGCCTTACAGGGCGGTGTTTGCCGTCCGAACCAGGAACTCCATGGCCTGCACGGGGTACTGCCCGGCGGCGGTCTCGCCGGTGAGCATCAGGCTGGACGCACCATCCAACACAGCATTGTAAATATCGCTCACCTCGGCGCGGGTGGGCACGGCACGGGTGCACATGCTGTCCAGCATCTGGGTGACCACCATAAAGGGCACCCCGGCGGCCCGGCAGGCGGCGGAAAGCTGTTTCTGACAGCGGGGCAGCTCCCACAGCGGCATGGCGTTGCCCAGGTCGCCGCGGGCGATGACCACCTCGTCCACGAGGGACAGAAACTCCGGCAGGGCCTGCACCCCGGCAAGGTTCTCGATCTTTGCAAAGATGCGGATCTGCGGCGCACCGGCCTCGGCCAGCGCCTGCCGCAAAGCAAGGATGTCCTGTTTCCCGCGCACGAAGGGCAGCATGACCCCGGTGACGCCGCAGGAAGCTGCGATGCGCAGGTTGGCAAGGTCCTCACTTGTCAGGGTGGGCATGGGCACCGACAGACCCGGGGCGGCAATGCTCTTGCGGCTTTGCAGAACGCCGCCCCGCAGTACGGTGCAGACCAGTGCATCCGGCCCGGCGGCAGTTACTTCCACCAGCAGCTTGCCGTCATCCAGCAAAAGCTGCTGCCCGGGGCGGGCTGCCTGCACGAGCTGGACAGGGCAGGGGATGCCGCCTGCACCCAGCTGTACCGTGCCGCCCTCCGGCAGGGTGACCGGGCTGGCCAGCCGCCCGACACGCAGTTCCGGCCCCTGCAGGTCGATGAGCAGGTCCGGAATGCCGACAGCTTGGATCATTGCCAGCCAGTCAGCGTGTTCGGCCAGCGCCCCGTGGGAAAGGTTCATGCGCAGGCCGGTCATGCCGACGTCCACAAGGCGGCGCAGAGTTCCGGCACTGGCGCAGGCCGGGCCGATGGTTCCATAAAAATGCATAAGGGGTCCCTTCTTTCATAGATTGCGCAGGTGTTCCTGCAAAAAGCTGCACAAAAGCCGGACACAGGGGTGCTCTGCGTGCTCCGGCTGCAAAAAGGCGGCGCAAATGGGCGGCATGCCGTCCAGTGCCACGTCCTGAACATTGTCCATGCAGTGGTCGGAGGTGATCTCCAACCGGTCCAGGGCCAGACCGTTGCGCTCCTGGGTGCGGTAAAGCACTTGATAGTATTGTTCGCCGATCTCTACCTTCGGGCGGGCACCGGCCTGCCGCAGGGTATTCCACAGCGGGGCCAGCGGCTCCGGCGCAAGGCCCGGCACCAACAGCAGCTGGCCGTCCAGCTCTGCCGGGGCGATGCTGCTGCGCCCCCAGAACGGGCTGTAGCGGGGCACCAGCAGGGCCGCAGTGTGCCGGGTGAGCGCGGTGCGGGCAAGCCCGGCCGCGCAGCCGCCCAGGTCCATCACCAGCCCGGCGTCCAGCGTGCCGTTCTGCAATTGTGCACATACGGCGTCGTTGGAGAGCAATGTGGTTTCCAGCGGGATGCCCGGGTATTGCTGCCGGAACTGCTCCAGCACATCCCCCAGCATGGGCAGGTAGCTGGGCACCAACGCCACACTGATGCCCAGCCGCAGGGCGGGGGACCGGATATCCTGATACGCCTGCGCGCACATCCGGTCAAATTGCTCCACCACCGGCGCGGCCTGCGCCCGGAAGCGCTGGCCCTTTTCGGTCAGGGCAAGGTGATTGCGCACATTGATGAACAGCGGGCCGCAAAGTTCTTCTTCCAGTGCGGCAATGCTCAGCCGCAGAGCCTGCCGGGACAGATACATCCGCCCGGCCGTGCGGGTATAGTTCAGGTCCTGACACAGGGCCAGAAAATAGCGCAGCTGCTGAATGGTCATGGGAGGTTCCTTTCCAGAAATAAAACGCAAGTTTTTCTTGATACCTACAGGGATATTATAACTTCTTTTTCTTTGGTTGTAAATGTGATACTTTTAACAAGAATGGCAAAGCATTTTTGCCACTCTGGAACAAAGCACGAAGAAAAAGAAGAGAAAGGAACCTTATTATGGAAAAGATCTCCCGCAAAGGCTTTCTGAAGATCGCTGCCGCTGCCGCCATGAGCAGCGTCACCGCAGCCGGTCTGGCTGCCTGCAATGCAGCCAGCAGCTCCACCGCTGCTGCATCTTCCGGTGCAGCCGGCATCTACACCCCTGGCACATACACCGCCACCGCCAAGGGCATGAGCGAAATCACCGCCACGGTGACCTTTGACGCTGCCAGCATCACCAAGGTGGAGCTGGACCTGTCCGGCGAGACCGACAGCATCGGCCAGGCCGCCAAGGACAAGCTGATCGAGCAGGTGATGAACGCTCAGACCAGCCAGATCGACGGTGTGACCGGTGCCACCGTGACCAGCAAGGCTGTGCAGAACGCTGTGGCCGACTGCATCCGTCAGGCCAGCGGCGGTGCCATCAACCCCGCTGAGCAGACCACCGAGGAGACTGCCTCCACCGCCGACTGGCTGGGCGAGGAGCCCGAAGTGGCCGAGAGCGACATCAAGCAGACCGTGGAGTGTGAGGTGCTGGTGGTGGGTGCCGGTTCCTCCGGCAGCTTTGCCGCTGCCGCCGCGGCCGAGGCCGGTGCCAAGACCATCCTGATCGAAAAGTTCGGCCACGACATGGCCAGCGGCATCCGCGACACGCTGGCTGCCTGCGGCTCCAAGCAGCAGCAGGAGGACGGCGATGACGTGAACAAGAAGGACGCTGTGCGCTACCTGTGCAATTGGAGCCAGGGCTATACCCGCCGCAGCCTGGCACAGGTGTGGGCAGACCGCAGCGGTGAGACCATCGACTGGTTCACCGACGTACTGGCCGAGAGCGGCATCGACTTCCGCCACGAGATCGACGAAAAGCACGACAACGACAACTACGAGGTGCTGGACGTGGGCCACAGCACCCAGTACGGCGACGAGTACAGCGAGCAGCTGACCATGGACGCCGTGCTCAAGCACGCCGAGGCCGACGGTCTGGAAGTGCAGTACGAGATCACCATGGTCAAGCTGGAAAAGGACGGCAACCGCGTCACCGGCCTGATCGCCAAGAATGCCAACGACGAGTATGTGCGCTACAACGCATCCAAGGGCGTCATTCTGGCCTGCGGCGGCTACAGCGGCAATGAAACCATGATGAACGCCCTGCAGCCCCAGAGCGTGGAGCAGACCTGCATCAACTATTCCAAGCCCGGTGCCAAGGGCGACGGTATCAAGGCCTGCCTGTGGGCCGGTGCCATCATGGACCAGACCCACACCTCCATGATCTTTGACCGCGGTGCCATCAAGCCCGACCAGGTGGGGGAGTACGGCAAGGCCAACGACGGTGCCCTGTTCTGGATGGGCAGCCAGCCGTTCCTGAAGGTGAACCTGAACGGTGAGCGCTTCATGAACGAGTACATGCCTTACGATCTGGTGCTGCACGCTGCAGCCAGCCAGCCCTACCACACCTACTGCACTGTGTGGGACAGCAAGTACCCCGAGGATGTGGAGCGCTTTGCCACCCACGGCTGCAGCCGTCTGTACCCGCATGTGAACGGCACCGCTCCGGTGTTCCCCATTGAGTACATCGAGGGCATGAACGCCGATCTGCAGGACCAGGGTTACATCGTGCAGGCCGACACCGTGGAGGAGCTGGCCGACAAGCTGGGCCTGCCCAAGGACACCTTCACCGCAACGGTGGATCGCTACAATGAGCTGGCTGCCAAGGGCGAGGACGAGGATTACGGTAAGGAGGACTATCGTCTGTCCACCCTGAGCGAAGCTCCCTTCTACGGCGTCCGTCAGGCCGGCGGCTATCTGATCTGCACCATCGACGGCATCCAGATCGACGACAATATGCACGCCATTGATCAGGACTTCAAGGCCATCCCCGGCCTGTATGTCATCGGCGACATGAGTGGCAACTACTTCTCCGGCAGCTATCCCAGCCTGATGGCAGGTGCCGCCGCAGGCCGCAGTGCCACCTTCGGCCGCTTTGCCGGTCAGAACGCTGCCGCCGGCATCTGATCCGGAGCGCCCGCAACACGACACGCTGTGTGAAGCGATAAAAAAATGCGAACGAGAGCAGAAATGCTTTCGTTCGCATTTTTTGTTTACGGAAAGAACGCTTATTCTTCCACGATGATCTTATCCTTGGCGTAGTCCAAAGCAAGCCCGATCAGCTCATTGCGGGAGCGATTTGTTTTTCCGGCAAGATCATCGTAGAAATCGACGATTGACTTGTCTACGCGAATCGTAAATGTAACAGGTTCGGAGAGCTTTTTAATTCTGAGTTCATCCATTATTATCACCCCAATACTATTATGAGGTGAATTTTGCTTGAAATAAATGCCATATTACGGTTCGTAAATGAACATAAAGTGGTATAATATATGGTGAGAACTGATCTTGCTTCCTGAATGCGTCGGAATGTGCCGAAAAACAACACATTCTGGGAATTGCTGCACAGAGAAACAGGAGGTACGATCAAACCGTAAAATAGCCGGGTGACCGGCAAACAGAGGAGGATGTGTGCGATGAAAAAACAATTCCGGATTCTTGCAGCGGCACTGGCCCTGTGCCTGAGCCTGTTGTGCTGCCCGGCGGCCTTTGCGGCGGTGGACAGCAGTTCCTGCCAGACGGTACCCTATGCGCAGGCAACGTCTCAGCCGCTGGGACAGCCTATCACTATTACCGGTACGCCCAATTACAGTGCGGCTACCAGCAACGATACTGCATTTATTTTTGGCTTTGACACCGCCGACGGCGTGTGGTATGTAGCCGTGCAGAAGTCGAAATTTGATGCCTTCAAGGCGGCGGCCCCGGCACAGCAGATGACCCTGTACGGCGTGTATGCTGGCACACTGGACGTGAACGGCATGCCCATTCTGGACATCCAGAATGGCTCGGTGCTGCTGAACGGCACCACCAGCGACACGACAGCTTTGTACAAGGCCGGGCAGAAAAAGCTGGATGCCCAGAAGGCCGCCGCTGCCGCCAGCAGCAAAAAGACCACGACCACTTCCGGCAGCAAAAAGAGCACGGGCAGTGCATCTTCCGGCCAGACGACCAGCCAGATGGTGTGGATCCCCACCCATGGCGGCAAGAAGTACCACAGCAACCCCAACTGCAGCGGAATGAAAGGCCCTGAGAAAGTGAGCCTGTCCACTGCAAAATCCCGCGGATTCACGGCTTGCAAAAAGTGCTACTGAGCATAAAAGAAAGGACCGCTGCGATCTCTCCGGAGGCCGCAGCGGTCTTTTGCGTTTTGTGGTAAAACTCAGCTCCGGCGCTTGGCCAGTACCGCCGCCCCGCTGGCGGCGGTCAGGACGCCCAGCAGGGCAAGCCCAGCACCCGCCTGCCCGAAGAGATCGCCCACGGCACCCACAAAGGGGCTTGCGGGGATCATCAGGATGCTGTAGGCCATGCTGTCCACACTGATGAGGTTGACCCCGAAATCCTGCATAACCTGCAAGGTAGACAACACATCGGCGGCATTGCGGCCGAACCGAGACAGTTTGAACACCAAAACGTAGGAAACACCATCTTTTCCTGTAACATAAGAAAACCTCATAAAACGGTTATTTCTTGCCTGTTTTCTGCTCTAGAAACTTAATGGAATCCAGATAATCCTGCTCCACATCGCTGAGGGTTTTAGCTTTGTATTTCCGATATGCGGTAGTAGCCTTGTCTACTGCCTGCTTGTGAGTAACGCTGCCATTGCCAATAAGCAACTGTTCACCGCTCATAGTCAGAATACGATCAAGGTGGTTTGCCCAATCCTGCATTGTCATGGGCTGTTCGCGCTCTGCCTGACGCTCAGCAAAATCCAGATAACCGGAAACCAACTGCCCCATAGCGCGAAGCTCTTTCTCTTTGAAATATCCACCGCCACCCAGATTTTTCAGGCGCTCGTCATCCAGCGCAAATCCCTTGCGCATATATTCCTTCAGGATGCCAGTTGCCCAGATACGGAACTGTGTGCCTCGTTTGGATTTGACACGATAACCAACAGAAATAATGACGTCAAGATTGTAGAATTCGACCTGATAGGTCTTTCCGTCTGCGGCAGTTGTTGCAAATTTTGCAACAACTGAATCTCGTTCAAGCTCACCCTCTGCAAAAATGTTTTTGATGTGACGGGAAATTGTGGATTTGTCACGTTGGAACAACTCAGCCATCTGGTCAATGGAAAGCCAGACGGTGTCACCGTCAAAGGTAGTATCAATTTTGGTCAGGCCATCTTCTGTGGTGTAAATGAGGATGGAATTTTTAGGAGAGTCATCTCGTCCGGAAAAGCTGCTGTTCAGCTCGTTCAGGATTCGGGCGAAGTTTGTCATACGCACAGGCACTTCCTGCTCCATCAGAGCGTTCGCAATGCACCCGGCAAGGAAACTCTTGCCTGTACCCACACCGCCCCAGAGGAGCAGTCCTAGGTTCTCTGAACGCATGGTCTGCCATTGCTCTACATAGCGGTGTGCGTGGTGCATCTGTGGGCTGCGGCCATTGTCGTTTTCAAAGGCCCAGTCCAGCATTGACGGGTCAGAAAATCCCTCTGCTTTCAGCCGCCGCACAAGGTCGTTGTGCTTTTGCTGGCTGATAAGGGTTTCTTGTTTTTCTCGTTCCGTGCGCTGGCAGCTGCATTCAATGGGGTGCTTGTTCTTGCCCATCAGAGCGATACCCTTTGCAAAGAATGCTTCTTTTGGGGTATGACATTTTCCGCAGTAAAGCAGACCGTCCTCGCCATAATAATCTTCGATATTTTCGGGAATACTGGATGGGAGCTGTTCCAAAATTTTTTCGATCGTCTTTATAGGCTTTCTTCTTCCTTGAATGTGTAGTCCGGGATGCCCGGTGCTTGCTTCTGTTCTGGTCTTTGCCGTTTCGCCCAGATGCGCAGGGTAGCGGCATGATCAGCGTATTTTTTGCCGGTAGACTGGATATAAGCCGAAAGCTGTTCGATTAGATCGTCCAGCCCGAAGAAATCGGCTTTGAGTTGCTTGTACTCCTTTGCTGTTAAAAAGACATTCTGATATTCTCCAAAGGTCAAATGAGCCTCTGTTGTTCTTATCAGGTGGCTATCTTTCAGGTTGTTCTTATTACGTTGGTTAGTGGAACACTTTTGTTCCATGGAAGATATCATTTCTGTTCCATCGGATGGAACAAAATCGTTCCATGCAGGGGAACATTTTTGCACTGTCGGAACTTTTACAAAGATGCTGTTGGGCACAGTAATGCGACCTCTTCTGCGCTCAATCAAATCGGCATCTTCCAGCGAGCGCAACGCACGTTTAATGCTCATAGTGCTGCATCGCAGAGCTTTGCTTAATGCAGAAAGAGGGAAAATCACATAGACGAAGCCGCGCTCATCCATCCAGTTGTTCTTTTGAGAAAGAGTTGCCCGGTCAAGCAGCAGGGTGTAGAGCAGTTTTGCTGTGTGGCTCAGGTCTGTATCCAGCAGAAAGCGGGGATAGGGTAGATATTGTGGCAAGGGCGTAGTGACAGTCAGGTAGTCGGAAATAAAATTCACCTCCAGTGTTTTTTCATCAAACAAATTTTTGGAAAGCATTTTACTGGCTGTTGGTAGTCTCCAGAAGATGCTGCCGATGCTGCTCTTTCAGATGCACAATATAGCTTTCTGCCTTTTGCAAAGCAGCAATAACTTTTGCTTCAATCTCTACATTTGTCAGAAAGTCGGGATACAGAGCAAAGCATTGTTCGAGACGGAAAATAAAGCTATCAGAGGCACTGTTGATTTCACTGAACATTCCTTCGGCATCGGCGACATGATCAACCGTTGCCATCTTTTCTCCTAGCTCACGAATGGTCTGGAGTTCGGTGCTGCGCTTTCCCGATGAAATAAAAGGTCG
>ENA-UOJO01001123-UOJO01001123.1-human-gut-metagenome-genome-assembly--contig:-P57-NODE-1123-length-36016-cov-8.820222_pt1 | contig 36016 bp, 39 predicted proteins | sample MGYA00242351_ERZ723898 | MGnify/ENA metagenome assembly ERZ723898 | reverse complement strand
TAAAAACCGAATAAAGCAATACAGATAAAAAGCATCTTTGCCGCCACCGGAGCGGCAGAGATGCTTTTTGCGGTCAGGTATTTGATTTTGAGAATCTGTTTATTATACAAGCTTTTTTGCCCATTTGCCGGAGCGCAGCATAAAGAAGCCGATGACGCATTTTATGATATCAAGGCAGACGCATATTGCGTAGAGGGGCAGTATGTCAAGGTCGGTGCAGCGGGAGAGCAGCAGGGCGGTGGGGACGCTTATGCACCAGACAAATACGCAGTCAAACAGAAAGGTTATCATGGTCTGGCCGCCGGAGCGCAGGGTAAAGTAGCAGTTGTGTACATAGGAGTTAAAGGGCATCATTGCAGAGGAAATTATCATCATATATACAGCCAGCTGCCGCACCTGCTCGGATACATCGTAAAAGAGGGTGAAGACATGGGAAAACGACGCCATGATGATGCCTATGCCCACGGATACCGCGCAGGAAAAGGCGATGAGCTTGCGGTCGGTATCCTTGGCCTCTTCGATTTTTCCGGCGCCCAGCAGGCTGCCCACCATGATGGCCACCGCAGTACCCATGGACATATAGAAGATATTGAAGATATTGCTGATGGTGGAGGAGATATTGACCGCCGCCACGGCGCTGAGGCCGCGTGTGGAATAGCACTGCGTCATTACGGTCATGCCCAGAGCCCAGAGAAGCTCGTTGAAAAACAGGGGGGCGCCCTTGAGGGTTATCTGCCCGGCAAGGCGGCCGGGAATATAGAAGGAGCGGTACGCGCCCTTTATATACGGGACCTTGCCGCTGTGCAGGTGAGTCCATAAAAGCACGATAAGAAGCTCGGTGCAGCGGGCGATGATGGTGCCGATGGCGGCGCCGCGCACGCCCATTGCCGGTATTCCGAAGGCGCCGAAGATGAAGACATAGTTGAACACGCCGTTTGCGATGACGGCGGCGACGCTTGCAACCATGGGCACCACGGTGTGTTCGGTTTCGCGAAGGGTGGAGGCGTATACCTGAGTGAGGGCGGTGGGAATGAGGGCAAGAAGGGCGATGCCTATATATTCCTTACCGTACATAAGGGCAAGGGCGGGATCGGCACCAGAGTTATCCTCGGTGAGAAACAGGCTTATAAGCCCATCTCGGAAGCACCATATTACGGCCATGCCCAAGGCGGTAAGCAGCACGGCGGTATAGAGCTTGAAGCGGAAGGTGTAACGGACGCCTTCATCGTCGCTGCGGCCGAAGAACTGCGCGGTGAATATGCCCGCGCCGGATATTCCGCCAAAGAGCATGAGCATATATACGAATATGAGCTGGTTGACAATGGCTACGCCGGACAGAGGCTCGGTGCCCAAGCTGCCCACCATGACATTATCAAGAAGATTTACGAAGTTTGAAATGCCGTTTTGCACTATAACGGGAAAGGTGAGGGCCATCACGCTTTTGTAAAAAGCGCGGTTGCCTATGTACTTTTTAATGTTCATACAAGGTGCCTTTCGGAAAGAAAAATTTTGCTTGCGGTGCGTCGGCGCAATATGTGCTTATCGGGGAGAATATATGCATATATATTATTCATATATATTTCTGTATTCATACCGTCCTTATGTATTGCCGCCGTAAATTCTTTATGCATGTTATGCAGGTTTTCTTAGCCGGGGCTGCGGGTGCACGGAAAGCAAAGTTTTGTTATTATAGCACTAATCGGGATTATGGGCAAGCGGAAAACGGAAGGCGGGGCAGGTGAGGAGAGGCGGGGAGCCGAGTGCGGCAAAAAACGGACGGAAAAGCAAAAAAATATCAAAATAAAGCGAACAACTTATAAAAAACATTTGACAGGAGAGGGGGTGCGGGAGTATTATATGCACGGTTAGCGAACGCTAATCAATTTTTAAGGCATTGGGTTAGCTTTGGCTAATCAAATTCCGGAACGACGGGGCGCCGAAAGAAAAAGGGCGCACGGCGGGAAAGGGGAAAAGATATGATGCCGCTTTTATTGGCGCAGACGGGGCAGGAGAACATCATAAAGAAGATCGGAGGCAATCCCGAGACGAAGAAGCATCTTGAAAACCTGGGCTTTGTAGTGGGCGGAACGGTGACGATAGTGAACTCTCTGGGGGGCAATCTGATAGTGAATGTCAAGGAGTCCAGAGTGGCGATAAGCCGGGAGATGGCCGGCAGGATCATGGTATGACGGCGCAGGCCTTTATACATATATTATAAGTTCAATTCTGATTTCTTAGTTTAAGGAGGACGGTGGAATGAACACTCTCAAGGAAGCGAAGATAGGTCAGACCGTAAAGGTGGTAAAGCTCCACGGCGAGGGTGCGGTAAAAAGACGCATCATGGATATGGGACTGACGAAGGGCACGCAGGTGTATGTGCGTAAGGTGGCGCCGCTGGGTGATCCGATAGAGGTTACGGTGCGCGGATATGAGCTTTCGCTGCGTAAGGCCGACGCCGAAATGATCGAAGTGGAGAATGCTTGAGGCAGGGGAGAAGGACCCGTATTTTTTGGATTTGCAGTTAGCGATAACTAATTGCAGAAGGAGAGGATTATGTATCTGCGAATTGCCCTTGCGGGCAACCCAAACTGCGGTAAGACGACGCTGTTCAACGCACTTACCGGCTCGAACCAGTTCGTAGGAAACTGGCCGGGCGTTACTGTGGAAAAGAAGGAAGGCAAGCTGAAGAAGCATGAGGGCGTTATTATAACCGACCTTCCGGGAATTTATTCCCTTTCGCCCTATACCCTTGAGGAGGTAGTGGCGCGCAACTATCTGATAGGCGAGCGCCCGGACGCGGTGCTTAACATTATTGACGGCACCAACCTTGAAAGAAACCTGTATCTCACAACGCAGCTTACCGAGCTTGGAATTCCGGTGGTTATAGCCATCAACATGATGGATATTGTGAAGAAAAACGGAGACAAGATAAACACGGCGGAGCTTTCAAGACAGTTGGGCTGCAAGATAGTGGAGATATCCGCGCTGAAGGGCACGGGGGTTATGGAGGCTGCCGAGGCGGCTATTGACGCTGCCAAAAACAGCAAGACGGTGCCCATGCATACTTTCTCCGGCCCGGTGGAGCATGCGCTTGCGCATATTGAGGAGGCGGCGGTGCATGACATGCCGCAGGAGCAGCAGCGCTGGTATGCCATAAAGATATTTGAGCGGGACGACAAGGTTATGAGCAGCCTCAAGCTGGATGCCTCCGTTACGGAGCACATTGAGAGCGACATAAAGGCTGTTGAAGCGGAGATGGACGACGATGCGGAATCCATCATAACAAATGAAAGATATATTTATATAGCTTCCATTATTAAGGCCTGCTACAAGAAAAAAGAGGCGGGCAAGCTGACCACTTCGGACAAGATCGACAAGGTGGTGACAAACCGCTGGCTGGGCTTGCCGATATTCGCGGTGGTAATGTTCCTGGTTTATTATATTGCAATGGTTACCGTGGGACAGTTTGCAACCGACTGGATGAACGACGGCGTATTCGGAGACGGCTGGCACTTGCTTGGCATAGGCTCCAAGGAATACGGGGAGAAATCCGACGAATACACGGCGGCGATGCAGGCAATACAGGCCTTTACCGGCGAGGAGATAGACACGGAAGCCGATGACTTCGATGCAAAAGCACTGCTTGAGAAGATCAGGGAGCTCAAGCCGGAGGCGGACACCGCTACCATTGAGGTGGTGGATGAGGAGAACCTTTCCACAAGCAAGCTGACGGCGTACTATTCAGCGATACCGGAGGGCGCCAAAGAGGATGAAACGGTGGGCATGACCTATGTGGACGCCGTGAAATACTTTGAAGAGCGCGAGGAGGGCTTTGAGGCTCCGGACCCCGCGGCAAGCGGAGTATGGGTGCCCGGTCTGCCGGTGCTGATAGGCAACGGACTGGAGGCGGCGGGTGCATGGCCGTGGCTGCAGGGACTTATCAATGACGGTATAGTTGCCGGTGTGGGCGCGGTTCTGGGCTTTGTTCCGCAGATGCTGGTGCTGTTCTTACTGCTTGCCTTCCTTGAGGGCTGCGGCTACATGGCGCGTATTGCCTTTGTGCTGGACCGTGTGTTCCGCAAGTTCGGGCTTTCCGGTAAATCCTTCATACCTATGCTTATAGGTACGGGCTGCGGCGTTCCCGGAATAATGGCTTCCCGTACGATTGAAAATGAGCGCGACCGCAGAATGACCATTATGACAACCACCTTTATTCCCTGCGGCGCAAAGGTTCCCTTTATTGCAATGATAGCGGGTGCTATCTTCGGAGGCTCTGCGTGGATTGCGACCTCGGCATACTTCGTGGGCATGGCTGCGATTATCGTATCCGGCATTATGCTTAAGAAGACCAAGATGTTTGCCGGCGATCCCGCTCCGTTTGTTATGGAGCTGCCGGCTTATCACTGGCCGACCGTGGGCAATGTTCTGCGTTCCATGTGGGAGCGCGGCTGGTCCTTTATAAAGAAGGCCGGCACCGTGATACTGCTTTCCACCATATTTGTATGGTTTACCACTTACTTCGGTTTCACCGCGGACGGCTTCAGGATGCTGGCTGAGGAGGAGATAGACAGCTCCATTCTGGCGGCTATCGGACGCGCGGTTGCATGGATATTCGCGCCTCTTGGCTGGGGCAACTGGCAGGCTGCCGTGGCCTCCATTACGGGCCTTGTGGCTAAGGAGAACATCGTGGGCACCATGGGTATTCTTTACGGAGGCGGCGGAGCAAATGTATATGCGGCTCTGGCTCAGGCCTTCACCCCCATTGCGGGCTACTCCTTCCTGGTGTTCAACCTGCTGTGCGCGCCGTGCTTTGCGGCAATGGGCGCCATCAAGCGTGAGATGAACAGCGCGAAGTGGACATGGTTTGCAATAGGCTATCAGTGCCTGTTTGCCTATGCGATAGCGCTTATGGTATACCAGTTCGGCGGAATGTTCACGGGCAACATAAATGTAATAGGACTGATATTTGCCTTTGCGATACTTGCCTTTATGATATACATGCTGGTGCGTCCTTATAAAGAGGCTACAAAGCTTGAAACCAAGGTTAAAGCGAACAAGTGAGCATATAAACAGATAAATGAAAACGCGCCCGGCTTACGCTTTCTGCGGCGGTGAAAGCTGCGGAAAGCGGGCGGGACGCGTAAAAGAAGGGAAGGGAGAGAGGTTTATGTTTCAATGGATAGCGGATAACATCTGGGCGTTATTTGTAATACTGGTGCTGGCGGGCATAATAGCGGCTGCTGTTTATACCGTGGTACGGGACAAAAGGAAGGGCAAAGCCTCCTGCGGCTGCAATTGTGCGCACTGTGCGATGGCGGGCTCCTGCCACAACGCTGAAAAGGCGCAAAGCAGCGGGCATGACCGATCTGCTTCCCACGATGCAAATAACAAAGAATAATAAAACGGTTCTGTTTTAGAAACGGGGAACGGCGGATCCGCTCCCCGTTTCTTTTATAAAGTATAAAGGAGCAAGCAATGGATAACGGAAAAAGGCTGACGGCGACCCATATAAAGTATCTGTTTGCGGTTATGGAGCTGGACAGTGCGGGCAGGGGCGCGCGCTGCGTGGATGTTGCGGCGGCGCTTAAGATAAGCAAGCCCAGTGTGCATAATATGATGGATGCTTTTTCGGAGATGGGGCTTATACGCCGTGATGCCTTTTCCGCCGCATATCTGACCCCGAAGGGAAGAGAAACGGCGATGCGGTACAGGCGGTATTACGACAAGCTGGAGAAGATGATGAGAGCGTGTTTCCCGGGTCAGGAGGACTTAAGCCCGGTGCTGCTGGGGATGCTTGCGGAGCTGAGCACGGAAAGCCTTGAGAGCTTCTGCCCGGAGGCGTGTATGGCTTAGGCAAACGAAATATGCACAAAATGCGAAGGAAAACGCCTGGTTAGCGCAAAAAGATGTGCAGATGCCGCAGGAAGGTGGTATAATAAAACTGCGGCTGAATAATGAGCGCAAAAGCGAGCATAATTACTGCGGCCCCGGGAATACCGTGAAGGAGCGGCGAGGGGTGAGACCGTAAGCTTAAAAGGGAAAGCGAGGAAAAGAATATGGTTAAAACTGTGCTTAAAATAGAAGGAATGGCCTGCGGAATGTGCGAGGCGCATATGAACGAGGCGGTGCGCAACGCTTTCAGGGTGAAGAAGGTAGCCTCCTCCTGCGCAAAGGGAGAGACCGAGATAATATCGGAGGAGGAGCTGGACAGGGACGAGCTTGCCAAGGTGGTAGCGCAGACGGGCTATGAGCTTAAGGGCATAGAAAGCGGCCCCTTTGAAATGAAGAAGGGTCTGTTCGGCTTTATAAAGAAATAATATTGCTTAAAAGAACGGGCGCGGGCGCAGCCGATAAAAAAGGCACGCGCGGCGATGCCCGCAGGGCGGTCGGGATGCTGATTCCGGCCGTTTTGCATAAATGAGCGGCAGAGAGAAAGCAAAAGTTGAAATTATTGCTTGCATTTTAGCGGGCAATATGTTAGAATAATCTGCCGATATTCCTTGCCCCTGCTTTTATGCAGGAGCCACAGACCATAAGGAGGTGAAATAAATGTTCAAGTATGAAGCCATGTATATCATTAAGCCCACCGTGGAGGCTGAGGCGAGAACCGCTCTTATAGAGAAGTTTTCCCAGGTTATCACGGGCAACGGCGGTCAGGTTGAGTCCGTTGAGGAGCTGGGTATGAAGAAGCTGGCCTACGAGATCAACTACATTGCCGAGGGCTATTATGTATTGGTCAATTTCGAGGCTGAAGCCACTCTTCCCGCAGAGCTGGAAAGAAATTTCCGCATCAACGAGAATGTAATGCGCTATATCGTAATCAAGAAGGAAGCATAAGCGAAAGGAAGTAGACGCGATGAACAGGGTTATTTTAGTAGGTAATCTTACAAAAGATCCGGAGCTTAGAGCTACGGCCAGCGGTATATCGGTATGCACCTTTACCGTAGCGGTAAACAGGCGCGTAAGCCGTGACGCTCAGGCACAGGGAGCAAGAGACGCGGATTTCTTCAATATCGTTGTTTGGCGCAACCAGGCTGACAACTGCGCAAAGTATCTTGCCAAGGGCAGGAAGGTGGGCATAGTGGGTTCCTTGCAGAACCGCAGCTATGACGCGCAGGACGGTACAAAGCGCTACATCACCGAGGTGGTGGCGGACGAGGTGGAGTTCCTTTCTTCTCCGTCGGGAGAGACCCGTTCAAACGCAATGCCTCCGGAGGCTCATCCGGCGCACAGCTTTGACGCTCCGGCGTCGGGCGGCTATACCGAGGGCGTTCAGCCCGTGGACAGCGATGAGCTCCCATTTTAATCTGAACTAAGGAGGATAATGATATGTCTGAGAAGGAATATACCAGAAAGCCCAGAACCGGCCGCAAGCCCCGCAGAAAGGTTTGCCAGTTCTGTGCCGATAAGGTTGAGAGCATAGACTACAAGGACGCTGCAAAGCTTCGCCGCTTTGTATCCGAGCGCGGCAAGATTATGCCCCGCCGTATGACCGGCACCTGCGCCAAGCATCAGAGAGAGCTGGCCACTGCCATCAAGCGTGCAAGAGTTATGGCTCTTCTTCCCTACAGCGCTGACTGATAAGGCCGCTGCCTGAAGCAATTGAGCAAAACCGTCCCTGCGGGGACGGTTTTTTATGTTCCGTACGGCTGAAGGGCGGTGAAGGGCGGGAGCAAAATGCGCCATTGTCTACGGCGTGCCGCGCTGCGCGTCGGCATCGGCCCTGAAGCGGGCGGCGGCCTTTACAAAGGAATCAAGCAGCAGCCGGCTGAAGGGGTCTTTTTCAAAGAGAAATTCCGGATGCCACTGCACCGCCTGTATGAAGCGCCGGTGCGGCATATACACGGCTTCGGTGAGGCCGTCCGGCGATATTGCCATGGGAGAAAGCTGCCGGGAAAGGCGGTGTATGCCCTGGTGGTGGCAGCTGTTTACCTGAAAAACGGACTGTCCGGTGAGCCGGGCAAGAGGAGAGCCGGGGACGAGGCTTACGCTGTGGGCGGCGCGGTCATAGGGCGGCAGCATTTTGTGCGCTGTTCCCGGAAGCTCGGCTGGGAGATCCTGCCACAGAGTGCCCCCGAGAAAGACATTCATGAGCTGGAGGCCGCGGCATATGCCGAGAAGGGGCTTATCCTGAGCCAGGGAAAGCTCAAGCAGCAGGCTGTCCTGAGCGTCGCGCAGGGGGCAGGTTTCCGTGCCGGGGCGCGGCTGCTGCCCGTAGAGAAGCGGCGAGACATCCTGTCCGCCGGTGAGCAGTATTGCATCGCACATGGAAAAAAGGCGGTTTATGAGCCGTTTATCGCTTGTCAGGGGCAGAATGACGGGCAGACCTCCGCAGGCGGTTATGCCGTCTGCATAGCCGGGGAGCATCCAGAGGCTGGAGAGCTTTTCATCCCAAAGAGGGGTGATTTCTATAACGGGAAGCATATAAAAAATCTCCTTTCGGATAAAATAAACGGGATATAATAAAAAAGCGGCGCTTTCACAAAATAAGCGCCGTTGCTTGTTTATATATTACTGCCGGAGGCAGGTTTTGTCCAGCGAAAGCGGAGGTTTTTATTTAAAATAAAATTAAAGAGGTTGACCTGCGGGGGCGGATATTATAGAATAAAATATATAATATTGCAGTGTGCGAAAGAAAGGTGCGCCAAAAGGAGAAGGCATGGTACATATAGGCAATGATTGGGATGAGCTGATAGGGCAGGAGTTTTCCAAGGAGTATTATCTGAAGCTGAGGGAGTTCCTGAAGCAGGAGTATTCGCATTACAGGGTGTATCCCGATATGTATGATATATTCAATGCGCTGAAATATACCTCCTTTGCGGATACGCGCGCGGTTATAATAGGGCAGGATCCCTATCACGGACCGGGACAGGCGCACGGGCTTTGCTTTTCCGTAAAGCGCGGGGTGACGCCGCCGCCCTCCCTTGTGAACATATTCAAAGAGCTGCATGACGATTTGGGACTGCCCGTGCCTTCAAGCGGAGAGCTGACGCCGTGGGCGCGGCAGGGGGTGCTGCTGCTGAACACGGTGCTGACCGTGCGTCAGGGGCAGCCGGCCTCGCACAAGGGGATGGGCTGGGAGATTTTTACCGATGCGGTTATAAGAAAGCTGAATGACAAGCAGACGCCGGTAGTTTTCCTGCTGTGGGGAGCGCATGCCCGCAAAAAGGCCGAGATAATCGACAATCCCATTCATTATAAGCTGGCCTGCGCGCATCCTTCGCCCCTTTCGGCCTACAACGGCTTTTTCGGATGCCGCCATTTTTCCAAAACAAACGAGCTTTTGAGGGCATCGGGGCAAAAGGAGATATCGTGGGAGCTGGAATAAAAGCGCATAAAAAGCGCAAAAAAGGCGTATAAAAGCGGTTTTGCAGGGCGAGTGCCGGAGCCGCGAGCAGGCGGGTTCGAAAGAAAAAATAAACAGGGCTCCCGTTAGGGAGCCGATGATCAGGGGTGTTTTGCGCCGCTCAGCCGCCGCAGCCGCAATTGTTCGTGCCGCCGCAGTTGTTATTGCAGCCGCAGCCGTTCTGGGTATCGCCGTCCAGCAGCGACAGAAGCAGCAGCAGCCAGAAGGCGTTATTGGAGCAGCCGTTGCTGTTTGCGCAGCTGCCGCCCAGCAGCTGCCACAGAAGGAGCAGCCAGAGCAGATTATCATTTCCGCAGGAACCAAACATAATATGAATTCTCCCTTCTTTTATGTGGTACAGTATATACTACGCATAAAGGGGCGGCGGTGTTACGCATTGTTGTTTATTTGCGCATTTTTATAAAGGACGGGTAAGTATCGTGCGGCGGCATTTTCCGCTTGACAAATTACATTAATTTGCTACAATTAGTTCAATAAATCAATAGTAATGCCTGATGAAGGAGTAGCCGTACTTTCGAAGGACGCACAAAGCGAGACGGGGAGAGTGAAAGCCCGCTGCGGACATACGGTGAAGGGCAGCATCGCAAAGGGCAAGAAATAAGGCGGACCGTTCGGTCAACGAGGGTGGAACCGCGGAGCGTGAGCTTCGTCCCTTGGTTGGCGGACGGCTTTTTGTTTTTTTCGGCTTCACGGAGAGGCCGTGCAAATAAAAAATCAGCAGGTGAGGGATAAAAGCATGAAAGCGACTATGGAAAAGATTATTGCGCTTTGCAAGAACAGAGGCTTTATTTTTGCGGGCAGCGAAATATACGGCGGGCTTGCAAACACATGGGACTACGGTCCTTTGGGCGTGGAGCTGAAGAACAACCTTAAAAAGGCGTGGTGGCAGAAATTCGTTCAGGAAAACCCGTACAATGTGGGGGTGGACTGCGCGATACTTATGAACCCGCAGGTGTGGGTGGCTTCGGGACATGTGGGCGGTTTTTCCGACCCGCTTATGGACTGCAAGGAGTGCAAGGCGCGCTTCCGTGCGGACAAGATAATTGACGATTACTTTGCTTCTCAGGGCACGGACGAATCCAGCGACGGCTGGGACGGGGCAAGGATGGAGGAATTCATCGCAAGCCACGATATCGTCTGCCCGGTGTGCGGAAAAAAGAATTTTACGCCTATCCGCAAATTCAACCTTATGTTCAAGACCTTCCAGGGCGTAACGGAGGATTCGACGGCCACGGTATATCTTCGCCCGGAGACCGCTCAGGGAATATTTGTAAACTTCAAGAATGTTCAGCGCTCGGCAAGACGCAAGGTGCCCTTCGGTATTGCGCAGATAGGCAAATCCTTCCGCAATGAGATTACGCCGGGAAACTTTACTTTCCGCACCCGCGAATTTGAGCAGATGGAGCTGGAATTCTTCTGTAAGCCGGGGGAGGACCTGCAATGGTTTGATTACTGGCGCAGCTTCTGCCGCAATTGGCTGCTTTCTCTGGGAATGAAGGAGGAGCATCTGCGTCTGAGCGACCACAGCCCGGAGAAGCTGGCGTTTTATTCCAAGGCGACTACGGACTTTGAATTCCTGTTCCCCTTCGGATGGGGCGAGCTTTGGGGCGTTGCCGACAGGACGGATTACGACCTGAGCACGCACGCAAAGCATTCCGGAGAGAGCATGGAATATCTGGATCCGGTTACAAACGAGCGGTATGTACCCTACTGCATTGAGCCGTCGCTGGGCGCCGACCGTGCGGTGCTGGCCTTCCTGTGCGAGGCCTATGACGAGGAGGAGATAGCCCCGGGCGATGTGCGCACGGTGCTGCATCTGCATCCGGCACTTGCGCCCTACAAATGCTCCGTGCTGCCCTTGCAGAAAAACAAGCTCAGCCCGGAGGCAAGAAGGGTATACGAGCTGCTGGCTAAGCATTTCCCGGTGGATTACGATGATGCGGGTTCCATCGGAAAGCGCTATCGCCGTGCCGATGAGGCGGGCATTCCGTATTGCGTAACGGTGGATTTTGATACGCCGGAAAACGGCGAGGTTACGGTGCGCGACCGCGACACGATGGAGCAGATCCGCATTAAAATTGAGGAGGTTCCGGCCTTTATTAAGGAGAAGATGGCCTTTTGAGAGGAGAACTTCAAAACAGAAGCATTTGCAGCCCGAGCAGGGCTGCTTTTGCAATTAAAGGGGCGTGCGGCTGCTTCGGTGCGGTATTTGTGTTGAATTTAATTGTTGTTTGTGATAATATAAAATAAAAGATCAGCATGGCCGGGGCCTTGCAGATAAAAGGAGCTGAAATATGAAAGAAGTTAAATCGCCGAAAAAACCGCTGATTTATTATTACGGTATTGTGTTGCTGGTTATCCTGGTGTTCAATATGGTGATTTCTCCGCTTTTGACAAGTGCAAGGGTAACTCAGGTGGATTACGGCACCTTCATGAAAATGATAGAGGAAAAGAATGTGGGCAGCGTGGAGGTGAGCGATTCCGAAATTGTATTTACCGATAAGGAAAACAAGAAAATATACAAAACGGGAAAAATGGAGGACGCGACCCTTACGCAGCGGCTGTATGATTGCGGTGCGGAGTTTGCGCGGAATATAGAAAAGGGAATGTCCCCGCTGATGAGCTTTTTCCTGACATTTATACTGCCCATTTTGATATTTGCGGCATTGGGGCAGTATATGGCCAAGAAAATAATGTCGCAGGAGGGCGGACCGAATGCCATGGCGTTCGGAATAGGGAAAAGCAACGCAAAGGTATATGTGCCCTCAAGCGACGGCATACGCTTTTCCGATGTGGCCGGCGAGGACGAGGCCAAGGAAAACCTTGCCGAGATAGTGGATTATCTGCACAACCCGAAGAAATATTCCGATATAGGAGCTTCAATGCCCAAGGGCGTGCTGCTGGTGGGCCCTCCGGGCACCGGCAAGACCATGCTTGCAAAAGCGGTGGCGGGAGAGGCAGGCGTGTCGTTTTTCTCCATGTCGGGTTCGGAGTTTGTGGAGATGTTTGTGGGCATGGGGGCGTCAAAGGTGCGCGATCTGTTCCGTCAGGCAAAGGAAAAGGCGCCGTGCATTGTGTTTATTGACGAAATTGACGCAATAGGCAAAAAGCGCGAAGGGCAGTTCGGGGGCAATGATGAGCGGGAGCAGACCCTTAACCAGCTGCTTACCGAGATGGACGGCTTTGAGGGGAACAACGGCGTTATAATCCTTGCTGCCACCAATCGCCCGGAATCACTGGATCCTGCGCTGACCCGTCCCGGGCGCTTTGACCGCCGTGTGCCCGTGGAGCTGCCGGACCTTGCGGGGCGTGAGGCGATACTGAAGGTACACGCAAAAAAGATAAAGGCTGCGGACAATGTGGATTTCCACACCATAGCCCGTATGGCTGCCGGAACCTCGGGAGCGGAGCTTGCAAACATTGTAAATGAAGCGGCGCTGCGCGCGGTGCGCAGCGGACGCACCGTAGTGGAGCAGGCGGATCTGGAGGAAAGCATAGAGGTGGTAATTGCGGGATACCAGAAGAAAAACGCCATTATGACCGATTCGGAGAAGAAGGTGGTGGCATACCACGAGATAGGGCACGCGTTGGTGGCGGCGCTGCAGACCGATTCGGCGCCGGTGCAGAAGATTACCATAATTCCGCGCACCTCGGGCGCGCTCGGCTACACCATGCAGGTGGAGCAGAATGACAAGGTGCTTATGACCAAGGAGGAGCTGGAAAACAAAATTGCCACTCTTACCGGCGGACGTGCGGCGGAGGAGCTGGTCTTTAACAGCATTACCACCGGGGCATCCAACGATATTGAGCAGGCCACTAAGCTGGCAAGGGCGATGATTACCCGTTACGGCATGACGGAAGAATTTGATATGGTGGCGCTGGAAACCGTGAACAACCAGTATCTGGGCGGCGACGCGTCGCTTGCCTGCTCTGCCGACACGCAGAAGGAGGTGGACCGCAAGGTGGTGCAAACCGTCAGGGTGCAGCACGAAAAGGCGCTCAAGCTGCTTAAGGACAACCGCGGAAAGCTGGAGGAGCTGGCGGGCTATCTTTATGAAAAGGAAACCATAACCGGCGAGGAATTCATGACCATTCTTTCAAGAAAGGAAGAGGCGAAGGTATGAAAAAAAGCGGTGTCAAATGGGGCGAGCTGATAGCGGGCGTGCTGCTGACAGCCCTCGGGGTGGCGACATTTGCAGACCCGGACGGGATGCTTGCGGGGGCTGTGGCGGTGTACGGCGCTATTGCCGTGATAATGGGAACAGAGGATATAATAGTATATGCGCGCATTGCGCGGTTTACGGGCCTTGGGCCGATGCTGTCGCTGATTTCCGGGATACTGAGCGTTATGTGCGGCATTATGCTTATGGCAAACCCGAACGCGGGCATATGGGTGCTGACGGTGCTGCTGCCTGTGTGGTTTTTGGCGCACTGCATATCCGGGCTTACGCGCCTTGGCTTTGTACGCCTTATGGGCAGCACCTTCTATTACTGGTTTTTGCTGGTGCTGGACATTATAGGCATAGTTCTCAGCTTTATGATGCTGTTTAATCCGGCGGTATCGCTGCTTACGGTGCGCGCTTTAAGCTATTTTGCGGCGGCATATCTTGTGCTTTTCGGAACAGAGAGCGTAATTTCGGCCTTCGTGCGTCGGAATTCCTCATGGTAAGAACGGCGAGCATGATTCGCGGGAAAGGCTTTGCTTATATAAGGCTCCGATCTTAAAAGGATCGGGGCTTTTGTTGTATTAGGTTAAACGGAGGAAAGGCTGCACGGACAATCAGCAATAATATCGCATCGGCATTAGCACAAAATTAACATACAAGCGCGTTTTATTTGTTTTTTTCAAAATAGGGAAAAACGGGTTGAAATTGTGCTATGACAAGTAAGGTTTGCCCATTGGATATGACGGCGCAGAGCTTTATAATTTATTCTATAAAAAGCTGAAAAAGCAAGGAGGATTAGGGATGAAAAAGACAGTTGTTGCCGTGATAACGGCGGTTATGCTGTGCATGATCTGCGTGGGCGCGTTTGCCTCGCCGGAGCGGCCGGTGATAAAGCTTGACGGCTTTCATTTCGGCACGGAGGAGCCGGGTAAGGATGCGCTTGCAACAGAGGGCGCATGGAATCTTTCCGCAGAGGGTGCGGTTATAGGACAGCTTGCCGGTAATCCTGAGGACAGCCGGGACATAGCCGAGATAAAGGATAATGTAATTACATGGACCGGCAGCCGCGGATGGCTGAACTTGGATGTTGTGAAGATGGTATCCTACGTTAATATTCTTGAGTACAAATATCTTGCCTTCAGGGCGGAGAACACCGAGGACAACACGGTGGAGATGGCGGTTATTCCGACTATGACCAATTCCGGCGGAACAAAGGGCACCGCCGAGGTTACCGTGAACAGACCCATACTGCTTAACAGCGACGGAAGCAAGGCAAAGGATTGCGGCTGGAAGGTGGAAACAAGGGAGAATGCCGGAACGCGCGGATATTTGCTGCTGCCGGCAAAAAAGACCGTTTGGGTGGTTATTCCCATGACGGCGCGCAACATTCCCGTCTTTGAACAGGATGATAAGGGCTGCATGCAGTTCGTTGATGACGTGGCAAATAATTGGGCGGATGTTGAAAAGGGAAGCGGCGCGCATATAGTGCAGCTGCTCTTTACCGGAGTAAGCACGAACGAGGAGATACAGCCCACCTTTGATATGTCCGCGGCCGCATACGCTGCCGTTACAATGTGCAGCGCCGCTGCGTTTGTTGTGCTTAAGAAAAAGAGAGCATAGTTCCCGTTGGGAAATAAGCATTAAATAAATATATCCGCAGCCGTCAGGGACACGAGGCTTGGGATGGTGCGGGCAAGACACGCAGAGTTTCAAAAATTCTGCGTGTTTTTAATATTCAGAAAAAACTCGCAAAATGCGAGTTTTTCAGAGATGTGTTTTTTGTTAAACCGATTAAAAATTCACGAAATCAAAGGCGGCAAAACCGCATTCCATATTTTCAGCTTCAACAAATCCCTTAAGGCAGCGTATTAAATCGCACATACCGACTCTGCTTTCCTCCATAAATTGATCCTGGCCTTCAAAGCTGCCTTCATATGTATCGCAGCTTAACGGATATTCGGCGGAAAAAACAGCAGGGTCTATGATGCCGCTTGCAAATCTTAAGCTTTCGCCGTTTTCTCTGTAATATTTTGAGGTTGCATATTCGTATTTTCCGTTATAGCCGCCTCTCATACTGAGATAGAAGTTAATGCTGAGCGTTTCGCTCAATGGACAGTGGAGACTGAACTCCACCTTGTTGCTGTCGCCCCAGTAGCATATGGAAAAGTATTCATCCTTGTATCCGCCGTAGCGCGTTGCGGGTTGCTGATAAATGCAGTAGTCTCCGTTCAGCCTGCCTTTTTTAATTGCAAAATCTTTGCAGAAGGAGAACAAATCAAAGTCGGCCACATTTTTCGGAACGGTGGTTGCGGGAGAAACGGCGGCTGTGGGAGAAACGGCGGCTGTGGGTGAAACGGTGGCTGTGGGTGAAACGGTGGCTGTGGGTGAAACGGTGGCGGCAGGATTACCCGAAGCGGTGCTGCTGTTATAAAAAACAACAAATAAAACGATTCCTATAATAATTACAGCGGCGATTGCAATTATCAGCCATAACACTTTTTTCTTTCCGTGATGACCGTCTGGAATGTTTTTGTTGCGGGCTTTTTCGGCATCAGCGCCTGCCGAAGCCGAACTTTGGTCTGCCGAAGCCGAACTCTGAGACAAAAGCGCGTCTGAAGAAATATTAAAAATTTTAGCAAGAGCAATAACATTCTCAAGCGTGGGCTGTGTTTGTCCGTTTTCCCAAAAGCTGATGCTTTGTCTTGATACTCCGAGCTTTTCAGCCAGTTCGTCCTGGGACATATTATTTGTTTTTCGGTAAAATCTTATATTTTCTGATATCATTGTCAATGCCACATCCTCGGTTTTTTATAATTATAACATATTCGGTGTCTGAGGGAAATAAAAGGTTCTTAACATTTTGTCAAGCAACGCTTGCATTTTGTTTTTTTTCGGATTAAACCGTATAAAATATACAAATCCGAACCAATATGCAACAGAATCAGAACATGAAAATCAAAGCAGGTGTCTTGTCAAAAAGCCCGGCTAATATATATACTCTTGCAGACTTGCAGACCGCGTTTGCAAATGTGTATCGGTTGTTATTCTTTGTAATGATAAAATACAGTATGACTGCATTTAGGTTTGAATTTTCTGAAGCTGTATTTATGTTTACATATGCTTCGGATTGCGGTGATATAATTAGCAGGAGGCAAATAAAAACAAAAACCGGCAAGGCTTGAAGCCGTGTCGGTTTTGGTGGAGATAAGCGGATTCGAACCGCTGGCCTGTTACATGCGAAGCAACCGCTCTACCAACTGAGCTATACCCCCGAAACAGTAGTATTTTAGCATTTTGCGCGCAGGATGTCAAGGATTATTTGGCGCGCAATTGTTTTTATCGGTGCAGCCGGGTAATCACGAGAGATTAAGTATCAAAAGAGCGGTGACAAGGCCTGCGAGCATGGATATAAGGCTTATGATTATGGCCTTGGGGCTGCTTTTAAGGCGGGCGGCGCTGAGGTATACCGGCACCGTATAAAAGATGGTTTCGGTGGAGCCCATGAAAACGGAGGCAAATATGCCCTGTGATGAATCGGGACCGTACAGGGAAAAAATGCGGCCAAGCTCCGCCAAGGCGCCGGAGCCGGAAAGGGGGCGAATGAGAAGGAACAGCCCCAAGCCCTCCGGCAGACCGATAAGAAGGAGAAAGTCCGAAAGCAGGGAGCCGGCTGCGGAGGCAAGGCCGCTTGCTTCAAAAAGCTCAACGGCAAAGAGCACGGCCAGAAGATAGGGCATGACGCTGACGGCGCCGCGCATGCCGTCCGTCGCGCCCGAAACAAAGGCCGTGTAGGCATTTTTGCGCCGCAGAGTGCAAAGTATCAGCGCAAGCAAAATAAACAGCGGCACGGCAAGGGAAGACAGCAGAGAGAGGCTCATCGGAATATCACCCCCAATATAACGGCAGTGACGGTGGATACGGCGGAGGCGGCAAGGGAGGCAGGCAGTATACCGGCGGCATCCGCGCTGCCTGCTGCGGCGCGCAGGGTAAGCACGGTGGTGGGCAGAAGGGTGAGTGCGGAATTGTTGAGCACCAGCAGCATTATCATATCCGCAGTGACCTTACCCTTTGCCGGAGAGCAGGCGGCAAGCTCCGCTATTGCGCGGCGGCCCGCCGGGGTGGCGGCGTTGCCCATGCCCAGAAGATTGGCGGTGAGGTTGGCGGCTATGGCCTCGCGGGCAGACGGGGTGACGGCGCCGGGAAACAGGCGCTTTATAACGGGCAGCATTAGGCGGGCAAGGCCGGAGAGCATACCGCCTTCGGCGGCGATGTTGAGCAGGCCGGACCACAGCGCGAAGGTGCCGCAGAGGCTGAGAGTTTGGGTGACGGCCTTGGCGGCGGAGGAAGCGGCGGCGGGCAGCAGAGCGGCGGGGTCGGAGGCAAGAAGCCCGTAGAGCAGGGAGGAAAGCATGGTTACAAGCCAAAGGATCGACAAAATATCACCTCAAAATTGCAATATTTGTGAATAATCATCAAACAAACTCATTATTAAAATTATTTTTCGAAAAACTGTTGACATTTCCTACGAATAATGTAGAATATAATCAAGCAAAGAAAAGGAAGGTGTATTGCAATGAAATCAACAGGTATTACCAGACAGGTAGACACGCTCGGAAGAGTTGTGCTGCCCAAAGAGCTCAGAAGGAACATGGGGTTGGATGTAAACGACGCTATGGAAATTTATGTTGACGGCGATTCGATTATTCTTAAGAAGTATCATCCCTCCTGCATTTTCTGTGACGAGGTAACGGATGTTATCAATTATCACGGCAAGATGATCTGCCGTGCCTGCCTTGCCAAGCTGGTGGAAGAGGCAGCAAAGTAATTTTTTGAGCAAGTGTAAAAGAAAAGATGAAAAAAACGGAGTCGGCGGACTCCGTTTTTTTTGAAAATATGGCCTGTCAGTGCGGCTTTGCGGAGCTGCCGGCTGACGGAGCACGGCAGGGGAACACGGCAAGAGGAAGCAGCAGGGAAGCGGCTGCGGCGGCATAGCCGAAGATGGTAAGCAGGGTGCAGAGAGCCTCCGTCGGGAACATACGGTAGAGGGTGGAAAAGCAAAGGCTGATAACGGCGGCGCACACGACGGCCACGCAGGCGGCGGCTATGCCCGTTATGCCAAGGGGACGCAGGCGGCGGGAAAAGGGAAGGTTGCTGCAAAATGCGGCGGCGAAAATACAGGCCGCGCCCTGCAGTATATTGAAGGCTGCGCCGGAGACAAAGGTGCGCATGAGATGGCGATACTGAGCCTCAACGGCGATGTAAGTGCCGGGCAGCTGGATAAGCCAGGTGAAAAGATAAAGCGCTGCGGGAAGCGACAAAAGCAGGGCGGACAGCGGGCGGCGCATTTTGGGGCGGGCAGCGGCGGCAACGGCGGCAAAGCCGGCGGCGCCCAGCAGAGCACGCAGGATGGCAAGCAGCCAGGCGGCGGCCGTTGCGGGCGGCGCAAAAGCCGCGGTAACGGCGGAATTTACAAGCTGAAGGGCGCCGGAGGCTATAAAGGAGATGCTGATAAGGCGCAGATCAGAGCGCTTTTTTATCAGCGCAAAGCCGGTAACGGCAAAGGCGGCTGCGAACAATACGGCAAAAATCAGCTCGGAGACGGCCTGAGGCACGGAGATGCCGGAGCCGGCGGGGGAGCAGGCGAAGCGGAGATAGTGTATATTGGAGGGCAGCTGTGTGACGGTTATAACGGCGCAAAGCAGCAGCATGGCGCCGGAGAGAGCTTTGAGTTTTGCCTGTCTGTTCATTATATTATTCTCCTTAACTGACGGTAAGAGGCTGCGCGAAAGGAAAAAGCAAAAGCGGCGCAAAGCGGAAAACCGTTTCGTGCCGCCGGTATTATCGGCTTACGCTGTCGGTAAGCTGAAGCCCTTTGTTGTTTTCAAGCGCCCAGCGGATGGACCAATCGTTTTCAAAAAGTATAACGGGACGGCCGGAATTATCCTGAGCGAGGCGGCAGGAGGAGGAAAGGCGCAGTGTTTTGGGGTCGATATCCTTATTAAGCACCCAACGCACAAAGCGGTAAGGAAGATTTGTTATTGAGGGCTCGACATTATATTCGTTTTTCAGGCGGTAAGCCAGCACTTCAAGCTGAAGCTGACCCACCACGCCCACGATTATTTCCTCGATGCCGATGTCGTTTTCCTTGAAGATCTGAATTGCGCCCTCCTGAGCCAGCTGAGTGACGCCCTTTATGAATTGCTTGCGCTTCATTGTATCGCTTGTGTGCACACGGGCAAATATTTCGGGGGCAAACATGGGTATGCCGTCGAAGCGGATGGGCTTGCCGGTGCATACGGTATCGCCGATGCCGAAGATGCCGGGATCGAAAAGGCCGATAATATCGCCGGGGTAGGCCTCGTCGGCCACCTCGCGGTCCTGCGCCATGAACTGCTGCGGCTGGGAAAGCTTTATATCCTTGCCGGCGTTTACATGATGCACCGTCATGCCCTTTTCGAATTTGCCGGAGCAGATGCGCATAAAGGCCACGCGGTCGCGGTGCGCGGGGTTCATGTTGGCCTGTATTTTGAAAATGAAGCCGCTGAAATCCGGGCTGTCGGGCTGCACAAGCACATCGCCTGCCATGCGGGGAGAGGGCGGGGCGGTGAAGGAGAGAAATTTTTCAAGAAAGGCCTCCACTCCGAAGTTGTTCATGGCGCTGCCGAAGAACATGGGAGTGAGCTTGCCGTGCGCGACTTTATCCATATCAAGGTTGTCGCCTGCGGCGTCAAGAAGGTCGATCTCCTCCTTAAGACGGTCGTGATAATACTTGCCCAATTGCGCGGCAAGGGCTTCGTCATCTACGCTGCCGCTTATGGAATTTACCTTGCTTTGGCCGTGATTGCCGCCGCTGAAAAGCTCCACGGAGGCGCTTTGACGGTCGTAAATGCCCTTGAAATCGCCGTCGGTGCCGATGGGCCAGTTTATGGGGCAGGAGCGTATGCCGAGGACATTTTCTATCTCCTCCATGAGGTCGAAGGGGTGCTTGCCGGCGCGATCCATTTTGTTTACGAAGGTAAATATCGGAATACCGCGCAGGGAGCATACCTTGAAGAGCTTTATGGTTTGCTGCTCAACGCCCTTGGCGGCATCGATGAGCATGACAGCGCTGTCGGCCGCCATGAGGGTGCGGTAGGTATCCTCGGAGAAATCCTGGTGTCCGGGGGTGTCCAGAATGTTTATGCGGTAGCCTTCGTAGTCAAAGGCCATGACAGAGCTGGTGACGGATATTCCGCGCTGTTTTTCTATTTCCATCCAGTCGCTGACTGCATGCTTTTCCGCGCGGCGTGCCTTTACGGAGCCTGCCATGCGGATGGCGCCGCCGTAAAGCAGCAGCTTTTCGGTGAGAGTGGTTTTACCGGCGTCCGGGTGCGAAATGATGGCAAAGGTGCGCCGTCTGTTTATCTGCTGTGTAAGCTCCGACATGGTTGTTCCTCCGATTTATAATGTTTGTCCAATATAAAATATTGTATGTAAAATATCGGCATTTGTCAAGCGTACGGCAGAAAAAGGCAGGCCGGTGTTATGCGGCTCAGGAGGTAAGCACGCCGTCGTCAAGACGGAGGATGCGGTCGCACATATCGGCTACGCGATGGTCATGCGTGGCGATAAGCACCGTCATTCCGCCGCCAGAGAGGCGGCGGAGAATGTCCATGACCTCTTTGGCGCAGGTGCTGTCCAGCGCTGCGGTGGGTTCGTCGGCAACAAGCAGGTCGGGGTTATTGGCAATGGCGCGGGCTATGGCAACGCGCTGCTGCTGACCGCCGGAGAGCTGAGAGGGCGGAACATTCAGCTTATCCGCTATGCCCAGCTTTTCAAACAGGCTGCTTATGCGCGGCTTTATGCTGCGCAGGGGTGTGCTTCCAAGCATCAGGGGCAGAGCGGCGTTTTCGGCGGCGGACAGATAGGGGATGAGCCCAAGGTCCTGAAGCACGGAGCCTACGCACCGGCAGCGCAGACGGGCAAGCTGTGCGGCGCCTGAAAGGGCGACATCGGCGCCGTCTAGCAGATAGCGCCCGGAGTCCGGGCGGCTCATGCAGCCTATAATGCTTAAAAGCGTGGATTTGCCGCAGCCGGATACCCCCATGAGGGCAACGGTTTCCCCCTTTTCCAAGGTGAGGGAGACACCCTTGAGGGCGTGAACCTCGGAAGGCTTATTTTTATTATAGTACTTTTGGATGTTTTCCAGCGTAATAAGGCTCATAATTATGCTCCCTTTATAAGTTTTGCCTGATCGGCGCGAAAAGTAAGAAGGAAGGAAACGAGATTCAGTGTGCTGAGCATTAAAAGCAGGGCAAGAATGGGGCACAGCACTGCCGCGGGATAAAGCCGCAGCGAAAGGATGCGGGCGGCAATGCAGGAAAGCAGGGCGGGCAGGATAAGCCAGAGGGTGTCGCATAAAAGCTGAGAGAAAAATATCTGCGCGGGGCTTGCACCGCAAAGATAATGAATGGCAAAAAGCTGCTTCCGTTCTGCAAGGGAAAGGAACCGTTCACCTATAAATGCACATATGAACATAACAGCAAGTATTGCGCAGAACATGGAGGGAACGGCTATACTGCGGCTGCGCCCGGCGCTTTGCTTAAGGCAATAGCTGCCAAAGACGGAAAGCCCGGCCTGCTTTGCGGCATCGGGGTTTGCGGCAAGCGCGGATTGATCATCGTCAAGCAAAAAATAAAGATATTCCGGCGGGGTGTCGCTTTTAAGCAGGTTTGACGGGTCGAAGGCGACGGCGGTTTTGTTGATATCGTCAAAGCCGACGGGGCTGCTGTTTGCGGGGGTGACATCGTTTTTAAGTATTCCGCAGATAAATACATTCACACGCCCCGCCTTGGGGAAATACATGGAAACGGTTTGCCCGATTTTGTAATGCGCACTTGCAGAATACGGGAGAACCACGGAGACGGCGTCGGGCCTTGAGGAGGCGAACCAGTCGCCGCGGGCAAGGTCAAGGCGCACGGTATCCAGAAATTCGCGGGAAAAGACCCTGATATTAAGCCCGTCGGAGCTGCGGTGGGAGCAAAAGGTTCCCAAGGGGCGTCCGTGTGCGCAGGCATAGGCCTCGCCGTCGCTGCCGGGGGCGGCAACGGCAACAAGCGGATACCGCTTTTCGTATTTTTCAATGCTTTGCACAGAGGCTATCATGGAAACGCAAAGAAAGAATATTACAAGGCCGGCAAGCAGCTCAAGGGCGGAAAGCACGCGCATCAGCAGGTTTTTGCCGGAAAGGGAACGCATAAGGAAAAACAGCTTCATGCTTTATGCCTCCTTGCGCTTGGTCTGCCGGCGCCCGATATGCGGCGCACGGCGGGCAGCAGAGTGATAAACATAAACAGCATTGTAAAAACAAAGGTGCATGCATAATACGGCGCGCTGAGGGGCTGATATTTAAGATGCGCAACAAGCAGAGGGTCAATAAGGGAGGCGTACAGGGCAAGCCCCGCAAGATATGCAAGCAGTGTGATAAGGGCGGGCGGCAGGAAGAGCCCGCAGAATACAAAGGTCTTATCCGCGCCGCAAAGCCGTGCGACTTTGTAGGCGGGAGCGCTTTTGTTTATTATGCAGCAAAAGAGGCTGAACATGTTAAGAATTATAATAAACAGTATGCCCCCGGATACAAGCACCGCCAGAAAAATATCTCTTGCGTAACGGGCCCCGCTTATATCAAAACGGCAAACCGCATTGAGAACGGCGGGATATTGCAGGCTGTCAAGCTCCTGCTGCGAAAAGGGACGCGTGAAGGTGCAGCTGAAGGAAACGGGGGGCAAAGCCTTTTTCCTGCCCGGAGAGGCTTTTCATAAAGCCGTAGGGAAGGAAGCAGCCGCTTTGGGAAAGGCCGATGACGGTTACCTCGGCACCCAAAACGGTTATTTTGTCCCCCGGCGATGCCGAAGGAAAATATTCTCTTGATACAACGGCGACCGGGGCGGAATATTCGTTATCGGAAATGAAGCGTCCCTGCAAAACGGCGCAGGAAGCGTTGCCTAAGTGAAAGCCGTTTTCAAAATACGGCTGCCAGAGCACATCCGGCTCTTCATTTTGAGAATAGGTATAAAAGCTGAGAGTATCATAGCACTGCTTAACGCCGGGGAAGCTGCCGGAGAAGAAAATGCGGTCAAACAGCTCCATGGGAGCGGGGGAAGCGGCATCCGCTTCCGGCGGGGGAAGGCGGAAATTAAAGGAATAGGTGGCCTTGTCATCGGCGATATCGCTTAAGGTGCTTATATAATCGGCGCAGTAGGCAAGCATGGAGAAGGATATGCCCAGAGAAACGGCCAATGAAACAAAAACAACCGCGGCCGATGCGGCCTCGCGCCGTAAAAAGGCAAGGGTAAGCTGCGTTAGCAGCAGGAGCTTTTTCAATTGCCGTCCTCCTTTTTGCCGCTGCTTTTTTGCTGCTGCGGACTTTTATACTGCGTGAGAGCATACAGCTTGGACAGGGCAAGAAACATTCCCGCGCCGGCGGCATAACAAAGCGCAAACCAGATTATATCGGTTATATCGGCGCGCTTGAGCATTGCGCCCGTTATAAGGCGGAGAAGAGCATAAAAAACAAAAAGCGAGGAGGGGATAATCAGACCTATGCGCACATTTCGCCGCAGAGAAAAGGGCATATTAAAGGCGGAGTTTACGGAAAAGCCCAAAAGCGCGGCGCCGCAGAAAAGGGGGATAAGGGGAGAAAAATAATAATCGGTATACGGCATGCACTCTGCGGCATAGGAAAAGGGAATTATCCGCACGGCATCCAAAAACGGCAGCATATCATCCGAAACCGCGCGGAAGCCGGCGGCATCAAAGGGCAGGGGAATAAAATAACAGCAAAACAGCAGCAGGCAGCCGGAAAGAAACAGCAGGCGCGGCAGAGCGCGTAAGGGGCGTGGGCGCTTTATAAGCCATATTATGTATATTGCGGCCAGTATTATTGCGGGGATGTAAGGCTGAAACATAACCATAGTGCTGTCCTCACATAATATATCTCGATATTGATTTTATGATGCGGCGTGCTGCGTATGTGCACAAGCCGCAGACGAAAAAAGCCGGATAGAATTAAGCCCCATATGATATGATCGGTGATTACAATCAAATTATATGGGATGATATTCCAAAAGTCAATAGGGTATTACAAAAAATACAGAGCGCCGCAGCGGCGCTCTGTATGTGCCAAAAGGAAAGAAAACGCGAAAAAATGCGTAAAAACAGGCGGTTAATCCGATATATGTACGCTTACCGTTTCGGGGGAAACATCCACGGTTACAAGCGGATTGCCGTTTGTAAGCATTGCGCTCAGGCGTACATCGTGCTGACCGGGCGCAAGGGAGGTGGTGTCGGCAAAGACGGTGATGTTGTCCGCGCCGATATTTTCAAGGGCGAAATAGCCCCCGCTTACCGTTACCCTTGCCGTGTCCAGCGAGGCTGTGACGGCTCTTCCGGCGTTATTTATAAAGCTGATTTTTACGGTGTACTGACGGGAAACATGCTTTTCGCTGACGGTAATATTAACATTCTGCTGAAGCGATTCCAAAATCGTTACTCCGTCGGGCTGTATAAGCTCGGCCTTTACGCTTGTAAGCTCGGGACCGGCGCCCGTGAGGTCGATATCCCGTATATAAATGCGGTCGATATTTTTAAGGGCCTGCTCTCTGCCCACTACGGTCACGGCGGAGTTTTCGGGAGAAATGCCCGTAAGCTCATAGCCCGTTATAAGCTTATCCGTATTTTTAAGCCCGCCGGCATATTCCACGGGCACCGTTTTCTTGCACAGTATGCCCATATCCACAAGAACGGCGTCTTTATCCGCCGTGATATTGGCGCTTTTTACGGTGTTGCCGTTTTTGTCGATATATTCGTACTGCATTGAGGCGGCATAGCCGTCGCGCATCAAGGACAGATCAACGGTTATCTGCGCCTGTATTATGCGGGAGATATAGCTGGAGGGCCCGCTTATCTGAAGAGTTTCGGGGCTTAGGGAAGCTTCGCCCTTGTAGAGGTCGTCGGGCAGGGTGCCGGTGGTGCGCAGGCTGACCGGCACAACGGCGGAGGCCAGCTCCTCGATTTCTATTTCCACGGAGGAGGGGCTGAAGGAGGAAACGGTTATATCGGAGCTGCCGGATTTTACGCGCAGGGGCACGGTGTATTTGCCGGGTGCCGTTATGCCGCTTAAATCAAGGGAAACATCGGCCACGGCGCTGGAGACGCCGGAAAGCTCACGATAGGGGACATTTAGCGTTACGCGTACGCCGGGAAGGCTGGCGCGCAGTGCTTCAAGCGGAATAAGGCGCTGTGATGTGAGCTCGCCCATTCCGGTTATATTTATCTGTATGTCGTTATAGGTGATGCTGCGGATGGGGTTGGTCTGGCTTACCACATAGCACCACAGAAGTATTGCAAAAACAACGGAAAGTATTTTAAGACCGGCGTTATGCCGGAGAATTTCCCTTATGCTGCGGTGCTGCTTTATGTTTTCGGTGCTGCGCACGGTATCTTCGTTTTCGTTATGCGGCATTTTGCGGCTTCCTCCTTTTTAAGGGCGTTTGTCGGAATAACTCTGATCGGCCTTGCGTTCCTGCTCGCGGTCGGCCTTATCTGCGTGCAGCAGGCTCCGCACCTGGCTTTCAAGCCGCAGGAACCAATTGTCGCTTTCCTGAGATGTGTTTATAAACAGGCTCTCAAGCAGCTCGCGTAAGGAGCGTGAATCGATATAGCGGTGGATAGCGCCCCCTCTTGTGTAGGAGATTACTCCGGTTTCCTCGCTTACGACAAGGGCTACGGCATCCGTGCGCTCGGATATTCCCAGTGCGGCGCGGTGGCGGGTGCCCAGCTTTTTGTCAATGCCCGTATTTTCGGAAAGGGGCAGAAAGCAGCCGGCGGCGCATACGCGCATATCCCGTATTATAACGGCGCCGTCGTGCAGCGGAGTGTTGGGTTCGAATATGTTTTCCAGCAGCATGCTGCTGATGCAGGCGTCTATGGCGGTGCCGGTTTCGCATATGTCGTCCAGCTTTGAATTCATTTGAAACACTATAAGCGCCCCCACCCTGCGCTTGGAGAGATTCTGTGCGGTGCGCACTATTTCATCCACGGTCTTTTCCGCTTTTTTGCGGTTGTCGCCTCCGTCCTTTTTGCGGAGGCTGAAGCTGCCGCGGCCAAGCTGCTCCAGCATCTGGCGCAGCTCCGGCTGGAAGATGATTATAATTATAAGCAGCATCCATTGCAGCAGGGTGGAGAACATCCAGTTTATAACGGACAGGTTCAGCCAGGAGGATATAACGGCAAGCACGAGCAGTATCCCAAGACCCTTTATTACCTGCTGGGCGCGCGTGCGCTTTGTTACGCGCAGCAGCATATAGATAAGCACGGACACTATTGCTATATCAAAGATATCGCCTATGCTTATCTGAGTGGTGAACAGTACGGTTATTGAGCGCCAAAGGTTTTGAAAGAACTCGCTCAAGCTATCATCTCCTCTGCCGGACGGTGACTCCGGCGCCGTTATTGAAATGCCGCAGGCTCAAAGAAATGCGGCGCGTTTTGCTTTTGAAAATATGCGGCCGAAAAACGGGCAGAGCTGCCGCATGCTTTATTTTATCACAGTTTTATTCTATAATAAACCCCTTTAATAAAAAATTTATTATTATTTAATGGAATCCGGGCGGAATTTTTGCTATAATAGCGGTACGCCGTTTTTTTAAAAGCTTTAGCGGCGGGTAAAAACGATGGGAGAGACAGCATGCACAGAATAAATGTTTTTTGCGGTAATTACGGCAGCGGCAAAACGGAGATATCCATAAATACCGCCCTTGAATGTGCGGCCAAGGGGCTGCCCACAACGCTGGTGGATCTTGATATAGTGAATCCGTACTTTCGTTCAAGCGAAAAAACGGCCATGCTGGAGGCGGCGGGGGTGCAGGTGCTGTGCCCGACCTTTGCCAACACTTCGGTGGATATTCCGGCGCTTCCCGCACAGATACTGAGCATATTTGCCGACCGCACGCGCACCGTCATAGTGGATGTGGGGGGCGATGCGGTGGGCGCGACGGCGCTTGGATGCTATAAGGCACAGCTGGAAAAAGACGATGTGTTTGTGCGCCTTGTGGTGAATGCGCGCCGTCCGTTTTCCAAGGGGGTGCCGGAGCTGACGGTAATGCTCAGGGATATTGAAGCAAATGCGCGCCTGAAGGTGGATGCAATAATAAACAATACGAACATGGCAAGGAATACTACGCTTGAGGACATACTTTTCGGTGCGGAGGTGTGCCGGGAATTATCCGAAAGCTGTAAAATACCGGTGGAGTGCGTGTGCGGGCTTGAGGGGCTGCTTGAGCAGCTGCCGGAGGAGTACCGGGCGGAAAGGCGGCCCATAAAGATATTCATGCGCCCGGAATGGCTGGATGAAACGGTGTGACGGAAAACGGTGAAACGACGGACACGGGCTGAAAATTGTATGCGGCGGCAAGACCGCGGGGAGGAATTGAATGAGGCTGGAGGCTTTCGATGCAATAGATGAGGCGCTGGCGGTGCTTGCGGAAAATGCGGAGGTATATACTGCTGCGTCAAACAGGATAAATGCGCTGTTTACGCAGCGTCTTGATGATGACTGCGTAATAAATGTAGTATCCCGCGTTAAGGAGGCGGTGAGCCTTAAGGAAAAGATAATCCGCAAAAAGCTCTATGCAAAGCACAGAAGCGGAAAAGAAATAATGCAGGAGCTTTCCGATGTGGTGGGAGTGCGTGTGGAGTGCCGTTTTATAAAGGATGAGGACGAGGTTTTTTCCCGCATTAAGGGTATGTTCTCAAAGCAGAAGGACGGATACTGTTATCTTGAGGATGTGCCGGATATCGGGCTTGAGTTAATGTCGCCGCAGCCGCAGAAGCAGCGCAACGGGTTAGATATATACCGCATAGACGGAATTATTGTGCAGGACGGGAAAAGCTTCCGCTTTGAGATGCAGATAAAATCGCTTGTAAAGGTGTTCTGGGCGGAGATAGAGCATAAGATAGTATACAAAAACAACAGCTATCGGCTGATAGACGATTTTTTCCGTCAGCTGATGCTTTCCATAAACAACAATCTGGTGTCGATAGACCAGCAGCTTATGCTTATATATCAGCAGATGCAGAAGCACGATTCCGGCGAAAGCTATATGCAGGCGGGGGCCACAAAGCAGATACTGGCAAAGGCCATAAACGATATGCTGTACAACAAAATGACGGAGGAGATAGGCTTTACGGTGAATTTCCGCAAGCCCTGCGAGATTCTGGCCGATTTTGTGTTCAATAACGGCGTAACTGGGGCGGATGCCATTCAGGCGGGCAGCATGGAGGTTATGGTGACCCTGCTGTACAGAATAAAGAGCATGCGCCTTGATATGCAGAACAGCCTGCATTTGGAGCGGCCGCTGAGGTTCGGCGACGGGTTCTGTCGGGTGATGGGGGAAACCCTGAGCAGGGTGATGAACGAGGATTTTGAATGGAACCTGTTTTTCCGCATGCTGTTTATTATGGAGCCGGAGAACAATTCAGGCGATCTTGAGTTTTTTATAAGCTATATCCGCAAGGAGATAACCGCGCGCTGTCCGGGCAAGGGAAGTGCGATATCGCTGATAGTGTTAGAGGATCTGCTGGAGCATCTGGCAAAGTGCTTTGCGGAAAACCCGGACATAGAATTTATTTCAAGAGAGAATCTGGACGCGGCGGCGCAGAATATATCGGCATACCTTGAGCAGATACTTACGGCGGTGGAGGAGCCTGCGCAGTGGGAAAAATACCGCGCGCACTTTCTTGCAAATGCATCGCTGCTCTCGGCGCGCAACGAAAACGAAAACGGCTGACGAATCAGCCGTTTTTTGTATATACCAAGCATTATTTTATTTATTTGTCTGCTTGTCTGCGGGGCTGCCGTCCGTTCCGCTGCGCTCAAGGGCTATGCGGTAGCCCTCCGCGCCGTATTTAAGGCAGCGGTTTATGCGGCTTATGGTGGCGGTGCTGGCACCGGTGAGCCGGGCGATATCGATATAGGTGATATCCTCCGCCAGCATGCGCGCCACTTCAAGGCGCTGAGCCATGGCCTGAAGCTCGCTTACGGAGCAGAGATCCTCAAAGAAACGGTAGCATTCCTCCCGGCTGCGCAGGGAAAGTATGGCGTCAAAAAGCTCATCGTTGAGCTTGCTCTGAAGTCGGGAATGATATTCCATGTTCAAACCGCCTTTCTTATGCTGCTGTGTGCAAAACAGTATTGCTTTTTCGGAATAAAACGACACGGCGCGGGTGAAAATATGCTAAAGGGACTGTGCCGAGGGCGTTTGGACCTGCGCGCAGGCTGCCGTCTGCACTTTACTATTTTAACACAATACCTGCAAAAAGCAAGAGCTTTTTACTCGTGAGGGCGCGGCGTTTTTATAAAGCAGATGCGGCAGGAAGAACGCATAAACGCAAGCAAACGGACGATATTAACACTTTTTGTTCCGCTGTGTGAAAAGAACGGCACTTAACAGGCGGCAAGTGTATATCAATAAGCACAAAAGGTGTTGATTTTGCAATTGAATTGTACTATAATAAACAGAAAAGATTGCTTATAAGCAAAGGAGAAAGGATAATGAAAAAGACTGTAATCGCCGTTTTGGCGATACTTATGGCGCTGACCTTCATGTTTGTCGGCTGCGTCAAGGAGCCGCAGACCTCTGAGGTTCCGGATAATTCCGCAACTGCTCCCGGCGAGTCGGCGACGGCAGGAGACAACACCCCGGACACCCCGGCGGTTTCTCCCACGCCCAAGCCCGCCGCTCCGTCCAAGGACGACAGCCCGGAGTACAAGTACACCCTTAACGAGATGACCATGCCCATATGGCAGAGCAACACCATGTATAACGAGTGTGTTACCTTCCATGAAAATGAGGACGGCAGCATAACGGGCAACCTGCTCTTTAAGCCCATTCGGATAATCGCGGTGCGCGATGTTACCCTGAAGATCGAGCTTAAAGAGGGCGTTCACTACAAGCTGGACGAAAACGATCCCACCAAGGTTATATGGCTTCCCGGCGATGAGACCTTCTCCATTCCGTACTTTAAGCCCGGCGACCTTACCAGTGCGCATCAGGACAAGTGCGGAACCGACGGCTACGGCGGAATTCTTAACGGCGTTATGTACTGCGTAGGCGAGTGGCTGTATTCCAAGCAGATCAGCTTTACCTACACCTATGACCTTAACGAAAACGAAATGCCGCATGCAGAGTTTGCCGGCTCCAAGCTGCCCAAGACCCTTGCCAAGCTTAAGGGCGGCGAGAAGGTGAAGATCGCCTTCTACGGCGACTCCATCTTTACCGGCTGCGACTCCTCCTCCACCTACGGCAGAGAGCCCAAGGCTCCGACCTTTTTCAACATGGTAAAGAGACAGCTCAGCGCGCTTTATCCCGATGCGAAGATCAAGATCACAAACCCCTCCGTTGGCGGCTGGCAAGCTAAGAACGGCCTTGACAATGTTGAAAGCAAGGTTGCTGCCGGCAAGCCGGATCTTGTTATTCTGGGCTTCGGTATGAACGATTCCAATGTGGACGGCGAGGATGAGGCCAAGACCATTCAGCAGATGATGGATAAGATTTTGGCCAAGAACCCCGACTGCGAGTTCATCGTGGTGTCCACCTTCCATGCAAATCCCCAGATCGGCTGGGATATCAAGCAGGGCACTCACGGCGCGGCCTTCAAGGCGCTTGAGAAGACCGGTGTGGCGGCTATGGATATGTATGCTCCCCATACCTATATCCTTGAGAGAAAATCCTTCCAGGATACCACCGGAAACAATGTTAACCATCCCAACGACTGGTTTGCAAGAATGTATGCCATGCAGATACTGACCATGCTGTATGATTACAACGCCGGCTGATACGGTATAAACACGGCCTCCGGAATTTTTGCCGGAGGCCTTTTGTTTTTATCTTGCGGCAAAAAAAAACGGCGCCGATACCAAGGGTAACGGCAGCAAAAAGGAGGCAATATGAAATGCTTTTGCTTTGACCTTGACGGCACGCTGTATCGCGGCGATGAGCCGGCGGAATATGCAGCGGAGCTTGTTTCGCTGCTGCAGAAAAGAAACATACCCTATGCCGCCGTTACAAATTGCCCCATGAGAGCGCCCGAGGAAACGGCGGCGCGGCTGGAAAAAATGGGCATACCCATGCCCGCGGAGCGTGTTATATCCTCCGGCATGACGGCGGCAAGAGTGCTGGCGGAGCGGGGAGAGAAAAGCGTGTATGTTGTGGGCAGCCCTGCGCTTAAAAAAGAGTGTGAAAGCCGTGGGCTGCTTGTTTCGCAAAGCGCCTCCGCCGTGCTTATAGGCTTTGATAAAGGCATAACCTATGAGGATATGGATACGGCCTGCAGGCTGGCTATGGACGGGGCGCGGCTGTACTGCACCAACACGGACCCGGTAATTCCGCAGGGCGGCAGGCTTATTCCGCACACGGGAGCAATAGCCGCATTTGCGGAGTATGCCGTTAAGAAAAGGTGCATTTATATAGGAAAGCCCGAAAAATATATGATGCAGGATTGCATGCGCATATTTGCCGCACAGGGCGCACACGCGGAAAAAAGCGAAATTTATGTGGTGGGGGACCGTGCGGATACCGATATGGCCTTTGCCCGAAACTGCGGAGTAAACGGCTGCATGGTGCTTACCGGCACGGGCACGCGAAAAGAAGCGCTGGATGCGGGCATTCCCGGGGAATATATTTTTCAAAACCTTGCCCGGCTTAAGGAAAGGCTGCTTGAGAATTGACGGCGGTAATGCCGTTGCCGTAAAATTAAAAAGCCGCGAAAAAACTCAGCGTTTAGAGTCGTACTCTAAAGGACAGTCGCTATGTAGGATGCGGTGTAGCCCGTGAGGGCTGCACCGTTTTCCTTTGTTTCAAGCGGATTTCAGCGGGTTTTCTCTCATTTCTTCCATTGCCGCAATCAGTTCCTTTTCGGTCGGGATATTGATTATCCCTACAGCAGTAAAAGAAATATCAATGGGAACGTGTTTCAAACCGTCTTCGCCCTTTTCGCTGTTGTGGACTTCAATTCGCTTGATCAAAGTATTTACAATGGTGGGTGTTAATTCTTTTAAGTCGGTACACTCACGAATCGCATCAAGAAAAACCTTCAAATCAATCTTTTCCTGTTCGGCTTTCCTGACTGCCTGCTCGTCGTGCTCAACTGCGGCGAGCAGTTCTTTTTGCTCTTTTTCGTAGTTTGCAGACATACGGCAAAAGCGTTCATCGGAAATCTTGCCAAGCACATTATCCTCATAAATACGCTCTATCAGCATATCAAGTTCTTTAATACGATGTTTGGTTTTTTCAATATTTTGCTTCATATTACGAATGTTTATCTCTCTGCCGAGTGTATTTTGCTTTGCAAAGAGATAAAGGAACACCGGCTCAAATTCCTGAACATACTTGGCGACCTTCCGTATCGTATCAAGCACCAATTCTTTCAGCACGGAATCACGGATAAAATGAATGGTACAGGAGCCTCGGTTTTCTTTGTACTGCGAACAACGGTAAAACTCTTGTCCGTCTTTAATGCTTTTGGAAGCGCAGTAATACAGCTTAGAGCCACAGTCGGCACAGTAAAGAAGTCCCGAAAACATACTCGTTTTTCCCGTTGCCGTATTTCTGCGGCGATGCTTTCTGAGTTCCTGCACTCTTTCAAAAGTATCTTCATCAATAATAGCTTCTTGTGTGTTCGGAATAATCTGCCATTCTTCTTCGGGAATGTGCACTTTTTTCTTAACCTTGAAGCTGACAAACGTGCTTTTGAAATTAACGGTACATCCGGTGTACTGACGGTTTTCAAGAATATGCCTTACCGTTACCTGATCCCACCTATACGGATTTTGCGGCCTTGGGTTGGAGGCTTTTATTCCTTTCCTGTAATAATGCTCCGTCGGACATATGATTTGTTCATCTTCTAACCGCCGTGCGATTTTCATTGGTCCGAGTCCTGCAAGACACAGTTCAAAGATATATCGAACAACCTTTGCGGCCGGCTCGTCGATAATCCATTGTTTCGAATTGTCGGGAGATTTCATATACCCAAAAGGAACAGCGGCGGATACTCGCTCACCGTTTTCCGCTTTTGACTTCCAAACAGCCTTTATCTTTTTGCTTGTCTGTTCTGCGTACCACTCGTTAAAAATATTATAGAATGGCATCATCTCGAGCCCCGTCCTCGTAAGAGTGTTTACATTTTCCTGAATGGCGATAAAGGTTATTCCAAGAGACGGATAAACAACTTGCGTCAGTCTGCCCATCTCAATCGTTTCTCTGCCGAAACGGGATAAGTCTTTCACGATAATTGCACCGATTTCGCCGTTTTCCGCCATCTGCTGCATACGCTTAAATCCGGGACGGTCAAAGGTTGTTCCGGAAATTCCGTTGTCTACGAAAAATTCAGGATGAAGGTATCCGTTCTCCTTGGCATATTGAGTGAGGATTGCCTTCTGATTGGATATACTGTTGCTTTCGCCGTCACGCCCGTCATCTTGGGAAAGGCGGCAGTAAAGTGCTGTAATTTTTACTTTATTCTCGGCTTGTTTCTTTGCCATAACAAACTCCTTTCTGTGTAAGCCGAGCATTGCATATTAGGCGAAGCCATTATACAATGCCCGGTACACTTATTTCAATTTTGCGGATAAAATCAAAGTCTTGAATTGTTGTAATATCGTTTCTTTTCCGTCAATATTAAAATTGGCAGTAACATCATAAACGGTCTCTCCGATTTTATTCGATACGTAAATCTTTTGCGGAATCGGCATAATCGGCAACGGCGTGGCTCGAAGCGTTTTGCTTTTCGGAATTACATATTCCTGCAAATCAATGGGGCGAGTTTCATCAACCCGCCCCATACCACGAATAGCCACACAGTCGTTAAAATTGATTTTTTGTATCATATTCTCACCTTACCTTTCATCACGGTTACGCTGACGGATTAAGAATTTGCGGTAATGCTCGCAAGCCTTCAAAACAAAATCCTCAGCCTGCTTTGCATTGGCGTTAGGGACATATTGGCGTATGCACTCCATCGGGACTTTGAACATTTCCCTCTGATTAGCTTTTTCCTCACTCATAATGGTTTGAATAACCTCTGTGGAGAGTCGCCTCTCCCGATCAGCCTTGTGCATCCGCCATGCCTGCGAATAGGACGGGGTGCAATCGTTGATGGCGCATTGTTCCAACACTTCCCGCTGGCTCTGTTCATCAAGAAATGAAAGCTCCACGCCGACGGACAGAGCAATTTCGTTATTGTCCATCTTTTCAAGGAACTCTGGGATGAGATAGGTCAGGCGGATATAGCGCCGTACCTGAGATTTGCTATCATCGGACTGCTGTGCAATTATTTCGGCTGTTTCCAACTTCCGACCAAGTTGGTCGGAAGTTAAATCGGAACGGTGTCCTTGTCTGCTCATTGCTTCCAGCTTCATTCTGTACGCAAAGGCTCTTTCAGAGGGCAGAATGTGCTCTCTGTGCAGGTTACTGTCCACCACAGCAATGGCGGCGGAATCTCGGTCAAGGGCATAAATTAAGGCAGGGACTTCTGTAATCCCTGCCTTTACTGCGGCGTGTAAGCGGCGGTGTCCGCTTATCACCTCATATTCATCTGTGTTTTCAATCGGTCGTACAACCAACGGCGAAAAAATTCCTTGCGTTTGTATGCTTTCAATCAGGGTATTCATTTCCTCGTCGTCCTTAATTTTGAACGGATGCCCCTCAAACGGGCGAAGTTTTGAAACCGGAATTGCCACCGGCTTTTTCATCGTATTTTTCATTTTCATCTACTCCTATCTAAATATCTTGCACGGGCTTTTCGCTCAAGCTCATGCTCTTGTTTTAATAATTCATACAGGTGCGGAGACTTCTTCAAAATCTTCTCCGCACGGCGAAGCCTTTCACGAACAGGCCTCATTTGTCTGCTGATAGCCTTGCGGCGCTCTTTGTTTTTGCTCTCATCCTCCGGCGATTTCGGACGGCGGATACGGTTGCTAAGCGTTTTGCGCTCACGCTCTAAATCGGATAACTGTGCTTTGCTTTCGCCGATGTTCGCTTGTAAATCGGCTACGGTGTGAATATCGTGCTTCTGCATAAAGCGGTAATCGGCAATCAGCTCTTTCAAATCCTTTTCTGTCGCCCTTAAATCCGGTGACAACAGCATTACATCGGCAAGCTCGGCAGCAATTTGGATTACTGTTATTATGATATAAAAGAGAGTATCTACTAAAACAGTTGCCGCATCATAGCTGTGGTCAATGGCAAACTCAAGCTTTCGCAGTTCATCCTCCAGTGGAAACTTTTTTGGTTTGTACGGTGGACGGTACTCCAAAGTGAATAGGCGGTATCTACTTTCAGCGTTCCTGTCTAACTGCGCCTGCACGATTTCCTTTGTAAAACCGATATTTGAAAGTCGAACAGAACGCTCCCAATGCTTTGCCTTTACAGAAAAACGAACGGGATCA